>Ga0208764_10000340_pt1 | contig 29453 bp, 23 predicted proteins | sample ETNtaG_18_FD_185762 | JGI IMG/M metagenome (GOLD analysis project Ga0208764, IMG submission 185762) | Marine microbial and viral communities from oxygen minimum zone, Eastern Pacific Ocean - ETNP201302SV91 (SPAdes) (version 2) | ecosystem: Environmental > Aquatic > Marine > Oceanic ... | reverse complement strand
TTTCACACGTCCACCTCTTACAAGAACAATGGAGTGTTCTTGTAGGTTGTGACCCTCACCAGGAATATATGCTGTGATTTCAACACCACTTGTTAAACGAACTCGAGCTACTTTTCGAAGCGCCGAGTTAGGTTTCTTAGGAGTCGCAGTGTAAACACGGGTACACACTCCCCTTCTTTGGGGAGCACCTTTTAATGCTGGAGTCTTTTCCTTACGGAATTTAGACTCTCTTCCTTTTCGAACAAGTTGTTGTATGGTTGGCAATTTTTTCTCCGGCGAACTTACGCTCGCTATGTTTATTTGTTTTAGAATCAGCATTCAAGCCTAGAGGGTCTTTGCAAAAGGTCCACACTAAATTGCAATGTTCTTTCTGAATCATGTTTATCAAAAGTAGGCGCAAATTATTTTGCTCTGATGATAAGCGGATTTCTAGCCTATTACTTCCTCTGTGGCTTCTGGTTCTATCTCATTTTCGGGTTCTTGGAAGACATCTTGTTGAGCCATCCAATCTGCAAGGTCATCATCATCTTCATCTGATGAATAGAATTCCATTGGTTTATAATCGGGGGTCTCGACAGAGAAGTCTCGGTATTGTGTCAAACCAGTACCAGCTGGGATGAGTTTTCCAATAATAATATTCTCTTTAAGGCCGATCAGGTTATCCGACTTAGATTCAATAGCAGCTTCTGTAAGAACTCGGGTGGTTTCTTGGAAAGAAGCTGCTGAAAGCCATGAATCGGTTGCTAAAGATGCTTTAGTAATACCCATCAACTGTGGTCTTGCCTTTGCAGGTTCTTTTCCTTCTTCAACCAACTTTCTATTTGCTTCAACATAAACTCGGCCATCAATACTTTCACCAGGTAAGAAGCTTGATTCACCAGCATCATGGACAAGGACGCGGCGCGTCATTTGTCTGACAATTAACTCAATGTGTTTATCATGAATTGAAACACCCTGATCTCGATAAACGCCTTGGACCTGTTCAACTAGGTATCTTTGGGTCTCGCGCATTCCACGAATCTCAAGGAGTTCCTTCGGGTCACGCGGTCCTTCAATGATAGGTTCGCCAGCTATAATTTCTTGTCCATCTCTAACTTCAAGACGAGCTTCCATAGCTATTTTGTCATAGACATCTTCTTCACCATCATCGCTAACAACAGTTACTGTTCTGTTTCTTCCGTCTTCATCGATACGGATAACTCCAGAGGTTCTAGCCAATAATGCTGCTCCTTTAGGAGTTCTAGCTTCGAATAGCTCGACTACTCGAGGTAAACCACCAGCAAGGTCCTTACCGGCAATACCACCTGTATGGAAAGTACGCATCGTTAATTGTGTTCCTGGTTCGCCAATTGATTGTGCTGCAATTACTCCGACAGCTTCACCAACTTCGATATATCCTCCTGTTGCCATAGACATTCCATAGCTAGCTACTGAAATCCCATGTTCACTTTCATCAGTTAACGGCGTGAGGCATTTGACTCTACTGATGTCTGGATCAGCGGCTATTCTTTCCATCATCTCTTCAGAAATCATGGTTGCCTTTTCAAAAATTGTTCCGTCAGAAAGGTTTACGTCTTCTCCTAGAATACGTCCGTATAGGCGTGTCCGTAGGTAAGCTCTTTTCTTCTCGCACCCAGGTTGTGGATCTGTTCCGACATAGTTTCCTGAAGCATCAACAAAATAATCCTCTGGATAGATGTCTTCTATCCAGGCGGATGGTGGTTTCGCTCCATCTGCAAATGGGTCATCAGTGTTAATAATGACTTCCTGTGAGACATCAACGAGTCTCCTAGTTAGGTATCCAGAGTCAGCTGTCCTAAGGGCGGTATCTACAAGTCCTTTCCTAGCTCCTGGCGTAGCAATATAGTATTCAAGCATGTCAAGGCCTTCACGGAAATTGCTCTTGATTGGCCGGGGGATCATGTCGCCACGTGGGTTAGCTACAAGTCCTCGCATGCCAGCGATTTGTCGAACTTGCATCATGTTCCCTCGAGCTCCTGAGCCGACCATCATGTCTATAGGGTTAAATGATTCTTCTTTTAATCCTTTTTCCATGTCATTTTTGACTTCTTCGGTAGCTAAGGACCAAATTTCAACTTCTTTCTGGCGCCTTTCACCATCAGTTATAATTCCTCGACGGAATTGTTTTTCTACCTTTTCGGCTTCCGCTTCGTGTTTCTCTAATATTCCCTTTTTAGTAGAAGGTGTCTTCACGTCATCTACAGAAACTGTTACTCCAGATTTCATAGCCCAGTTGAAACAAAGATCTTTTAATGCATCGAGGCTTGAAGCAACTGTTGCTTTTTCAAATTCTCTCGCTAGAAACTCTACGATTGATCCCATTTCTCGTTTGGTTACCTTCTCGTTCACCCAAGGATATTCTTCAGGTAAAGCATGGTTAAATAGAACTCGTCCAGCTGTTGTTTTAATGAACTTAGGTTTTGCATCAGAATCTTCTTCTGAATCAATGAGAGTTCTTGGGGACCGGAATTCTATTTCTGCGTGCAAGCTAAGTTCGCCGGACTCTATAGCTCGCTCTACTTGGTCTAGTCTTCTAAAGACTCTTCCTTCACCTTTAGCACCTTCAATATATTCTGTTAGGTAGAAAGCTCCAATGATCATATCCTGAGTAGGAACGGTCAACGGGTTTCCATTTGCCGGGGAAAGAATATTATGAGCGGAGAGCATTAGGACACGTGCCTCAGCCTGTGCTTCTGCAGAAAGTGGTAGATGAACTGCCATTTGGTCTCCATCGAAATCAGCATTAAACGCTGTACATACTAGAGGATGAAGTTGGATTGCTTTTCCTTCTACGAGAACTGGTTCAAATGCTTGTATACCTAAACGGTGAAGGGTCGGGGCACGATTGAGAAGAACAGGATGTTCTTTTATTACTTCATCCAGAACTGGCCAAACTGCGGCACGTCTTCTTTCAACCATGCGTTTCGCCGACCTAATATTTGGAGCAAGATTGTCATGAACCAGAGTTCTCATCACGAAGGGCTTAAAAAGTTCCAATGCCATTAATTTTGGTAATCCACACTGGTGGAGTTTTAATGTAGGTCCAACAACGATTACAGAACGTCCAGAGTAATCGACTCGTTTCCCTAATAAGTTCTGACGGAATCTTCCTTGTTTTCCTTTAAGCATATCGGAGAGCGATTTTAAGGGCCGATTCCCTGGTCCAGTGACTGGTCTTCCTCGTCGCCCATTATCAAAAAGTGCATCAACTGCTTCTTGTAACATCCGTTTTTCATTATTTACAATAATTGCGGGAGCTCCAAGATCAAGAAGTCTTTTAAGCCGATTATTTCGGTTAATTACCCTTCTGTACAAGTCATTCAGGTCAGAAGTTGCGAACCTGCCTCCATCTAATTGAACCATTGGACGAAGTTCAGGTGGAATAACTGGCACGACATCAAGGATCATCGCTCTTGGATTATTTACCCGATTACCTCGGTCATCGCGGCGGTTAAACGAGGACACGATTTTTAATCTCTTGATCGCTTTTTGCTTTCTTTGCGCAGAAAGTGGTTTTTGGCCAGCAGGTGGGTCTATGGCATCGCGAAGCTTTATTTCTTCTTCATCAAAGTCAAGGCGTTCAACTAGTTGTGCTATGGCATCAGCGCCCATTCCACCTTCGAAGTATTCGCTGTATCTATCAACGAGTTCTCTCCAAAGCATCTCATCTTCAATAATTTGACGTGGGAAAAGTCCTTGGAATTCAGCAAAAGCTCTTTCGCAAAGATCCGCTTCTTGTTCGGCTTCTTCCACGATAAGTTCTATATCTTTTTTCCCTTGTTTCTCTATGGCCTTAAGCTCTGATTCATTAGCGTTGTCATTCTCTAACTCTGCTAGCTCTGCTTCTAATTCCTCTTGCCGTTCCTCTATTCTTTCATCACGTTCTTTGAATATTGCTTCCTTCTCTTCAAGCATTTCTGTTTCAAGATCCGCTAAAGCTTCATCACGTTTATCATCGTCCACCCAAGTAACGAGGCTGGCTGCAAAGTAAATTACTTTTTCTAATTGCTTAGCTTTCAGCTCTTCTCGAGGTTGTAATCCCATAAGCAGGTAAGCCAACCAAGACCTTGTTCCACGTAGATACCAAATATGAACAGCGGGCGCTGCAAGTTCTATATGCCCCATTCGTTCCCGACGGACTTTTGAACGGGTTACTTCTACCCCGCACCTTTCACAGATGATTCCCTTAAAACGGATTCTCTTGTACTTTCCGCAAGCACATTCCCAGTCTTTTGTTGGGCCGAAAATTTTCTCGCAGAACAATCCATCTTTCTCTGGTTTTAAGGTTCGGTAATTGATCGTTTCAGGTTTTTTAACTTCCCCATTGGACCATGTTCGAATTGCATCTGCTGAAGCAAGTCCTATACGGAGTTGATCGAATTCATTTACATCTAACATTCTTCTCTATCCCCTAATCCTTATCGTGTTCCACTTGCCCGTGCAGCTTCTCTTGCTGCATCTTCTTCATCTGACCCTCGTTCTGGTCGAGATATATCTATACCTAATCCTTCACTAGTTCGGAAGACATCTTCATCAATTTCTCGCATCTCTACTTGTTCACCTTCAAGATCTAGAACTTCAACGTTCAGACAAAGAGATTGCATTTCTTTCACAAGAACTTTGAAGCTTTCTGGAATTCCAGGTTCAGGAATATTATCTCCCATGACAATAGATTCATATACTTTTATTCTTCCTAATACGTCATCTGATTTTGTCGTCAGTAACTCCTGAAGGCAGTATGCGGCTCCATATGCTTCCAATGCCCATACTTCCATTTCGCCAAAACGTTGGCCTCCGAATTGCGCTTTACCACCGAGAGGTTGTTGGGTGATCATGCTGTAAGGACCCGTTGATCTTGCGTGGATCTTATCATCTACGAGGTGATGCAATTTAAGAACATACATGTACCCAGTCATTACTGGATTATCGAATGCTTCACCACTTCGACCGTCATATAGTTGGACCTTGCCGTCTGCTTGGATTAAACGATCACCATTATCAGACTCTGGGTTAAGATTTTCGAAGATTTGTTGGATCGTAGGGTGCTTACCTGCGAGCTCTTCTTCATCCCATTTAGCTCCATCAAATACTGGTGTAGCGAGGAATTTCGCTGGGGTAGTTCTCGGTCGTGTTTTCTTTGCCGTGTTTGATATAGGTTCTTCACCAACAGATTTACCGTTTATGTTCCATCCCCATCTCGCTGCATAACCTAGATGCGCTTCAAGAACTTGACCTATGTTCATTCGTGAGGGTACTCCCAAAGGGTTAAGGACAACATCAACCGGAGTTCCATCTTCCATAAATGGCATATCTTCTATCGGAAGAACAGTTGAAATTACGCCTTTATTTCCGTGTCTACCTGCGAGTTTATCGCCAACACTGATTTTTCTTTTCTGAGCTACGTACACCCGAACCAATTCGTTTACTCCTGGTTGGAGTTCTGCGCCATGTTCACCATCACGAACAAATTTGTCAATAGCAATCACTGTTCCAGTTTCACCATGAGGAACGGTAAGAGAAGTATTTCGGACTTCTTTAGCTTTCTCCCCAAATATTGCTCTTAATAGTCTTTCTTCTGGGGTTAGTTCTGTTTCCCCTTTCGGTGTGACCTTACCTACTAAGACATCGCCGGGTCCGACTTCCGCACCTATTCTTATAATTCCATCTTCTCCAAGATCTGCAAGCATTTCTTCGGAAATATTTGGAATATCACGGGTGATTTCTTCAGAACCCAATTTCGTATCGCGTGCATCTATTTCATGCTGATGGATATGGATGGACGTAAGAACATCATCCTTTACCAACCGCTCACTGATAATAATTGCGTCCTCAAAGTTGTAACCTTTCCATGGCATAAATGCCACAAGAAGATTTTTTCCCAAAGCAAGTTCGCCTAAGTCCGTTGATGGGCCATCAGCTAATACGTCGCCCTTTCGGATCTTATCTCCCTCATTTACAAGAGGTTTCTGGTTTATGCATGTGTCTTGATTTGATCTCTGGAATTTCTTTAATTTGTAAGTCTTTCTGCCGAGAGTTTTCTCTGCTTCGTACTCAACTGTCAAAGTTGTTCCCGTAATTTGGGCAATAGCTCCATTGCCTTCTGCGATAATCATATCTGCAGCATCAAATGCAGCTCTTTGTTCAATCCCAGTTCCAATATAGGGTGCTTCTGCTTGGAGCAAAGGTACAGCTTGTCTCTGCATGTTCGCTCCCATGAGAGCCCGATTGGCATCATCATGCTCTAAGAATGGAATTAAAGCAGTTGCAACTGAAACAATTTGTCGTGGGGAGACATCCATAAGTTGGACCTCGTCTGGTGCGACATACGAAATTTCAGTCGTTGCGCCAAAGAAGACTTCTTGCTCTAAAGCTGTTTTAAGACCTTGGAGTGTCGCCGCTTGTGGTGAACGTCTTACAAGAACTCTGTCACGTAAGAAGTTGCCTTTCGCGTCAATAGGTGCGTTTGCCTGCGCCACGACATATTCTTCTTCTTCATCTGCAGCAAGGTATCTGATCTCATCTGTTACTCGACCATTCTTTACTAGCCGATATGGTGATTCGATAAATCCGAAATCGTTAACCTTTCCGTAGCTTGCTAATGCTCCAATAAGGCCGATATTTGGGCCTTCTGGTGTTTCTATCGGGCACATTCGGCCGTAATGGCTAAAGTGAACATCCCTAACTTCAAACCCTGCTCGTTCTCTTGAAAGCCCTCCTGGTCCAAGAGCTGAGAGTCGTCGCCTATGTGTCAAACCTGAAAGCGGGTTGACTTGGTCCATGAATTGTGACAACTGGGATGTTCCGAAGAATTCTTTTATTGAAGCTACTACGGGACGAATGTTTATAAGAGAGGTTGGGGTGATGCCTTCAACATCTTGGGTAGTCATACGTTCGCGGACTACACGTTCCATTCTTGATAACCCGATACGGACCTGATTTTGAATAAGTTCCCCAACGCTCCTGATACGCCTATTAGCGAAGTGATCTTGATCATCTAGTCGATATCCAGGCTCAAACTTCATTAGGTGCAGCAAGTAAGTACTTGCTGCGAGAACTTCTGAAGGGCTTAGCACCGTTGCGTCTTCATCTGGTCGTTCTAGCTGAACGCCAAAAAGCTCTTCAATTTTATCTATTTCAGGTCCTAGTTTTCTATTTAGTTTGTATCTTCCAACTCGTGAAAGGTCATACCGGCGACTCTCAAAGAAAGCATTCCGGAAATAGTTTCGTGCTGCATCAAGGTTTTGCGGTTCGCCTGGTCGCACTCTCCTATAGATTTCAAGTAAAGCTTCTTCTTGTTTATTCTTATCAGGGTCTAATTTATCAAATTCCTTTAAGTACTGTGGCTCAAGGAAATCAAAGTGTTTAACGAAGTTTGGCAAAAAGTTTGGTTGATTCTCTTCATCAAACCCTAGAGCACGTATCAAGGTGAAAATACTCAGTCGACGTTTACGAGCTATACGAGTTCCAGCTGTTGGATCCTTTCCCGGCTTTTGTTCAACATCAAATTCAATCCACTCTCCTCTATATGGGTGAATAGTTCCAGTGACTAGTTGGTTTCTCGCAAGGTTACGAAGTCGGTATCTTTCTCCAGGCTGAAAAATCACACCTGGTGATCGAACTAGCTGAGAAACAACTACTCGTTCAGTCCCGTTGATAACAAAGGTTCCCTCATCTGTCATTTTAGGAAACTCGCCAATAAATACTATTTGTTCTTTGAGCTCTCCTGTATCGCGGTTCCCAAAGGTAGCACGAACCAGTATTGGCATTGTGTAACTGATTTGGTTGGCTTTACATTCTGCGACGGTGTATTTCGGTCCTGGGTTCAGGTCTTCGTCACGTGGGTCAAACTCAAGTTTAAGTTGAAGTGTTTCAGAAAAATCTGTAATTGGGCTTATATCGTTAAAGGTCGCTGCTAATCCTTCTTCTAAAAACCATTTAAAAGATTCTCTTTGGACTGCAATGAGGTCTGGAAGATCCAGAACTTCATCTAGATTTGCGAATGAATATCGGTTGCGGATTGGAGACAAGAATTACTCCTCAGTATGACGGTGGTTATGGGCGTTAGCGTTAAATTTACGCTGGTTTATTGCTAGAGCAGAGAAGTGGCTACTCCTTTATCAGTCGTTTAGGACGCGCGTAGCACCATGAAATACATCGTGGTCACGCAAATGGGCAGAATTAGAAGTCTATGTGCAATTTATGCAAACACAAAGTAATTTTCCGTCTATTTTTCAAATACGAAAAATTTTTTCTACCCACTGATAGCAGAGAATTTTCCCAAATCTCCAGGAAATTGGATTAATTCCAGTAGCTAGCATTATTGAGCGTGAAAACTATTGAATTTCTACGGTTGCTCCTACGGCTTCAAGGGCTTCTTTAGCTTTATCAGCATCTTCCTTTGAGGCACCTTCAAGTACAGGCTTTGGCGCATTGTCAACTAACTCTTTGGCTTCTTTGAGACCCAGTGACGTTAAACCACGGACTTCTTTGATGACCTTAATTTTCTGATCACCTGCGCCTGTTAGAACAACGTCAAATGAGCTCTTTTCTTCTCCGGCTTCACCTTCACCAGCACCTGCTGGAGCGGCGGCAACAGCAGCAACTGGTGCTGCAGCAGTTACACCGAACTTTTCTTCGAACTCACTCAAAAGTTCACTAAGTTCCAGGACACTCATGTTAGCTATCGCTTCGAGTACCTCTTCTTTGGTAGTCATATTTAACTCTCCTCATTTTCTATGGCTTCGCCATCGATTTTTTCATTATCCGTGGACTCTTCTTCAGAATCCTCGACTTCTTCAGCCTCTGCTGTTTCTTCTTTAGCTACTTCAGCCTCTGCTGTTTCTTCTTCAGCTACTTCAGCCTCCGCTGTTTCTTCTTCAGCTACTTCAGCCTCCGCTGTTTCTTCTTCAGCTACTTCAGCTTCCGCTGTTTCTTCTTCAGCTACTTCAGCCTCCGCTGTTTCTTCTTCAGCTACTTCAGCCTCCGCTGTTTCTTCTTCAGCTACTTCAGCCTCCGCTATTTCTTCTAGCGTTCCACCACCAGCTTCAATCAGAGCAGATAGGGCAAAAGCGAATTTTTGGGGCACCGCATTGAGTAAGCCAGCAAACTGTTGTAATGGCGCAGCGATCCCGCCTGCAAGACGAGCAAGGAGTTCCTCTCTTGGGGCAATCTTTGAAAGCGCTATGATCTCATCTGTTGTAAGTAATCCCCCATCTAAAATCCCACCTTTAATTACCAAGCTTTCATTTTTCTTTGAAAAATCTGCAAGTGCTTTCGCAATTGTTACTGGATCACCGGGGGAGCCATCTGGTCGCGTTCCAGTAAAGGCAATAGCTGTGGGGCCAACAAGTAGTTCATCTATCTCAAGGTTCAGTTCTTTAGCTGCAAATCGGACTAGCGTGTTTTTGTAGACTTTGTATTCGCCACCAGCTTCTCGCATGGCTTCCCTTAGTACCGCCATGTCAGTAACATTCAATCCTCGATACTCCGTTAGGACAACTGCATCAGAAATAGAGAATTTCTCTTTTACTTCAGCAACTATGGCTACTTTTTCTGGATTTGGGTCTCCCATCGGAGATCCTTTCTTTTCAATCTCCAAAAAAATATTGGAGCGTCGCACAAGGCAAACGCTCCAGAGATCTAGATGGTTTACCTCCACCGGCGAATGTCACCATTCCTTAAGCACAAAGTGCACCGAGTTTCTACGGCATTTATTTTGTTCTCTTAGACCATACCGTCAAAATCTGATGTCACAACCTTGGGAGACAGTTCAACTATATTTTCAGCTCATTAATCTAAAGATTGTTTTCATCAATCTTTATGCCCGGTCCCATAGTTGAGCTCACGACAACTTTTTTAATATATTTCCCTTTTGAGCCAGATGGTTTAACTCTTTGCAATTCTTCAATAACTGTCTCGAAATTTACAAGAAGAGAAGCTTCATCAAAACTTGCCTTACCTATCGGAACTTGCACATTACCAAATTTATCTGTCCGATATTCAACCATCCCACCTTTGAATTCCTCAACGGCTTTCGCAACGTTGTTCGTAACCGTTCCTGTCTTAGGGTTCGGCATAAGGCCTCTTGGCCCTAATACTCGTCCTAGTTTTCCAACAACTGGCATCATCTCTGGAGTTGCTATAGCAATATCAAAGTCAAAATTTCCTTTTTCAATCTGTTCGGCCAAGTCAGAATCCCCAACAAGGTCAGCGCCTGCTTCTTTCGCTTGTAGTGCAGCTTCCCCTTGAGCAAAAACAGCGACTCGAACATCTCTCCCAGTCCCTGAGGGAAGAGCAACCGTTCCTCTAACCATTTCTTCAGCTTTTTTAGGATCTACTCCCAGACGACAAACTAGTTCAATCGTTTCATCAAATTTAGCTTTAGCTAAATTCTTCGAAAGAGCTAACGCTTCTGAAGGAGCAAACAATTCTTCCCGATCGAATGAACTCACCGCATTGTTATATCGTTTTCCACTTACCATTTCGAACCTTTTCCTTTCTATAGAATCTTTTCGACTCAATCATTGGGTTCTCCCTCTATTTTAAATTTTCAACTTGCCGAGGTTTTCAAGCTAAAAAGGTTTTCTAACGAACTTCAATCCCCATACTTCTTGCTGTCCCCGCAACTTGAAGTTTTGCTTGGTCCAAGTCATTAGTATTTAAATCAGGAAGTTTCGTTTCTGCGATTTCTGCAATTTGTGCATCTGAAACAGAACCAGCCATTTCTCTGCCAGGATTTTGGCTTGCTTTATCAAGTCCAGCTGCCTTTCTAAGAAGAAATGAAGTGGGGGGCGTTTTGGTTATAAACGAAAAAGTTCGATCTTCATAGATCGTGATTTCAACAGGAACAACTTGGCCACGCTTGTCTTCAGTTTTAGCATTGTACTCTTTGCAGAAATCCATAATGGCAATACCGTGTGGACCTAAGGCAGTTCCCACAGGCGGAGCAGGCGAAGCCTGACCGGCCGGTATCTGGATTTTTACTACTGCAGCAACTTCTTTTTCTGCCATTCTTATCACTCCTGAATAAATTTTCAGCAGACGTCAATATACCTGTAAATCTTGTGAGTGCTTCATTCATACCACCGAATCTTTTTAAACACGGGATTCTGAATCTAATTAACTTGCTAAAGAGTCTGCTACTAAAACATGACTTGCGTCGCTCGCACTAGAACGTTCTTCTATCTCAATTGATAAATCCTTAATTGCTCGGCTAGCTGTTTCGCTGAAAACTGGTGGGTAAATCGCATGAGCCAAACAAGCAAATCCTGATTTTATAAGTGCAGCTGCGACTTTGATAGCAAACTTAAAGTGGACTCCGTACGTTTCGCCAACTGTTGCAGGATGTGAAGTAAATCGTTTGGTAAGTCCCATACAGTTACATTAACCCAATATCAGCGCATATATATACTAAATAATTGCACTAAAATTGCTGATTTTAATACAAATGACCTATTTATATTAAAATTACACAATATTATTCTAATCATGGATATTATTGATAAAAAAATCATCGAATTGCTTCAATTTGACGCTGGCCTATCTGCTAGGGAAATTGCAGAAAAGGTCGGCTTAACTCCAGCTCCATGCTGGAGAAGAATACAACGATTAGAGATCGAAGGAATCATCTCTTCACGAGTAGCACTCATTAATCCAAATAAGGTGAACCTTTCTGTTGCTGCAGTTGTTGAAATCCGCACTAATCGACATAACGCTGAATGGTTAAGGCAATTTACATCAGCACTAGAAAAATTTCCTGAAATTGTTGAAGCTTATAGAACTAGTGGTGAAGTAGATTACATGCTTCGCGTTGTTGCTCCAGATATGGAAACATACGACCTTTTTTACAAAAAACTCGTAGAAGAGGTTGACCTATACGATGTCAGAAGCCATTTCGTGATGGAAGAGATGAAGAAAACAACTGCACTTCCATTGCAATATTGCTAGCAAATTAATTTACCTAGTTTACAGTTTCGCTACTTGAGCAAATTCCAATTCCACTGGCGTCTCTCGTCCAAAAATATTCACTAAGACTTTTAATTTAAGCTGATCTTCATTTATCTCAATAATTTCTCCAGAGAAATCAGCGAAAGGTCCTTCCTTAACTCGAACTGTTTCACCTTCTTCATATCCCATTCTTGGTTTAGCTCGTTTGACAGCTTGTCCATCCGCTTCACCTTCAGTTCCAAGGAAGTTCTCTACCTCTCTTCTGGGAAGAGGTGTGGGTTTGTTGGAAGCGCCGACAAAACCAGTAATACCTGGAGTATTCCGAATCACATTCCAAACTTCATCGTTCATTCTGCATCGAACGAGAATATAACCGGGGAACATTTTTTTCTGGACTTCTACTCTTTTCCCTTGTTTAAATTCAACAACATTTTCAAGTGGAATCACTACTTCGTGAATTGAGTCTTCTTTATTCATCGATTGGATACGTTGCGCAAGGTTCCCCTGAACTTTATTTTCATAACCTGACTGAGTGTGAACCACATACCATTTCCCAGGACGATCATATGGGCTAACAACCTTTGGTGCTTTATCTTCTTTCTCAAAAATCAAGCCTTCTTCGGAACCGGTGTCTCCGCTTCCACCATCAGTCTCAACTGTTTCAGTCACAACTGATGATTCTTCTTCTGTTTCTTCATTGGTGGCAATAATATTATCCATTTGTTCTTCTCATTTTCTAGGGGTTTCAGCGTTCAAATAGCTTAAGCAAGCCTTCACCAAATCCCCAATCCATTAAAGCGATCATTGAGGTGACGATGACTAACGTAACTAGAACGACAATTGAGTAATTTATGACTTCTGATCTTGTAGGCCAAGCAACTTTACGCAGTTCAGCTCGAACTTCACCAATGTACCTGCGGAAGCCAACACGTTCTTCTTGTTGCTGACGCCCAGCAGGCTGACGTCTAGTGGCTATAGGGGTCCCATCTTCGCCGAGTTCGCCTCTTTTTTGTAGTGCTCTTTTTTGTTCACGATTTAGGGACATAACTGTTCCTTGTTGCCGATTCGTTTCATTTTAATTCTATTTTATTCTTTAGGGTTTCATGCAAATTCGCAGGGCAGGAGGGACTCGAACCCCCAACCGCCGGTTTTGGAGACCGGTGCTCTACCAATTGAGCCACTGCCCTAAAGGATGACTTTCAGAGGATACCACCGTAATTCCTGTTTAATCTTCCAAATCGTTGATAGCTTATGTTCTTTTTGAATTTTCATATTCTACTAATCCAAAAAATTATGGAGAATCTACTAACCGCTGCATGACTACTACATCTAACCATCTTCCAAATTTTCGTCCGGTTTCTTTCTCTCTCCCAACTTCTTCAAATCCCGCTTTAGCGTGTGTTTTAATAGATCCCTTAGATTCTCCACTGATTCTTGCAATAACTGTATGGAATCCATGCTCTGATGCCTTCGCTATTAACGCCTCTAGTATTGATAACCCGATGCCCTGTCCTTGGTTGTCGGGACTCACATACACAGAATCTTCCACCGTCGTGCTGTAAGCAGGTCTTTTTTGATATCTAGATAGTGATCCGAATCCGATAACTTGTCCTTCTAACTCAGCTACAACAACTACATGAGCTCCGGATCTTTCTGTTAACCATTTACGTTGTTCTTCAAGAGTGCGAGGGGTTAGGTCAAAAGTAGCAGTTCCAGAGGTGACCTCATTGTTGTATATCTCTCTTATGGATTCTGCATCCCCTATTTGTGCTATTCGTATTTCCATGAATAACTCCCGCAGTCTCATTACATTAATGTTTCTTTGTAGCGGCGGACAGATTTGAACTGTCGACCTCTCGATTATGAGTCGAGCGCTCTTACCTACTGAGCTACGCCGCCAAGGAATGGTTTATTTAATTCTAAACGAGCTCCCTGAGAGAATTGAACTCTCGACCTTCTCCTTACCATGGAGACGCTCTGCCGACTGAGCTAAGGGAGCATAAACAAACTGTCATTGCTATTGGCCATGATGCCACGATGTGGGTGTTGTCCCAACCTCAAACGTATTAAATTAAAGTGTCATTCTATGCATTTAGCAAAAGCCATAATCCAAGAATGCTGTATATAACCATTACCAAAAACATGACATATTGACTCCGGACTGCATCTTTCTCAGGAAATGAACTTACGGCTCTATCATGAGCAACAATCACACTAGCTATATGACCAACAACAACTCCTATTGCCTGCACCCAAGCAATAAAACTTGGGTTAATTAAGTTGAAATTAATACGGTTACCATTTCCTCCGAACAAGTCCCATCCCCATCCAAATGGGTCAGATAGTTGAAAGATGAAGGTTTGACTTTCATCTATTGCTAATTGAAGGTAGTGAGCGAGGGTGTATCCGAACACGATTGGAATAAGCGATGGGGCAAATGTTTTCGCCAAAAGTCCAGGTTTCTGATCTGTGATGTTCGCCATAAATCTCACAGAAATCAAGAAAAGTAAAGCTATGACTGCTATTGAATCAACGAGCCCAAAAAGGCGTACCGCTGCATTTGCCCAATGTGATTTGCGCCCGACCAAATCTCTCCACATTTCTGATTCGCCAAATCCGTCAAATGTTACACCACCCAAAATAATAAGGAGAGTTGCAACTTCGGCATTCGTGAAACGAGAAGAGGAAAGTCCACTAAGTGGAAATCGCAAATGTACTAATTTTTGTCTTTTATATATGGGTGCCATCTGAGCGAGCAGCCGAAAGTGAACTGCAAAAGAGTCACCGACCTGAAGCCAGTCTCGCCCCCAGAGGTAAACCCCGGTTATTAGACAAAGAGCATAAATCAGAATACCTATTGACAGCAGAAAGGGAGAGTCGCCACTCGGGTGGATCAACTCAAAAAATAGGAAACCAAAAGCTCCAATCGGTGCAAACCAATGACTCCAAAGTGGAGCTTCCTTAGAATTAGTTAAACGGAACCGTTCAACTAATATTGCGATCGTGTCAAAAGGACTAAGGACTCTCCAGAGATCTCCCAAAAAACAAACAAGAATCTGCAAGATAACCCAGAAAATTACATACAAGGTAACTGGATTCAGATTCTGATCTGATGCATTTGTTCCGAAAAGACCCGTTACTAGGATTAGCACGAACAATCCAAGTGAGAGTATGCGTAGTAAGGGTTCTACCACCTTGACTAATTTTGAGAGTATTTTTACTGGTCTTCCCTGTTCAAGAAATACGAGTTTGGGTTGCTGCCAAGACATCCCTAACGCTAGAAAAGAAATTGCTAGTGCCGCAGTACCTGCCCAAGCAAATTGCCATAAGGGGATTGGTAGATCACCTCGAGATCCCAAACCATGCCCAATGGCATCAAGAATCACTAACTTGCCAGAAGTTCAGCAATAAAAGTTCCTGAGTTTTCGAATTCAACTTCAAAAATCCCTGGAGCTTCCATCGTAAAACCAAAATAATTTACGGAACTATTTGCAAAAACCTCGCCCATAAAGTTAATTCCGTGGACATGTATAAATTCATCCGTATCAGACACGACTGAGAATACAATCTGGTCGCCAATTGAAATTGAAACACGATTTGAAGATGTAATCACTTCCCCATTACGAAATTCAATTTCAATTAACGCATCAGCCTGATCAGGGGACATAGTCATCATCTTTGATGAATCGTCATGATCATGACTGTGACCATCAGAGTGTGTATCTTCGTGATGGCCTTCATAAGAATGCGATGATGCTACTGGATTTTCCGATGGACCAGCACAAGACAAAAGCCCACTCAGGAGAAGAAATGAAATTGCAATGGTGCTTAACTGTTTCTGGCCAAATCTCATTTACTGCTACGTTTTCTTCTAAAATTATTTTGTGGGCCGGGGAGGATTTGAACCTCCGAAGGCTAACGCCGACGGGTTTACAGCCCGTTCCCTTTGGCCACTCGGGCACCGACCCTGAAGTGCGAATACTAGCGCTTGAGTTTGAAGTTCACACCTATTGAAGCCTAGAAAAAAAAATTGTTTAACATCCACTTGATAATTTTATTGATTAAGTTGATCCCACTATCACACGTTTAATAATTTAGTACTAGGTTTAACGAGGAGAGGACCCCTATGCCCACGTTTGATATCACCTCAACTGTTGACATGCAAGAGGTAAGGAACGCAACAGATCAAGCATCTAGAGAAGTAAGTCAACGGTATGATTTTAAAGATACGGGTAGCACAATTGATCTTTCAGAAGCAGCCATAGATATTGAATCATCTTCAGATGACAGACTAAATGCCCTGCGTACAGTTCTTGAAGAGAAACTGGTTAAGCGAAAAGTGTCTCTTAAAGCATTGGACCGTCTTCAGGTTCAAGATGCTGCAGGTGGGCGGAGACGCCAAACTATTGCTTTAACTTCTGGAATCAATTCAGAGAAAGCAAAGGAGGTCAATAAGTTTATAAAAGGGTTGGGCCTGAAGGGAATTCAGTCACAGACCCAGGGTGATCAGGTTCGTGTTTCAGGTAAAAAACGAGATGACTTGCAAAACATTATTACAGCTTTGAAGGACACCGATTTCGGTATACCTTTGCAATTTGGTAATTTTCGAGATTAGAGCAGATTAAAGAGGCAAGAATGCCAGCGTGGACATGGAATATTGAATTACCTAAAGGAAGCGATGTAGTTATTTTTGACCTTGATGGGGTAATCAGTAATGCATCTCATCGACAGCACTTTCTCAAGAATGTTGAAAAAGATTGGGATGGATTTTTCTCTGCGTGTACCGATGACCCTCCGATTGAATCGGGAGTGCGCCTGATTAATATCGTCAGTAAATTAAATGGGACAATTATTCTCACGGCACGTCCGGTGTCTATTCAGTCAAAGACTCTTGATTGGTTAAGTCGCCATGGTGTTAGTTGGAATGCTTTGATTATGCGTTCAAATCAAGATCATTTAGGTTCTGCGGAAATGAAACTCGCAGCTGTTACCGAAATTTTAGATGCTTCTTTAAATCCACTTCTAGTTTTTGATGATGACCCAAAAAATATTGCAATGTTTGAGAAACACAATATTCCTTCAGTTGCAGTGTATAGCGGTTACTACGATTGATTCCCTTTCTCTGTGCTTTGATAGTAAATCCAGATTGAAAATGAGCAGTTTGTTATGAATAATCATCGTTATGATAATTACAACTCTTTAAAGGAATCTAATGCCGAGTATAAGTAAGAAAATTGATATTGCTAGTTCGGTTGCTGAAGCATGGGAGGTTTTGGCATCATTTGAAAGTATTTCAGACTGGGCTGACAACGTATCTCATTCTTGCCTGCTCTCGAACCAACTTGAAGGGGTAGGAACTTGCCGCAGGATTCAGACTGGTAATTCTTCAGTTACCGAACATGTGACAAGATGGGAAGATTTAAGGTACTTATCTTACGAAATACGCGGATTACCTCCCGTATTTAAACAAGTTCTGAATACTTGGTCGCTGAAGCCCAGCGAGATTGGTGTGCAATTATCGCTAACAATTGAAATCATTCCTATTCGTCGACCGGCCACCCCTATTGCTGGTTTAGCATGCCTAGCATTTGGAAGAGTTAATACGGGCATGCTGAAAGATCTAAAAAGATTTATTGAGGATGTAAAGCCACTCATGGAACTTAAAAATCAAATATCTCTTTTAGAGCAAAAGGTTGAGGAATTGGAATCTCGAAATGAATAATTCAAACCAGCCCGATGTAATTATTTTCATGACTGATGAAGAGCGAGCAATCCCTCCATATGAAACACCAGAAGTTCTGGAGTGGCGAGATAGAGCACTTAGCGGACGGAATTGGTTCAAAGAAAACGGGGTGAGTTTCAATCGTCATTACACTGGTTCTTTGGCATGTGTGCCTAGTCGCCCAACGCTTTTTACGGGTCAATTTCCCGACGTGCACGGTGTCACACAAACCAACGGGTTAGGAAAGGACGAACATGACTCACGAATGAGATGGTTACTCCCTCGGGAAGTCCCAACTATTGGTCATTGGTTTAGAGCGGCAGGATATGACACTCATTATGACGGCAAATGGCATATAAGCCATGCAGATCTCATAGACGAAGACACGGGAAATTCTTTAGCGACCAACACAGCTGATGGGACGGTTCTTCAGGATGCTGTTGATCGCTATCTGGTGGAGAACCCACTCAACGAATTTGGCTTCTCAGGTTGGGTAGGGCCAGAACCTCATGGGGCACCTCTTGCAAATTCGGGCTTTATCCGCGATCCTCTAATCGCCGACAGAACAGTTAAATGGCTCGAGGAAAGATACTTAAAGCGAAGCTTGGGAGATAAGAATGCTCAGAAGCCTTTTCTCTTAGTAGTTAGTTTTGTTAACCCACACGACATAGTTCTCTTGCCAGTGTTTATGCGAAGGCCAGATAGTAATCCGATTACAGCATCTGATCTCGATCCTCCAGATATCCCTGCACCTCCAACGCGTTATGAGGATTTATCTACAAAACCTGCCGCTCAGATTGCATATAAAAATTCTTACTACTCTGGGTATGGCCCTCAACGAGTAGTGAGGGAAACTTATGAAAACAATGAGCAGGAATATAGGAATCTTTACTACCGTTTACATGCTGAAGTTGATGGGCCTCTTGACAGGGTCAGGAAAGCACTGACAGTTGATACTTCACGAGAGAAAGTTATCTTTAGGACTTCAGATCATGGGGACTTATTGGGAGCTCATGGCGGTCTTCACCAGAAATGGTTTAATCTTTATGACGAAGCTACAAGAGTTCCCTTTGAAATTGTTAAGTACGGAAATGGAATTGGGCCAAAGGGAATTGTTGATACGGTTCCAACTTCGCATGTTGATTTGATCCCGACTGCTTTAGCGCTTGCAGGACTAGACCCGCGTGAGCTTGGGCAAGGATTAGCTCCTTTATTCTCGGAATTTCACCCGCTTCCAGGTAAAGACCTAAGCCCACTATTGGCGGATCCCGAGATAGAGGAATTCAAAGACAGGGCAGTGTACTTCATGACAAGAGATAACATGCTTGAGGGTGACACTCTTGCCTCCGGAATGGCCCGCGGCCTTGGTAAAGCCGATAATCCTCCACGACCGTTAAAGATACAGGTCCCCCCTCACGTGAGTACTAATTTTGAGGGAATCGTTGTCAACATTATGGATGGCGAGATTCCTGGAATGAAGTCCTCATTGTGGAAAATTACTCGCGCTCATGATGATCCGGAAACTTGGACTATACCAAATAAGGCTAACCTATCGTCTTCAGGGGCAATGGGTGAAACCTACAGAACTAAGACTATTCCTGATCAATATGAACTATACGACTTAACGAATGATCCTACTGAATCCACAAATCTCTGGAAAGAACCAAAAGCAAACGATGTATTTGAATACATGAAACGTCGACTAAATAAAGAGAGGATTTTTTCGCTTCCGAAACGTAATACTCTGCGGCCGTATGCCAAGAGAAAGCCGCCAGAAGCGCAACTAGTGGGAAAGACTCCACCAGCTCTGGCTCGAGCTTTACGCGCCCTCCTACGTAAAGCAGGGATGCATCCTGAAGATACAGAGGAGTTCATGAAAGACGTATCCGGAAAACGAGCGCTTATTGTGTGCACAAATACGGATCAAATGTCTAATGGTAAGTCGACTGGAGTTTTTGCATCGGAAATGACTGTTCCCTATTACATCTGGAGCGATGCTGGAATGGAAGTTGATATTGCAAGTCCGCTGGGCGGTGTCATTCCCGTAGATCCGCAGTCTTACCGACCGGCAATTCGGACTAGTCATGACGATAGAGCTCTTAGAGATGGTCAACTTCAGAAATGCTTATCTGAATCTTTACCTATCGGGGATGTGAATATTGATGATTATGATGTGGTTTATTTTGCTGGGGGTTGGGGAGCAGCATTTGATCTTGGATTTTCTGAGATTGTCGGCGAGAAGGTCACGGAAGCGAATCAGAAAGGAAAGGTTCTTGGCGGAGTGTGCCATGGACCGCTTGGTTTCCTTAAAGCTAAAAATTTAAATGGTGAACCTCTGGTTAAAGGAAGGCGTATTACGGGAGTAACTGATAAGCAAGTTCGGGATTTGCGTATAACTGATACTCCTCATCATCCAGAAACGGAATTACGACGACTTGGGGCTGATTTTCGTTGCGCCCATAAATTTCGGGACCCGTTTGCAAACTGGTGGGAAGTTGATGGCAATTTAGTAACCGGACAGAATCAGAATTCTGGACCAATGGTCGCGCGAGAAATAATGAATCTTTTGGCATCTTCAACAGATTGAGTTGGCCTAATCCTCAGTTGATTTTTGTGCTCCGTCTTGAATTGCTGAAACTACATTTGCGTCAGCCAATGTAGTCGTATCCCCAAGATCTCTGCCTTCTGCCACATCGCGTAGGAGGCGTCGCATAATTTTTCCAGATCGTGTTTTCGGAAGGTCAGGAACAAGAAAAACAGCTTTAGGTCGAGCTATCGGCCCAAGCTTTTGGGCCACATGACTTCGTATCTCGTCACGGAGTGTGTTCGAGGGGTCATAGCTACCTCGAAGAATTACGTAGCCGATAATTGCTTGGCCAGTTGTGGAGTCTGTTGCACCTACTACTGCAGCTTCTGCAACACTGGGGTGGTCGACGAGTGCCGATTCAACTTCTGCTGTTGAAATTCTGTGACCGGAAATGTTCATTACGTCATCAACTCGCCCTAGAAGCCATAGATACCCGTCATTGTCTATTTTCACCCCATCTCCAGCGAAGTATTTCCCTTCATATGTGCTCCAATACGTTTCAAGGTATCTTTCAGGGTCACCCCAAATTCCCCTAAGCATTGAAGGCCATGGTTTTGTGATCGTGAGGTACCCTCCTCCTTGTTCTACTTTCTTGCCTGCATCATCAACAACTTCAGCAAAAACTCCAGGTATTGCAGAACAGGCAGACCCTGGTTTAGTAGTAGTAACTCCTGGAAGTGGAGTGATCATATGTCCACCTGTTTCCGTCTGCCACCACGTATCAACAATAGGTGTAGTGGATGAACCTATATGTTCGTGGTACCACATCCAGGCTTCAGGATTTATTGGCTCACCGACTGTACCTAGTACCCTTAGCGAACTGAGGTCATGGCCTTTCAGTTCTTCACTTCCCCATTTCATAAATGTTCGAATTGCTGTAGGGGCCGTATACAGCTGAGTGACTTTATATCTCTCAATAATGTCCCAGAGTCGATCCTTTGACCATCCTAAACGGTCTTGACCATTTCTCAGTTCTGTTCTCGGGGTATCAGGCGTTCCTTCATACATCACTGATGTGCAGCAATTTGTTAGAGGCCCATAGACGATATAACTATGCCCTGTAACCCAACCGATATCCGCCGCGCACCAGTAGATATCTGTTTCAGGTTTCAAATCAAATACGTACTTATGGGTAAATGCTACTTGGGTTAAATATCCTCCTGATGTGTGCATTATTCCTTTTGGTTTAGCTGTAGTTCCTGACGTATATAAAAGGTATAAGAGCTGTTCTGCCGGCATAGGTTCCGCTGGACAATCTGGTGAGGCAGACAACATCAGGTCATGCCACCAGTGGTCTCTTTCATCTTTCATTTCAACGGCTGTATTGCATCTATTCACGACAACGACATGATTAACTGATGAAGCGCCTGAAGCTAAAGCTGCGTCAACATTTATCTTTAATAGTGACGGTTCTCCTCTTCTATATCCTGCATCTGCAGTGATAATGAGTTTCGCTCCAGCGTCTTCGCAGCGATCAATAATTGCATCTGGACTAAATCCACCGAAAATCACTGAGTGGGCAACGCCTATACGTGCACACGCAAGCATTGCGATAGGTAATTCGAGAATCATTGGCATATAAATAGCGACCGTATCGCCGCGCTGAAGGCCAAAGTTTTTCAATACATTTGCAAACTTTGATACTTCAATGAGCAATTCGTTATAGGTGACTGTTTTCGTATCACCCGGCTCGCCTTCCCAATGAAAGGCGACTTTATCCCCTTTCCCATTTTGAACATGACGGTCTAAGCAGTTGTATGAAATATTTAACTCCCCATCAGAGAACCATTTAGCATAAGGAAGCTCCCATTCAAGGATTGAGGTAAAGTCTCTCTCCCATGTAAGTAACTCTCGGGCTTGCCTCGCCCAAAAAGCTTCAAAATCTAATTCTGCTTCTTCATAGAGTGAATTATCACTAGCTAAAGCTGTCTGTGTGAAATCAGATAACGGTGGGAAAGTCCTATTTTCTACATAGAACTCTTCAATAGCTTGTTTGTCCGCCATTCTTAACCCCCTAATTTACGTAGTTCTGTATTGACATTACTCTCATGTATTGCACTGGGCGATCTGAGGCGAAGATTTCAATTCCCACTCGATGACTTTGAATCCGCCTAAGCCCTCTGCGTCAAGTAAAGCTTCACTTTCGGTAACCCGACTTCTTGCCTCAAGCGCCACAAGGTCTGGTTTATGAGCATTTTCCAACCAATACTTCTTACCTTCGTTCACTAGCCTTTCTATACCTAAATCCAAAAGCCACTCTCTTTGTGTCTGAATTGATGTCGGTGTGCGGACATGACCTAATTGGCTTATATCAATATCACAAGTTATATCTTTCGTACCAGGATTTAATAAAGGGTGACTAGTTTGTTGATGATGTCTATAGGTCCGTAACCATTTTCTCTCTAAAGGAACGGGAAATTGGTCTACTGCGTAGTCAACTACAACTACTCGTCCATCTTTAAGAGTAGACAATGCTACTTCCAGCCAGTCTTTAGCGGCTTTCTGAAAAGGAACTCTTACTCCACTCTTCTCTAAAGAAAATCCTGGTTGATTCCCCATGGGTGTAAGAAGAACTTCCGTGAGGTTTTCATTTTGAATCCCTACGCGAACTTCATTCCATCTTCCATCGTCGGTAGATTCATAAATATCAAAGGGAAGATTATCTAATAGTTCGTTAGCGAAAATGATTCCATTTTCTATTTGTAAAGGCATTTCTGCCATTGATTTGATTTCAGGTGGTTGATTGTTTCTTTGGTTTTCACTTGTTTCTACAGCTATATATTCCAATGCATCTCGACAGGCGAGTTCGGAGCGGAGAATCGAACGTGCCAGTGTTCCCGAGGCAGCACCGCTTTCTAAAAAAGTAAAGTTTTTCGGACTTCCAAGCTGCACCCACCATTGATCTATAGCTTTGGCAATCAGCTTCCCAAACAATGGTCCTGACTCGGGGCTAGTAATGAAATCTCGTTTTCGTCCAGCTCCCCCACGTGTATAGAAACCCAGTTCAGGGTCATAGAGTGCCATCTCCATAAATTGGCTAAAGGGAATAGGTCCGTTTTTAGATATTTTCTCTTTGATAGTTCTATCTAGTGCCATACTGAACCACAGTTACAGGTTACAGCAATAAGGATTACTCTTTTAAGGTTATCCACCAAGAGCTATGAGTGAAACATCAGTGAAATGCGTGACAATTCCTGGTACGACTCCGAATGCGAGAGTCATAGATACCGTAATCACTAAGGCCGTTGTTAAAGACACGGGAACTTTGATCTGCGTAGAATGCGTTTCGTGTGGTTCTTCTACCCACATTTTCATTGCTATTCGTCCATAATACCCAAAGGCAATTACAGCATTAATTGCGGCAATGACCGCTAGGCCATATCCCCAATTCGTATCAGCGCTTGTAAGTGATGTAAAGACAGAGAATTTTGCGAACCAACCTCCTAGCGGAGGTATCCCAGCTAGAGAAGCAAGGAATATTGTCATCATTACTGCCAAACTAGGAGAAGTTTTAAATAGGCCATGGTAACTATCAATTTCTGCCGTTTTCGTGGCCCTAGATACGGCAAGGATGATTGCGAATGCTCCAAGATTCATAGCAGCATAAATTGCTAAGTACGTAACGACAGCAGATACTGATTTGTCAGCAATTTCTAGGCTTTCACCAGCGACAGCTAATGGAGCAAGCATAAAACCTGCTTGCGCTATTCCAGAATAGGCCATCAAGCGAACAATATTTGTCTGCCGAAGAGCCATAACATTCCCTGCTGTCATTGAAAGAGCGGCAAGAATCCAAATCAGTGGCTGAAAAACATCTTCTCTTCCAAGGAAACCGACAACAACTATATTCATCAAAGCAACAAATCCGGCCGCCTTCGAAGCAACAGCAAGAAAGGCTGTAACAGGAGTAGGTGCTCCTTCATATGTATCGGGAGCCCAAGTATGGAATGGAAAGGCGGAAACTTTGAATCCGAAACCAATGGTAATAAAAATAATTCCTAGGGTGATTATTGATGTGCTTGTTTCTTCTGTGCTGATAGATGAGTTGATTTCCTGAAGGAGTGTGCTTCCACTAGCTCCAAATATGAGTGACATTCCATAAAGCATTATCGCCGATGCGAAAACACCCATAAGGTAATATTTGAGTCCTGCTTCGTTACTCTTCAGGTCTTTCTTCCTCCAAGTAGCAAGCATGTAGGCAGGTATAGAAAGAAGTTCTAAGGCGACGAAAATAGTAATAAGGTCTCGAGCAGAGGCCATAATAACCATTCCGAGGATTGAGGAAAGAAGCATCCCATAATATTCGTTTTCCCAATATTCTCCTTCTGCTACATAGTTTGTAGATAAGAGTATGACTACATACCCACTTAAGAGAAAGATTGCTTTGACGATGAGAGAATATTTGTCAATGACGTATGCTCCGTTAAACATAGTCCTGTCTTCAGAGTCAATCGCCAATGTTAGTATTGGAATTAATGGGGCAAGTAAGAAAAGGCCGGCAAGCGCAGAGGTTACCGCTCGACCTTTTTCTCTCCAAATAACATCAGTGAGAGTGATGATCGCTCCACCTCCAAGAAGGCACAGTTCAGGAGCTACTGCATGCCAATCAATAGGTGGTCTATTAAATTCCGCTGTTGTTGCGAAAAACCCGATCAGGGATGACAGAAGGTCGAGCATTGGTTATTGCCCTGCCTCTTCTAGAAGATCTCGTATATTTGCGAAACATAATTTCCCTTGTTCCTCTCCTTCAACTTCAAGGCAATTATCTACTTCTTGGCCTTGCACATTTACTGTCAACGATTTAACTACGGCATCGTCAGTGGTTGTAAAAATTGGTCTTGGGTAAAGGCCGAAGAATAGGATAAGAGCAAGTATTGGAGCCCATGAAATCCACTCATACGATTTAACGTCAGAGATCTCAGGATTGTCCTTGAATTCTTCTTTGGGTGTTCCCATAGCTGTTTTTTGAAGCATCCATAAGAGATACCCTGCTGCTAAGACTGTACCTAATGCGGCAACGACCATATAGGCTCTAAAAGTTGTTTCAGAAAGGATAGCTGCAGGGTTATAGCTTGCTAGGATCGCTGGAAATTCACCCCAGAATCCCGCTAAACCTGGAAGCCCTAGAGAAGCCATCGCACAGAATCCTAGAATCCACCCCATCCGTGGTGCCGATACTAGGAGTCCGCCAAGCCTACCCATATCTAGTGTGTGGTATCTGTCTTTCATCGATCCAGCGAGGAAGAACAACATTCCCGTGATCAAGCCATGTGCAACCATGCCGAAGATAGCTGCATTGATTCCGAAATCAGTTAACGTAGCTATTCCTAACATGACAAACCCCATGTGAGCTACTGATGAAAATGCTATAAGCCGCTTCATGTCTCTTTGGGCAAGACATCCTAAAGCTCCGTAAATAATTCCTATTACTGCTAGAAGGCCTATGAAAGGCGCCCATGCTGCTGCTGCTTCGGGGAGCATAGGAATAGCAATTCTTATAAATCCATATGTCCCTAATTTCAGTAAGACAGCCGCAAGAATTACTGAACCTACTGTTGGTGCTTGTGTGTGTGCATCTGGTAGCCATGTATGGAATGGGAACATTGGAACCTTAACTCCGAAGCCGACGAACATCCCAGCAAAAATCCATAATTGTGCCGTTCGGCTTATACCTAAGGTAGCTCCTTCAGAAAGGGCAACCATTGAGAATGTTTGAGCTTCATCTCCAACGATTGTTCCATCAGCGAGGAAATATAGAGCAAGAAAACTCACCAACATGAGGGCTGAACCAAACATTGTGTATAGGAAGAATTTTAAGGAAGCATAACGTCTATCATCTCCACCCCATACCGCGATCATGAAGAACATTGGCAGGAGAACAACCTCGAAGAAGACAAAGAAAAGTATTAGGTCTTGTGCGACGAAAGTTCCGATCATTCCAGTTTCTAAAATAAGAATTAATGAGAGAATTGCTTTCGGATTTTTTGGTTCAGGGAAGTGTCCGAATGTGTAAACAATGCACAAAGGGACAATAAAGACCGTTAGAGCGATAAGGGGTAGTGACATTCCATCGATACCTAATATGTATCGGCTATTAATAACACCTATCCAATCTTTGTCAACGGCGAATTGTAGATCAGCTGATTTCCCGTAATCAAAACTAATTAACATGAATGCACCGAGTAATGCTGTTGTAAGTGACGTTAATAGAGCTATAGCTTTTATCACTTCCTCTTTAGCTTTCGGAACAGCCATCACGGCAGCTGCTCCTGCAAGTGGAAGGAATATCATAAGGCTTAGGAGCCAATTATTTTCAAAATCCATATCAGTTTCTCCTAGACGAACACAATAAATAAGCCAGCCAAAATTGTGGTGGCTGCGAACATTATGGCGGCATATTGGTGAACCTTGCCGCGTTGGATAATAGTACGTGTGGTTTCACCAAGACCTTCAGATGCTTTACCTGAAAGGTTTACCACTCCATCAACCAAATTTTGGTCAATCTTTTCATAGACAAAAGTGGCAGATCTTGTTGCTTGTTTCCCTACTTGGTTAACAAGTTCGTCAATGCCCTTTTGGTTTGACCAGTATGCCGCATCAGCTATGGGCCCTTTTGTCCCGTTTGCAATAATGTCGGTATATAGATGGTCTAGATAGTATTTCTGTTTGAGAACTGTGTGACCTGCTTTGGCTAGTTTATTTTTCGAGGTTAAACCATTTGCCAGTTCGGTAGCAGCAGGGCTTTGCGCCTTGACTTTCACAAAGAAGTAGTGAGCCGCTAAGGCCACTCCTGATAAGGCTACGAAAGTAGAGAATATTGCAAGGGACCAGCTAGGCGTTCCATGAGAAATCCCAGGGAAATATGTTGCTACTGGTTCAACATAGTGACCAAATCGTTCTTGCCAGCCAGTCGTGTTTCCTGTTAGAAACCCAACTGGAAGGTTTAGGAATCCTGCAGCAACAGCCATAACAGAAAGAATGATTAGTGGAACGGTAATTCTCTTTCCTGATTCATGGGGATCGCCATGACCATGGGTATCTCCTCGGAATTCTCCGAAGAATGTGAGATAAATAACTCTTGTCATATATGCACATGTCAATGCAGCTCCGATGATCCCCATTACGAGGGCGAAAACATAGGTTCCGTTTCCACCAGTTCCTCCGAAAAGCCCCCAGCCTCCAGTCCCGACTAAAATCTCATCTTTTGACCAGAATCCGGCAAGTGGCGGTATACCCATAAGTGCTATTGTGCATACTAAGAATGTTTTGTATGTCGTTGGCATGAATTTTCGCATGCCACCCATTGATTTTTTCATATCAAAACTGTGGACGGAATGGCTGACTGATCCCGCTCCAAGGAAGAGGCCTGCTTTGAAGAATGCGTGGGTAAATAGGTGGAATACTGCAGCTGTCCATGCCCCTACCCCTAATGCCATTACCATATAGCCAAGCTGTGAGACAGTTGAGTACGCCAACACTTTTTTAATATCGTCTTGCACGAATGCAAGCAGTCCTGCTCCGACGAGTGTGACTGAACCGACGAGTGCTAGAACGTTGAAGCTTGAGCCGGCGATGTCGTATCCTTCAAAGAAAACACCGTACAGTCGTGCCACCATATATATTCCTGCAACGACCATTGTTGCTGCATGGATAAGTGCTGAAACAGGTGTCGGGCCTGCCATAGCATCAGGTAGCCAGGTGTGGAGGATGAATTGGCCTGATTTTGACATTACGGCTGCTGTTAGGCAGAGGGAAGCGATGAGTAGAGTGCTTTGCCCTATTTCATTGTTTATGGCAGCTACGTTAATGTCTACGATGCTCCAACTTCCTGCTGACCAGAACAGGATTATCATTCCTACAAGTAAGCCCATGTCTCCAACACGGTTAGTTAAAAAGGCTTTTAAAGCAGCATCTGAGTTGGGTTTCTCTTCCCACCAGTGCCCTATCAATGCAAAAGAGCACACGCCTACCAGTTCCCAGCCGACAATGGTCTGCAGAATATTTTCACTTAGAACAAAGAAAAGCATTGATGCCGAGAACAAACTAAGAAATGCGAAGTAGTGGGTATATCTTCTATCTCCTGAAACATAATCGGTTGAATAGATATGAACGAGAAGCGAAATTGCTGTAACGACAAACAACATCATTACGGTAAGGCCGTCGACCATAATTCCGACATGGAAAGTCCTCCCCCCACTTTCCCACCAAGTAAAGCGTTGAATTACTGCATCAACTGCAACTGATTCGTAACCTTCACCTTTCTCTTCTGCAGCGTAGATAGTGATGTTCTCACTGGCTGCGATTTCTATATTTTCTGAATTTAGTGCTTCGTTGGAATCCTGGTGTTCTTCTCCATGGTCGTCACCTTGATGATGTTCTTGGTCATGGCCATGTCCTGCATTGTTCACCTGATTGATCCATTGGCCGGCACAACAAATTGCAAGAATAAATGCTATTGCAAGTGCAGTGATCCCTATCTCAGCGCCTTTATATTTCATTCTTTTACCGAAGAATAGGATCATGAAGAAGGAGAGAGCTGGCAAAGCTGGTATAAGCCAAGCAGTCTCTAAGAACCAGCCGCTTGCTTGAACTGTTTTAGATGGGATAGATTCTGCGAGTGCGAGTAAATTTGTCATCATCATCCCTTCATCTGGTCTATTTCTGACAAGTCAACATTCTGTTTGTTTCGGAAAATGAGCAATACGATTGCTAGTCCCACTCCTACTTCTGCAGCTGCAATAGCAATTACGAATAATGCGAATACTTCTCCCGCGATGTTGTCAGTTAAAGCGGAGAAAGCAACAAGATTAATGTTTACAGCATTAAGAATTAATTCAATGGACATCAGCACCATGACACCGTTTTTGCGTGACAAGACGCCATAAATGCCGATGCAGAAAAGAACAGAGCTGAGGAGCAGATACTGTGCGATACTCATGCTGTTTCCTTTCTTGCAATAACGACTGCTCCAATTAATGCTGCTAGAAGCAGAACAGAAACTGCTTCGAAGGGAATTATAAAATCTGAGAAGATCGAATCTGAAACAGTTGCCGCATTTGTAACTGTTTCTGTTGGAAGTTTCTCACCTCGGAAACTATCAATAATGGAATAAGACATCACTGCAAACATGAGTGTTGCGATAACTGCAGGAATAACTCTGTTAGGCATATTTATGTT
>Ga0208764_10000337_pt1 | contig 29715 bp, 24 predicted proteins | sample ETNtaG_18_FD_185762 | JGI IMG/M metagenome (GOLD analysis project Ga0208764, IMG submission 185762) | Marine microbial and viral communities from oxygen minimum zone, Eastern Pacific Ocean - ETNP201302SV91 (SPAdes) (version 2) | ecosystem: Environmental > Aquatic > Marine > Oceanic ... | reverse complement strand
GACAATTCTTTCATTGGAATGGCTGGAATGAACATGAATCCTGCGACGAAAACACCGATTCCAAGAAGGGCCCAAAAGACAAATCCAATCATGGATGTTGAATTTGCACTTGCGAGGTTGTATCCGGATGCTTGTGCGTAGGGTGAAACATATTCTGCAGCGTCAAGACCAGGAACAACGGGTTCGTATGGAGCCATGACTGGAATGTCCATCCATGATTCACCCGGGCCAAGATACAGAATGTATCCATCATTCGGATTGATGCTCTGCGGTTTTTGGAATGACACGCGCAAACCAAAGGTTTCGTCAGCCTTAACTTCTTCTTGATTGATGAAGAATTCAAACGGATAGTTGTTATCTTCATCTGGTTGGTTAATCACTTGTTGGGCTACATCTCGGTTTCCAAGTCGAAGAAAAACTGTGATTTCCTTGGTACACGCATTTTGCTCAAAATCGCAAATGATGAGCAAGTGAATATTCCCTGTGACTGGAATTGAATTATCAAGTTCCAGTGTTTCAGCAACAGGGTTTGAACCATCAAAGGTGAAATCTCTAGGTCCTCCACCGCTGTTTGCATCACCAGGATAATTTCCTTCACTCATCTGGTCATCAGATTCTACATCGTTGGTAGCGGAGTGTGTCCACGTTTGCCATGTGCTCGAACTTTCAGCAGTTGCTTGTCCATACATGAACATTCGACTCTGGTCAAAGGTAAGGTTGCGAGGGTCGTCGGCTTGCATAACGCCCGGACCGGTTTCCTGAGCAGTGGTTGGGATGGTTGCGAATAGAGTCGCAAAAATCAACACGCCGAACAAGGCGATGACTCCTCTTCCGCGCGCGCGCATGAAGCGATGGGAGAGGTGCGACCGTTATAGGATTAAGGCGGAGGGTGTGCTGCGGAGCAGCACAGACGCGCGCGCACGTGAGGACTTTTGGAAATGGCGAATTCAGTGGTCATCGGCGCAGGTTGGCATCCTGCACTTTTCCGAACCGAAGCGACGCAATTGATTGATTCGTTTGAAATTGTACACCCACATGCCATCGTTTGCGATGAATCACAAGTCCACTCGTTGATCTCCCGCTCCAGCCTCATTTCGGAAGTCTTGAGCCCCGGGGGGGTTGTCGAAATTGGAAACGCGATCAAAGAAATTTCAGAAGCCTTCCTCGCGTTGAATATACAGGGTGCTGTGGCTGTTAAGTCCAGTCGAACCGGTGAGAAAATTGAGGGTTGGTCCAGTCGAACAATCGCAGGAGAAATCGGTGGTGTACTCGTTGAATCTGGAAGAAAAATCGATCTCACCAATCCAGATGTGACTCTACGCGTTCATCTTCTGTCCCCCTCGGGGAACACGGTTCATCCAGACGACATTGTCACAACACCTGTGGTCGCATGGGGCATTACCATCCACGATGGCGATGATTGGGCAAAGCGAACAGCACCCAATCGACCATTTTTCAAACCCGTCAGTTTGGATCCCAAACTGGCCAGAGCCATGGTCAATCTCGCTTGTCCAAGTGGAGGCTATCTCTTAGATCCGTTTTGTGGAACAGGTGGCCTGATCGTCGAAGGAATTCTTTGCGGTTTGGCTTGTAGCGGTAGCGATCTCGCATGGCCAATGGTTACAGGCACCCGTGAGAATGCTGCATGGGCACAGCAGCGTGGCGGTGAAGGCGATTTTGAGATTCGCAACGGTTCAGCCCTCGAACTGTCCAAAGTTTGGGATGGCCCCTTTGATGGATTCACATTTGACCCACCCTATGGTCGAAATGCTTGGAAATCAACAGATGGTTTTGAGTTGCTAGAAGGAGCTCTTTCCTCCTGCCATTCAATCGCCGCTGAAAATGCGAATTTGGTGACACTGATTCCCTGGCCCCCCTCTGCAATTTCCGAATCGGTAGATTCAGGAACATCATTTGGAAAGACATGGGCTGAGATTTCACAGACGTTCTCGACAGCTGGTTGGCAAATCATGTCGACCACACCGATTCGGGTTCATCGTAGCCTAGCGAGGCTTCTCGTCCATGCAGTGAGGAAGTGAGCGGTGCAGGATTCGAACCCGCGTCGACGGGTCCGAAGCCCATCAGGATATCCAGACTACCCTAACCGCCCACTCAAACCGAGACGCCCCCCCTCCTTCAAATCGTCGGAGTGAAAGGGGTCCTCAATGCAATAGCCAATTGGGAGATGGCAAAGGTAAACCTGGTCGACTCCAAAGGATCACCGAGTCGCCACCCCAATCGAGATGCCCAACAACCTCTAGACCTGCATTGCTGATACGTTTGTCATCGATTCCGCTTTCAGGACCATCTCCTAGTTCGATATCCGACTGGATAATGATGGCACGATCCACAAGCCCTTCATCGAGAAATTGCTTCCAAACAATAGGCCCACCTTCGACTACTAATTCCTGTATTCCACGATCGCCAAGATGGTCTAGAAGGGCATTGAGGTCGGCCCCTCCATCTCCTGCTGGAAGTGCGACGCCCCTAGAGTCCGGTTGTATGTGAACGAGAATGGTTTCCTCTCCATCGTTCAGTACTTTCGCATCCGGAGGTATTCGAAGTGTCCGATCGAGCACGACTCGCAATGGCTGCTTTCTTTTACCACCAGAAACTCGGCGAATGTTTAGACTTGGATCGTCTCTGATAATCGTGTTCACACCCACCAAAATTGCATCACATTCTCGTCTCAGCCGATGTGCACCTGTCAGACTTTCTTCAGAGGTGAATCGACCGGGTGTCTTTCCATCGACCACACCATTTGCATCCATAGCCGCCTTGAGTGTTACCAGCGGTCGTTTGCATTCACACCAATGCATGAATGCCTGCATCTGAGTTTGAGCATCTTCTCGAAGAAGCCCTTCGCGAACGGTAATTCCCGCATCGAGTAGAACTTGAATCCCTTCTCCACGAACGGTTGGGTTTGGATCTCTTGTTGCAACAATGACCTCTTGAACACCAGCCCAAAGTAATGCTTGGGTGCAAGGAGGAGTTCGCCCAAAGTGATTGCAGGGCTCCAGTGTAACATATGCAGTACATCCTTCTGTAGTCACACCCAACCTCTCTGCATTTGCAATGGCGGCTTGTTCAGCGTGCAAGTCGCCCAAATGATCATGCCATCCTATTGCGATCATCTTCCCATTTCTGGTCAAGACACAACCCACAAGGGGATTTGGAGAAACCTGACCTCGGCCATGCTCTGCAACTTCCAATGCTCGCCTCATGCAGGCGATATCGAACTCAGACCATTCCGTGTCCATGTATGGCGGAGGGGGTGGATGATACCCGTTATTTTCGGTCCCAACGTTTCTAGGAGATTGTCGGGGAAGACTCTTGATTGGATGCCGTTCTCGCACGGGCATGGTTCGCATCGCATGCATCGTGAATCCGGCTGGCAGAGATGGCACAGTAAAGAAACGCTGGCCGAAGATTGCGGAACAAATTGAAGTTGAAGGATTGGATTGTGAAATTCATTGGACTGAGCGAACTGGTCATGCTTCGGAGATTGCCTTCAGTCTTCGAGATCGTGATGATCTCGACCTCGTAGTGGCTGTCGGTGGCGATGGCACAATGAATGAAGTCGCCAGCGGATTGAGGGGTTCATCCATGACTCTTGGAATCATTCCAATGGGAAGTGGGAACGACTACGCACGCGCACATGGGATTCCTCTACGCAACACACAACAGGCGGTTTCGATTCTCAAATCTGGAGTAGATCGTCGAGTTGGGGCAATGAGAATCGATGGGGCTCCCGCCCCTGCCCTGCCGCATTACCCCTCTCCAGCCCCAACTGAATGGGATGGTCGAGCCGAAGAGGATTGTATGGTTCGTCGATGGGCTTTCCTAGAATCTGATGGAGGGACAACCAGTGACGTATCGCGAAGAAAGACCCTCGGTCAAGGAAAACACATCCGTGGAACGATGAAGTATACTTACCTTGGAATCAAGAGTATCCTAGGCTGGAAGAAACAAGATGGTTGGCTCAAAGTAGACGATGTCGAACTGGGTCGAACGGATATGAGTGGGCTGTTTACCACAATCATGACCCAAACTTTCGGTGGCGGCTATCGGATTGCACCCGGGATGTGTGTGACACAGGATTCGATGTCGATTATCCTAGCCACAGGTTTGTCAAAATCACAAATGCTCCGCATCATGGGTCCATTGAAGAAAGGTACACACGTTGGAAAATGGAACATCACCCTCAACCCAGGAAATCGATTGGAATTGCGTAATATTGACGCGAATAATCAACCCAGCAATGAACCTCATGACCCACCAATGTGGGTTCAAGTGGATGGAGAACCTTGCTTAATGACACCTGCAATTATCCAGTATGTATCGGATCAATTGACCGTTCGAGGCGGACAAACAATTCCAAATGAATCATCAGAATGAGAAGTCACTGAAGTCACCCTCGTCGTTAACATCAGGATCCACCCTTCTCACGGGTGTATCATCTTCCTCTTCTTCGACAACCTCGGGTTCAGACTTGGCCGCTTGTGTTTTACGAGTTTTTCTCGTTGGCTTTGACTTTGGCTCGGGTTCAGGTTCCGCCTCAGAAGAAGCGGATATTCTCGAAGTGTGAGGCTTGGTGGCAATGTTCCTTCGGTGACCACCGCCCCCACTCTTTGGTAAATTTCCAATGATATTTCGAAGCCCTTTATCCTTCAATTCTTGTTCGAAGGCCTGCTCTTCTTGCATTTCAGTAATCATGTCATCCATCGCTTCGGCCTCGTCTGTGGATGTCACCGAACTGCCTGCGACATAATGACCAGTACTGGTCCCTGGTGAATCTTCAGCAAGGGCAGCACCAATATCGAATTTCGGCGCTGCTTTCGATTTCTTGGTTGGTTTCCCTGTATATTCGGCTTCTTTGGCTTTGGTATTCGCCGCAACCCTCGCCTCATGACGAGCCGCTTCATGTCGGGCGGCTTTACCCGCTCGCATTTGTTGTTCGGATAGCATAGATTGGGCCTTTGTATCGGCACCGAGGATGATTTGATTCCTTGAGAATATGTATAATGCTCCCGAGGCTACAATTGAAATGAGTAACATGGTCGTATACAACCCTCTACCGAAGAATGGAATATCTCCACCAACATAGGCCTCGTTGGCATTGACTACCCGTTCATCACCATAGTTCATCGATGTGACAACAAAGTGTCCAGCCCAACCCTTGCCGGATGACGTAATTTTGCAATCGTTCATCTGGTCATCATTGATAAATTCACTTTGGGGGAGATAACCAGTGAGACTGATAGCTTGGTTTGTTTCCATCTGAATGGCTGCATCAAACACGTTTTCATTTGCTGGTATAATCGCTAACAATGCCCACTTTCTGAGAGGGAAATCACTCGCCTTACCATCACTGAGGATTCCATCGACTATCGGAATTCCTTCTGCCTGAGTCGGTGAAGGCCAATCATTTTCTGAATTGACAATGCTGACAAAAATCGAACCCGGTTCAACGTCTTGCGCCTCGCCATATGGCATGGCGTAAATCATCCATGAAGTGATAGCATGCGTCGTTGTTTGTGGTTCATCAAAGACCTTTGTTTGAACCAACCATCCCGAGACAGTGACGGTTGAGTTTTCACACCCATCCAAGTTGATAGAATCGTCGATCAAGTGCCTAGATTCACTACTGGATAACTTGTTGGTCACCGAAATGGAATGTGTGGTTACACCGGTGCTGCTATCGGAATCCATGCTGGTGCTATATTCGCCAGTTGAGGATCCCCAAGTGACACTCGGTCCACCGATACAACCCGATAATGACGGCATCAGGAAGAGAAAGACGAGAAGCGGAACGAGTCGTCGCACGAACCGCTGAGGGCGCTTCCCATCAAAGACTGTTCGCACCCGTAGGGTGCGTTATCCCTTCAATGGTGGTCGTGTCCACTGTGGTCGTCGTGTGCTTCAACACCAGTATCATGATGCAACAACTGTGTCAGATCTTCCATGAAATTTTCAGTAGACCAGTCAGGACCCGTGTAAACGAGCCTCTTGTTTCCATCTTTGTCAATGATGTATGTCACGGTATTGTGCCCGACTTCATACATCTCTTCTTCACCATGCATTTCGTCGTGACCATCATCATGCTCATTATTATCATCATAAAAGATCTTGAAGTTCTCGGCATTGTGCTCATCATCAAATTCTGCAACAATTTGTCCGTCGCCATCTAACAACAAGATTGTAGGGTAAGAAGAGATGCCCATTTCGGTAGCTTCCGCTTCACCGGATTCGACTTTACGGGTAGTAATATCTGGGTTCTCCTCAACAAAAGAATCCCATTCAGGAGTTATTGACTCGCACATACCACAACCATTCATGTGGTAAAATACGACTTCGAACCCATTATGACTAGGGGTTGGAAGTAATGAGAGGTTTGCATTTGATGCTGCCCAAGCGATATGGTCTGTACCATGCATAATCATGACTTCATCGATTCCAACACTGCTCTCTTCCCATGCTTCACTGGTTTCATTCCAGATGTGCAATGTCCACCACCATGACCCATTGCTGGGCGAATCAACACCATTGATTCCAGTGACACTGTGACCATATTGTTCGTGTACTGAATAATTCAGAGATACGTTGTATATTGACATCGTTGTTTCAGTCAAATTCCATCCTGTTGCATTTTCTTCTGGCAACATGTCGTGGTCCCCATCAAGCAATGCCGTCGTATTGTCAGGGTACAGAACTGCGACCTGATGTGACATGCTCGAATGGCTACTATGATTATCCCCGTGATCGGAGTGATCAGAGTTGATGTGATCATTGTCGACCAATAGATTGTAATCATTCCAGACATGCTGCAACACACCGTGATTTTCACTGGTCAAGTGTGCCCAGTCATATCCACGTAGAGTCGTCCATTCAAGCAAATGTTCAGGTGTATCGCGCGCGGGGTCAATGGTCATCGAAAGGATGATCAAATCATCTTCATCTCCCATCTCGCTGTTAACATAGTGAAGATTGGCTTCAATCGCCAGACAAACATCGGGACAAGCGGTGTAGGTGAAAGCCAATATCACGACTTTGCCCTCAAAGTCGGATAGGGACACATCCTGCCCATTTTGGTCAATCAATGTGAAATCAGGAGCAGGTGATGCAGGATCGTACTCCAAACCATGGAATTCATACTCTGTATCGCCGTTTCCACCAATGCAACCAGATAATGCTGTAATCAGCAGAAGGATGCTCATCGAAATCGATTTGCTACGCATGAGTTTTCGTCTTTGAAATCAGTATTTCACATTGTCTATTAATCGATTTTAGTAGTTGGCGCGGACGGAGAGATTTGAACTCCCGCGGCAAATACCACCGGATTTCAAATCCGGCGCGATACCAGGCTATGCGACGTCCGCTGTGTGTGGTCCGAGACACTGCTCGGCTAAGTGTTTCACGCTACATCATGTGTAGAATCCAGGCCTACACCAATCCGGCAGGGTATCTGCAGCATCCGGATGTGTCAACCCGATGAATAGCACCATGACGACGATGAAAAACACTGGGAAAAGCGCAGTAGCGGTGAGAACTCGACTATCGTCATCACCTTGTAGGTGCATGAAAATCGCAGCGATTCCAACACCTTTGACGATTCCAACTGCGACCAAGATGAATACAACAGTACCCATGCTCACTGTACCTTTCATCGAGAAAGTCAAAGCAACAGCGACGACTTCAATCGCTGTGAAAATCATCAGCACCCAGAAATTGAATGCATAGCGATCAAAGCCCAAGATTGTGTGATGTCCATGTTCGCCCATTTTTTTCGCCTCCGTCAATACAAGTAGAATGCGGGGAAGACCAGAACCCAAACCAAGTCAACAAAGTGCCAATATAGGCCGAAGTATTCGATACTCACAGCATTTTCAGGTGTGTATCCACCGCGGAATGCCTTGAGAACCATGTAAGCTAGCGCAACCATTCCACCGAATACGTGCACACCGTGCGTACCTGTAGTCACATAGAATGTAGAGGCAGACATTCGTATATCGAAAATCGCGTCCATTCCAGGCTCACAAGCGCCTTTGTGGTCTAGGCCCCCGTGATGATCCCAATGATGACAATAAGTGTAAGCTGATTCGTGTATGGTGAAGTGGTCAGCACTCAATGAGGGCGCGTGGAAGTAATACCAATCTCCAGGGTGTCCAATGTTGAATCCGACGAACCACTCAATCAACTTGAATGTCAAGAAGAGTGTTGCTAGGAAGAGAGTGATTGAGAGGTAATTTCCAACCTTTTTACTGCGCTCGGCGTTGCTGAGGCTTGAGTCCTTGGCGGTCTTGAGAGCGAGAACAATTGTGTATGAAGAAATAATCAGTGCGAAGGTGTTGATTGCTCCGGGAATCAAAGTGTCCGGCATGAATCCTAGAGCAGCATTTGCATACTCTTGGTGATAACCACCTTCTGCGATGAAATAAGATGCTGGCAACCAACATTGTTGGCCAGCTTCAAGGACAACAGTGGATCCCGGTTCGATACTGCTTTCGAATAGATCTACACAATTTTCGAATCCGGTTCTGTATCGAATATAGGTGCTAAACAAACTGCTGAACACCATCATTTCAGACATCAAGAACATCCAGATTGCCACCTTGCGAATATCGATGGTTCTGAACGGCGTTCCCACCGCCTTCGCTTCGTATGAAAGCGGCTCTCTCTGATCTTTTTCTTTCCCGCGGTTTTCGATTCCATGTTTCCAATCTTGTCGCCAGAATACTGTCAGGCCAGCGGTGAAGATGGCCAACCCAGCGATGAGTAGACCAATTTGCGACGAGTGAATGGCATAGGTCCAGATGTTTGCTTCAGTATCCCAAGTTTGTGTGAACACCTTGGTAAACCCAAGCAGGAAAAGACTCGCACCAAATGCCAGCATGATTGGTGCCCAAGAATTGTGAGGGGCACCTCCATGTCCCTCAGCCCAATCGTGTGGACCCCAGTGGCTGTGTTGGTGATCGTGGTGATGGTCATCATGTCCGCCATAACTCATTCTTCCTCACCTCCATCGTCTTCGGGGATCATCATCCATTGAATCATACGTCCAAAGAACCCTGGCTCTCCATCATCATGAATTTCAGCGAATTGTAGCACTGGCAGGTTGCTTGGGTCATGCGAGGGTGTCGGTGGCGGGCTGGAGACCAACCATTCCATCGACCATCCGCCCCAGGGGTCACTCGGTGCCTTTTGGCCACGAAGCCCACTGCTAATCATATTGTAAACCAAAATCAGGTTGCTGGCAAAGAACATGAAAGCAGCGACCGTGATGAGCATGTTCCAGTCAGCAGCTTCTGGTGGTAGGGCAAAGTACTCGTCTGTGGTGATGAAGTATGTGTGCTGCCTTCGAGGCATACCTTGGATTCCGAGTCGGTGCATCGGCCAGAAAATCAAGTTGTAAGAGATGAACCCGGTCATGAAGTGAAGGATTCCAACCTTCTCATTCATCATTCGACCTGTGGCCTTGGGGAACCAGTAGTAAATTCCAGAATAGAGTCCGAAGACAATACCGCCCACGAACACGTAGTGGAAGTGTGCAACCACGAAGTAGGTCTCGTGAAGGTGCAAATCCATGGCCACTGCGGGGAAATACATTCCAGAAATACCACCGAGGGTGAAAGTCACCAAGAACCCAAGCGCCCATAGCGTGTGTGTTCTGTAGACAAGACTGCCACCGTGCATGGTTTGCAACCAGTTGAAGATCTTGATTCCGGTAGGGACGGCGACAAGCATCGTCGTCAGCATTGTCACGAAGCGCAATACTGGGCTCATACCCGATGTGAACATGTGGTGTCCATAAACGATGAATCCAACAATTCCAATTCCTGCGAGTGCGAAGACCATCGACTTGTATCCAAAGATTGTACGTCGTGCACTGGTAGACAATACCTCAGAGATCACACCGAAGGCAGGTAGTACAACAACGTACACTTCGGGGTGTCCGAAATACCAGAACAGGTGACTCCAGAGTAGAGGGTCCCCTCCGGCGGCCACCTCATAGAACACCGTACCTATCGTCCGATCCAATAAGACTTGAATCAGCCCTATTCCGAATGCAGGGATTGAGATGAAGAGCATCAATGTCGCAATGAGCATCGACCATGAGAACAAGGGCATTTGCATCCACCCCATGCCAGGGGCTCTCATCGTACAGAACGTGGTCATGAAGTTAATACCGGAAATAGTCGATGACGCCACAATTAGAATTTGACCAGCCACCCATAACGTCGCACCGGAATGAGCTGTATGTGATACGATGTATGGGGCATAACCTGTCCACCCGGTATCTGCCCCCTGTCCACTGAAAATCCCAGAGAAGAGTAGGAGGGCGGCCGCAGGGTTGAGCCAGAACGCCAGCGCATTCAATCGCGGTAGAGCCAAATCTTGAGCACCGATTTGCAACGGAACAATCCAGTTTGCGAATCCAGCAATCATTGGCATTGCGGCGAGGAAAATCATCGTAGTGCCGTGCATGGTGAAGAATTGATTGTATTCATCTTGGGTCAGGAAATCGTTGCCAGGCGAAGCCAATTGCACTCGGAAGATTAGAGCGAATAGTCCACCCACACCTAGGAAGAAAAGCCCGTTGACCATGTACAGTGTTCCGACCTTTTTGTGATCCGTGCTTGTGATGTAATCACTGAACCAAGGCCAGAATCGTTCCCAAGCGAAGGCATCCGGGTCTTGCCTGTAGAATACCCAAATCACACAACCGAGTGTAATCACTACCATCAGTAGAATTGCACTGGCCAGAACGGTGAGACCACTGGCTTGTTCGACGGGTTGTGGCCCCACATCTACTGAGAGTCGATTCCAGGCATCACCAGTAGGTGCACCATCACCATTGACGGAATTGGTGTGAAGGATGAATTTAGCTCCACCCTCCGTAGGTGCCGTCCATTCGACTTGCCAGGTTCGTTGATCATTGCCTTGACCGGTGTCAGCATTACCCTCTCCGGTGTGTGTGACGCTACCATCAGCATTGACCTGCACCATCGTATCGTCAACAGGTGATAGAGATCCTGCACTTGCCCAAAGGTGGAATCCACCCAAAGCAGCAGGGTCTGTGTTTTCTGAGAAAGAAGGTCCACCGGTGAATGAAATGTTCAGTGTGTAGGTGGCTCCAGCTTCAAGTTCCGCTGGAAGCCCCTCGAGAACTGGAACAACATCACTGCTTGCCACTCCACCACCGTGGCAGGAACACCCACCATCTTGTGCACCAGTGATTCCTGTGGGGTATGATTGTACACTTGGTGCGAGAACAACTGCGAACAGTAGAATAGCGAGAATTCCAAGGGAGCGAGGATTCTTCAATGAACTCATGTTTATCATCTCACTCAAAGACCTCAACCACTGCGGTCATGTAACCGTGGTCTTTACCACAGTATTCAGTGCACATGAGCAACGAAGAGCCAATCTCATCCATGCTCGGCGTGTAATACAATCTTGTCTCCATCCCCGGTTGCGTATCTTCTTTGAGACCCCAATCGAGGAAGAACGGAGCATGCGTAACATCGTTCGATGTCAAAGTGAAATTGTATGACTCCTCAGCCTTCACGCGCAAAAGTGGTTTGATTTGCCCTTCAACCTCTATGGTTGTGAGTTCACAAATCAAAATCCCATTCTCATTGTAGAACATCATCGCGGATCGATTTTCCATCTCCACACTCGATTCAGGAGCATCAGCAGTACCACGGAACGGGTCACAATCAAAATTCCAATACCATTGATTTCCGACAACACTGATTACGTGCGCATCATCATCGGCAGTCCACATTTCGTCGATGGGCCCCCATGCAATGTATGTGAGGTAGACAATCAAAATGAAGGGGATAATTGTCCAAGTTAATTCCATCCTAAGATCATCATTTTCTTTCGGGAAAACCCCAGGTGTGAAATTGTCAATATTGTTGTCGCTTCCATCTTTTGAGCGGTAGCGAAGTGAGTGGTGGAACAACCAAACGAGAACGATTACGAGAACAATAACAGCCCAGAGATTGAAGATGTCGAAGAGGTACCAAAAAATCTCTCCGCCTGCCTCCACAGTAAAGCCTCAGCCGGCCCGGAGTGAGGACGCTATATGAGCGTTGTCTGGCCCCCCGTAGGGGGGTCAGTAAAACCGATTGAATCCCCAAAACCGCCCGATTAAATCAAGAATCAGCATATGGGGGTAGATATTGATGGGAGATTGACATATCATGTCGAACAATCGTGACGAAAGATACACTTCAGCGGGCCGGTCCTTAGGCCACGCGCGCATTCGAAACCGTCCTACGAGAAAAGGCGGATGCGATTGTCCAATTATCGTTGAAGGGAGGAAAGATCGCCTTGCCTTAGAGTCGATTGGGTTCACGGGCAAGATTGAGCAGGTCAACAGAGGCTGGGACCAATCTCGATTTGTTGCATTCATCTTTGAGAAATACGGGATTCTCAACAAGGTGGATCAAGGGCCATCAGTGATACTGCTGATGGATTGGGACCGAACCGGCGGTCGTTTGCAGCGGAAGATTGGTGAGAGGCTGGAAGCTTTTGGGATGAAAGTAGATCATGAAACCAGAATGGAACTGGTTCGTTCCATGAAACCCGAAGGCAAAACCGTTGAGGGTTTGAAGTCGCATGCTGAGATATTACGACCCTACATCGATCAGGTTGACAATGCTGGTTTAGAAGAGGAATAATCACTCAATATGGATGGCCACTCGTAAATTCAGTCGACCTTCGAGGTTGTCTCTGATATGATCCAATTCTTCCAATCTTCTTGCGAGTTCATCTTGGAGTCTAGTGATGAGACTGTTCTTCATACGAACCCAACGAGGGTCTGGTAATCTCCCTTCGGAACGAGCGGTCCAATCAGCATCGGCAAGTTGCCCCATCTCTCGCAAGATTCTCTGATGCCAAGCATGCTCGGCATTGTCGCGCAGTTCGCCGAGGAGTGGTAGCAATCGAAGTCTTTCACTCTCCAACAAGGCCTCTTCAATTGGTTCAAGGAATCCTTGTAAATCACATTCACCAATGACTTCTCCTGTTTGCAACAATCGCAACGGATTGGCTCCATCATCTATGACGGGGGCGCCGCTTGAATCGAGATATAGCCACCGCCTTACGGTCGTTTGAGTTAGACTCTCAACGGTCCAATCAATGCAAACACACCACGCTGCATCATGAGGTGTAGAATCAAGTGATTCAGCCTGAAGATAGAGTGGTCCATCCGTTTCAAAATCCATGAGCATTCTCACCAATGGATGGTACGGGGTGACGAATATGTGCTGTGGGTTTTCTCTCGCAAGGTCCCGCTCAAAGACAACGTGAAACCAGTGTGGCCCGGAATTGTTTGCTGCGGTTGTGATGATGTCTTTCCAACCAACAGTATCCTGATCGATTCGATTCAAATCCATCGCTCTTCTTGCCAATTCTTGCACGATTTCTCTGTCCAAACCGAGCATCCAAACGCCTTGTTCCCGAGTAGGATACAGTTGTGCGCAGTCACCCAAATGGTGCATCAACCAATCCTGTAATTGCTGAGAACTCACTCCAAGTTGATGCCGAATCACAGAATTTCGTAAGGCAGAAATCCCAGGGTCGGGCCCGACCCATTCCCGTTCATCTGTAGAGCGTTCATCAAGCCACATCTCTCGCTTATCGAGTAGAGTTAGAACAGCATCATTCTCATCTTCATTTGCATCTTCTGCCGCAACCATTCTCAAACCTACAGGTCGATCTAATTCTGTTCTCGCGACCATTCGCATCGCTTCACCTAACAATGGATCTAGCATGCCGAGTGCATCTTCAAAGAGGCGAATCCGATGATACAATCTGTGTAAAATTGCAGCATCGATGGTACCTTCTACGGCAAGGTTGAGTATTTCAATGACCTCTGCTGTCTGGCCAAATCGATCCAATCTACCAATTCGTTGTTCAATACGCATTGGGTTCCAAGGCAAATCGTAATTCACCAATCTGTGACAGTGTTGTTGATCCAAACCTTCGCTACCAACCTCACTCGACAGTAACACATCGAATTCACCATCTCTGAATCGTTCACGAATAACATCACGATCTTGCATTCGCGTTCGACCAGTGATGACCTCGCAAAGGATTCCATCCGCGGTCAAGCGTCGCTGGAGATGTTGCAGTGTTGCGTGGAAGTGACTGAACAACAGTATACCTCCTTCATCATCTTCGTTGAGGCTTTCGATAATCCAAGAGAGGAATGCGTCATATTTCGAATCGGTATCACCCAACGCTTCTGCGGCTTCAATGAGTTCATTCAAATTCCCAAGTCGTCGCAACATTCGAATTTCGACTTCTTCTAAATCGACGTCCGCCTCTTCATCAATCGAATTATCGAGGACTTCTCTGGCTTGAGAATGCAATTGCCTAACAACGTGTCCAGCAAAGGCGGGTAAACAAGAGGACGCCATCCTCTCGGGTACGATCAGAGCCCAATCGAAGACCTCTCCATCGGGATGACGCATCTGGATGAGCGTTCTCGCCCATGCCCTAGCAGCTTCGTAAAGTCGCCATTCTTCAGGAGTGAGATTGATGTCGATTGTAATCGCCGATCTTTCTGCCATGTGCCAATCCAAATCCCGACGTCTTGTTCGTACGAGAAGGTCGTTCAGTGGTCGTAAACGGCGGATTATATTGGCCAACACAATTCTTGAATTTTCGATTCTGTTCTCTGTCCATGCAGATTCATCCTGAACTAGATTCAGTGCTTGTTCAAGTCGAGGGTCACCAGCAAATCCAATCGTGTGTTGAAGTGCTCGGAAATGGTCCAGTGCTCTGGGCAGGTTAGGGACGGGTCGAGAGATACCATCCAACATATCATTCAGCATACGTGTAGGCCGCATCGTTCGATGAAATTGTTCAATCGTAGGCCATCGATCTGGGGCCAATAAACTCAATTGTACCCAAAGTTCCTCTTCGCGTAAGTTGACCGGTGTAGCAGTCATCAAGACACTTTTTCTAGAGCGCATTGTCAACAATTGTGCGGCGTCATGCAAACGGTTGCGGGGATTGCGACAATGATGCGCCTCATCGATAATTGTCAACATCACTTCAGGCAACGTTTCCATCAGTTGTTCAAGCGTTGCTGAACGCCTTAGAATTCCATGACTTACGATGATGATTCGAGGCTCACCGTCAGCCAATCGTTCGACGGTCCTCAACAGGAGTTGACCACTGTCCACAATCTCAGCTTCAAGATCGCCTCGATGATGCAATTCTTGTTTCCATTTTGAACGAAGAGAACCAGGGCAAGCGATGATGACCGCTCCACTCTCTCCGGTTGAATGGAGTCGACGAATAATCCGAATTGCAGAGATTGTTTTTCCAAGACCAACTTCGTCAGCAATCAGCAATCCTTGCCATGGAGATGCTGCCAAGCGTGCTGCAGGCAGATGTTGATGCGGTTGGTCTTCCCATCGACCGAAGTCATGCATCGGTGCTGAATCGCTGGCTGGATATCTGAGCAATAGATCTGTCCATCGAAGATTTGGAGGTAAATTATCGGCCGTTGCCGGATTCACATCATCTCTTGCCCCGGAGACGGCCATAGGCGGAACGGTCGAGCGGGCGTTCTTGAACCCTCGGACGGGGTTTCCCATTCTTAGGGAAGTTCAACCCCATTTTGTTTGACGGTATTCAGCACCACATGGGTCACGGTTCGGATAATGCCTTCACTCGATAAGACGGTTTTTGATAAGTCATCGAGATGGGCGCGGTCGCGCACGCGCGCGAGAACCATTGAATCAAATTCACCGGTGACATCGTAAATTCCGAACACGCGCGGGTCATCGGCAATCCTCCGCTGAACTTCCATCAACCTCCCTTTCTCAATTCGTAGTCCACAAAGAACCGTCATCGTCCATCCAATCTTTTCGGCGTCGAGGCGAACCTCATAACCCTGAATGACACCCATCTCCTCCATTCGCTTGACACGATTGGAAACGGTTCCGAGTGCAACACCCACTTCTTCTGCAATCGAGCGCATCGAAGTTCTCGCATCAGCGAGTAGTACCGCCAAGATTCGACGATCGGTATCGTCAATCATAATTCGTGGTCTTGTCGACGGGCCTTGAATCTATGTTGGGGGCTCTTTGTAGAGTGTGAGGTCGAGAACCCACCTTCCCATCTCGTCAACTTCGATACTCCATTCGGTTTGGATGATCGAGGTTTGAACATCATTCTCTCCCCGAATTGGTTTAACCCGAATTGGAATCGTCTTTTCAGTTCCTGCTGGTAAATCGATTTCGCGCACCTTCTTTTCCAATTTCCATGGTTCTAATACGCGAACCTCTCGAAGGTGTAGGTCTCGTCTTCCCGCCTTCAGGTAGGCCACAGGTTTTCCTCCACGATCCCGACCCCCGCGCAATTTGGGTAACATCACCTCGCGCTTCCACTCTGCGCGAACGATTGCGGTTAAACTGAAGATGATCAAAACAAGCCCCATGAGTGCAGAAACTCGCTGACCGGTTTCAGTGGGTCCATTGTTTACCACAGGAATCGGCATGGACATTAGCGCATGATTTTCCTCTGTCATCATATCAGAAAGCATCACCACCAATTGGAGCCGATCAGCATCCTCTTCAGTCAGACCATCGGTGAGTGTCAATTCCCGATTGATTGTACCATTGCCATCCCCGATCGGGTTCGGATCATAAAGCCGAACAACCGCATGCTGATCGGGTGTCCTTCCAAACATCTCCACGGTGTCTTCAATCAATATCAGACGAAGAATACCATTCTCAATTTGTGTTGTCAAATTGACATGCACTGTGATGTTTAGAGTCGCTTCAGATGACCATTGAATGCTTGTATGCAGCGAGGCGTTTGCGGGTTGAGATACGTGCTCAACAACTGAGAATTCACCAAGTTCAAGATACCGTTCGTCGGTTTTTAGAGTTCCAAGTTCACTTTCTTCTGGATGCCATGCTATTCGAATCACATCATCGTCTGGCACCTCATTTCCCATCCCTGTAGGAAAATGCTCTACAAAATGGGGGACGCTATTTTCAGAATTGCCTTCAAGTGCCGATTCATTTTCTGGAATTGACCACAACCCCCATCCTGCAAGAGAGAGCAGGATGATTGCAACAACAATCGGTACCCAAGAGCCCGTGTTGTCTGCGTCCATGTTCAACCGAATCATCGATGGCGCATGAATGTCGTGCTAAAGGTCTAGTTTCCATCGAAGGATGTGTTGATCTAAATCCGCCATCATCAGACTCAGTCTACCCGCAATCCATGCTGGTAAAAATTCGTCTTCAAATTCAAGCAAGACCCCGCCATCCCTGATTTCTTGAAATTCGGAGCCAAGGGTGGAGCGCCCAGGTTCCTCACCAGATAACAATCGCTTGACCAATTCTTCATCGATATTGATTCGGTGTTTGTGAACACGATGTGCGATTCCATGCAATCCAGTGGAAATCAAGCGATTGCGTTCATTTCTGATTTTCCAAACCGGCTGTCCCGCCTGTAGAACCCGAACCGGTTGCCAATGTCCACCGGGGTAGAGCTGATTCTTCCCTGTCAAACGTGTAGCACTCCACATCCAATCTCGGATTTCTTCCGTACTGATGTGTGCGTAATGCCCTCTTCGCCACATCGATAGTCCCGTGGATTCGAGCCCCCATTCTTCGAACAACATCAGATCCTCTTGTGTAGGCAACCTCAGGTCCTTTTTCCTCAGTGGTTTAGGTTCAATTGGAATCGGCTCTTGGCCCGCATTACGAGGATGTGGACGTGTTGCACGCGCAGAAACATGCTCGTCTTCATCTTGGGTGAATGCAGCGATAAAGAACCCAGAACCGTTGTTTTCATCATTCCAAACCCGGATACAATCTTGCGTTTTCTCAGTCATTCCTGGCCTCGTCTTTAGATTCGGGAAGGTTTCACTTGAATTGATTTCAGTCAAAGACAACCAAGGAAACCGCTCGAGTAACTGCTCGACCACAAGTTCGTTTTCTTGTGGATCGATTGAGCAGGTAGAATAGACCATTCTTCCCCCCGGGCGTAGCAATAACGCACCTCTGGAAAGTATGGAGATTTGCAATCTGGACATGTGCTCTCCGTGCAATGGTTTCCATTTTGACCAGACGTCGGTATTTTTCCGGGTCGTTCCACTACCGGTACATGGCGCATCGACCAATATACGATCAAAACCAGGTTCGGCAACCCTCGGGAAGTTTCGCCCATCTTCACGAACAACAACCATGTTCAGGTGGCCCACGCGTTGGACATTCGAAACCAAATGATTGGCCCGTCCAGGACTCGGCTCACTCGCCACCACCAAACCGGTTCCTTCCAGATTTTCAGCGATTTGAGTTGCTTTAGATCCCGGTGCTGCACACATGTCAAGAACACGGTGACCGGGTTGAATATCCAGGGCCTGAACCGGCATCATAGAGGCGGCTTCCTGTTGAGTAATTCGGCCGGTTGCATGCAGTGATTGAATCTGCAACCGGAGTTCAGGATCAGGACATTTTGATTTCTCCCAAGGGAGGGTGTATGCCCCGCCAGAACCAGTGAACCATTCAATTGGTTTAGCACCCATTTCCTCCAATCGATTCCGTGTCCATTCAGCATCGGGACGGCATGGATTAACCCGTACGGTTTCAGGGAGTCTAGGAGTCGCTGAATCCAGCCAGATGTCGAGTTCCCCCGGGCGCAATTGTTCGACGAGTTGGGCCAGTTGACTGGACGCAGCATGGGCGCGCCAATCCGAAATCATCTCGCCCATATTCACCGCGATGTGATGCCGGACTTCAGCGCATCGGCTACGCCCAACCTTCAACGGCCGTGAATGAAAGGACCCGCCATGGCGAACGGGACAACTCAGGTTCTCACCGCCGCCCTACTAATCGTTCCAGTCCTGTTGATGTGTAGAGATTGGATGCCAAAATGGATTCACCGGGTACCCTTCGCGATTGTATCCATAGCCATTATTTTCCGAATCTATGCATTCTGGACAATCGATCTGACCGATGCTCAGGTTGTTGGATTTCTCCCCGATGATGTCACCGGCTTGTCTACCCTGCTTCACATATTCGATGGAGAGGCAGGTCTTATGCTTGGCCTGTTGTTTGGATTTTCGGCAGGATTGGCATGGGTTGACCCCAACATCAGTGAATGCCGTTGGGCGACATTATGTTGGGTCCTTCTGCTGGGTTGGGGGATTGATTCAGATGGTTTCGCAACCATCACAGCAACCGCTCTCACCACTCAACCATCGTCGTTGAATTGGCATAGCGCAATTTTCCCACTCATTGGAGTGGGTTTGTCAACGCTTGTGATTCCGACCTTGACGAATTTGGAAGATATGACAACACCACGCCTCACAGCGACATTTTGTCTAGTGATTGTTTTCCTCGATCTTTCTTCCAACCCCGTCGCATGGATGTTACTGGGTCTATTGGCCCATAGAACATCATCCTTGAGAATTCATTCCAATCGAGGGGTTGCAACACAACGTCGGTGGGCTGGGTTGTTGTTGACATTCTCATTTTCATCCATTTTCATTCTGTTCGGTTTGTCGTGGTTGGCGATGCCAGATGATTTCTGGAACGCGATTTGGTTTTCACGAATGGCTGTCGGTTGGATTCTTCTCTGTGGAATCGCTGGTGCTTTAACACCAATAATGGGCTATGATGCCAATCCACGTCCAGAAGCTTGGGGTTTCCATACGGGTCTAATTTTCGCCCCGGCGTTGTTACCGCAGCTCGCACTCATTGAATTCGCTCAACTCCCCATTTTCATGGTTGGAATTGTGATGCCCATTCTGGCGACCCTACCAGAATACAGGCCAAATATCGATTGGAAACGACGAGGCTTTGAGGGGTTGTTACTGGTTTCGGTTTTGCCAATTTTTCTCCATCTAACAGCGCTAATCCCCCTGTCTTTGATTGTAATTATCTTCAGTTTACCCCTACTTATTCAATTCCAGCATTCGGTGGATGAAGAGGAGTAACAAAACCTACATTTCGACCACATGTTCATCCCGAACGGTTATACCTGAACCGTCTCCGATGAAGGGTTCGTAACCAATGGTTACAGGATGGGATTCAAAATGACAACACAGCGTAAGCCGGCTCGCAGGTATGCATCTGAGAGCGAGACAAAGAGAACGAACGCAGTCGAAACTGCAGCGAAATTGACACAACTGACAGACCGTGCTCGACGCACAGGTGCTGCACAGGGACCATTGGTACCTGTTGAAGCATTGATGACGATCGAATCGGACGCTTGGGTCTGGCAGACTGTTGATCGTAAGGTGCTCGAACAACTCAGTCATCGCTTGGTTCTACAGACCGAAGACGGGCGCCGTCGAGAACTATTCATGACCAACGGAATTGATTCAGCAATGGATGCCGCAAGTCGCATTGTTGAATTCAATAATGGCGTTGTATTGATTGAGACACTAGACCCCTGAAAGGGGTCGTTTTCCAACTTATTTGGATTCGGCGTCTTGAAATATGAAAGGTGGGTCGGCGAATCGCATGGCTGTAAAGAAGTCGAAGAAGAAGGGCGGCCCCAACATCCAGCAGGCCGCAGGTCTCATTCGCTATTTCGATGAGGAAAGCGAAGATGCCATCCAGATTTCAAAGGGTGCTCTTTACTTCGCTTGTATTTCGGTCAGCATCGTGATTTACTTGCTCAATCACGGAGTTCTGCAATGGGCATGGGCCCAATTGACTGGCTTCTGATTACTCCTCTTCGGAGAGATCGACAAAGGGAATGTCTTCCTTGGCGATTGCCTCATGAGTCCTTACAGCGTCCTCGGGTAATTCATCAAATTCGAGTACAGAATCGGAAAGGTCGATTTCATCTGCTTCGATTACAGCCATTTCTTCCAATAAATCTCCTCCTGAATGTTGGGCAGCAACCTCTGTTCTTGGGTCTGCTTCGATAAGATGGGCCTCCGCACGAGATAGCGCACGCTCAACTCCAGCTGCCGAACGATCATGCAATGCATCGCTGGCAACATCACACTCTGCTAAAGCCGCGCCTATTTCTTCGAGAGCAAGGTCCCCATCCCAACCATCGGGAGCTAGTTCCTCCAGTGTGGACAATTCTTTCTCAAGAGCCTGTGCCTTTGAGCGAACAACATCAATCAAATCAACCAAATCCGCATGTCCCCGCTCGATTAGCGATTCCCATTCGATCTTTTCATCACTCGCTGAAACGTTGGTTGCCTTTGCGAATCGGCCCGTCCATTTTGCCTCCCACGGATTCCTACCAAGAGATGCACACAAATCGAAAACCAATCTTGCGCGACGATTGAGTGGCCCAACCATATGAATCGAGTTTAGGAAACAAGATGGAAACAACCCGAACCCCCAATATGCGCGACTCTCGATGGTCACACTGAACTCAACATCTGAAACAACGATTCGCCAAATTTGTTGATCGAAACCAGGAACTTCAGTGACACGGGGGGGTTCGTGTACCCCGAAACAACGCAGAAGCGCATCACCAACATCACCGAGGTATAGACTTCCTTCAGCGCCAGGATAATTTGAATGACGTAATCTCCCATCTGCGTCAATTTTCATTTCGGGATTACCGGAACGAACCTGTGCATGAAGAAGACTCTCCATCGCATCAAGTTCTCCACTTTTCGAAATTTCAGCACCCCCTATAGTCCGCTCTTCACCATGCGACAAGAAGAACAACTTCAATACGTTCGACGATATGTACGGTTTGGAGCGGGAAACATGTCGAAGAAGAAGTCCTCCGGTGACGACAAAGCAATAGCAAATCTACAGACTGTACCAGGTGTTGGTAAATCTACGGCACAAAAGTTGGTCAATTCGGGCATCCGAACGGCCAATCAGTTGGCAAAAGCGAGCATGAAAAAGTTGCTCGCAGCAGGATTAACATCCGGAATGGCGACCAAATTGGCTGCTGCTGCGGCTAAGAACACTGGCAAAAAGGTCGCTGCGAAAGCAAAAGCGGCCCCAAAGAAGGCCGCAGCCAAAGCGAAGACCATCGCAATGTCTGCCAAGACAGCAGCCGTCAAGGGCAAATCCAAGGCCAAGAAGAAGGCACCTGCCAAGAAGAAGGCACCTGCCAAGAAGAAGGCAGCTGTAACCAAGAAGGACGACAAAACGGTCGAGGTCCGAAGTAAGACGCTCGCCACGCCATCTCTGAAGGATCTGCTAAAGCGAATCAAGAAAAAAGATTGAGTCAATCTTCAATTTCCGTTCTCACCCGCTGTGCGCGGTGATAGATTTCTCGTAAGCTTTGGTCGTTGATTTCGAGATACACCCTTGTTGTTGCTATGTTTGAATGCCCCATCAATCGCTGGATGCTAACCAAATCAACCCCTTTCTCTAGAAGCCCGGTCGCAAAATTATGTCGCAACGTGTGTGGACTCAATTTTGAACGTGGAATATCTGCTGCATCCGCGAGTTTATCCATCAATTTCTGGACAGCGCGAGGCGTCAACCTTCGTCCGCGACGATTCAGAATGAGTGCATCCCTGTGATCATCGGAAGGAACATGCCGAGACACGATTTGTTCTCGAACGAAACCATAGGCACCAATTGTTTCAACGGTCGCTTGAGTGAATAGAACCATTCGATCCTTCCCTCCTTTTCCTTCACGCACGGTTGCAGATAGGTCATCGATATCTACAGATGATCTGTCCAAAGCGCAAAGCTCTGAAACTCGCATTCCAGTGTCCAGTAATAGTGTGATGACAACATTCGCAAATGGATTTTCACTAACCGCCGCGGCTTCCTTCAATCGATCCACTTCTCGGTGTGTTAGTGTCTTGGGCAAACTTCGTCCCTTTTGCGGTCGATTCACCCAATCGGGGACCCGATGTCCAACCCAGTTAAGGAGGTGGCTAATCGACGCCAATCGAGCATTGATTGTTGCAGATGCAAGATGCGATATCGATTGAATCCAGATATCGAGTCGACCATTGTTGGGGTCAACCCATCGAGCAAGATCCTTCACAGGAATAGCCTGTAAAGCATCCCAAGAGGGAGGAAGTTCTCCAGGGAGCACGGTCGTCAGAAATTGCTTGGCTGCAGTGCGATAAGATCGAAGCGTATGCTCACTTTTCTTTTCACTTGCCAGTTGCATTTCATAGCAACCATGCCACGGCATTTCAGCCAATCGTGAAAGACGGCTTGGCAATCCAAATGGTACACCCAATTCTTCTTCCGAAAAAGGCGTGGCGAAACGACCTCCAATTGTTGAATCTGCCCACTTGTTCTTTGTTGATTTTCCCTGATTTCCATCCTGCATGCTGCTACCATCCTAGGGCCAGAAGCCCCTGCAATCCCATCCCCGAAGGGATACGGCAGTCAGGGGGTGAGGGTATCAATGCTACGCAGGGTGCTTCGGATTATCCGCCCCAATGAGGCGTGATTCGAAAAAGCCGGGCTTTCAGCGGCGCCGATATCGCCAATGGTGTTCGGGTGCTTTTGCTGCCCATGCGGCTTCGTTTTCTTGCATAGGTTCGACATTCCAAGGGTGTGGTTTTTCAGCAGAAGTAAATCGAGCATCGATCGTTTGTTGAATCAATGGCCGAATTCGCTGATGCAGAATTTTGATTTCCCCATAGAAGATGAGTTCATCCGCTTCCCGAAGAACAAGGTCACTAGATGGATTCCAAATGTGAGCGCCAGCACGACCGATGGCTGCGATGGTTCCATCATCATCAAAGGTCATCAAATCTCCAAGTCGACGGCCAACAAGTTCTGGGTAACGGCGAACCTTCAATGAAAGTGTACCATGACCTTCTTTGTTTGAAAGTAATTGGTTCAAATCAATTGGAGTGAAGGCGTGATTTTCAACGACATGAGCCATTATGTGTCCTGCAACATTGGTACCTGTCGCTTTCTCGATTCCCTCCAGTCCGGGACTTGAATTGACTTCAAGAAGTAGAGGGCCTCGTGAAGACTCTAACAAATCGACGCCGGCAACATCGAGGCCGAGCAGTCGAGCAGCTTTGCAAGCGATTCGAGCGTAGTCATCCGGCAAATCAATTCGCTCGACACTTCCACCCAAGTGGAAATTTGAACGGAACTCCCGACCGTGTGCACGTCGGCGCATGGAAGCGACAACCTTGCCACCAACCACGAGTACTCTGACGTCGCGACCGTGACTTTCCTGAATGTATTCTTGGACGAGGACCCGATCAGAGTGTTCTAGTACCTTCCAGGCCAGTTCACTTGCTTCTCGTTCTGTGTGAGCGAGGTAAACACCAGTTCCTTGTGTGCCTTCGGGTGCCTTGATGACACAAGGCACGCCCCCAACTTGGCGAATGGCCCTCTCAACGTCACGCCAGTCACGAACCAATGCGGTTGTGGGCACCGGGATGTGATTTGCAGAGAGAACTTGAGCAGCATGCAATTTATCACGACTATTCTGAATTCCATCACTACTGTTTGCAACATATGTACCCATGCGCTCAAATTGGCGCGAGATTGCTACACCGTGTCCTGTAATCGAATATCCAATTCGAGGAATAACAGCATCGACCTCAACATCCCACCCTTCATGCAGGATTCGTCGTCCATCATTTCCGACGGTTACAGAGAGTTTCATCGGATCCAAGACTTCCACCGAGCAACCGAGGGCATTTGCCTCCTCTACAAGGCGTCTTGTAGAGTATAGCCGAGGCCCGCGAGAGAGGATGGCTACGCGCAGTGTCATCAAACCGGGGCGCAACCACTTCCGTTTTGAGTCCTACGCATGAAAACCGCGTGACCGCGCGCCCGCTCGCATACCCGCTCGCGCGCGTGCGAGAAGCGAGGCTTTGAAGTGGCATCAGGTAGTCGACAATTCATGCAGCCCGTCGCCGGCCCCTCTGGTCCCCCCGTCGCCGGCCCCTCTGGAGCCCCTGATATAGCGGGCCCTTCGGGGCCCCCTGTTACCGGCCCAAGTGGCCCCCCTGCGGATGTAAATCCAGCTCAATTTGACCCACTTGCGGAGATTGAAGATGCACGTGCGCGCCGTCAAGGTCGAGAGGATCGCCTTGAGATGCTTGAGAAAAAGCGCAATAGTGCCCGAATCAACGTCTATCTGTTCTTAGCCCTCACAGTCATTTTAGGGATATTTTCCTTCTTCCCCGGCCCAATTCATGGGGATATTTCAGATAACCCACAGATGGGAATGAGTCCTAACGAGGCCCAAGCCTGGGTTCGTGATGGTGGGGACAATGAGGATTATGAAGACAAGATTTGGGATGGATCAACCAATTCGAGCTCATCATCCATGAACATCTACATCCCTCCTCCACTACCTGACATGGGTTCAACTTCGGCAGTACGTGTGGATGTCACCTTTGTTTCCTACCGCAACTCCGGTTCGACCGATTTCAAAGCAGGTATGTTTGACGGCAATTGTGGAGTTCTACCCGCCCACGAAGAGTTACATGCCGATTCATGGCATCTAAGTGAAGTCGACCTTGGTCCAGGTGAGCAAGTCGAGTTCACCCTCTATACCCAGCCGGGACAGAAATGCATCCTTGTGGAATGGGTTGAACCCGTATCCAATCCGGGCACTTTGGCGACCATGGATATTGAAGCAGCCATCTATTGGCCACGAATGATCACAGTTCCAGTCGGGCTCGTCACATTCTTGTTGGCTGGATTCGCATTCATTGGGGCCCAGAAGACCGGTAAGACGTACAAGGAACTCAAGTATCCAGAAGGCAAACCCGAAAAGAAGGTCGAGGAAGAGGTTCTTGAGGCTGCAGAATCCGAACAGCGTGGAGAACAGTTGGGTGTTCCCGAAGTTGAAACACCTGAAGATGCAGACACACCTGAAGTCGCAGGACCGACATTGTCCGAAGCGGCTGCAAGCCCTGAGCAAGATGATGCTACTCTGGAAGAAACACCAACAGAAGAGCCCGCAGAAGAGCCCGCAGAAGAGCCCGCAGAAGCTGACAATTCAGCATCAGCATGGACTGACGAACAGTTACTTGGTGCCGGTTGGACACAAGAACAGATTGACGCCATGCGGAATGGGTGAAATCCACTCAGAACGCATTCTTGGCCATCACGTCAAGCGAAGAGGTTGAAAGCGGTAGGCGTTGCCATCCTCTATGAGGATGGCTCATGGATGAGGATGAACTCTCAGCTCTGACAGTTGTAGAGTTGAAGGTCCGCCTCAAAGAATTGGGTTTGACCACCAGTGGGAAAAAAGCCGATTTGATCGATCGCCTCATTGAATCGGAAGACGAAGGCGACGTTCTCATTCTCGATGATGAGGAAGACGAATCTCCTAGTGAAATTGATTCGGATGATGAAGAAATTCTTGAAGCCGAAGTTTTTGAGGCTGAGATTCTTGATGAAGAATTTCTTGAACCGATTATCTCGACGCCCAGAAGCACCGGCCCAACTCAAATCAGAGAGGCCCCTGACTTCCAGCGAAATCAGTGGTACAGAGACGGAACGACCATCGCAACAATTCTCGTTGTGCTTTTGCTTGCAGGAGCAGGCGGTTGGTGGTATCTCAGTAATGAGGCACCAGTTTTCAAAGCCGACCCATCTCGTTATGGAGATGATTTGCAATTCACTGTAAGCGACGGCCTCCTCCTTGCAGATGGCGATGAAATGGTTGGCATGTTGAGGGATGCAATCGCCCCCAGCGCCTTGGATGATGTCTGCGATGAATTGCGTATCGAATTCGCAGGTACAGGCTCTTCTTCGATTACCGATGGTGAACTCACAGACCTTCTTGATCCGAGTGAGACGAAACTCAAAGGCGCTGTCATGGCCCAAGATGCCTATGGAAGAACTTGGAACACAGTTCAATCCAATCTACACTATGATTTGAGTGCAGACCTATCTGGGTTCACTTGGCAGGCAATAAACGAAGACAGATGCAGCAGTTCGATTCAATGGAGTCGGATAAATAATGACTTAGACGTCACCGTAACGCAATGGCATGAAATTACAGAGCGCAGTTTGTTACGCTCAGAAACCGCTCTAGATTTTGAGGATGCTGAAGGCCAATCGTTCAGCACAGAAGCCACCACATTTGATGGCCTAATTGGGTCGGATACAGTCTCAGAACTGGTCGGTGCGGCCGTCATGCCGATGCATCCTGTGAATATCTACGACATCTTTGGAGTAAGAGAACTCGAAGAGGGAATGTCGGATGAAACCGATGACGGTTATTGGAGCTGGACAGTTGGCTCTACCAGTACAATCGGTGGTCAAGATGCGATTCAAATTCGGATGGAACACATCAAAATCGGGGAATGTTTAGGTCATGCGGTCATGATACTGTGGGCAATTCCGGGGCAACCATTGGCAGCCAAACAAGTCGTCGATGTGTTGATTGACAAGTCCAAGACCGAATCAGGTTGTTCATTTACGGAATCAGAAGCAATCGACCTCACGTTCCCTGAAGGGGAATTTGTGGTGAGATATACCTTGGAGCAGACCTCTTTCAAGCGTGGAGCGGAATACTTGGATTGGCAAACACACTATGCTACCCGCCCCGATCGTTCGGACAACAAACCCTCGACAACTGATCGTGTATCTTGGGCAACACACATGCCGGATAACTCCTCAACACGCTTCAACCTTGAACAAGCCGTTGCCTGTGTGATGACGGATGCTGAAGCCTTTGGTTCTGCACACGCTGCACTGAATAGTGATGGCTACGTATTTGCCGCCAAGGATGACCGCACAGGAAGTTCCCCCGTATGGAATCTGTCGTGGGTCAGTTCCGCTGAAGCAGGCTGGGTCAGGGTCACGTGGCCAGGTGGTGAAAATTGTTTGAATTCTGGCGATGGCCAACTGAGTGGTGACGACAAACCGGAACACTCCCGTGATCAAATACCACAAACCCACAAATTGTCTTCATTAGAGAGTCGTATGCTTTCATCTACTTATTATCCAGATTTACATCCTCAAGTCACAGCGAATGGAAATATTCGCGACGATGTTCAAATTGGGTATGCCCTTGTTGTTCCTGAAGAAAATGCAGTTTCCGAATGGCTCGACGAATTCGACATCATGGGTGGTAAAGTGACCGTTTATCTTGAGCGTACATGGACATCGGGTGACACCGAACATAGTCTACGGGTGGGAATGGATGCAGAAACCGGACGTATGGCTGGATGGGTTCTGGCTTCGACCCCAGCATGATGGGTGAAAAAAAGCCATTCTAACTCCAATTTATCCCGTCAGCCTCAAGAGCACAGCAAGAGCGGACGCAAGTGGGATGCACATGGATGATGACGAGGTTCTTCCAGAAGCGGTTGCCGCACCTCTAGTGGTTGAATTCACCGAGGAGGAGATCGAATATCCTGATACGGATCCTTTGAGTTCTGCAGAACCTCGTGCAGAAATCGAGCTTCCCATCGCTGGACCAACCCCAGCAAATAGAGGACGTGTCGTCACAATCATGAATCAGAAAGGTGGGGTTGGAAAGACGACCACAGTGATCAACGTCGCCACCCATCTCGCATTGCATGGCGTGCGCGTATTGGTCGTGGATTGCGACCAACAAGGGAATTGTGCGACCGGTTTAGGGATCGACAAGAGTCGAGTGATGCATACGACTCGAACCCTGTTTACCGAACCCGAACAAGCCGCCTCATGTCGACACGCGACCGCGGTACCCGGCCTGCACCTCGTTGTCGGCGAGCGCTCTTTGGTCGGCCTCGAACAAGAACTCTCCACTCGGCTTGGTCGTGAGCGTTGTTTGGCTGAAGGTCTCGAATCACTATTGCCTCACTACGATATCATCCTCCTCGACACCGCTCCAAGTTTGGGTTTGGTCACCATCAACGCCTTGGTTGCCAGCGATGCGGTCCTCGTACCTGTCCAAACCGAGTTTTTCGCTTTGGAAGGTGTCGCGATGTTATCGGCCACCATCCGCGAAGTTCGCCGTCGACTGAATCCCAACCTTGGATTTGACGGAGTGATGATGACAATGCATGCTCCGACATTGCTCAATAGCCAAGTGATGGCGCAACTGAAGGAATCATTTGGTGATTTGATTGTCGAGCCACCCATCCGGCGTAACATCAAACTCGCAGAAGCACCCAGTGAAGGGATTCCAATTCACATCCACGCACCAGAATCGAATGGTGGGAAGGATTATCGCGACCTCGCGGTTAATCTGGCTCAACGGTGGAACCTCACCTTGGAGTGATACCCATGTCGAAAAAGCGCGTATTGGGCCGGGGTCTCGATGATTTACTGGCTCAGCATGATCAGGATTTACCCTTTCTCGATGCCTATGGACCTTCGATTGGTGACTCGGAAGGGTTGCCACCCGGCACCGGTACAGATTCGGTTGAACAGTTGATGGAAGCGATTGCAAGGTTACTACAAGCAGAAGGACATCAAGATACAGAATTTTTGTCGAAAGAGGCCAAAGAAAATGGCGTCCAAATCACCATGCTAAGTGGTGGTGATAAACTCCCTCTTGTCCCTTCGGATTTGGGTGCCCCTGGTTTTGAAGAAGGCAACTTAGCAACCGATCGGAGTCAGGCAACCGTAACCATCGTCCAATGGGGCATCCCCGCACGTCGCCTCTTGGAGCGCCTGTGTGAACATTGGTCTGGGTGAGTCATTGAGTCTACGCAGTCGCCTGATCTCAATCCCTCTCCGAACCAACAAATTTCTGTCCCGAATTATCACAGTGTCTCCTAAAGCCATCCGTTGGACCTTGCATCCACCAACTTGGTTTTTCTCAAAATTGACCCACACATTTTCTGTG
>Ga0208764_10000336_pt1 | contig 29771 bp, 32 predicted proteins | sample ETNtaG_18_FD_185762 | JGI IMG/M metagenome (GOLD analysis project Ga0208764, IMG submission 185762) | Marine microbial and viral communities from oxygen minimum zone, Eastern Pacific Ocean - ETNP201302SV91 (SPAdes) (version 2) | ecosystem: Environmental > Aquatic > Marine > Oceanic ... | reverse complement strand
AGAAATTAATCCGCTTTTAGAAATTTACAGCAAATACATTGAGAAGATTGATTCTGCATTGGACAAAGAGTTAGAATTGTATTCAGAATCAGAGTTTTGTGAGCCTCTAAAATATGCATTAGAGGGAGGAAAACGAATCAGACCAATCATCACACTACTAGCAGCAGAATCAGTTGGTAAAATTGATGATAATGTCTACGCAGGGGCATGTGCAATTGAACTACTCCATACAGAATCAGTAATTCATGATGATATCATAGATAATGAAACTCAGAGAAGACACAAGGATCCATTCCATATCAAATATGGATACAACACAAGTGTTCTAACAGGAGACTTTGTTTTGGGATTAATTCTAAACATTTCATCCAGATTAGACAAGGCAAGAGTTACAAAAGATTTGGCAACAGCTGCCATGCTAATGAGCGAAGGAGAAGTTTTAGAAGGAAAACTAGAAGAAAGTGAAGATGTGACATTTGAAGACTACATCAAGGTAATGGATTACAAAACTGCAACTGCCTTTGAGATGGCTGCAAAATTGGGTGCAGTAATTGGCGGAGGAAATGAAGAAGAGATTTCAGGATTAGCAGAATATGGAAAAAACATTGGAATTGCATATCAGATTAAAGATGATTTGATGGATTGGAAAAACGAAGATAAATTATTCAATTTACTAGTTAAGAAAAGTTCAGACCCTAGAGTTGTATTCAACAAGATGGAAGATTTGCTCAAATCTTATGCAGAAAAAGCATTAGAGAGCCTAAGAAAAGTTAAAGATTCTGATTCAAAACACAACTTGGAAGAACTAGTAAGTTTCACAGATTTTAAGGCATAACTGTGCTTATTGAAGGCGTAATCATTTCTACAAATTGTATGATTGGTTCTGGATAAACACCAATTGTTACCATAAAGATTACAGAGAAGATCATTACACCAACAATTGATGCAGGTTCTTTAACACGTTTTTCTGTTTCACCTTCAAAGTACATCTTTCGTATAATCCAACCATAGTATGCTAGAGACAATGCACTGTTAAGAACTCCAGCTATTGCAAGCCATGGAGCCCACCATACAACACTTGTTGCATCAATGGCAGAACCAAACAGCATAAGCTTACTCCAGAATCCGTTAAGTGGTGGAACACCAGCTAATGCAAGTAATGATATGACAAGACCAAACGCGGTGATTGGCATCTTTCTACCAAGTCCCTTGATTTTATCCATGTGTGTAACTGCAAGAGTTGTAACAATTCCTGCAACTGCAATGAATGCTGCACCTTTCATTACAGCATGGTTTAGAATGTGGAATAATGATGCCTGTAATCCCAATCCAGTAAACGGTGCAAGGGAAATACCAATCAGTATGTAACCTGCATGACCAATACTGGAATATGCAAGCATTCTTGTGAGATTCTTTTGCATGATTGCTGCAACGTTACCAATTGTCATGGTCATTATGGCAATTACACCTAATGCCAGTGTCCAATCGAGGTTTAGTGCCGCTGCACCCATAATTATGATTCTTAGCGCTGCTGCAAATCCTGCTTTCTTGGTTCCTGCAGCTAGTAATGCTGTGATGGTTGGTGGCGAGCCTTCGTATGTATCTGGTAGCCACATGTGGAATGGAACAAGTCCCATCTTGAATCCAAATCCAGCAATGAACATACCAATTGCAAGTAAACCAAGTGGCAACATGTCTGGAGATAGATTTGCAAATCCGTAAATGACATCACCGATGTTTGTAGAACCGGTGATTCCATATGCAAGTGAGATACCGTAAATGATAATTCCAGAAGATAGTGCTCCGAACAAAAAGTACTTGATGGCAGCCTCGTTTGATGCTGAACTTTTCTTGTTAAATCCTGCTAAGATGTATGTTGGAATACTCATCAATTCCCATGCTACAAACAGCATAACTAGGTCAGTTGCAAATGCAATCAAGACCATACCAATTGTAGATAGTAAGATTAGTGAGAAGTAAATCGCAGGGTTTGACTTCTTTCGCATGTAATTGAAGGAACCTGCTACAGTCATTATTGAAACAATGAGCATTGCAATTGCAAAGAAGGAACCAAATCCGTCATCCACCAATACATCTTCAGAGAAGATTGCTGCAGGTGCTACATTATCTGTATAAAACTGGAATATTACAAATCCAAGTGCAAGTAGTAATCCACCAAATGCAATTGCACCATAGAATGTAGAACTTCCACGTTCTTTTCGTACAACGTTGATTACAGGAATAATCATTCCAGCAACGCCTAGTATAACCATTAGAATAATTGGAGTAGAAGTTAGTTCTATCATCATAAACACCTATAGTAACAATATCAGGACTACGAAAAGTATTCCAGCTCCAAATATGTAAAGATATGATTGTGCCACACCGGTTTGTGTTCCTTGAACAACTTTAGCACTCCAACCGACAGCCTTCTCAAATCCGATGTTCATTCCAGTATCAATTGCTGTCTGTTCAAAGTATCTCCAGATTCCGCGTGCGGCCCAGAGTGGTGCAACCACAAATCCCCAATAAACAAATGCGTTGAGGTACCATCTGTTCAAGAAGAGTTTATGCATTGAGTAAAAGAAGATGTTAGAGTTTACGAACTTGACAGGATCTACCCATCGTCCAATATAGAAAATATATCCAAGTCCAAATCCTGTAGCAAATGCAACTAGTGATGCACCTAATGCGACTGGGTTTAGTCCTGAAAGGAATCCAGGCAATACGGATTCTTCTCCATAGTAGTGAGATGATTCGATTCCAAATGAGTGTACGAGATATTCTTCAAAGAGATGGTGTAATTCCTCTTCTGCAGATAATCCGATTAATCCAATTCCAATTGTTAGTACAGCAAGAATTCCGTATGGAATCCACATTGATTTTGGTGCTTCGTGGATGTGATGACCTTCACTTTCCATCTTTTCAATGTGTTTGCTGTTCTTTCCAAAGAAGACCATTCCAATCATTCTTGTTGTATAGAATGCAGTAATAATTGCAGTCAAAACTGCGATGATAAATAACGGTAATGCCCATTCATTTCCAGATTCATAAACAGTAGCAAAAATTGCATCCTTACTCCAGAATCCTGTTGTAATGAATGGTGCGCCCATTAATCCAAGTCCTGCAGCCCACATGAATGCATACGTCTTTTTCATCTGTTTCTTCAGTCCACCCATGTCTGTCATGAATCTAGAACCGACAACATGCAGTAATGAACCTGCTGCCATGAAGAGAGATGCTTTGAACATTGCGTGAGATATTAAGTGGAAGAATCCAGCTGTGTAGCCATCAACATATTGGTGTGATAGTCCTGCAACACCAAGGGCTAGCATCATGTAACCAATTTGTGAACCAGTTGAATATGCCAAAACTTTCTTGATTTCAGGATTAACCATTCCTTGAGTTGCCAATAACAAGGCAGTGATTGCACCGACCCAAGCGACAATTTCAAAGAATTGGTCTGCCAAGATTCCTGCTGCTGCTAATGCAAATACAATTGGTCCAATTCTTGCAACCAAGAAGACACCAGCCTTTACCATTGTTGCTGCATGAATTAATGCAGATACTGCAGTAGGGCCAGTCATGGCCTCTAAGAGCCATTCGTTAAGTGGGAATTGTGCAGATTTACCCATTGCACCACCAAATAGTAAAACAAATGCAGGAACTAACAATCCCTGTGCAGACATTTCAACTGCCCAAGCAGTATCACCAATTAGTTCTCTAAATCCAAAGGTTCCAGCATACATGAATAGCAGTAACATTCCTGAAAGCATCATTACATCACCGACTTTGGTCATGATGAAAGCCTTCATTCCGGCGTGTGTTGGTGAGAAGTACTCCATTATTCCTAATGCGGTACGACCTTCTTGTCCAACATGGTCCTTCTTTTTATCACGATACCAGAAGCTGATCAAAGCGTATGATGCAAGACCTACTCCTTCCCATCCAAAGAAGACCTGCAATAGATTATCAGATAGTATGATGAGTTGCATGGAACCGATGAAGAACATCATCCAGAACCAGAATCTTGTAATGTCTTTGTCACCCTTCATGTAACCTGTACTGTAACACATGATGAGGAAGGAAATCCATCCAACAACATTTGCCATTATAACTGATAGAGGATCTGCAAGTACACCTGCTTTGAGACCAATTGCATCAATCCACATGATTTGATGATGAATCTCATGTGCTTGAAGTGCCATTGGGAATAAGGTTGCTGCAGAGATTGCACTCATTGCTGCAAATGCAACTGCAACTCTACCAGTAGTTAATTTTGAGAATTTACCAACAGCTGGAATAATCATTGCTGCAGCAAATGGAAGAATCCAGATTAACCAGACATTTAATTCACTTACAGGAATTCCAAAGAAGTCGTATGCCATAGCCTATACCCCCATCACTCCTTGCATGTAAGGCATAATTTGTCCAAGGAATACGTCAGGATAAATTCCTACAACGATAGTAAAGCCTGCTAGAACCATCATTGGTGCAAGCATGTACCAGCTTCCTTCTTTGACATTTTGTAAATTCTCAGGTAATTTTCCAAAGAATACTCTCTTGAGCATCCATAAAATGTAAGACATTGTCATTACAGTAGCAACTAATCCTAATGCAAACATGAGACTTCGTATATCATTTCCTTCTGAAACTGCAGTTTCTAATGCACCATAGAAGACCATCCATTCTCCCATGAATCCACTTGTTGGTGGAACACCCATTATTGTTAGACCGCCAATTACTGCACAAACTGCAGTGATTGGCATTTTACTTGCTAGTCCTCCTAATTTCTTGAAGCTTCGTGTACCAACTTGGACAATTATTACACCAGCAGTCATGAAGAGGAGTGCTTTACCTAAACCGTGAGAGACATACATCATCTCAGCGCCAGCAAGACCATAAGTTGAAAATGAACCAATTGCAAATAGAAGATAACCCATCTGACTGATACTAGAATATGCAAGCATTCGTTTGAAATCGTCTTGCATGAGAGCCATAGCACCACCATAGAACATTGTAACAACACCCCAGATGTTTAGCATGATTGAGATGTCACCGTACGTTTGCGGCAGGAATTCTACAATTAATCTGAATAATCCATATGCACCAATTCCGATCATTGCAGGAGATAACAGTGCACTGATTGGCGTTGGTGCCGCACCGTGTGCATAAGGCAGCCAAACGTGGAAGATGAAGGCTGCTAGTTTTACACCCAATCCCAAGATGATGGCAACTGCAGAAATTACCAGAATGTCAGGATCAATTGCGGCTTCAGAGATATCTACAAAGTCGAAGCTTCCAACGCTAAGACCGATTGCTAAGAAACCAAGTAGTAAAACGACTGCACCTACGTGAGTCCAAAATAGGAATTGTAAAGCGATTCTTCTTCTGTTTCCGTCACCATAGAAGGCAACTAAGAAGAATGATGGGATGAGCATTACCTCAAAGAAGATATAAAATTCAATCAGGTTGGTTGACAGAACTGTACCAAGCATTCCCATGGCAAAGACCAGGAACATTGCAAAGTAGATGCCAGATTGATGATTGACATATTTCTTTAGTGCTGCGGAATCAACTACTGCAGTTGTTTGACCGTCAGTGGTTGTGTTTTGATGATAGTGTTCTTTGAATAGTTCTTCGAATTTGTGAACCATGTATGGTTTTGAGTATAATGCAAGAACAGTACACAATACGTAAATGATTATTGCAAATGGAGTAGCAAGTCCATCTAGTAAGAAACCAAACTCACCAAACATTGTAGTCCATGGATAATGTTCTTCATATGTTCCTCCAAGTGCGGCATTGATTAGAATGACTGTACAGTATAGTAATAGACCGAAAGTAAACCAGGTTGCCGGAGTGGCTCCATAATTTCTTCCAATCAGATATGCAACTGGAGACAATAGCAGTGGTAAAAATACCGCCTGTAGAAGAACAAAGTCCATTATCCTTTCAAGCTCCTAAAGTCTGCAATATCGACATTTTTGTACATTCGATATGCTACAATGATTAATGCAAGTCCTACTGCAACTTCTGCTGCAGCAATTGCAATTGAGAATAATGCAAGTGTTTGTCCACCACTGTGTGGCATAAATCTGGCAAATGCAACAAGATTAAGATTTGCTGCATTAACAATGATTTCAACTGCAAACAACATTCGAATTGCGTTGCGTTTAACTGCTAAACCGTAAATTCCAATACCCAACAGGGCAATAGATACCAATACAAATTCAATTAACTCATTGCTCATTTTCTATTGTATCCTCCCTTCTTGCTAGAACTAGCGCGCCCATGACAGAGCCGGCCAAAATTAAAGCCATTAAGATTAATGCAGGCCAGTAATATGTGAGAAAGTCACCACCAATTTCTCTAAAATCAACAGGGTCAGAGTCAGTAGTGATTGTTTTTACTCCAGAATCTAAAATGATTGCACCTAATGCAAGAATTGTAATCAACATTAAACCGATTCCAGCAAATTTTCTTTTCGGGTCTTCGATTTTTTTGAAAATGAGTTCTCTTTTTACAAGCATTACAGTGAATAAGATAAGAACAGCAATTGAACCGACATAAACTGCCAATTGGAACATTGCAACGAATGGAGAATCTAACATTACATAGAAACCTGCAACACCGCCAAGAGTTCCCATTAAAGCAATTGAACCGTAAACAAGTGAACGCATTTCAAGTGCTGCAATTGCAGAACCAATTGTTAGTACTGATATAGCTAAGAACAGAGCATCAGCCATGTCTGGCGCCCCGTTTGTCGATAATGAGCTCTGAATCCTGCTGAACTTGTGGTTTCACTTGTAGTTGTGCAGGTGTGTAGATTAAGCCCTCTTTAGTAAATGATGATAATTCATAGTCGTTTGACATGTATAGTGCATAAAATGGACATGCATCAACACATAATCCACAAAAGACACATTTTCCATAGTCAATTTGTGGCATAATTGATTTTGCGTTTTGTCCCCACTTGTCTGGAACTTTGACCATTCCAATTGCTTCGGCAACACCTTCACATGCAATAGAACAGAGTTGACATCCAGTACAATGATCATGAAATAGCATATGTCTTCCTTTTAGTCCTGCAATAGCAACACCAGATGAAGGATCAAACTGATAACCATCTCCAACAAATTTCAATTTTTGTTCAGGATATCGTAAAGTGAAACGCTTTACAGCTAAGTGTTTAATTCCAGAGTTTAATGCTTTGATAATTCCAGTTGCGGTTCCCATTACATTATTCCTCCAGGTCCAAGTACTCCAGCGTACACCAATCCGAGTGCAATAAAGATGTTAACGAAGGCTAGACCGATTAGTTTGTACCAACCAATGTGTAACAACATATCAAGTCTAATTCTTGGGAAAACACCCCGTGGTAGTAGTATAAAGAAAATTACTGCAACTGTTTTTAGAACAAACCATATCACTCCACTGATTAACAACTGTCCGCTCGTATACTGCAGTTCGCCCTGCTGCTGTTTGACCCATTCATTAGGATCTGCATCAAATAGAGGCAATCCAGGAGCAAAGACGGTTAGTACAGGATCACCTGCATAGTTTGGAATTGGTGTTCCTTTAGTAATTAATTCAGTTTCTAGTGGAGGCCAGAATACTGGACCGGTCCATCCGCCTAAGAAAATTATTACAAATAATGCTGCAAATGCATAAAGTTTGAGATATGAACCCAATTGAACTAATCCATACATCATTCCAGAAAATTCTGTTAACCATCCTGCAACAATTTCACTTTCTGCTTCTGGAAGATCAAATGGAATTCTTTCGAGTTCAGCTAACATGGTAGTAAAGAAAACTATTGCGCCAATCGGCATGAAGATGATCCACGGGAAGCTACTTTGCGATTCAACTATTTCGCTAAGGTTTAGTGTACCAGTTAAGATTACAACTCCGAGAAGAGATAAGATTAGAGGAATTTCAAATGATACCATTTGATGTAATGCACGAATTCCACCGATGAATGGGAATTTACTGTTTGCAGACCATGCAGAGAGAATTGTAATGATTGGGAAGAATCCAATTACGGCAAAGACTGCAAGTAAACCAACATCCAAATCTGCAACAACCCATCCGCCTGGTGCAACAGGTATTAATGCAACAAATGCTGCAGCCGTACCGACAAATAATACTGGTGCAGCCCAGAATAATGGTTTGTCAGCTTTTGCTGGAATAATAATTTCTTTTGAGATAAGTTTCAAGCCATCTCCTGCCAATTGGAGCAAACCCTCAATTTTTCCACAATAAAATGGACCTACACGGAGTTGAAGTTTTGCCAGCATTTTTCTTTCAACAAAGATTGTTCCAGCAGCTATGATTGCTGCAAAGCCAAATCCAGGAAATACTACAATTCTAAATAAATCAGAATACAGAAGAGACTTTATCAACGGAATTTGCATCGTCGGATTAAACAACCATGTAAATGCCAAGAAAGCAGTTAGGAGCTCACCATCAATTACGGGCAAGTCCATGTAGAATAGTACAATTTGAATTGCAGGAATTCCTGCAAGTGTAACAATTGTTAAAATCCAAAATGCATTATCAAAAATTCCTTTAAGGAAATATCCAAGACGGAATTTTGGTGCAATAACAGACATTTATCGGTCAGCCTCCACAGGCCAATAGTTTAGACTCCAGTAAACTGCCGGCATGTTTCCAAGTTTTTCTCCCTTTAGTAAGTATGGTAATGCAATCAAGTTTCTAAAAGAACCAACGCTAAGTTTTAGACGGTATGGTTCAGGTTTTTCTTTTGAAATGATATAACAGCCTGCTGCACCTCGTCCACTTTCAACTCTACGGTACACTTCACCTAAACCACCTTTTGGATTTGGTTTGAGTTTTGTTCGAATTGAACCAGACTTTGGCATTTTTTCTAATGCTTGTCGAATAATGTTACAACTCTCCAACATGTCAAGCCATGGAACTTTTGAGCGAGCGTATGAATCACCGGCTTTTAGTACATTGGTATGAACATCAAGCTCATCATAAACATCGTATGGTTCTTTGACTCTAACATCATAGTCAACACCACTTGCACGGAGAACAGAACCAGTGGTTCCTAAACGAATTGCATCTTCTCTAGATAATACACCGGTATCTTCTGTTCTTGCTTTTAGAATTGGATTATCATAAAATATGTCAGCGTATTCTTTGATACGTTTTTCAAAGTAGTTTACTTGACGTAGACATACATCTTCAAAGTTTGCAGGAACATCATTTCTGACACCGCCTGGAATAAAGTATGCGTGTGTAACTCTTGCACCTGTAATTTTTTCCATTAAATCAATTAAGAGTTCTCTGTCTCCTGCAGGCCACATGAACATTGTAGAGTGTCCAAGAAATATTCCATAGATTGCAAGCCAATATTGAATATAGATACATCTGTTGAGTTCTGCTGCAATGACACGAACATATTTTGCTCGTTCTGGAACTTCAATTCCTACCAAGTCTTCGACTCCTAAGACGTATGGATACAAAATATTACATGAATCATGAATTACTGGTCTTTCTAAATGAGGTATGTTTGTGATGTAATTTCTTGCTTCAGCCATTTTTTCTTCGCCACGATGAACGTAGCCAGGATCAGGATCTGCATCAACAATGTAATCACCATCAATTTTTACAATTATTCTCATGTGTCCAGAACCAGGATGTTGTGGACCGACATTGAGAGTCATTATTCGGTCGTCTACTTTGTCTACTTGTAGACCCGGAGGCATTTGTTTTGTTGGTATTACTTCGGTCATTTTATCTTCCTTTATTCATAAAGTCCTTTCTTAGTGGAGGTAGGTCAGCCCAATCTTCAGGCAGTAGTAAACGTCGATTATCAGGATGGCCTTCAAAGTATACGCCAAGCATCTCAAATACTTCACGCTCATGAAATTCAACACTGTAAAACATATCTCGTAAACTTGGTAATTTTGTAGAATCATTTCCTGGATTTGGTGTCTCTTCACGTGGAGCTCTAGTTGCAAGTGCTAAAACTTGTTTTGAATATTCAGGGTCAGTGTAGGAACCTAAGTGGTAAGTTACACCAATTTCTTTGTCTTGAGGGTAATCAACTCCAGATACAGACTCTGCATGATCAAAAGGAGTATTATCTTTGATGAATTTTGCAACATCAATGATTTTTTCTTTTTTAACATTTAATCTAGTTCTATTTTCTTGAATGTATTCTACTTCTACATCATCAGAAAATTGATTTGCAATTTGATCAACATAAGATTTTTCAAAAGCAGGAACTGTATCTTCGACTTTTTCAGGAGCTGTATCTTTTTTAGTATCTTTTGGAGGTTCTTCTTTTTCAGTTGTACTCATAATTTTTTACCTATCTAGCCTTCATCCTTTTGATTTTTTCTTGCAACAACATGCATCCTTGAATCAAGGTTTCAGGTCTAGGAGGGCAACCAGGAACATACACATCTACTGGAAGAATTCCGTCGATGCCAGGCAACACATTGTATGAATCAAAGTACAGACCGCCAGTAATTGCACATGCACCCATGGCAATTACATATTTTGGTTCTGGCATTTGATCATAGACTAATCTTAGTCTTGGTGCCATTTTTCGTGTAATAGTTCCTTGTACTACGACAAGATCACACTGTCGTAATGATCCAAAAGCTTCGATGATACCGAATCTTTCTACGTCGTATCTCGGACTAGATGCTGCTCCAAACTCAACACTACAACATGCTGTTTCAATGTGTACTGGCCACAAAGACCACATTCGACCCCAGTTGATTGCCATTCCTAATGGTTGATCAACTGCTTTGTATAGAATGTCGCCAAGTTTTCCAACAAACACATTTGCGTTTTGTGGTGTTACGAGTTCTTTTAACAACTTAGTCCCTCACCTTGATTGTTGTAACTAGTATATAGAATTACCATATGTCTTTCCTCTTTGATTGATATAATGCGAATGCCATTGCGGCAAACATAATTCCTAAGAAGGCAATAATTGGTAAAGTCGCAGTTCGTGGAAGGTCTAATAGAGAGCTACCCCAAGCATACAAGAAAATTGCCATAACATCAAAAATGACAAACATTAGAACATACGCATAATACTGCATCATGAAATGAGTACGGCCAGCGCCGGATGGAACTTGGCCACATTCCATAGGAAGCGTTTTGACTGGATTTGGTTGTTTTTTGTTTTCAGGTGAAAGCATCCTAGATACCAATAAGGCAGGTGCCATTGCGGCACAGGCAAAACCAAACATTAGTAATACATTACTGTATGATGCTACACTCTCGCCAACCAAGTTAAACCGACTCCCTTCGGTCAAAATATAAAGCTATAGAGAAATTTTTCGATCAAACTTTGATTTTTACCAAGTCCTGTAAATTGATATACAACAAAAAATGAGGATTTCCATGGCAGTCAACGTAGGAGATCAAGCACCAAAATTTGAACTCGTAGATGGAGATCTAAAATTTAGATCCTTAGATGAGTTTAAAGGCAAAAAAGTAGTCATTTCATTTTTTGTCGCAGCGAGTTCTCCTGTCTGCGAAGTTGAACTTTGTACATTTAGAGATTCATTAAATGACATATCAGAATTAGGAGCACAAGTAATTGCAATTAGTAATGACGGACCATTTGCAAACAAAGCATTTGCAGAGAAAAATAATTACAATTTCCCAGTGTTAGGAGATTATACAAGTCAAACAATCAAAGATTATGATGTTTTATTGAAAGATTTGTTGCACGTAAAAGATTACAATGCAGCAAAACGTTCTGTTTTCATCTTAGATGAAGAACACAAAGTAATTTGGAAATGGGTTTCTGAAGATCCATTAAAAGAACCAGATTATAGTGAAATTATGAACGTGTTAAAATCAAACTAGTTATTCTATATCTGCAATAACATCATTCTTGTTAACAGAATTACCTTCTTTGATTTTGATACCTTTGACTGTACCATCTTTTTGTGCTTTAACAGCAACTTGCATTTTCATTGATTCTAAGGTACAAACTGTATCACCTTTCTTTACTTCTGCACCATCTTCAACATCAATTGATACTACTTTTCCTGGAATTTGACTGCGCAAAGTTGTTTGACCGCCGCCTGAATCACTTCCACCAGAATTTTTGTAAACAATATCATCAAGATGTGAGTTCATGTTTACAGACATTGATGAACCATCTACAATGAAGTTCATCTCAGAAGTTTGACTATCAACATATCTAACTGAATGAAATTCATTATTCAAAACAAACTCCATTACATTTGAATCGGTGTGAAGTATTTTTACTACATATTCATTATCTTTAATCTTAATTTTGTATTCATCTTGAGATAATTTCTCTAAGATTTCACCATCTACAATTTCATCGCTATCTTGAACTTTGTATTTCATTTTTACATAATACCTCTCTCTACCCATGTAGAGATTCCATCTGTGTCACCAGAGTTCTGAGATTTGACTTTACTTTTATAAAATTCAGAGTGCATGATTGCTGAAGCAATAGCAGGAATTTGTTTTTCTTTTCTATCTTGGATTAGGTCTTTTTCTAATTTTTCAATCATATCATATCTCTTTAAGAAATCAGTTGACAATTGTCCGTTCTTGTATTCCTCAGAATTTAGAATAGTTTTGTATAACGGAATTGAAGTTTCTACTCCTTGAATGTCAAAGTCATCTAATGCGTTAAGCATTTTTGTTCTTGATTCATCAAATGTTGGTCCCCAAGTACACAGTTTTGCCATCAATGAATCATAGAATGGAGATACTGTACATCCAGGATACAAGTATGTATCACATCTAACATTTGGTCCTGAAGGAATTGTAACATATGGTACAGGACCAGTAGATGGTGCAAAGTCTAAGAAGGTGTCTTCTGCGTTAATTCTACATTCAATAGCATATCCATTCATCTTTAGATCACTTTGTTTGAATGGTAATGGCTCACCATTTGCAATATCTAATTGAAGTTTTACAAAGTCTAATCCAGAAACCATTTCAGAAATTGGATGTTCTACTTGCAATCTTGCGTTAATTTCTATAAAGTAAAAGTCTCCATTATCTGCTCTCAAAAATTCTGCAGTGCCCAAGTTAGTATAATCAACTGCTTCAGCTGCTTTTACAACTAATTCACCAATTTCCTTTCTTTTGGCTTCATCAACTACAGGAGAAGGAGTTTGTTCAATTAATTTTTGGTTTCTTCTCTGAATGGAGCATTCTCTCTCAAAGAGATGTACTGCGTTTCCGTGCTTATCTCTACACATCTGATATTCGATATGTCTTGTTTTTTCTAAGAATTTTTCAACGATGATTGCAGATTTACCTACAGCAGCTATAGATTCAGAAGTTACTGTTGCAAAGCCTTCATTCAATTCTTTATCATTAGTAACTAGTCTAATTCCACGACCTCCTCCACCATAAACGGATTTCAAAAGTACAGGATAACCAATTTCATTTGCAATTTTTTCTGCTTGTTGTGCATCATCAACTATTCCTGGACTTCCAGGTACAGTTGGAACTTCAGCCTTTAGCATTGCGGCTTTACAACGCATTTTATCTCCACAAAGATTCATTGAATCTGCAGAAGGTCCAATAAAGTTAATTTTGTTTTTTTCACATAATCGTGCGAAATCATCATTTTCTGAGAGGAATCCATAACCAGGATGGATAGCGTCAGTACCAGAAGATAACATGACTTCAAGAATTTTTTCTTGGTTGAGATAGCTCTTTGCAGGAGCAGCCTCACCTATGTAGTATGACTCATCAGCAGTTTTTACGTGAAGGGAATTTACATCCTCATCAGAATATACTGCCACAGTCTTTATTCCTAAAGTCTTACATGTCTTCATTACACGAAGGGCGATTTCTCCTCTGTTTGCAATTAGTACTTTCTCAATCATATTTAATCACAGGTTGATATTTCCATGTTTTCTAGGAAGTTGTTTATCACGTTTGTTGCTTAACATTTCAAGTGCTTTAATTAGCATTGGACGTGTTTCTGCAGGATTAATTACAGTATCAACAGTACCATTTGATGCAGCAACGTAAGGATTTGCAAATTTTTCAGTAAATTCATCTTTTAGTTTCTTTAGTAATTCTTCAGGATTATCAGAGTTTGCCAAGTCTTTTCTATTCATAATTTTGACAGCACCTTCTGAACCAAGTACGGCAATTTGAGCAGTTGGCCATGCATAGTTAACATCAGTTCTTAGATTTTTACTACCCATTGCAATGTATGCACCACCATATGCTTTACCAATTACAATAGTAATTTTTGGAACTGTTGCTTCACAATATGCGTATAGCAATTTACTTCCATGTCTAATAATTCCATTATGTTCTTGGTTTGAACCTGGCATGTAACCAGGAGTATCAACAAGAGTTATGATTGGAATTCCATAACAATCACAGAAACGGATGAATCTTGATGCTTTGTTTGATGATTCAATATCTAATGCACCAGCCAAGAACATTGGTTGGTTTGCAACAATACCTACTGTTTTTCCATTCATTCTTCCAAATCCAACAACTATATTTTGTGCAAATAGTTCATGAATTTCAAAGAACTTGTTATCATCTAATATTGAATAAATAATTTCTTTCATGTCATAAGGTTTTAGTGAATCTTCTGGAACAACATTTATCAAATTATTATCTAATCGATTTGGATCATCAGATGTTTTGATTGCAGGAGGTGCTTCAGAATTATTTTGAGGTATGTAAGATAGAAGTGATTTGATGTAATCCATACATTGGTATTCATTTTGTGCAACAAAGTGTGCTACTCCACTTTTTGTTCCATGTGTCATTGCTCCACCTAAATCTTCAAACGAAATTTCTTCACCGATAACAGTTTTTACCACATCAGGTCCAGTAACATACATTGTTCCTGCTTTTTCAACCATGATAACAAAATCAGTCATTGCAGGAGAGTAAACAGCACCACCTGCAGAAGGTCCGATACTTGCAGTAATTTGTGGGACTACACCAGATGCAAGTTCGTTATGATAAAAGATATCAGCAAAACCATCTAGACTAAGAATTCCCTCTTGAATTCGTGCACCGCCAGAATCGGCAATTCCAATAATTGGACATCCATTTCTCACTGCATGATCCATAAGTTTTGTAATTTTTTTAGCTCCCATCTGGCTTAATGTGCCACCAAGAACTGTAAAGTCATAAGCAAATACATAGACCTGTCTTCCATTAACGGTTCCATAACCACCTACAACGCCATCAGTGAAAAATTTCTTTTTTTGCATGTCATATTCGTGATAATGATGAGTAACCATAGCGTCTAGTTCAACAAAAGATCCATCATCACATAGAAGGTCAATTCTCTCTCTAGCAGTTAGTTTGCCTTTTTCGTGTTGGGCTTTAATTCGATCTTGACCGCCACCTTGAACGGATGTTTTTTTGTTATTCAGATATTCGTTGAGTTTATCAGAATGCATGCTCAGATTTTGCGCATCAGATATCATATATTAATTTAAGTCAAGTCAAATTTTGATTAATTTTTTAAATTTAATAAAGAAAATTTGTTTTTCAAGGATTTTTGGTAAGTTTCATAAGAATTTCCTAATTCTTCACATTTTTTACATATACAAAGCTGGGAAACAGTTGAACGATCACAATCATCTTGAAATTCACATTGTGAACAGCCAGCCGAACCATCACAGACAATACATTTGAGATCCTCAGTCTCGACACATTTCTCATGTTTTACTCCAAGACCCTTTGACCAAAGACCAACTTCGTTTACTGCAATTTTTTCATTACACACCATGCAAGTGCCCTCAAATTTCATAGTAATTTTTCTCCAGCTCATTTTAACAATTCAATCTCCTTTTCAAGTAACTCCTCATAAGTTTCTTCAAATTCTAATTCAAAAGAATCATTTTCTTTTAATGTTAAAATTAATGGAAAGAAAAATGTAGCAAATGTACTGTTTGATACATGAAGTTTTTCAGATAAAGTATTTGCAATTGCTTTAATCTTTGCACCATCCCAACGCAATCTGTTCAATAACGGCCACGACAGATTATACTGAGTGTATCTAGCTGAGGAATCTTTTTCATAAAGAGAAAGTAAAATTGAATCAAGGTATCTTAGTAATCTCCAGTTTTGTGTTTTCATTATTTTTCCATATAGCATATCGGCTTCAGAAATTATTTCTAATGCCTTTGACATTTTATCTGAAGGTAAATTACTTGTGACAATACTAGAGTAAAATGCATTTATTTTTTCTCTAGGATCAATTCGTAGAGAAAATAAAACAATTCTTGCTTCTTCAAGTGATTGGGATTTGAAAAATGCATTTATTCCATCTTCTATGTTTAAAGACTCAAATGATTTTTCAGTGTTAGGTTCAAATCCTGTAACTAATGCTTGAGCAGAATTTATCATTGAACGGATATCTCCCCGAGAATCAGTGATTAATTTTATCAATCTACCTGGATTGATTTTTGCATTTTCTTTTTCCAAGATCATGTTAAGATAAAGTTTCAAAAATCTAGGCGACAACGGATTAATCTGTAAAGTTTTAACAACTTTTTTGATCTTTTTCATTTTATCAGATGAATCATAATTTCCAGCAAGTACAATTGGAACAGTTGGTTCTTTTAAGATGTTGATTAATGCTTCAACACCTCCATAATCAGAACGGCCATGGATTCCATCAACTTCATCAATGAATATCATTGGTTCACCAAGAACAGTTTGATTTCCAAGGACAGGAGTTAGTATTTCTTGAATATTTTTTTTATTTCTAACATCACTAGCGTTAAGACTAATCATATCATAACCAAACTGTTTTCCTGCAAGAAAACACAATGTTGTTTTTCCAATTCCAGGAGGACCAACCAATAACAGAGGTTTTGTGCCTTTTTTCCACTTTGCAAACCATTCAACAAACTGTTTTCTAGCATCCTCATTTCCAACCATATCAAAAATATTTTGAGGTCGGTATTTTTCTGACCACATCATTTGTATCACTTAGTAGGAAGGTTTTGAGTCAAATCTGACCAGATATTTTGTTCTTGTAATTTTTTGTACCAAAATAGGTTATAGTGTTCAACAGTCAAGAATAAAAATTCTAAGAATTTTCGGTGTGAGAAATTATCTGGTAGTTTTTCAAGTGCAGCTCTGGCGTCATTTAGGTATGATTCACTATGATTCATTGTTTCTTCAAAGCCAGTTTTGACGTCATTCATTTTTAATGAATAAAATAGTGGCCATGATGGGATTTTTGCTGCTTTATCTCTAATGCTATCTTCAATTTCATTTCCACACCCAACAGATTCTGCTGCTTTTGCCATTCCAGTGTAAAATATGTCAGCCAAAGGTGCACGGTTTAATGCCATGTTTCTACCTGCAGTACCCATAACAGAACGATATTTTTTGTAACTTTCAACTAACTCTTCTTCTGTTATTGAAGTTGGTTTATCTTTTAATTTTGTATCAAGGTATTGCCCAATTCTTGCTTGTTTGAATCCTTCTTCAAATTCTTTCAAGACATCTTCACCGCCTTTTGAAATTTTCTCTCTTGCAAGTTTCAGTATATACGGATTCATTAACTTGTAATCATCAAGATATTCCAAATCCTCATCTTTGTCAACAATTCTATCCATAGGTTCACTAAGGTCAATTGCAATTATGTGACCATCTACAATGTCTTCTCTCATATTGGTACTAGGATCATCTTTAAAGTAATCAGTTGAAGCATCAAAAAGACCATTAAACACAGGAAAAGTCATTTTAACAAAATTTGAGTTTAGAATTCTTAGAACTCGGTCATGTAAAGTATCAAAATCTGCCAGTTTTGTTTTGATAGGATCAATCTCAGAAGCGTTTAGAATAATTTCTGTTGAACCAACCTCTTCAGCAAATTTTTGTTGTGTTGTATTAGGAGATTCATCAGAATTGATTTGATCAAAGAGATTTTTTGCAAATCTTTTTGCAAACTCAGGAAAGGTGTTTTCGGCTTCTTCCTTATACTGATTAAATTGTTTGAATCCTTTTGATTTGAATAAACCTTGTTTGATTATTTGTTTTCCAGGTTTGGTTCCCATCAAAGCACTTTTACTAAAAATTGATTCGTCTTTTCCACTCACAAAATATTGTTAACAAATTGCTATTTATGCGTTCAAAGATCTTAATCACATTCGTCTAAACTCTGCAACGCCTTTTTCAGTAATTTTTAGCTGTATAGACTTTCCAAAAGGACCAGTTTTCTCGACAGGTTTCATAAGACCTCTTTTCTCAAGATCTTGAAGAATTGTATCCAAATTGTTTGTTGATAAATTCCCTTTTTTCTGAATTTCTTCAAATTTTGATATATTTGTCATCAACAAGCCAAGAACAATTTTTTCTTTAGACCAATTTTTTGTTGAGAATTCTTCTCTTCTTGATGATTCTTGGAAATTATCTGAAGATGATGATTCTTGAAAGAAATTTCCACGAGGACTTTCAGGACGAGCAGATATGTTTTCATTTAAGCTTCCACGTTTCAATAATCTAGGAACTATTCTAGCAAGTGGAATAATCATGAATATGAGCAAGTAGATCCAAGAGTAATTTTCTTCCATACTATGTGATTGTGATTCGAAATTAATAATGTATGTGTTTTTTTGTTATTGAGGTTGTGAGAAAACACGGTATTCGCCTATTATGGCGTTACATTTGTGGCAAGTATATTGACCTCTCTCAATAAGAATTAGTCCATTGGCAACTTCCTCGTTTGGTTGCTCTTCTATTTGTATTTGAGTTGGACCGTCAAATTCAGCATTACATGTTTTGCAAAAATGTTTTAACATTTTTCCAGTGTCAAGTTTTTCAAGAGATGCTAAAAAATGCTTGTCCATATTTGGAACAAGTTTTGATTTTTCGACTTGTTCATCAGTAATGTCGGCATTAATCCAACCACCTGAACCTTGTAACTCTGTTGCTGGCATAATTATTTGATTTCAATCATGAATAAAGAGGTTTTCAAAGAAATGAAAATATTATTCAATTAAATTATACACAGATCAGAAAAACATGATGGATACAAATCAAATTCTCAAAGAAGCCTCAAGAAGAATTTATGAGGCTGTAAAGGACATGGCAGGTACAGAAAAGGCTGCAGGAGATTTTGGAAGAGGTGCAGGAGGAGATATTTCTAGGAATATCGACATTACTGCAGAAAATACTGTTTTAGATTATCTAAAGGAGATTAATTTTGAATGTGTGGTTTTAGGGGAAGAATGTGGTCGCGTGGAACTATCAGATAATCCAAAGGGATTCATCATTATGGATGCAATTGACGGTTCTGCAAATGCAGTCAGAGGCGTTCCATTTTTTTGTTCATCGTTAGCATTTGCGACAGAAAATAGGCTCAGCTCCATTACAGATGGAGTAATTACAAATCTTTCAACAGGTCAAATGTACTCCGCTTCAAAGGGACAAGGCTCATTTCTTGATGACAAACAGATTTCAGTTCACAAAGATACACCATTGTACAAAATAGTTGGAGTCAATACTTCAGGTGCAACACAAGAAATAATGAAAAAGTTACAACCAGTTTTTGAGCATCATAGTCATACTAGACATTTTGGTGCAAATGCATTGGAAATGGCAATGTTTGCACAAGGATTGATGGATGTTTTTATTGATTTGAGAGATAAAATTAGAATTCAAGACATTGCTGCAGGATACATAATTGTCAAAGAAGCAGGTGGTTTACTTTTGGATGCAGAGTTTAATTCTCTTGATGCGGATTTGAGTTATGACACAAGAGTTTCATTTATCGCAGCTGCAAATCAGAAAATTTTAGATGAAATACTTCCAAGAGAATAATAATTTTTTATCCGTATGACTCGTATTTGACTTCAAATGTTCCATCTTCGTGTGGATTATCTCTATTTACAAAACCCCTATCAGCAACATAGTCCATTACGCCATCAATTGTTCCTTGATAACCACAAATGTAGATTCTAGTATTTTCTGGAGTTACTTTTTCTCCAACTAATTCATCTAATGGAGAAACTCCTTGTGCATTTGCTTTGAAAAATGATTCAACTCGTCCTACTTGACCATTCCATGATCTATTGTATTGTTCTTTTGGTCTACTAATTGCAGCTCTGTAAAGGAAGTTCCATTCATCAGGTCCTCTCTCTTTACTTTCATTTTCAAAATCAGTAAGAAGACGTTTGTAACTTAATTCATCAACATAACTTGCACCATGTAAAACTACAAGTTGTCTTTTATCATTTGTGTCACGAAAATGATTTGCAAATGCAATGAACGGTGCAAGACCAGTTCCACCACCAACACAAACAACTCGTCTGTTATCAGGTTCACCGTTTGGATATTTGTCTTCAATTATCAAGTCGTCACCAGTCGGATCACCAAGTAATACTTCATCACCCACACTAAGATAGAATAATTCTGTGGTTACACGACCAGGTAATGGTTTTCTTACCCATCTAATTACAAATTCAAAATAATCTCTATTTTCTGCATGTGATGCAATTGAGTATGCACGTTTAACAATTTTATTTTCTGCACGTACTGGTAAACCAATGGTTAGAAATTGTCCAGTTTTGTACTTTGGCATACCATTTACTGGGACCAATCGAATAACAACTAGATCTTCTTTTAATAATTCAGTATAGATGATCTTTGCTTTTGTATCAGCCATGTGAGGAAAGTTTCTTGATTTGGATAAATGTATTTCTCTTCAGAAGTTGACAGTATTACTTATATTTAGAAAATTATCCAGCCAAAATTGGAAGATGGTAAAAATAACATGCAGAGATTATGGATTTGAATGCGACTACGTTATAGAAGGAGAAGTAGAATACGTGATCGATGAATACCGAAAACACAGTAGTGAAGAACATGGTATTGAATATTCGCCTGAAGCATTAACTCAAGTAATTTTAAGACAGCAGGGTTAATTTTTAAAAAATTATGCTCTTTTCATTGAAGCAGATAAGATTGGTAATTCTTTATCAATGATTTTCTCAACAGCAGGTACTATTCCAGCTCTTAGTTTTGCATTTTCTTCATAAATTTCTGCAACTTGATCTCTGAATAGTAATTTTATTTTAGGCAATTCCATAATTGTTTCTTCGACAGCTCTTGGCTCAGAAATATCTAAAATTAAAGTTCCTTTTTTCTTTTCTTTCATAACAAGTTTGATTGTTTCAAGATCAATCAAGAAGTAATCAGCAGTAGTGGCAACTATAATGATATCAAATTTATCAAATCCTGCAAGTACTTCATTAAAGTCCATAGGAGTACCAGATAGAAGTTGAGAGAAATTAGTAGCACGTTCCATGTCTTTACTAGTAACTGTAAATGCAATTTCTTTTTGTCCTAGTGTTTTTGCAACCATAGCTGCAGACTCACCTGTTCCAATTAGCAATACCTTCTTTTTAGCATCTAAACCTACTTTGTCTTCTACCAAGTTTAATGCTACATCGCCCAAGGATAGAACTTCTTTACTGATTTCAGTAGAATCTCTAATAGAATTTGCGAGTCGTATTACACTATCAAATAATTTATTCAAAATTTTTCCAGATGCACCAGATTTTTTTGCATTTTCTAATGATTTTTTAATTTCGTCAAAAACTTCTTGTTTTCCAACAACTACAGAATCTAATCCACAAGCTAATCGTAATAGATGAAGATAAACATCATCATCTTTGAAAACTTCAAGAGTTTGATCAAAATGATCAATGTCAATTTGTTCTATACTAGAATTTTTTTGCCATGTTTCTTTCATTTGGTTAATTATCAAACCTTTTCCTTCAGGTCTTCTTGCATCAGTTGAATCATCTGTTTCAAGATTACTTACAGTAAAAATTTCAACTCTACTTGATGTTTGTATGATAATACATTCTTCAACTCCAGGAATTTTTTTGAAAGCATCTGTTGCAGCATCTACATCTTTGAATGCGAATCTTGTAAGAGAGTGCAAAGGAACATTCTTGAATGTAACTCGCGCATTTAAAACATCAAATTTTACATCACTCATATCATATCACCAAAATTTTTTAATTTTTTCGTCCACCTTTAGCAGTTCTAAAAACATTCATTCCAAGATAATAATTTTCATGTAATGAATCTAGATATGATAGATCTTGTTCAATTTTTTCAATGTCATCAGATAATGCTTCAGGATCGTTTCTAAGACGCTCAAGTTTTTCTTGTAATTCATCACCAAGAACAGTAATTCCTGTTTCATAGTTGGAAGTTCCTCCAAAACGTTCATCTAAAATATTTTGAGGGTTGTATTCAGGAGTAGTATCTTCATAATTGAGAGCTTTTCTTGTAATGTCATCTTTTTCATCTTCAGACAAGATAGGTTTTGGAAATCTATCTACTTTATCTAAGAAAAATTCTGGTTCACCCATTTCTCTTCGAAATATGATCTCAGTTTTTCTTTTGTTAGTTACATCGGGTGCTTTTGGAGTATCAGCTTTAATTTCTTCAGCAATTGCTTTGAATTCTTCTTCAGATGCTTTTGCTGCGGCTTCTTTCAATTCTTTAGCTTTTGCAATTGCTGCTTCTGCTGCTGCTTCTGCTTCAGCAGCGGCCTTTGCTGCTTTTTCTGCATCCTTGGATGCTTTGAGAGATTTTTGAGCATCATCTTTTTTTGATTCTTTTTCTGCTTTTGGAGCTTCTTTTACTTCAGAATCTTTTTTGTCGTCAGACATCAATTTTCCACTAAAATTGCCCGGATTTTAAGATTATTGTGCCAAGTGGGATAGAAGAGTAAGCGATCAGAAATTTTTTAATTTAAAAAAGAAATGGCGCCCTCGGCGGGATTTGAACCCGCGTCTCAGCCGTGACAGGGCCGAATTCTAGACCGGGCTATACTACAAGGGCAGTATTTACAAGAAAAAGAACTGCTGGTTTTAAAGTTTCCATTTTTAATTTCAGACTGGTAAAAGACTAAATTGTACAATAAAGGAAAAACTCGCATGGGTCTATAGCGCAGCCAGGTAGCGCACCGCCCTTTTAAGGCGGCTGTCGTGGGTTCGAATCCCACTAGACCCGCGTCTATTTTGTAAGTGTTTTAACACGTTTTTCCAAAACGGCTAGTGATTTTTTCACATTATCATTTTGGGTTTTAACGGATTTTTTGAGAGAAACAAGCTTTCTGGTTCTCTGTCCAATCATTCTTGTCTGTTCAGAGGTTCCTGCAGAACCTTTTGACTTTCTTTGTTTAAGAGATGAAGAAATTGTCGTTTTTTGAATCAATTCAAAAAGTTTGTTTGTTTTGATCTCTTTTATTCGAAGAGAGTCAATTTCGTTTAATTCCAAATCAGTAAGTAATTTTTTTGAATTGTGTGCCAATTGGACTAGATTTCCAACAATGTTGTGTGCTGTGCGAAATGGTATTTTTTCAAGAACTAAATTTTCAGCAAGGTCCAAGGCAATAAGAAATCCTTCTTCAGTTGCTTTTTGCATTTTTTCTTGATTTACTGTAAGATCAGATAACATTGATTTTATTATAATTAATGCAGTGATTGATATTTTTGACGTTGACCATATTGAGGATTTGATTTGTTGTAAATCTCTTCCATATCCAGATGGCAAACCTTTGGTAGTAGTTAAGATGGATGTTAGATAGCCTATAACTTGAGATGTTTTTCCTCTTGTTAGTTCTAAAATATCTGGATTTTTCTTTTGTGGCATTACACTTGATGGAGATGTAAAATCATCAGAAAGTTCTATGAATGAAAATTCAGCTGATGACCAAATAATAAAATCTTCAGACAGACGACTTAGATTTGTCATCATTATTGCAGAGTTTGCAACATATTCTGCTACAAAGTCACGTGTACTTGTTGCATCAATTGAATTTTCTACAAGAGATGAGAAGCCAAGTAATTTTGCAGTACTGTCTCTATCAATAGGAAGACTTGTTCCACCTACAGGACCTGCACCAAGTGGACTTTGATTCACTCGGTCATACAATGACATGAATCTGTCTAGATCACGCAGTAATGAGTCAGCATATGAAAGTAAATAATGTGAGAATACTCCAACTTGAGCTTGTTGAAGATGAGTGTAAAGTGGCATTATTGTCTTAGTGTTTTCTTGTGCAGTTTTGAGAAGAGTTGATATCGTTTCAACTAAACACTGTAAGAGTATGTTAATGTCATCACGAATTTTTAATCGAATGTCAAGTGCTACTTGATCATTTCGTGAACGAGCAGTATGCATTTTACCACCATTTTCAATTCCAGTTTTTTTGATTACTAGGGATTCTATTAATTCATGAATGTCTTCTGGTTCAAAATCAGGTTGAGATATGTTTCCTCCTTTTAATTCCTCTAATGCAGTCAAGATTTTTTTTGTTTCAGTTTTTGACAAGAGTTTATTTTCATACAACATGATAACGTGTGCTTCACTTCCAACAATATCATAAAATGCAATATCAGAATCATCTTTTATTGATGAAACATAGCTTAAGGTAATATCATCAAGATCTTTTCCTAATCGAGAACGATACATCAACATGGATTCAAAATCGCTATATATAGCAACTACGGATTCAATTCAATGACACAAGATGTTAAACAGCTACGAGTAAAAATTTTCGATGAATTATCACAAATCGTAGATCCTGAAATCAACACCACAATTACAGAATTAGAATTAATTGATGAGGTAGACATCAATGATGCGAATGTCAAAGTTGATTTGCATCTAACAAGTCCGTTTTGTCCAGCAGTGTTTGGATTCAAAATTGCTCAAGATATTCATGATAATTTATTGAGCATACAAGGAATTGATGATGTTAAGGTAAATGTCTCAAACCACTTTATGGCAGAACAGATTAACAATCAAGTGAATAATAGCCCAAATCCTCACAAAAAGGATTAATCTCTAATTCCTAAAAGATATCCTCTCAAAAGTTGAATTCCCATTGCAGGATCAACTCCTTTTGGACATACCTGACTACAAGAGCCAGCAAAGTGACATCTCCAAATTCCATGAGATTCGTCTATAACTTTGAGTCGTTTGTTTTTTCCTTTATCTCTATCATCAGCAATGTATCTGTAAGCTTGAGCCAGAGCCTGTGGACCAACAAATGTTTTGTCCATAGCCATGGTTGGACATGCAGAATTACATAGACCGCATTTGATACAACTTGAGAATTGAATGTATTTTTCAACATTTTCAGGGCTTTGGAGAAATTCTCTTACACCACTTTCAGCATCAATTTCAGAATCTTCTCTAATTACATATGGCATAACTTTTTTGTGATTGTTTATCATTCTATCAAAGTTGACAGCAAGATCACGAACTACAGGATAGTTATCCATCGGCTCCACAGTAATAGTATCAGAATTTAATTCAGATATTTTAGTAAAACATGCCAAACCAGGTTTGCCGTTAATTTTCATTCCACATGAACCACATGATGCTTGTCTGCATGAATAACGAATTCCAACAGAATGATCAAGATGTGATTTTACATCTAGTAAAGCATCTAGAACAGTTGTCCATTTTTCAATTGGGACAACAAAGTCATCAAATTTTTCATCAGAGTTTACGTTTGGATTACTTCTTTTAATTTTTAATTTAATAGACTGTGTAGAAGAGACTGTTGTTTGTGAAAGTTCTTCTGATAGTTTTGGATGAAGTGTTGCCATTATACCATCCCCATATTTGTCATAATTATAGTTCGTGAACCATATGCAATTAATGCTACCATTCCAGCAAGACACCCAATTGTTACAAGTTTTTCATATGTTGGACCTTGATTCATTTCTAGTAGAATTACTCTCAAGCCATTAAATCCATGAACAGAAATTAAGATCAACAATAATTCAAGTAATATAGCATAACCAATACTTTCATAATTTGCAATTACGTTTTCATATTCTAATGATTCGTGAAAGTCTTGAGTCATTCTCATCATTATGTGTATAACTGTTAAGAACAGTGCACCTATGGCAGTGCCATAGTGAATTTTCATTATGACGCTTTCTCGTAATACCATCATGAGAACATCACCGCCATTCCATACCACATTGCAAGAGCAGCCATACCTAATGTTGCATAGATACATGCTTTACCTTTCATGTTAATTGATTGTGGTTTGTATGGATAATCAGGTCTTTCAGTTTTTCCAATACCATAACCCATTTGTGCAATCATTAATCGAATTCCATTTCCTGTATGAAAAACACACATTCCAATAACTAATGCTAAAAAGAGATGACCTTCAGTGGTTTGTGTCATTTCTAATGATTTATCCCAAACTGCTTTTCCATCTAAGATGTGACTTGTTTCATAAATGTGACCGATGAAATATGCTAAAAGACCAAGACCTGTTAATCTCATCAAAAGCCATGCTAATCTTTCAATACCAAATTTTCCAATCTTTCCAGGATTTAGCCATCCCTTCAATCCTTCTCTAGCGCCAGTTTCTCGTTCCATCAGTATTTTCTCTCCACAGGTTTGTATTTAGTTATAGTAACTGGATGCTTCTTCATAATTGGTTCGCTTGGATCATAATATGCAAGCGTGTGATGAAGGAAATTTGCATCATCACGAGTAGGAAAGTCGGTTCTTGCATGGCCACCTCTAGATTCTTTTCTGTTAATGGCGCCCAATAGAACTATTTCAGCCACACGGAACATGGAATCTAACTCCATGACATTTTGGAAGTTTGTATTGTACTCTTTTGCAGAATCATCAACATGTTTCCAGGTTTTTTGTTTAAGTTCACGTACCTTTTTGAGGCCTTCAGCTAAATCATTGTGATTTCTATAGACATATGCTTTTGCGTTTAGAGTTTCTGCAACTTCTTGTTTCACTTCATATGGATTTACATCTCCACGTCCACGGAATATTCCATCAAAGATTCTAGTTTCTTCAGCAGCTACTAAGTGAGTAGGGAATTGTGTAGAAGTGTATTCTTTTTCAATATAATCAACAGCTAATGAACCTGTAATTTTCCCCCAAACAATACATTCAGAAGTAGAATTTGCACCAAGACGATTTGCCCCATGAACACTGTTACATGCAGCTTCACCTGCAGCCCAAACTCCTTGTAGTTCAGCTGCGCCGTCAATGTTTGTATGAATCCCGCCCATCATGTAATGACATACAGGTCTAATGTCTATTGGTTCATCAGCAGGATCAATTCCTGAAAATTTAATTGAAATCTCTCTAATACCGCCTAATTTAGCTTTAATTTTTTCATCACCCAAATGTCTCAAGTCTAGCTTCATACAATCTTCACCAGTTTCATGTTTGAATCCACGACCTTCATTAATCTCAGTCATTATAGAACGTGAAACAATATCACGTGGAGCTAGTTCCATTTTTCCGGCTGCATATTTTTTCATAAATCGGTCACCGTCTTTGTTAATTAGATAACCACCTTCACCTCGAGCACCTTCAGTAATTAAAATTCCAGAAGGTAAGATTCCTGTAGGATGGAATTGTACAAACTCCATATCTTTTAATCCCATTCCGGCACGATATGCCATGTCTAATCCATCAGGTGTTGATGATAATGCGTATGTAGAGTAACTGAAGATTCGTCCTGCACCACCTGTTGCAATAATCAAAGCTTTACCTTTGATTGTATAAAATGAACCAGATGATGTTTCAATTGCAGTAATTCCACAGAACTGTTTTCCATCATGAACAATTGATGTAATGTACCATTCATTTAGAAATTCAATATTATCAAATTTTTGACATGTGTCGTATAATGTTTGCATTTCAAAAAATCCGACTTTGTCAATAGCATATGTTGCACGCGGGAAACTATATCCACCAAAATTTCTTTGATCAATTTTTCCATTTTCCTGTCTGGACCAAGGCATTCCCCAATGTTCCAATTGGAAAATTTCATTTGGCATCATATGACATAATTTTTCAGCAGTGTCTTGGTCTGCTAAAAAGTCACTTCCTTTGACAGTATCGTAAATGTGTGATTCTATAGTATCTCCCTTGTCTTCTTGAATTACAGCGGCAGTTCCACCTTCAGCAGATACAGAATGAGAACGCATGACTTGTGTTTTTGCGATTACTCCAATCTTGATTTTTTGATTCTTTTTTGCAGCTTCAATAGCAGCACGTAATCCTGCTAAACCAGAACCTGCAATGATGAGATCAAATTCAATAGAATCCGTCATTAATGAATAAAATCAGAAGAGGTTACTTATGTATTATAACAAAATATGGCGGATCGAATCATTAATATATATCGCTAGCGATATCGCTAGTGATGTTTGAGAAGTGGGCCCAAAGAGTAGGAAGCGCAATTCCAAGAGGATTTTCCAGATATTACATTTTACAACAATTACAAAAAATGCCACATACAGGAAAAGAAATTATTGATTCAGCAGTTGAAGAAAGTGCAGGAGAATGGAAACCATCTCCAGGATTAATCTATCCACTATTGGGCAGATTACTAGATGAAGGTTTGATTGAGGAATCTGAAAACGGAAAGTATCAGATTACAGATAAGGGAAAAACGACCCTAGAAGATTTAGAGTCATTTAACAAGAATATGAAAAAGCAGATGGATACAATGATGCGAATGACCAATATTGGCAAATTCATGGCAATGGATGTTTTGGAGAGAGTTACTATACTAGGTAACTTGTTGAGCTCAAATGTAGGCAGTATGACAAACCATGAAATTGAAAAATACAAGAAATTTTTACAATCAGAATTAGAAAAGATCAAAGAAATGGATTCTAAGAAATAGGCTAATCATAAATAAAACAGACCCAGACAGACTTTATGAAAAAACTTCGAAAACTGATTAATGATAAATCAAAACCTCTGGTAGTTCCAGGAGTTTATGATGCCATCGGAGCAAAGATTGCGCAAAAAGTAGGTTTTGAGGCAATGTTTCAAACCGGATATGGTACATCTGCCACATTATTAGGAATGCCAGATTACGGATTCATCGGATTATCTGAAACGACAGATAATGCCAGAAGAATAGCAAATGCAATATCAGTACCACTTATTGTAGATGTGGATACAGGATATGGTAATGCATTAACTGTAAAAAAATTACTTCAAGATTTACAAGTTGCAGGCGTGTCAGGCATATTTCTTGAAGACCAAAAGTGGCCTAAAAGATGTGGACATATGAAAGGAAAAGAAGTTGTTCAAAAAGAAGAATATGCTGAAAAATTAGCTGCTGCAGTAGATGCAAAGCAGGATAAAGATTTCATCATAGTTGCCAGAACAGATGCCAGAGCTACTGAAGGATTAGATGATGCAATTGAAAGAGGCAAATATTACAAAAAAATTGGTGCAGATTTGATTTTTGTTGAAGCACCAAAATCAATTGAAGAAATGAAGAAAATTGGCAAATCAATCAACGCCCCACTAGTCGCAAATATGATTGAGGGCGGAGCAACTCCAATTAGTTCAACGTCAACATTACACAAAATGGGATTCCAGCTAATACTTTATCCACTATCAATTTTGTATGCAAATACATTTGCAACAATGAAAATACTCAAAGAATTAAAGAGCAAAGGTACCACTACAAGACTCAAAAAAGATTTAGTTAATTTTGATCAGTTTAACGACATTGTAGAATTATCAAAATTTAGAAAATTAGAAGGAAAATATTCAAAATAAAAAAGAAAAAACTAGTAAAGAGTTTATTGAGTATTTCTCTTTACTTCAATTTCTATTGTGGAAACATTTCTTGTCTTACCGTCTTGTGACTCTAAACTTTCAGAGCCTATGGATATATTTCCAATGCTATATCCGGAGTTTTCGGTCTTTCTTGAAATTAT
>Ga0208764_10000335_pt1 | contig 29864 bp, 40 predicted proteins | sample ETNtaG_18_FD_185762 | JGI IMG/M metagenome (GOLD analysis project Ga0208764, IMG submission 185762) | Marine microbial and viral communities from oxygen minimum zone, Eastern Pacific Ocean - ETNP201302SV91 (SPAdes) (version 2) | ecosystem: Environmental > Aquatic > Marine > Oceanic ... | reverse complement strand
TAATGATATTGCTCCTATAGTAATTATGACAAATAATCAGAGATACCCAAGAGGCAGAAGAGGCTCATCGTGGATTAATTATCACTGTCATTCTTTATCTTTTACGCTTTGTTTGAAATTCGAAGGCAATGTTAATAACTATAAAACTTTGAGTTATATTGTGGGAATATCTATTTTAGAAGTTTGTAAAGAATTTAATATAAAAAGTTTAAAATTAAAATGGCCTAACGATATCATGATTGATGGCAAAAAAGTTTGTGGGATTTTGATTGAAAATAATATTATAAATAAAAATTTATTTTTTTCAGCTATTGGTGTTGGTTTTAATATTTCAATCCCAGATAAACTACTAAACTTAATAGATGGAAACGTTGATAATCTAAACATAAGATCAGATAAATTAGAAACATTAATTCCAAAATTAATACAACAAATTATTACAAACACTCACCTGTTAAAGGATAATGGGTTTAGTTCGTTTAAAGAAAAATGTAATAAATACATGTATGCTAAAAATGAGAATATTCTTTTAAAGAATAATCTAGATGAAATTACGGGAAAATTACTTGGCATTGATGAAGATGGTTGTTTGGAAATTGACACTAAACATGGCACTAAGAAAATTAATACTTTAGATTATTCCCTGAGAGTATTGTAATGAAATTATTAATTGATATTGGAAATTCAAATGCGAAATTAGGTATATGGAAATACGGAAAATTATCTAATGTACATGTGGTTGAAACACAAAGTATTTTAAAAATTTTTACAAAATATAAAAACCAACCTATCAATGAAATTTTTTTAACAAGCGTTATTTCAGTTAAAAATAATAAAAAAATACTGAATCATATAAAAAGAAAATTTAATAGCAAAATATATAACATGACCTCGTCAGAAGAATTATTGGGTGTTAAAAATAAATATAAGCAACCATCAAAACTTGGAAATGACAGATGGTGTGCAATTGTCGGTTTATATAAACTATATAAAAAACCTATTTTAATAGTTAATTGTGGTACTGCTATATCAATTGATGTAGTAAGCATTGAAGGTATATATTTAGGAGGATATATATTAGGGGGGTTTGATGGGTATAAAATGTCTTTTCTAAAAGCACATAATCTTAAAAAAATAAAACTAAATAATACAGCTTCAATTAAAAAGTTTAAACCATCAAAATCTACCAAAGAGGCAATTATAGAAGGTTACGCTTTAATGATTACATCTGCAATTGAGAAATCTTATAAAGATTTCAGTGAGTCACAAACCAAGAAGCCGTTGCTAATAATTGGCGGTGGATACGGAAAAATAATCTCAAAAAGATTGTCTATAAAAAATAAATACGAATCTAATATGGTTCTTAAGTCTCTGGGTTTAATATCCGATTATCAAGATTAATTCAGTAACTCTTCTATTTTTTTAATTATTTTATTACTACCAGGTCCTGTGACCGTAGCGAAGTAATCAACTACCTCTCCATTTCTATTAATTAAGTATTTGTGAAAATTCCATTTAGGAGAGCTATTAGTTTGTTCGGTAAGTAATTTAAAAAAAGGATGAGCGTCTTTGCCTCGAACTTTTGTTTTTGTAAACATAGGAAATTTAACATCATAGGTTAAATTGCAAAAATCTTTAATTTCTTTTTCGGTCGAGGGCTCTTGGTAGAAATCATGAGATGGAAAACCAAGAACAACAAGTCCACGATTTTTATTGTCTTGATATAATTTTTCTAAACCTTCGTATTGAGGTGTGAATCCACACTTGCTTGCTGTATTTACTACAAGAATAACTTTACCAAGATATTCTTTACATAAATTTATTGTTTTATCCTCACCGAGAAGTTTGATATCAAAATCAAGTGCTTTAGGACATGCCGCTGAGGTAATTTCAGTCATAAAAAAAAGTAATATAAAATATGTTAAATTTCTAAATAATTTCACATTCTCATTATGATATATATATATTTATACATCAAGAGATGTCAATAGCGTACTCTTTCAGAATATCAAGATCAATAACTTCAAGCGCTTTGATGTTAGTTGATTTTAATTTTATTCTGGGAGCAGCGCCTTGTTGAAAAGCTTCTAACCATCTATTAGCACACAAACACCATGTATCACCATCTTTTAATCCATTAAATCCAAGATCTATGTTTGGAGAACTTAAATCATTACCTGTAGATTTTGAAAATTCTAGAAAATCTTTGGTCATTTGGGCGCATACTGTATGGGAACCAATATCACCTTTATCAGAATTACACAATCCATCTCTAAAATAACCTGTTAATGGACTTGTTCCGCAAATCTCTAGCGTTTCACCCAAAACGTTCTTTTGCTTATCAGACATACTTAACCTCTATTATTTCATACGCTATAGTTTCGTCAGGCATTTTCAGTTCGATTGAATCCCCTTCTTCTTTTCCTATCAAGTTTCTTGATAATGGGGAAGTAATAGATATCTTTCCTTGTTTTAAATTTGCCTCATCTTCACCGACTAACTTATAGGTAACTTTTTTTTCATCACTAAGGTTAATCAATACAACTGTTGAGCCAAATATAATTTTGCTAGATGTTGGAATAGTTTTAACGTCTATAATATGCGCATTTGATAATTTAGCTTCTATGTCTTTAATTTTTCCCTCAACAAAACTTTGTTGTTCACGCGCAGCATGATATTCAGCATTTTCTTTAAGATCACCCTTTTCCCTAGCTTCTTTTATTGCTAACACAATACTCGGTCTCTCCTTACTTTTAAGGTTTTTCAATTCCTCTTTAAGCTGGGCAGCTCCTTCTGCTGTCATGGGTACTTTATTCATGTTTTAAATGCTTGAGCCACCTGTCAGATTCGAACTGACGACCTGAGGTTTACAAAACCCCTGCTCTGCCAACTGAGCTAAGGTGGCAATTAATTCCATAAAGATTATATTATTTCATAATTATATAATAAAAAGAGTATGATATAGAATTATTAGCAATGAATAAAGACTTACCCAAAGTTATTAAAGATATTTTTACCAATCCAGACCCCATTATTTGGAATGGAGTATGGCTAGAAACATTAGAAATACTTTTAAGAGATATTAGTCTATTAACTATGTGGAACGAGTTGCTGAATATAATAAAAAATAACCATAGAAAAAACACTCATATCAATATTAATCAATATATTAAGTGGGAAATAAAAGCTTTTGTTGCACAAATTATTAAATTAAAACAAGATAATCTAGATTTAGATAAATTTAGATGTACATTAAAAACATATCTTCTTAAAAAGAATTTAAGATTAGATGAAAAATTAATTTTAGAAATTTATAATTCTATATATGAAAATTAAAAATATAATATTTTATTTTTTATTATTTCCAAAATTTGGTTTAGCAGAATCAACAAATTATTTGCTTTTTAAAGATTTAGTACAATACACAAGCAGTGTAGACGCATATAGCAATATATGTGTAAAAAACTTTAACCATAAACAGGCAGAGACAGACTTATTTGATTTAATATTAATATTAAAAATAAATTACCGTTTAGAGGAAAATGATATTATGGCTTTACGCGATAAATATCATAGAATTAATAAATCTACGACATCGCAACTTACGCAACTTGGCTTAAACAAAAGAAAAAATTTGTGTACAAAATATTTAAAAATATTTGAAAGATTCGATAAAAAGAAAAATGAAAAGCTTACTGAAATTCTAGCCCCTGCTGATATTCAATAATATGTTGAAAAACACCAGATTGATGTTGTGTAGGCATATGACATAGTGCGAGAATATAATTAACTAAATATATCTTTAATGGAGTAATGTAGGAGAGTTAAATGGCAGTACCACCTCTTGGACCACCACCACGTTTTCTTGGAATGAAAATAACCTCTAATAGAATAGAGTCGGCATTAATTGTGTTTGTTACTCTTTGTTTGAGTGGCATTTTCTATGGTAATAATTTTTTAAATGCGGCAAAAACTATCCTAGCATTGGGTACAGTATGGGCACTTTACCTATGGATTATAAAAAACCCAGAAAGACCGTATTAAATATTTTAAATTGTTGTTCTAGATAAATAATGATTTGTGTTATAAATACATATTCTGAATTATTGGAGGGGTACTCAAGCGGTCAACGAGGGCAGACTGTAAATCTGCTGGCCCTGCCTTCGCAGGTTCGAATCCTGCCCCCTCCAAACTTGTTTAGATGCGGGTATGGTACAATGGTAGAACTTCAGCCTTCCAAGCTGACGATACGGGTTCGATTCCCGTTACCCGCTCATTAAATTAATTAATATGCTTTGTGAATGTAGATATGGAAAAAATAAGGAATTTTTTTAAAGTAGAATCGAATTATCAATTATTTATAGTAAATTTAGTATTTGCAGTCACAGGCACTCTAGCGGTTTATTTTGCTGGAACCATTATTATATTCGTGGGTTTGAATGAAAATAGCATAAACCCAATATTTTATTGGATTTTTCGAATACTTCTCTTAATTCCTGTTTACCAGTTCTTACTAATAATAGTTGGAACACTATTTGGCGAATTTTCATATTTTTGGGAAATGGAAAAAAAAATGCTAAATAGGTTTATAAAAAAACCTCAATAAAAAGTTTTAATTTTCTGTAAATTCCCATCTGCTTTCACTATTATTCATTGTATATGAAGTTTGCCCATATAGCTCAGTCGGTAGAGCACTTCCTTGGTAAGGAAGAGGTCACCGGTTCAAATCCGGTTATGGGCTAAAATTAATGTATTTTAGTTAAATTTTAGTGTATTTGCATGAAAAAGTAGTTTATTATTTCTCTACTTAAAACTGTAATTATTTAACTGGGGATTTAACAATGGCAAAAGATAAATTTGAAAGAAATAAGGAGCATGTCAACGTTGGCACAATAGGTCACGTTGATCATGGTAAGACAACATTAACTGCTGCTCTAACTAAGGTTATGGGTGAAAAATATGGTGGGGAATTCAAAGCGTATGATCAAATTGATAATGCGCCTGAAGAAAAAGCAAGAGGTATCACTATTGCAACAGCCCACGTTGAATATGAGTCTGAAAAGAGACATTATGCTCATGTAGACTGTCCAGGCCATGCTGATTATGTAAAAAATATGATTACTGGTGCTGCTCAAATGGATGGTGCAATTTTAGTATGTTCTGCAGCAGACGGGCCAATGCCTCAAACTCGTGAACATATTTTGTTAGCAAGGCAAGTAGGCGTCCCCCATATTGTTGTATATCTAAATAAAGCAGATCAGGTAGACGATAAAGAACTTACAGATTTAGTAGAAATGGAAATTAGAGAATTATTAACTAAGTATGAATTCCCAGGCGATGATGTACCTATAATTACGGGATCAGCTCTTAAAGCAATAGAGGGCGATACGTCTGATATTGGTATACCATCAATCGAAAAACTTATTGAAGCAATGGATAGTTTTATCCCTGTGCCAGAAAGACCAGTTGATGGAAAATTCTTAATGCCTATAGAGGATGTTTTCTCTATTTCAGGTAGAGGTACTGTAGTTACAGGCAGAATTGAAAGAGGAAAAGTAAACGTTGGAGATGATATAGAAATCGTTGGAATCAAAGACACTACAAAAACCACATGCACAGGAGTTGAAATGTTTAGAAAACTTCTAGACGAAGGTATCGCTGGTGATAATGTAGGTGTTCTTTTGCGTGGTACAAAACGTGAAGAAGTAGAACGTGGACAAGTATTATGCTTGCCTGGTTCTGTTAAACCCCATACAAAATTTGAATGTGAGATTTATGTTTTATCTAAAGAAGAAGGTGGAAGACACACTCCATTCTTTGCGAACTATAGACCTCAATTTTACTTTAGAACTACCGATGTAACGGGCGCTATAGAACTTCCAAAAGATGTTGAAATGGTTATGCCAGGAGACAATGTCAAAATGAAAGTTGAATTAATCACTCCAATCGCTATGGAAGAGGGATTAAAATTCGCGATTCGTGAAGGTGGTAAAACTGTTGGAGCAGGAGTAGTTGCAAAAATTATAGAGTAATAGCTAATCATCTGATTTAATTAGATAGATAGGCTAGTAGCTCAATTGGTAGAGCGACGGTCTCCAAAACCGTAGGTTGGGGGTTCGAGTCCCTCCTGGCCTGTAATTATAAGGAAGCCATGTCAGAATCAAAAAATATAAAGAGACGCAGTAATATACCTCTTACAATGCTGTCATTAGTGATGTTAATGATTGGTGTAGTAATGTTTTATTATTTTTCTGAGATTCGCTTATTTTATCGTGTTTTAGGGATGTTGGTTGTAATAGGCATGTCAATCATCATATTATATCAAACAGATTTTGGTAAAACCGCCTATAGTTACATTATTGATTCTAAAGTAGAGTTAAAAAAGGTAACATGGCCAACAAAACAAGAAACTACTCAAACAGCCCTGGGAGTTATTGTTATAGTGATAATTATTGGATTAATACTGTGGTTGTTAGACATGTTATTTGCTTGGGCAATTGGAAATTTATATGGAATCAGGTAGCGTCGATATGAAATGGTATGTATTGCAGGCATATTCTGGCTATGAAAATAAAGTCAAACAAACCCTTGAGGACACAATAAAGCGCGAAGGTTTAGAAAAGTCTTTTGGTGAAATATTAGTCCCAACAGAAGAAGTATTAGAAATTAAGGACGGTCAAAAGAAAAGAACTGAGAGAAAATATTTTCCTGGATACGTAATGATAAAAATGGAAATGAATGATAGTACTTGGCATTTAGTCAAGAACTCACCTAAAGTACTAGGTTTTGTGGGTAGCACTGGAGACAAACCCATACCACTTCCCGCTAGTGAGGCTGAAAATTTAATAAAATCAATGCAGAAAGACGCTGATCAACCTAAACCAAAAGTAATGTTTGAGCCTGGAGAAGTCGTTAGAATAACAGATGGACCATTCAATGATTTTAATGGAGTGGTAGAAAAGGTTGATTTTGAAAAAAATAGACTTAAAGTATCAGTTCTGGTGTTTGGTAAACCAACGCCAATTGAACTATCATTAACCCAGGTTGAAAAGGGATAATATTATGGCAAAAGAATTAGTAACACAAGTTAAACTACAGGTTCCAGCGGGAAGCGCTAACCCTGCACCTCCAGTAGGACCTGCTTTAGGGCAGCATGGTTTAAACATTCAAGATTTTTGTAAGCAATTCAACGATAAAACAAAAGACATAGAAAAAGGTCTTGCGTTACCAGTTGTAATTAATGTTTATAAAGATAGAACTTTTGATTTTATTGTCAAATCAACCCCAGCATCTATATTATTAAAAAAAGCTGCTGGAATCACAAAAGGAAGCCCAATTCCACAAACAGATAAAGTTGGCAAGGTTACCAAAAAACAATTAGAAGACATAGTAAAACAGAAGGAAGGGGATTTAAATGCAGCAGATATGGAACAGGCTATAAAAATTATTGCTGGAACAGCAAGAAGCATGGGGATAGAGGTAGAATAATTGTGACTGTAACGAAAAGACAAAAGATAATTAATGAGAAAATTGAAGTATCAAAACCATATGCTTTAACTGATGCTATACAATTATTATTGAATTTACCAAAATTAAAATTTAACGAGTCTATCGATATAAGTATAAACCTGGGTGTAGACCCTAAAAAATCTGATCAAAATGTTCGAGGGTCAACGTCTTTGCCTCATGGAATTGGCAAAGTAACAAAAGTTGCTGTATTTGCAGAGGGACCTGAAGCAGCTGCAGCTAAAAAAGCAGGAGCAGATTTAATTGGATTTGAGGATTTAATAGAAGAAGTTAAGAAAAAGAAAGACTTGGATGCTGATATTGTTATATCAACTCCCGAGTGTATGAAATTACTTGGCCAACTAGGTAGAATCTTAGGTCCTAAAAATTTAATGCCTAACCCCAAAGAAGGCACTGTAACAAAAAATATATCTGGAGCAGTTAATAATGCTAAAAAAGGTCAAATAAGATACAAGACAGATAAGGCAGGCATTATACATACAACTATTGGTAAAGTAGATTTTGATGCTAGCAAGCTTGTTGAAAATGTTCATGCTTTAATAAGTGACTTAGTCAGGGTAAAACCACCAAGTATGAAAGGTAAATATATGAAAAATATTACATTATCCTCTACTATGGGCCCAGGAATTAAGGTAGACTTAGCCTCAGTTGAGAAGAGAAGTTGATATGCCGTTAAATCTAGAGCAAAAAAAAGGATTAGTTAAAGAAGTGTCGGAAGTCATTATGAATGCAGATACATTATTAACTGCCGATTATAGAGGTTTGACCGCAAATCAATTAGGCGAATTTAGAAAAATAGCAAGAAACCCTGGAATATATATTAAAGTTGTTAAAAATAATATGTTAAAAATGGCATTAAAAGACTCTCAATATTCCTCAATAGGTGAAAAATTAACTGGACCTCAGATTTTAGCCACCTCTAACGACAATCCAGGAGAATTTGCAAAATTAGTTAAAAATTTCATTGACGAGCATGAAAATATAGAATTAAAATCACTTGCATATAAAGGAAATGAGCTTGATCTTGTAGAAATAAAGAAATTGGCGTCATTACCTACATATGAAGAGGCGATATCTCGATTAATGTCAGTAATGCAGGCGCCTATACAAAAACTTATGGCAACAGTAAATGCAGTTCCAGCTAAAATGGTTAGAACTTTAGATGCAGTAAAACAATCTAAGAATTAGTAACAAATTAAAAGGAGAAGACAAAAATGGCCGCAACAAAAGATAACATTATAGACACAATATCCAAAATGACTGTAATGGAAGTAGTAGATTTAATTTCAGAAATGGAAGAAAAGTTTGGAGTTACAGCAGCAGCACCAGTAGCAGCAGCAGCACCAGTAGCTGCGGGTGCCGGAGAAGCAGCTGAAGAAGAAAAATCAGCTTTTGATATTTCTTTGGCTAGCATAGGCTCTAACAAAGTAGCGGTTATTAAAGCTGCTCGCTCTGTGACAGGATTAGGCTTAAAGGAAGCAAAAGAAAAGGTTGAGTCAGCACCTTGCGTATTGAAAGAAGGTGTTGATAAAAAAGAAGCAGAAGAATTTAAAAAACAACTTGAAGAAGCAGGCGCTACTGTTGAACTTAAATAATACTCTTGCATAACGCACTAGCATTAAATTTTATTAGTAATTAATTACTAAGAGGCCGGCGTGTTTAAAAAGGAAAGGAATTAATGAAATATAGTTATACAGCAAAAAAAAGAATAAGAAAGAATTTTGGTAAATTAGGAGATGTTCTCCAAATGCCTAATTTAATTCAATTGCAATTAGAGTCATATAATAAATTTCTAGGAAAAGGGAATGATGGAAAAATAAATTATTCTAAATCTACTTTAGACGAAGTATTTAAATCAGTTTTCCCAATTTATGATTATTCAAGTAATTGTAAATTAGAATATATGGGTTTTAAATTAGGCGGAGAAGAATACGTAGAAGAAGAATGCCGTATTACTGGTAAAAGTTTTTCTGTTCCACTAAAAGTAGATTTGAAATTATCAGTTAATATCGACCCAAAATCAGCTGGTCAACTAGAAATATTTGAAAACTCTGAGGTATTTCTTGGCGATATGCCAATCATGACAAAATATGGGACGTTCATAGTTAATGGTACTGAAAGAGTCGTTGTATCACAATTACATAGATCTCCAGGAGTATTTTTTGATCATGATAGCGGTAAAACACATTCTTCTGGTAAGTTATTATTTTCCGCAAGGGTAATACCATATCGTGGCTCATGGTTAGATTTTGAGTTTGATCAGAAAGATATAGTTTTTGCAAGGATTGATAGAAGAAGAAAGATATCATCTACAATTATATTAAGAGCACTAGGCTACAATACAAAAGAAATATTAGATATATTTTATGATAGTAATAAAGTTACAGTTGATAAAGGAAAGTTTTTTCTAGCTCAAAGCTTAACTGATTTAAAAGGAAGTATTGCGCAATTTGATATATTGCATAATAAAAAAGTTATTGTACCAAAAGGTAAGAGGATAACGGTAAGACATTTAGAATTAGAAAAAAAATCTAAAATGAAAGGATATACGATACCATCAGAGTATCTTTGGGGTAAAAGAATTTCTAAAGACGTAGTAGATACTAAGACAGGCGAAATATTTCTATCCTGTAATCAACAAATTACAAAGGAATTAATTGAGGATATTTTAGCGTCGAAAATAAAAAGTTTTGATATTCTGCATACAAATGAACTTGATAGAGGGCCATTTATTTGCAATACATTAGATGTTGACCCAACTACCAACCAAGAGACAGCTTTAATAGAAATTTATAAAATGATGCGTCCCGGTGAACCACCAACAAAAGAAGCTTCATTACAATTATTTACTAATTTGTTTCAATCCTCAGACAGATATGATTTATCCGATGTGGGTAGAATGAAATTTAATTCTCGCGTAGGTAGGACAGATGTAACAGGGGACGGAGTGCTTTCAAACGAAGATATAATAGCTGTCCTGCAAACTTTAATTAATATTAGAAATGGCTTTGATACAGTAGATGATATCGACCATCTAGGTAATAGAAGAGTAAAATGTGTCGGAGAGATGGTGGAAAATGTTTTTAGAATTGGATTAGTTAGGGTAGAAAAAGCAGTAAAAGAAAGAATGAGCACAATGGAGTTAGCTGATAAATTACAACCTAAAGATATTATTAATTCAAAACCCATAACTGCAACATTAAAAGAATTTTTTGGAACAAGTCAGTTATCACAATTTATGGATCAAAATAACCCTTTAGCAGAAATTACTCACAAGAGAAGAATTTCAGCCTTGGGCCCTGGCGGACTTACAAGAGAAAGAGCGGGATTTGAGGTGCGAGATGTTCATCCTACGCATTATGGTCGAGTTTGTCCTATTGAAACACCTGAAGGTCCTAATATTGGTCTTATAAATTCTTTAGCAACCTATTCTAGGCCTAATAATTATGGTTTTTTAGAAACTCCATATAGAACTGTCGTGGCTGGTAAAGTAAAACCAGAAATAAAATGGTTATCGGCAATAGAAGAAAGCAAATATCATATTGCTCAAGCTAATACTGAATTAGATAAAAATAATAAGATTGTGGGAGACTTAGTTTCATGTAGACATAATAATGAGTTTTCAATTACATCTCCTGACAAGATAGAGTTAATGGATGTATCTCCAAAGCAAGTTGTTTCTGTTGCAGCTGCGCTAATTCCTTTTTTAGAACATGATGATGCAAATAGAGCTTTAATGGGTTCTAATATGCAAAGACAAGCAGTGCCAATATTAAAACCTGAAAAACCATTAGTTGGAACCGGTATTGAAAAAACAGTTGCTATTGATTCAGGAGCCTCTTTCACTGTAAAAAGAGGAGGTACGGTTGATTATGTTGATGCATCTAGAATAATTGTAAATGTAGACGACAATGAAGTAGCTGGTGCTAATGATACAGGGGTAGATATATATCCGCTCACAAAATATACACGTACTAACCAAAACACTTGCATCAACCAAAGACCTCTAGTAAGTACTGGTGATGTAATTGAAAAAGATGATGTAATTGCAGATGGGCCATCTACTGATTTAGGAGAGCTAGCACTTGGGCAAAACCTCTTAATAGCATTTATGCCTTGGCATGGTTATAATTTTGAAGACTCAATACTAGTATCTGAGAGAGTAGTGCAAGAAGATAGATTTACTTCTATTCATATTGAAGAGTTAGAATGTATTGCAAGAGACACTAAACTTGGGTCAGAAGAAATAACCTCTGATATACCAAATGTGAGTGAAAGCTTATTAAATAAACTTGATGAATCTGGAATAGTTTATGTTGGAGCAGAAGTTAAGTCTGGCGACATATTAGTTGGAAAAGTAACCCCTAAAGGAGAAAGCCAATTAACCCCAGAAGAAAAACTTTTAAGAGCAATTTTTGGAGAAAAAGCATCTGATGTAAAAGATACTTCACTTAAGGTTCCGTCTGGTATGGATGGAACTGTTATAGACGTAAGAGTTTTTACTAGAGAAGGGATAGAAAAAGACGCAAGAGCTTTAGAAATACAAAATACATTTATAGTAGACGCTAGAAAAAACCTAGAAGATGAACTAAGAATTAACCAAGAAAATATATATGCAAGAACAAGAAAGCTTTTGTTAAACAAGCAAATTGCAAAAGGGACAAAAGACGTTAAAGCTGGAAGTAAAATATCACAGTCAATTTTAGATAACCTTGAAGATGAAGACTTATTCAAATTTATTTTAAAAACGGAGTCAGGAAATATTGCTCTTGCAAGCATGCAAAATCAACTAGACAAGTTAAGTCAAAAATTTTCTGAAGATCTAGAACAAACTACACAAAAACTTTCTCAACATGATGATTTAGGTCCAGGTATACAGAAAAAGGTGAAAGTTTATCTTGCAGTTAAAAGAACATTGCAGCCTGGAGATAAAATGGCAGGTAGGCATGGTAATAAAGGAGTTATATCACAAATTGTTCCGGTAGAGGATATGCCTCATACAGAAGATGGAAGGCCAGTTGATATAGTATTAAACCCACTTGGAGTGCCTTCTAGAATGAATGTAGGACAGGTTCTAGAAACTCATTTAGGCTGGGCTGCAAAAGGAATAGGATTTAAAATAGCATCTTTAATGGAAGAGAAGGTCCCAGTCAAAAAAGTTAGAACATACTTAAATGAAGTGTATGGATCATGTCCAGGTTTTGATAAACACGATCTTAAAACATTAACTGACGCAGAGATATCTGTGCTTGCATCAAATTTAAAAAATGGAGTACCAATGGCCACTCCTGTATTTGATGGAGCATCTGAGCAAGAAATTAAATCAATGTTAGATCTTGCAGATTTACCAGAAAGTGGACAAGCTACTTTATTTGATGGTAGAACAGGCGAGAAGTTTGAGAGGCCGGTAACCATTGGATATATGTATATAATTAAATTAAATCATTTGGTTGATGATAAAATGCACGCTCGTTCAACAGGACCATATAGTCTTGTTACTCAACAACCTTTAGGCGGTAAAGCTCAATTTGGTGGACAACGATTTGGAGAGATGGAAGTTTGGGCTCTTCAAGCATATGGGGCATCTCATACATTGCAAGAAATGTTAACAGTAAAATCTGATGACGTAGCAGGTAGAAATAAAATATATAAAAATATTGTTGATGGTGATTTTTCTGCAGACCCTCATGTCCCAGAATCTTTTAATGTTCTTTTAAAAGAAATAAGATCATTAGGTATTAATATAGATTTAGATCAGGAAAATAAAGAATCTTAGGAGTTTACAATGAAAGACATGATAAATTTATTTAAAAGGACTACTAAAGAAGATAATTTTGATCATATTAAAATATCATTAGCATCCCCTGATTTAATGAGGTCATGGTCTTATGGCGAAGTTAGAAAACCAGAAACTATAAACTATCGAACATTTAAACCTGAAAGAGATGGTTTGTTCTGCGCTAAAATTTTTGGACCAATAAAAGATTATGAATGTTTATGTGGCAAATATAAAAGATTAAAACATAGAGGGGTAATTTGTGAAAAATGTGGGGTAGAAGTTACTTTATCTAAAGTAAGACGCGACAGAATGGGACACATAGAACTTGCTTCCCCTGTGGCGCACATCTGGTATCTAAGATCATTACCATCAAGAATAGGGTTAATGCTTGATATGACATTAAGAGAAATTGAAAAGGTATTATATTTTGAAGCATATATAGTTATTGACGGAGGTTTAACACCTCTAGAAAAAGGTCAGTTACTGTCTGAGGAAGGTTATCAACAAATAATTGAAGAACACGGGCATGATGTAAAGGTGGGCATGGGAGCAGAAGCAATAATGGAGCTATTATCTGAAATTGATCTTGATACAGTATTCAAAGAATTAAAAAATGATATAGCAAACACTAAATCTCAAGCTAAGAATAAACGCAATGTAAAAAGATTGAAACTAATAGAATCATTTATTAAATCTGGCAATAGACCTGAGTGGATGATATTAACTGTATTACCTGTTTTACCTCCAGACTTAAGACCTTTAGTACCATTAGAAGGAGGTAGGTTTGCAACTTCAGATTTAAATGATTTATATAGAAGAGTTATAAATAGAAATAATAGACTAAAACGTCTTCTTGAATTAAAAGCGCCAGAAATTATTGTTAGAAATGAAAAAAGAATGTTACAGGAATCTGTCGATGCCTTATTAGATAACGGTAGAAGAGGACGAGCTATAACAGGAACTAACAAAAGACCTTTAAAATCTCTTGCTGATATGATTAAAGGGAAAGGAGGTAGATTCAGACAAAATCTCTTAGGGAAGCGCGTAGATTACTCTGGTAGATCTGTAATTGTAGTAGGTCCAACATTGAGACTTCATCAATGTGGTATTCCAAAAAAAATGGCTTTAGAATTATTTAAGCCTCATATTTTTGGCAAGTTACATCTTAGAGGTATTACTACAACTATAAAAGCTGCAAAGAAAGTAGTTGAAAAAGAAGGAGAGGAAGTATGGGATATTTTGGATGAAATTATAAAAGAATATCCTGTATTATTAAACAGAGCGCCAACACTACATAGACTTGGAATACAAGCATTCGAACCAATATTAATTGAAGGAAAAGCAATACAATTACATCCTTTGGTTTGTGCCGCATTTAATGCAGATTTTGATGGCGACCAAATGGCCGTACACGTACCATTATCATTAGAAGCTCAGGTTGAAACCAGAGTGCTTATGTTATCAAGTAATAATATACTTTCGCCTTCAAACGGAAGTCCAATAATTGTTCCATCACAAGATATAGTATTGGGTATTTATTATATGTCTAGAGAAAAACCTAACGCATTAGGCGAAGGTATGATTTTTAGTGATGTTGAAGAAGTTCACAGAGCTTATCAACAGAAAGTAGTTGATTTGCAAGCTAGGATTAAGGTAAGAATTGAAATAAAAGATGAAGATGATGAATCACCGATTAGTAAAAAAATTGTAGATACTACAGTTGGTAGGGCAGTTCTTGCGGAAATGCTTCCAAAAACTATACCTTTTTCATATATTAATAAAGATTTGGATAAGCGCGCAATATCGGAATTATTTGACGCTTCATATCGTCTAGCTGGTTTAAAAGCAACAGTAATACTTGCAGATCAAATTATGTATACGGGTTTTAAATATTCTACAATTTCTGGTGTTTCTATAGGCGTAAACGATATGGTAATACCTGCACAAAAAACAAAAATGGTTTCAAACGCAGAGAAAGAAGTTAAGGATATAGAAAAACAATATAACTCAGGGTTGTTAACCTCTGGTGAAAGATATAACAAAGTTGTTGATATATGGTCACATACTAATGACCAAGTTTCACAAGCTATGATGAGACAATTGGGGAATGAGACAACCAAACTTTCTTCTGGAAAAACAATCGAACATAAATCATTTAATTCAATATACATGATGGCTGATTCAGGAGCTAGAGGATCAGCTGCGCAAATTAGACAGTTATCTGGAATGAGAGGCCTAATGGCAAAACCTGATGGTTCTATCATTGAAACGCCTATTACAGCTAATTTTAGAGAAGGCTTAGATGTTATGCAGTATTTTATATCAACTCATGGAGCAAGAAAGGGTTTAGCAGACACAGCTTTAAAAACAGCAAACTCGGGTTATTTAACCAGAAGACTTGTAGATGTATCTCAAGATTTGGTTGTAACTGAAGAAGACTGTAATACTGAAAATGGAATATTAATGACACCACTAATTGAAGGTGGAGATATAGTTGAGCCTTTAAGAGAAAGAGTATTGGGCAGAAGCTTACTTAGCAATTTAACTGCACCTAATACAAAAAGTGTAATTCTAAAAAGAGGCATAACATTAGATGAAAAAAATGTAGATTTACTTGAAAAGAATGCTATAGATGAAATTTGGGTGCGTTCTGCAATTACTTGTGCAACTAGACACGGAATTTGCGCAAAATGTTATGGAAGAGATTTAGCAAAAGGAAGAGTAGTGTCAGTTGGAGAGGCTGTTGGAGTTGTAGCAGCACAATCAATTGGTGAGCCTGGAACACAGTTAACAATGAGAACTTTCCATATTGGTGGAGCAGCTTCTAGAGCAGTAGCTGCTAATAGTATTGAAGTCAAAACCTCTGGAACAGCAAGATATCATAACTTAAAAGTAGTGAAGAATACAAAAGGAGACAATGTAATTGTTTCAAGATCTGGAGAACTAGGAGTAACAGACAGTAGCGGAAGAGAAAAAGAAAGGTATAAAATTCCATATGGAGCAGTGATTACCATTAATGATGGAGAAAAAGTTGAAATGGGCCAATCCACTGTAACGTGGGATCCATACACTACTCCAATTATTACTGAAACTGCAGGAATCGCAAGATTTGATGATTTTGTTGATGGAGTGAGCACAGAACAAGTGACTGATGAATTAACAGGCATCTCCTCTATAATAATCCGAGATCAATCTAGCATGTCTTTTGATAAAAATTTAAAACCAATGGTAACTCTTGTTGACGAAAAGGGTAAAGAGTTAAATATTACAAACTCAAGCTTACCAGCGCATTATATTTTACCGTCAAAATCTTCTGTGGCGCTAACAGATGGTATGAAAGTTGGAATAGGAGACACTATTGCTAGAACACCAAGAGAAACATCAGGTACACGTGATATAACCGGAGGCCTACCAAGAGTAGCAGATCTTTTTGAAGCTAGACAACCTAAAGATAAAGCAGAACTTGCTGAAAAAACAGGTGTTGTTTCATTTGGAAAAGAAACAAAAGGTAAACGAAGATTAGAAATTACTTATAAAGATGAATCTAATGACGAGCAAAAACATGTTCAAATGCTTGCAAAAACAAAATTATTGAATGTTTTTGAAGGCGCGAATGTTGAACAAGGTGAAATAATTTCTGAGGGAGAGTTAGATCCGCATGATATTTTAAGGTATAGAGGTGTGACACAATTAGCCGAACATATAGTTAAAGAAGTCCAGGATGTCTATCGATTGCAGGGTGTAGCAATTAATGATAAACATATCGAAGTTATATTAAGACAAATGCTTAAGAAAGTAGAAATAGAATCTGTAGGAGACTCAGAATTAATTATTGGGGAACAAATGGAAAGGAATACAGTTTTAGAAATAATAGATGATCTTAAGTCTGCGAACCCAGATGCTAATTTGCCAACGTATAGACCTGTATTGTTGGGTATAACAAAAGCTTCGTTAGTTACAAACTCATTTATATCAGCAGCTTCATTCCAAGAAACCACAAGGGTTTTAACTGATGCAGCTGTTAATGGAAAAAAAGACTTTTTAAGAGGCTTGAAAGAGAATGTTGTGGTTGGAAGATTAATTCCTTGTGGAACAAATATGTCAGCGCAACGCAATGAGGCTAAATTTGATAAGACAACCTTGATAGAACAAGAATTAGCCGAAGAAATGACAGCATTTACTGATCTTAAAAAAGAAGTTCCTGTAGAAGAAGAATCTCCAACTAAGCCTGTATAAATATAAGTTCTACTTACAATAAAAAACCAAGTTTTATTGATATGTTTGTTGCATTCTCTTCTTGACAGCTATATGCTGTGCGAATAGAATTTTGCAAGTAATTTGGAAATATTATGACGACTATAAACCAATTAGTTAGAAAACCAAGGAAAAGCAAGTTATATAAAACCGCTGTTCCTGCGTTAGAATCTTGTCCTCAAAAAAGAGGTGTTTGCACACGTGTTTATACAACAACACCTAAAAAACCTAATTCTGCACTAAGAAAAGTTGCTAGAGTTAAGTTAACAAATGGACAAGAAGTCACATCCTATATAGGTGGAGAAGGACATAACTTGCAAGAACATTCTGTAGTAGTTATTCGTGGTGGTCGTGTAAAAGATCTCCCTGGAGTGAGATACCATGTTGTAAGAGGCAGTCTTGACACACAAGGTGTTGAAAACAGAAAACAAGGAAGATCAAAATACGGAACAAAAAGACCTAAAACTTAAATAATATGCCAAGAAAAAAACTTATACTAAAAAAGAGACTTCAACCTGACCCTGTATATAAAAGTTTATCAGTGTCAAGGTTTACCAATATGATAATGTCTGATGGAAAAAAAAGAACTGCAGAAAAAATTATATATAGTGCTTTAGAAATTATATCTAAAAATAATAAAGAAGATCCTATAGTAATGATGGATAAAGCCCTACAAAATGTTAGCCCATCTGTAGAGGTCAAATCAAGAAGAGTTGGTGGATCGAACTATCAAGTGCCAGTTGAGGTAAATCCTAGAAGAAAGTTATCATTAGCTATGCGATGGATATTAGAAGCTGCCTCAAAAAGAAACGATAAAGCTATGAAAAATAAATTAGCATCTGAGCTATTGGATGCTTATGAAGGGAAAGGATCTGCAGTGAAAAAGAGAGAAGACGTTCATAAGATGGCAGAAGCTAACAAGGCTTTTGCTCATTACAGGTGGTAAAAAATGGCTAGAAAAACTTCAATAAAAAATTATAGAAATATTGGCATCATGGCCCATATAGATGCTGGTAAAACCACAACAACTGAAAGAGTTCTATATTATACTGGTGTATCTCATAAAATTGGAGAAGTGCATGATGGCGCCGCAACAATGGATTGGATGGAGCAAGAACAAGAGAGGGGTATAACAATTACATCTGCTGCAACAACATGCTTTTGGAAAGGAAGCACATCTCAATTCCCTGAACATAGAATAAACATTATTGACACTCCTGGTCACGTTGACTTTACTATTGAAGTTGAAAGATCGCTTAGAGTATTAGATGGTGCTGTTGCTGTATTTTGCGCTGTTGGAGGTGTAGAACCACAATCAGAAACTGTTTGGAGACAAGCTAACAAATATAATGTACCAAGAATGGTTTTTGTTAATAAAATGGATAGAGCAGGAGCAGATTTTTTTAGAGTAGTTGAACAAATAAAAACAAGACTTGGTTCTAACCCAGTAGCATTACAGGTACCGATAGGAGCAGAAGATTCTTTTAAAGGTGTTGTTGATTTAATTACTATGAAAGCAATTATCTGGGACGAAAAGTCTATGGGAATGAAATTTGAAACTACTGATATACCAGCTGAATTAGTTGATAAAGCAAATGAATTAAGAGAACAACTATTAGAGACTGCAGCGGAAGCAAGCGAAGAACTTATGGATGAGTATCTTACTAATAGTGACTTGCCAACAGATAAGATTATAGAAGGATTAAGAATAAGAACTTTATCAAACGAGATTGTTCTTGCAATGTGTGGAACTGCTTTTAAAAACAAAGGCGTTCAAGCTATGCTTGACGCTGTAATAAATTTTATGCCGGCACCTACAGATGTGCCAGCAATCAAAGGGATACTTGATGACAAAGATGAAACACCAGCAGACAGAAAATCTTCAGATGAAGAACCTTTTTCGTCATTAGCATTTAAAATTGCAACAGACCCATTTGTCGGATCATTAACTTTTTTTAGAGTTTATTCAGGAGTATTAAAAGCAGGCGATACTGTATATAACGCTGTTACTCAAAGAAAAGAAAGAATTGGAAGAATTTTACAAATGCACGCAAACTCAAAAGAAGATGTAAAAGAAGTTAGGGCAGGAGATATAGCTGCTGCTGTTGGATTAAAAGATGTAACAACTGGCGATACCTTATGTGCGCCAGAATCAATCATAACTCTTGAAAGAATGGAATTTCCAGACCCTGTTATATCTATTGCCGTGGAACCTAAAACTAAAGCAGACCAAGAAAAAATGGGGTTAGCGCTTGGAAAATTAGCACAAGAAGACCCATCCTTTAAAGTTGCAACTGATCAAGAGTCTAATCAAACCATTATATCTGGAATGGGAGAATTACACTTAGAAATTATTGTTGATAGATTAAAAAGAGAATTTTCCGTAGAAGCAAATGTTGGAAAACCTCAGGTTGCATATAGAGAAACTATTAAATCTGTCGTAGAACAAGAAGCTAAATATATCAAACAAAGCGGAGGAAGAGGACAATATGGGCATGTTTGGTTAAAATTAGAACCACAAGAGTCTGGAAAGGGGTTTGAGTTTGTTAACTCTATAGTTGGAGGCACAATACCAAGAGAATTTATTAACCCAGTAGAAAAGGGCGTTAAAGAACAAATGGAAAATGGCGTTATTGGAGGTTTTCCAGTTGTTGATGTAAAAGTAACACTTTACGATGGATCTTTCCATGATGTTGATTCTAGTGAAGTAGCATTTAAAGTTGCAGCTTCCCAAGCTTTTAAAGAAGGTGCTAAAAAAGCAAAACCTGTAATATTAGAGCCCGTAATGTCTGTTGAAGCTGTTACACCAAAAGATTACCTTGGAGATGTTACAGGAGATTTAAACAGAAGGCGTGGTATAGTTTTAGGGATGGAAGATACTGTTGCAGGAAATGTCGTGAAAGCAGAAGTGCCTTTATCTGAAATGTTTGGTTATTCAACAACATTAAGATCAATGTCACAAGGAAGAGCTACTTATACAATGGAATTTACTAAATATGCGGAACTACCAAACAATGTAGCAGAAGCATTAATTCAACAGGCGTCATAAAAATGGTAGAAAAGAAAGTTTCAAAAACTACAAAGAAAAAAACAACCGCAACTAAAAAGAAAGTAGCCGCTGCTCCAAAAAAAGTTTCAAAAACTACAAAGAAAAAAACAACTACAAGTAAAAAGAAAGTAGCCGCTGCTCCAAAAAAAGTTTCAAAAACTACAAAAAAGAAAACAGCTTCTAAAGTTATTGAAAAAAAAGAGCCAAAAATAGTTGAAACGAAAACTAATGTATCAATTAAAAAAACTACACCTACAAAACCTAAGGCACAAACAATAAGAATTAGATTAAAAACTTTTGACCATAAATTAATAGATATTTCTGCAAAAGAAATTGTTGAAACAGCAAAAAGAACTGGTGCTAGGGTTTTAGGACCAATACCTTTACCTACTAGGAAAGAGAGATTTACCATATTAATATCTCCTCATGTAGACAAAGATGCTAGAGACCAGTATGAAATAAGAACCCATAAAAGGTTAATGGATATAGTAGAGCCTACAGATAAAACTGTTGACGCTTTAATGAAGCTTGATTTAGCTGCAGGCGTTGATGTTCAAATTGAACTAAATTAGCTTTTTTCTTTAAAAATCATACATAAAACCCTTAATTTATGTTAAGATTCAGCACATTTTGCATAAAACTTTAAGAAAATATTAACTTTATCATTTTGAGGATAAAAAAATGAGTTTAGGAATGGTTGGCCAAAAGGCTGGAATGACAAGGGTTTTCGATAGTTCTGGCGTATCAGTGCCGGTCACAGCTATTAATGTGTCTCCAAATACTATAACTCAAATAAAAACACTCGAAAAAGATGGATATCAAGCAATCCAAGTCTCTTTTGGTCAAAAAAAAGAGTCAAGAACCAATAAAGCTGTTTTAGGGCATTATAAAAAAGCATCTATAACTCCTGGAAAAGTATTAACTGAATTTAGATTAAATGATAAAGAAATTGAAGGCTTAGAAATTGGCAAATCAATTAATTTAAGCTTATTTAAAGAAGGTGAGCACGTTGATATTACTGGAACAACAATTGGAAAGGGTTTTCAAGGCGGTGTAAAGAGGCATCATTTTACAATGCAAGATGCGACTCACGGTAATTCATTATCTCACCGAGCTTTAGGATCAACTGGGCAATGTCAGGATCCAGGACGTGTATTCAAAGGTAAAAAAATGGCTGGTCAATTAGGAAATGTAAAAAACACAATACAAAATTTAGTTATAGTAAAAATATTTACAGAAGATAATATTATATTAGTAAAAGGCTCAATACCTGGACATGATGGATCAAATGTAATTATCAAACACACTCAGAAAAAATATACCTTAAAAGAGATTCTAACAAAAGATGGAGAACTTCAAGAAGAAGCAAAAGAAGTTAAAAAATCAGCTAAAAAAGAAGCTAAAGAAGAAACGAAAGAAGGTAAAGAAGAAGTAAAAGAGTCCTCCGAAACAAAACAAGCCACAGAAAAAAATTTGCCTGATCCAGAAAATAAAGATAAAGAGTAAGACATGGCAGAAGTAAACTTAAAAAAAATATTTAATAAAAAATTTAATGAATCATTGGTTCATCAAGTTACTACTGATTATTTATCTAATCATAGGGCTGGAACTAAAGCACAAAAAAATAGATCAGCGGTTAGCGGAGGCGGAGCAAAGCCTAGACCACAAAAAGGTTCTGGTAGAGCAAGAGCAGGTACTATAAGAAGCCCTATATGGAAAGGAGGAGGGGTTACCTTTGCAGCATCACCAAAAAAATATAATAAAAAAATCAATAAAAAAATGTATAAAAACGCCCTTAATTGTATTTTATCAGAACTAGTTCGTCAGAAGAGGTTAGTTTGTATTAATGATTTTAATGTTACAAAACCAAAAACAAAAGACTTCTTAGATAAAATATCAAAGCTTAAAATTACAAATTCATTGTTAATAATAGATGAGAAAAAAATTAATGTTTTCTTAGCAGGAAGGAATTTAAAAAATATCGAGGTTGTTAGCCCGCTTGGCATGAACCCTTATAATTTGATGAGATATGATAATGTAATAATTGATTCAAAAATAATAGATAAAATAGAAGGTATTACATCATGAACGAAGAAAGGTTAATGAGTATTATACTTGCCCCAAGAGTATCAGAGAAGGCTGCAACTAAAGCCGACAACGAGAACCAACATGTTTTTTCTGTTGTCAAAGATGCTAAAAAATTAGAAGTTAAAAAAGCTGTAGAAATGATGTTTTCAGTTGAAGTAGATAACGTAAGGCTTCTAAATGTAAATGGAAAGCTTAAAAGACAAGGAAGAACGTATGGCAAAACAAAAGACTGGAAAAAAGCATACGTTAGACTTAAAGAAGGTTTTGATATTAGTTATGGTGAAGCAGAGGCTAAATCATGAGTTTAATTAAATCAAAACCAACATCACCAGGCAGAAGGTTTAGAGTTAAAATCCAGAACCATGACTTACATAAAGGCAAGCCTTGTACTTCATTGGTTGTTAAATCAAAGAAATCTGGCGGAAGAAATAATCAGGGGAGAATAACCACTAGACATATAGGTGGTGGGCATAAAAGAAAATATCGTTTAATAGATTTTAAAAGAGATAAGGATAATATATCTGCAAAAGTCGAAAGATTAGAATATGATCCTAATAGAAATGCAAACATTGCTTTATTGCTATATATTGACGGCGAACGCAGATATATAATTTCTCCAAAAAACTTAAAAAAAGGGGACTCAGTAATGTCAGGTAAAGACTCCTCAATTTCAGTTGGAAATGCTTTACCTCTAAAAAATATACCAGTGGGAACACAAGTGCATTGTATAGAAATGAAACCTGGAAAAGGTGCGCAGATTGCAAGAAGTGCAGGAACAGTTGCACAAATTGCAGCACTAGAGGGTGACTATGTAACTTTAAAACTAAAATCTGGAGAGATGAGGAAGATTCATTCAAATTGTAAAGCAACAATTGGTGAAGTTGGCAATAGCGAATATAATTTACAATCTTATGGTAAAGCAGGAGCAAAAAGGTGGTTAGGAGTAAGACCAACAGTAAGAGGTGTTGCAATGAATCCAATTGACCATCCACATGGCGGTGGAGAAGGTAAAACTTCTGGTGGAAGAGACCCTGTGTCACCATGGGGAACTCCTACCAAAGGGTACAAGACACGTTCTAATAAAAGAACAGATGGAATGATAGTTAGACGAAGAGTAAATAAGAGGAAAAGGAAATAAACTTATGGCTAGATCGCTTAAAAAAGGACCATTTATTGATTATCATCTTCAATCTAAAATAGATAAAGCAGTTGGAGGTAATGACAAAAAACCCATAAAAACATGGTCAAGAAGATCTGTTGTTTCGCCTGACATGGTCGGACTAACAATAAGCGTTCATAATGGCAAACAACATATCCCAGTTTATGTTAGCGAAAATATGGTTGGCCATAAATTAGGAGAATTTTCTCCGACCAGAATTTTTAAAGGTCACTCAGGTGATAGAAAAGCAAAGGTAAAAGAAAAGTAAAGGTAAAGCAGAATAATGGATACACAAGCAATATTAAAATACCAAAGGATATCAGCACAAAAATGTCGTCTAGTAGCTGATGCTGTGAGAGGTTTAAGGGTTGATAAAGCTCTAGAGTTTTTAAATTTTAATAATAAAAAAGCCTCTAAAATGATTCTTAAAGTCTTAGAGTCAGCAGTAGCTAATGCAGAAAATAATAATTCTTTAGATATTGACGATTTAATTATAAAAAATATTCTTGTAGATGAAGGACCTACGGCAAAAAGACATATGCCTAGAGCGAGAGGAAGGGTTAATCAAATTTTAAAAAGAAGCAGCCACATAACCGTGATTGTATCTGATGGGAAAGAGGCGTAATTATGGGACAAAAAGTTCACCCAACTGGTATTAGATTAGGTATTTCAACTGACTGGAATTCTAAATGGTATGCAAATTCAAAAGAATTTTCTAAATTTTTGATGGAAGACATAAAAATAAGAGACTATTTAAAGGGAAAATTAAAGCATGCTTCAGTAAGTAAAATTTTAATTGAACGCCCTACAAAAGAAGTTGTAATTACAGTTTTCTCTTCAAGACCAGGAATTGTTATAGGGAAAAAAGGCGAAGATATTGAGAAATATAGAGAAAAAATATCTTCCATCTTAGGTACGCTAAAAGACCAAGTAAAACTAAATGTAAAAGAAATTAGAAAGCCTGAACTAGATGCGCAATTAGTATCAGAAGGCATCGCCCAGCAATTAGAAAGAAGAATTATGTATAGGAGAGCTATGAAAAGAGCGGTTACTAACACCATGAGACTAGGAGCATTAGGTATTAAAGTAAATGTTGGAGGTAGACTTAATGGAGCAGAAATTGCTAGAAGCGAATGGTATAGAGAAGGTAGAGTGCCTCTGCATACTTTAAAAGCAAACATTGACTATGGTTTTTCAGAGGCGTTAACAACATATGGGATTATAGGTATTAAGGTTTGGATTTTTCATGAAGATGAAAAGCAAGATAATGAAAAAGAACAAACCAAGGGCAAGCACAATAAAAATAATAATGGTGAAAAATAATGTTGCAACCAAAAAAAACAAAATTTAGAAAACAGCAAAAAGGCAAGCTTAGAGGTTTTGCAACCTCAGGTGCTAAAGTAAGTTTTGGAGAATTTGGGTTGAAAGCTATGACTAGAGGAAGAATAACTGCGAGACAAATTGAAGCAGCAAGAAGAGCTATGACAAGACATATTAAGCGTGGAGGCAAAGTTTGGATAAGAATTTTTCCTGATGTGCCAATAACAAAAAAACCAGTAGAAGTAAGAATGGGTAAAGGAAAAGGTAATGTTGAATATTGGGTTGCAAAAGTACAGCCCGGTAAAGTTTTATATGAAATGGAAGGAGTTACCGAAGATATAGCGCGAGAGGCATTTAGATTGGCAGCTGCAAAATTACCTGTAATAACAACATTTGTAAATAGAGCGATAATGTAATGAAGTTTGAAGATTATAAGAAAAAGACTAACCAGGAACTTTCAGAGGAATTAAAAAAATTAATGAAAGAAAAGTTTGATTTACGCATGCAAAGAGGTTCTGGATTAAATCCAAAACCACATTTATTTTCTGTAAATAAAAAAAATATAGCCAGAGTCAAAACAGTTTTAAGTGAGAACAAAAAAAATGGAAAATAAAAAAACTAAAACTTTATTAGCAAGAGTTATTAGCAATAAAATGGATAAGTCTGCCACGGTGGTTGTTGAGAGACAGATAAAACATCCTGTTAATGGAAAATATATCAAAAGAACAAGCAAATTCCATATACATGATGAAAATAACGAGTGTCAGATTGGTCAACAAGTTCTTATAAAACAATCTAAGCCAATTTCAAAAACAAAATCATGGTTATTGGTTAAGGAATAAGCAGGTTAGAAATATTATGATACAAATGCAAACAACTTTACAATCAGCAGACAATAGCGGCGCTAAGAAATTAATGTGTATTAAGGTCTTGGGAGGATCTCATAGACAGTTTGCAACAATTGGGGATGTTGTAAAAGTTGCAGTAAAAGATGCAATCCCAAAAAGTAAAGTTAAGAAAGGAGAAGTTTACAATGCTGTAATTGTTAGAACAAAAAAAGGTATTAGAAGATCTGATGGTTCTGCAATAAGGTTTGATAGCAACGCTGTTGTTTTACTTGATAATAAGTTAGAGCCGCTAGGAACTAGAATTTTTGGCCCTGTTACGCGCGAACTAAGAGCGCTAACATTTATGAAAATAATATCCTTGGCTCCTGAGGTTCTATAGGTAGATTTTATTATGAATAAATTAAAAAAAGGTGATTCAGTGATTGTTATATCTGGGAAAGACAAAGGAAAGAAGGGAGAAATAATAAAAGTTATTGAGCCTGATAAATTGTTAGTAACTAATATAAATCTAGCAAAAAAACATGTAAAACCAAATCCTAATAAAGAGGAAACAGGAGGCATTATTGAAAGAGAGATGCCCCTGCATATTTCAAATGTTATGATGCTTAATCCTATTACAAAAAAAAGAGATAAAATTGGTTTTAAAAAACTTGAAGATGGTAAAAAGGTAAGAATTTATAAATCTAATAAAGAGGTAATAGATATTTAAAGTGAACACATATCAAGAATATTATAAAGAAAATATAGTACCTTCTTTAATGGAGCAATTTAAGTTGAAATCTCCCATGGAAGTACCAAGGCTTATGAAAATAACATTAAATATGGGACTCGGTTCTGCTGTTAGTGATAAAAAAATATTAGAGTCTGCGCAACAAGAGTTAACTCAAATCAGTGGTCAAAAAGCAGTTCTAACATACGCAAAAAAATCTATTGCTAATTTTAAATTAAGAGAAGGCATGCCTATAGGGTGCAAGGTGACCCTTAGAAAAGAAAAAATGTATGACTTTTTTGAGAAACTTATAAAAATATCATTGCCCAGAACCAGAGATTTCAGAGGTTTAAGCACAAGTTCTTTTGATGGAAGAGGAAATTATACACTAGGAATAAAAGAGCATATTATATTCCCTGAAATTAATTTTGATAGGATAGATAAAATTAAAGGATTAGATATCTGTATCATAACAAGTGCAAAAAATAATCAGGAGGCAATGGAACTTTTCAAACAGTTTAACTTTCCATTTAAATAATATGGCTAAATCATCTATAATTCAAAGAGAAAAAAAGAGAGCAGTGTTGGTGTTGAAGCATTCACACAAGAGAAAGTCTTTAAAAGAAAAATTAAAAACCTCAGGCATATCTACAGAGGAAGCTGCTGTACTTAGAAAAAAACTACAGAAACTACCATTAAACTCATCTCCAACTAGGCAAAGAAATAGATGTGCATTAACTGGAAGACCTAGAGGAGTTTATAGAAAATTTACATTAGGCAGATCTAAACTTAGAAAGGCCGCTATGCGTGGGGATATACCCGGTTTAACAAAAGCGAGTTGGTAAAATTATGAGCATGAGTGATACAATAGCAGATTTACTTACAAGAATAAGAAATGCGCAAACATCATCCAAAGTTGATGTAAGTATTCCGTATTCCAAGATGAAATTTTCAATATGCAATGTATTGAAAGACGAAGGATATATTGAATCATCTGAAATAGGTGGCGATACAAAAAAGAATATAAAAGTTCGCTTAAAATATTATGAAGGAAAACCTGTTATTGAAGAAATTAAAAGAATTAGTAGACCAGGACTCAGAATATTTAAACAAGCTAATCAAATACCTGTTGTTAATAATGGTCTTGGTATTTGTATTGTGTCTACATCTCATGGGGTAATGACTGATAAACAGGCGCGTGAAAAAAATTGCGGAGGAGAGATAATTTGTTTTGTCTCATAGAAAATATGTCTAAAGTTGCAAGAAAACCAGTAGTAGTACCAGAAAATATAAAATTTAGTATTAATCTAAATGAAGTACAGGTTGAGGGTCCATTAGGAAAATTATCTTTTATTAAAAATGACAAGATAACTATAACTGAAAAAGATGGAGAGCTTAGCGTCAACACTAAAGACGAAAGCTTCAAACCATTGTCTGGAACAACTAGAGCTCTTTTATATAATATGATTCATGGAGTATCAAAAGGATGGATAAAAAAATTAAAACTTGTGGGCGTGGGATATAGAGCTAAAACCCAGGGTAAATCACTTGAATTAGTTGTTGGTTACTCACACCCTGTAAATTATCCCATACCTGATGATTTAAAAATTGAGACACCCTCTCAAACAGAAATTGTAATATCTGGGGCAGATAGACAAAAAGTAGGACAAGCTGCGGCAGAAATAAGATCAATTAGATCTCCAGAGCCTTACAAAGGAAAAGGAATTAGATATGAAGATGAACATATTGTTAAAAAAGAGGCTAAGAAAAAATGATTCGTATAAACCAAAATAAGAAAAATTCACGTTTACGAAGAGCTTGTAAAACTAGAAAAAGAATTGGGCAATCAGGAGCACACAGACTAAGTGTTTACAGGTCTATTAAGCATATGTATGTACAATTACTTACATCAAATGGTGATAAGGTTCTAACGACAGTGTCAACTAATCAAAAAAATATTAGGAAAAAAGTTAAATCTAATAATATTGAAACATCTAAAATAATAGGAAAAATTATTGCAGAGTTTGTGAAAAAAGAAAAAATTGAAAAAGTAGCATTTGATAGATCTGGTTACAAATATCATGGAAAAATAAAAGCGTTAGCTGAGTCAATTCGAGAAAATGGAGTAAAAATATAATGGCGTTTGATGAAAAAAAATCTGATTATATAGAAAAATTGGTAGCCGTCAATAGAACAGCTAAAGTTGTTAAAGGTGGAAGACAATTTGGGTTTACTGCTTTAACTGTAGTGGGTGATGGACACGGTAGAGTTGGATATGGATATGGGAAGGCCAAAGAGGTACCTGTAGCTATACAAAAAGCTATGGAAAAAGCCAAAAAAAGTATGATAACAGTAGCTTTAAAAAAAGGGACTCTCTATCATTCTATTACTCATTCCTATGGATCAGCAAAAGTTTATATGCAACCCGCTGGAGAAGGTACTGGCGTGATAGCTGGCGGCGCTATGAGAGCTGTATTTGAAGCAACAGGCATACATAATGTTCTTGCAAAGAGCATTGGGTCAACAAACCCAATTAATGTTGTAAAAGCAACAGTAAAAGGTTTAGAGGCAATGTATTATCCAGCATATATAGCCGCAAAAAGAGGCAAAAAAACTAGTGAGTTGTAATTATGGTTAAAAAAGAATTAAAAAAAATAAATGTAAAACAAACCAGAAGTCTCATAGGTTGTACAAAAAAACAAATATCTTGTATCAAAGGATTAGGTTTAAGAAAGATAAATCATACAGTAACTATTAAAGATACCCCAGAGAATAGAGGAATGATAAAAGTAGTTAATCATATGGTGGAGATAAATATTTAGGTGTTGATATGACTAGCTTATTAAATAAATTAAAACCAAATATTGATAGTAAAAATAAAAAGAAAAGAGTTGGCAGAGGAATTGCTTCTGGCACTGGGAAAACCTGTGGACGTGGTCACAAAGGACAAAAATCTAGAACAGGAGGCAAGATTCAAGTTGGTTTCGAAGGCGGACAAATGCCATTACAAAGAAGATTGCCAAAAGTAGGATTTTCCTCTAGAACAAACCTTCTGTCTATGGATATTAAATATGACAGATTGTCGGTTATAAAAGAAAAAGAAATAACCATTGATATATTAAAAAAATACA
>Ga0208764_10000334_pt1 | contig 29889 bp, 25 predicted proteins | sample ETNtaG_18_FD_185762 | JGI IMG/M metagenome (GOLD analysis project Ga0208764, IMG submission 185762) | Marine microbial and viral communities from oxygen minimum zone, Eastern Pacific Ocean - ETNP201302SV91 (SPAdes) (version 2) | ecosystem: Environmental > Aquatic > Marine > Oceanic ... | reverse complement strand
TCCGGAAAACAAAATGCAACCTAGATTTTTGGACAAAAGAGTAGGCTATTTTTCTCAATCTCAAACCGATTATGGTTTAGACGAACAAAAGGCAAAATCAACATCCTATATTAGGAGATGGAAATTAGTTCCTAAAGATATAGAAGCATATAATAGAGGAGAATTGGTTGAGCCAGTTAAACCTATAGTTTATTATATTGATCCCGCAACTCCTCAAAAGTGGCGAAAATATTTAAAACAGGGAGTGGAAGATTGGCAAGTTGCATTTGAGGCTGCTGGATTTAAAAATGCTATTTTATGTAAGTACCCTCCATCTAAAGAAGAAGACCCTGATTGGAGTCCTGAAGACGTAAGATATTCAGTGATAAGATATTATGCTTCTGATATTCAGAACGCATATGGACCCCATACAGCTGATCCTAGAACAGGTGAAATTTTGGAGAGTGATATTGGATGGTACCATAATGTAATGAATCTTCTACGAAACTGGTATTTAATACAAACTTCTGCTGTAAATCAAAAGTCAAGAGGTGTTAAATTTGAAGATGAGGTAATGGGTCAACTTATAAGGTTTGTTTCTGCTCATGAAGTCGGTCATACTATTGGATTACCTCATAATATGGGATCAAGCTTTGCATATTCTGTTGATAGCCTTAGGTCTCCCTCTTTTACATCTTCACACGGTGTTGCTCCTTCAATAATGGATTATGCTAGATTTAATTATGTTGCTCAGCCAGGTGATGGAGTGAAAAACTTTTATCCTATGGTGGGTGAGTATGATATTTGGTCTGTAAAGTGGGGGTATTCTTATTTTGATAAGGCAGATCAAGAATCTGAAAGAGAAACTCTTAATGAGTGGATAAAAAACAAATCATCTAATTATGATTATTGGTTTGGTTATTCAAATGGAATAGATCCAAGATCTCAAACTGAATCAATTGGGAGTGATAATATGGAAGCTAGCTATTATGGAATTTTAAACCTAAAGAGGATAGTTCCCAATCTGATAGAGTGGACCTATGAAGAAGGGAAAAACTATGATGACCTTAAAGAACTTTATTTAAATGTTTTCTCTCAATTTAGGAGATATATTGGCCATGTTTCAACAAATGTAGGAGGAATTTATGAAGACTTAAAAAGCAATGATCAAGAAGGAAATGTATATGCGCATGTTCCAAAAAGTATTCAAAAGAAAGCGGTTAAGTTTTTAAATGATCACGTTTTTGTTTCCCTAGATTGGTTGGTTGATCAAGAGGTGTTATATAAAATAGAAAACATTGGAGCCTTGGAAAGAGTGAGGTCTGCGCAGACCTATGCATTAAATAGACTATTTGATTATTCTAGGCTTGCTAGGATGTTAGAGAATGAAGCAATAAATAGAAATAATTCATACTCAATTAATAACATGATAGAAGATCTTAATTTGAGTTTATGGGGAGACATGTTAAGTTCCGATCCCATTAAAGTTTATAGAAGAAACTTACAAAAAACATATATTAACTTATTGGTTGATATAATGACAAATGATAAGAGTCAGTCCTCTTATTATAAAAGATTTGGAGTAAATATAGACTTCAAATCATCAGATATTAGATCAATAGTGCTTGGTGAAATTATCAACTTAGATAAAAAAATTAAAATAAAAATCAAGAAGACTAATGATTTTTCTTCAGTAAGTCACCTCAAATATATTAGATCTATGATATCTGATTATACTGAAAATTAATTTATAAAAGATTTTAGATTTCTTACTTCATTATGTTTTAACTTCCTCCATTTCCCTCTTGGTAAATCTTTTTTTGTCAATGGTCCAATGACAACTCTATCTAACTTTGATATTTTAAAATTTAATTTTTCAAATATTTTTTTTATAGCTATATCATCCTCAGAGTTTATTTCTAGTCCGACTTTATTTTCTTCTTCTAACTTTATGATTTTTTGTGGTATGATTTTTTTGTTATCAATAATTAATCCTGATTTAATTAGATTAATTTCACTTTCTTTTATTGCCTTATCTATACACACACTGTAAATATTTTTTAAAGCACTTGACTTTGATGTTAGTTTTTTTATTAAATCATTATCATTTGTTAGTAATAAAAGGCCCATAGATTTTTTATCTAACTCTCCAACAGAAAATAACTTTTCTTTAAATTTTTTTAATAAATCAAATACTCTTTTCCCTTCGTCTTTAATATTAGTTGAAAACCCTTGAGGCTTATTTAATAAAATATAAAGTTTTTCTCCATAAATTATTTCTTTTTTATCTACTATAACAAGGTCGTTTATATCAACTTTTACTCCAAGTTTAGTACACTTTGTCCCATTTACTTTGACCCTTCCCTTACTTATAAGTTCATCTGCATTTCTGCGAGTGCAATATCCTGAAAGAGATATAAATTTATTTAGACGGATTGACTGTGAATCAGGCTTCTTCTTCATCACCTATAGAATTTTCCTCCTTTTGGAAATCTTTTATTGTAGGTAACTGCTCAAGGCTATTTATTCCAAAATAATCCATAAACTTTTCACTTGTTGAATATATAAGTGGTCTTCCAACTTTATCTGATTTTCCATCTATTCTTATTAACTCTTTATCTAATAATTTTTGAATAGTATAATCGCAGTTCACGCCTCTTATTTTTTCAATTTCTGATTTTGTGACAGGTTGTTTATATGCTATTATTGATAATGTTTCTAGTGCTGATATAGAAAGACGTCTTCTTGATTGTTGTTTAAGTAATATTTCGTTTAATCTAGAATAATCTCTTTTTGTTAAAAATTGAAAACCACCCCCAGACTCTATTATCTCAAAAGAAAACTTATCATTTTTATATTTTTTAATTAAACTTTCAATATTCTCTGAAATTTTTTTTTCAGAATAATCTGCTTTTTCACATTCTGAAAATGTTTTAATTATATCACTTACTTTGATAGGTTTTGGTGAACAAAAAATTAATGATTCAATCTTTGATTCTAATGAACTCAATTTTACCCTCTATTTAATTTTGCTTCTATAGATTGTGTTGCGTGTGGAACAGCTCTTAATCTTTTTTTATCAATTAAATTCCCTGTGTCTTTGCATATACCGTAAGTTCCATTTTTAATTCTAATTAGAGCTTTTTCTAAGTTTGTAATAAACTTTTGCTGTCTTCCAGCAAGTTGGCTTAAACTTTCTTTTTCCATTGTATCTGCACCATCTTCAAGAGTTTTAAGAGCACCTTGAGTTGAGTCAGTCCCTGATAAATTGCTCCTTTGTAAAGATTCTCTAATAAAGTCAAGCTCTTTCTGGGCAATCTCCATTTTTTCCAAAATTAGCTTTTCAAATTCTTTTAACTCTGAAGCTGTGTATTTTGTTTTCTCTTTCTTTACCATAATCCTCAAATTTAAAGTTTTCTTTTTATCTCTTTTATTTCAAATGATTCTATTGTATCTCCAACTTTTATATCATTATAATCTTCAATGCTAATACCACACTCATATCCGTTTTTCACTTCATTTGCATCTTCTTTAAACCTCTTCAATTGTTTTATTTTACCTGTGAATATAACAATTCCATCTCTAATCAACCTAATCTTGTTTTTTCTAATTATACTACCATTTGTCACATAGCATCCTGCTATAGTCCCAATTTTTGATATTTTATATACTTCTCTTACCTCAACATTACCGGTAATTTTCTCTTCTTCTGTTGGCTCTAACATACCTTCCATTGCATTTTTCATCTCGGTAATTGCCTCATAAATTATTGAATACATTCTGATATCTATTCCTTCTTTCTCTGCTAGAGTTCTTGCGTTAACGGAAGGTCTGACTTGAAAACCTATAATTATAGCGTCAGATGCTGAAGCTAGTAATACATCTGATTCAGTAATTTGACCAACTCCCCTATGAATAATATTCACGGAGATTTCATCTGTTGAAAGTTTTTCCATTGAATCTGAAAGAGCTTCAATAGACCCGTCCACATCTCCCTTGAGAACAATATTTAATTCTTTAAAATTACCTAGTGCTAATCTTCTCCCAATTTCATCAAGCGTGACATGTTTTTTAGTTCTTAACTTTTGTTCTCTAATTAGTTGTTCTCTTTTAGTTGCTAATTCTCTTGCTTCTTTATCAGTATCAAAGACATTAAATTTATCTCCTGCTTGAGGCGCACCATTAAGACCAAGCATCAGTATTGGTGTAGCTGGTCCTACGCTCTGTTTTTCTTTACCCCTATGATCAAATAAAGCTTTTACTTTTCCATGTTGAGCTCCAGCTAAAACAATATCTCCCTTATTCAGAGTTCCACCTTGAACCATAATTGTTGTTAAGTATCCTCTTCCCTTATCTAGTTCTGATTCAACAACCGTACCTATTGCTTTTTTATTTTCATTTGCTTTTAACTCAAGAAGCTCAGCTTCTAATAAAACTTTTTCTAATAACTCTTCTATACCTTTTCCTGTTTTTGCAGAGACTTCTTGACACTGAAATTTTCCACCCCAGTCTTCAACTAAGATATTATTATTAGATAGGTCTTCCTTTACTTTGTTGATATTTGCATTTGGTGTATCAATCTTATTTATAGCAAAAACGATTGGCACGTCAGCCACTTTACTGTGGTTAATAGCTTCTTTTGTTTGAGGCATTACTGTTGAGTCTGCTGCTATAACAATAATTACAATATCAGTTATTTTAGCTCCTCTGGCTCTCATTGCTGTAAACGCCTCATGACCTGGAGTATCTAGAAAAGCAATTTTTTGTCCACTTTTTGTTTCAACATCATATGCCCCTATGTGTTGAGTTATACCACCAGCTTCTCCTTCTGTCACCCTAGACTTCCTTATATAATCTAACAATGAAGTTTTACCATGATCAACATGTCCCATAATTGTAACAATAGGGGCTCTTGGAGATAGATCTTCTTCTTTATCTTCTTCTTCTATAACTACTATTTCCTCATCATCTGAAGTAGTAAACTCTACCTTATACCCGAATTCTTCAGCAATGATACTAATTGTTTCTGCGTCTAATCTTTGATTAATAGAGACAAACATTCCGATTTCAAGATATTTAGAAATAACATCATTTACTGTTACATCCATTAGTTTGGCTAAGTCATTTGCAGAAATATATTCGGTAACTTTTAATGTTTTAGAATCTTCTTCTTGTTTTATTTTTTCTTCTTCAATAGCTTCTGCATGCTGACTTCTTTTTTCTTTTCTATATTTAGATCTCTTGGTATCTGAGTCTTTTGTTCCGCTAAGCTTGGCAAGTGTTGATTTAATTTTATTTTGAATCTCTTTATTTTTTTTATCAACTTCCTCTTTACTTTCTGGAGGTTTTTGAGATCCCATTTTGGGTTTATTTTTATTCGAAATAATTCTTTTTCTTGGTCTTCTTTTTTTCTTTGATTGATCTGATGAGGCAACTCTTTTTTTACTGATATCATCCAGTTTGATTTTTTTTATTATTTTAATGCCTCCTGTCTCTTTTTTCTCTTCTACTTTTTTCTCTTCTACTTTTTTCTCTTCTACTTTTTTCTCTTCTACTTTTTTCTCTTCTACTTTTTTTGTCTCTTGGATGAAATTAGCTTTTTCTTCTATTCCTATTTTAATACTTGACGCAACTTTTTTTTCAACTGCAGAATCTTGAAAAGCATTTTCAAGAATTTTAAATAAGTCATGGTTAATTTTTGTGTTTGGATTAGAATCAACATCATATCCTTTGTCATGCAGATAACTAATTATTGTATTTCTACCAACATTTAGTTTTCTGGCAACTTGACCCAGTCTTAATTGTTTTGACTCATTCATAATTTATTCAAACTCTTTTTTTAATGTTTTTACTACCGTGTCAATTGTACTCTCCTCAAGATCAGCTCTTTTAATTAGGTCTTCTTTTTCAATATTTAAGACTGCTTTTGCTGTATCTAAACCAATTCTTTTGAGTTCATCAATTATCCAACCTTCAATTTCATCTGAAAATTCTTCAAGATCCACATCTTCTTCTTGACTTTCATCTAGTTCTCTAAACACATCAATCTCTAATTCTAGAAGCCTACTTGCTAGTTTAATGTTTTGTCCTCCTTTACCAATAGCTAAAGAAACTTGATCAGGTTTTAAATAGACAGATACTGTTTTCTCCTCATTATCAATTTGCATACTGGTAATTTTAGCTGGACTAAGAGCCCTAGAAATATAAAGATCTTGATTATCTGTGTAGTTTATAACATCTATGTTTTCATTTTGTAGTTCTCTGACTATTGAATGAATTCTAGAACCGTTCATACCCACGCAAGCACCTACAGGATCAATTCTATCATCATATGATTCAACACAAATTTTTGCTCTTTCTCCAGGTTCTCTTACAACTTTCTTTATTGTGATCAATCCATCGCTTATTTCAGGAACTTCATTTTCAAATAGTTTTTCAAGGAATAAAGGGCTAGTTCTTGACAAAGTTATTTTAGGGTTCCCTCTAAACATTTCTACACTGGACACAACACCTCTTAAGGTATCTCCTTTTCTATATTTGTCTTTATATATTTGTTCAGATCTAGGTAGTGAAATCTCGTTTCCTTCTCCGTCAACAAGTAGAACTTCTCTGCTAAGCACCTGGTATATTTCTCCAGTAATTATTTCTCCGACAAGCTCGTCGTATTTACTTATAATAATCTCTTTCTCCAAATCTTTAACTCTTTGAATTAAAGTCTGCTTAGCTAGTATGACAGCTCTTCTTCCAAAATCTTCAATTTTTATTTCTTCAATAACTTCATCACCTACCTCAAAATCTTTCTCTATTTCTTTTGCATCAGAAAGCTTGATTTTGTCAAAATCCCAAATATCTTCTGAGTTATCATCAACAATCTCTCTAAATCTCATTATCTCGAGATCGCCTTTATCTGCATTTATAACAATATCAAAATTTTCATCTTGTTCAAATTTCTTTTTAATCATTGCCCTAAAAACGTCTTGTAAAATTCTGATCATAGTTGGGCGATCAACGTTCTTTTGTTTAGCAAAATCTGTAAATGAATGTATAAGTACTTTAGTGTCCATAATATTTTTCAAAAAAAATGGGGACAAATGTCCCCGCTTCCAATTAAATTAGTACGCAAACTTAACTTTTTTTAAATAGAAGACAAACTTTGCCTTAAAAAAAGCAAAACAATAGACATGAAAGACTCTCTTAAATTATTTAATTCTTTAGGTACAAAAAAAGAAACCTTTATTTCAAATGAAAAAGGAAAAGTTTCAATGTATGTATGTGGCCCAACAGTATATGATTTACTTCATGTTGGTAATTTTAGAGGACCTATTTTTTTTAACTTTTTAAGAAATTGGCTAGAGTATTTAGGTTATAAAGTAAACTATATCTATAACTATACTGATATAGATGATAAAATCATTAATAAATCAAAACTAGAAAACAAGACTACCAAAGAAATATCTGAAAAATATATTAAAGAATTTGAGAAAGATTATAAATCATTAAAAATTAATTTACCATCGTTTTCACCTAAATGTACTGAACACATTGATGATATCATTTCTTTTATAGAGGAATTAATTGATAAAAGGTTTGCATATACATCTAAAGGAAGTGTTTTTTTTTCAATTGAAAAACATAAAGATTATGGAAAATTGTCTGGAAAGAACACTGAAGATTTACTAGCTGGACACAGAGTAAAAGTAAACGATGATAAAAAAAACCCTCTTGACTTTGTTCTTTGGAAGCCATCCTCTGAGGATGATCCAGGCTGGGATTCGCCTTGGGGTATAGGAAGGCCTGGTTGGCATATTGAGTGTTCCGCTATGTCCAAGAAATTACTTGGCTCAAAAATTGATATTCACGGAGGAGGAGTTGATTTATTATTTCCTCATCATGAAAATGAAATAGCCCAATCTGAAAGCAGAAGTTCAACTAATTTTGCAAACTTTTGGGTTCATAATAACCTAATAAATTTTGATAATCAAAAGATGTCAAAGTCATTAGGAAATATTATAAAAGGAAGAGATTTTATAAATGACTATAATTCTGAAATTTTTAAGTTTTTGATACTTAGTGTACACTATAGATCAATATTAAATTTTAATAAAAAATTAATTAATCAAACTATAATTAATCTTATAAAAATATATTCTGCCTTGAGTTTAGCAGAAAATTTATCTAACTCAAAGATTGAAGTTAAAGAGTCCAAAGAATATAAAAACGAATTTGAATCCTACTCTAAAAAAGCTTCCGGTTTTATAAATAATGATTTAAATACTCCAGGCTTTTTCTCTGTAGTTTTTGATATGGTTAGAAAATTTAATCTTGAAGCTGTAAATAAAAAGCCATCAGGAGAGTTAAAATATTTTTCTATTTGTTTATTAGATTTTTTTAATATGTATGGAGGTTTTTTAGGTTTATTCCAAGAGCCTAAAAAGGACTTTATTTTAGATTTAAATCTTTTAATATTAAAAAATAAGAATATTGATGTTGCGGATATAGAGGATGCAATTGAAAAGAGAGATAATGCTAGAATAAAAAAAGATTATACTTTATCTGATAAAATTAGGGATAAACTTAACACTGAAGGCATTGACTTGAAAGATAATCCAGATGGCACAACTGGATGGTCAGTTAGAGTTTAAATTATACTTCTTCAGCCACTACTTCTTTAACTTCTGGAACAAACCTCTTAAGAAGTTTCTCTATACCTGACTTTAGTGTAATCATTGACGAAGGACAACCACTGCAAGCTCCTTGTAGGGAAACCTTAACTGTTCCTTTTTTAAAAGACTCAAATTGAATAGCTCCGCCATCTTGTTCAACTGCTGGCTTTATATATTCATCCAAAATGTTGATTATTTTTTTATCAATTTCTTTATTTGATGATAACTTCTTTTTTTCTTGAGGTTTAATTTCAACTATTTTATTCCCGTCTTCAATATGTTTTTTTATAAAATTTCTTAATTCAAGCTTGATATTATCCCAGTGAACTTTATTGTTTTTTGTTATTGTTATGAAATTGCTCATTATAAAAACCCTATCAACATAATCAAAAGAAAATAATTTTTTTGCAATTGGGGAATCTTTGGTGCTCTCTGCGTCTGGATAGTCTTTAACTACACCCTCATCAACTAGCATTCTATCAGTAACAAACTTTAGTGAATTAGGATTGGGGTTAGCTTCTAAATATATATTTACGTTATTCATTTTCTTTATATTTAACATTTTCTCCTTCACTAGAAGCAACAACACTTGCTACGGTTGCATCACCGGTTACATTAACAACTGTTCTCAACATATCAAGAGGTCTATCGATTGCAATAATTAATGCTAGACCCTGGGGATCAATCCCAATTGCTCCTAATACTATAACTAACATAATTAGTCCCGCTCCCGGAACAGCAGCAGCACCAATAGATGAGAGTGTTGCTGTCAGAACAATTGCTAGTTGATCAACAAGTGTTAAATCTTGACCAAAAGCTTGTGCAATAAAAACAGCTGAAATTGCCTGATGAATACTTGTCCCGTCCATGTTAATTGTTGCTCCAAGAGGACAAACAAAACTTGTGACCTCATCAGAAACATTTAAGTTTTTTTCTACTCTTTTCATTGTAACCGGAAGTGTAGCGGCACTAGAACTAGTTGAAAATGCTAACATTTGAGCTGGAAATATTGCTTTTAAAAACTTTTTAAACGTAATTCCAGTAAATGAAAAAATAATTATTGGATAGAAAACAAATACCATGAATGCCAGGCCAATGATAACAGTTAATGCATAATAAAGTAAAGGGGTTAAAGTAGTAATTATATTATTTGGATCATCTCCAGCCAAATCCACTATTAGTCCTGCAAGAAGAGCAAAAACACCAATTGGAGCATATTCCATAATTATCTCAACAATCTTAATTATTATTTCATTTAACCCATCAAATGCTTTTTTAATAGGAGCGGTTTTTTGAGGGGATGATAATACAAGAGCTATCCCAAATAATACAGCAAAAAATATTATTTGTAACATATTTCTGTTATTGCTAGCTGAATAAAAAAAGTTATCTGGAACGACATCTATCATCATTTGAAGTGGTCCAGATTCTTTTACACCCTTTGCACTTGATATTTTCATTGATGCATCTGAGGCATATTTTTCTTTTAGTTCTATCGTTTTTTCTTCTGGAAAATATTCCCCAGGCTGTAAGGTGTTTGCAAGAATTAAAGCTAAGATTATAGCAGAAATTGTTGTCATAATATAAATTCCAAATGTCTTTCCTCCAATTCTTGAAAGCTTAGTTGTATCTCTCAAATTTGATATTCCTGACACAAGAGAAACTAAAATTAGTGGTACAGCAACTAATTTCAACATTTTGACAAATATTGTCCCAAAAGGCATAATCCAATCCGAAACAAATTCACCTATACCGATAAATACAGATACGATCCCAAGAATCAATCCAAAAACTAAACCCAGAATTATTTTAGAATGTAAAGCCATATAGTTTATTTTTTACTTTGTAAATATAAATCAACTAAAACATTTGAAGCCATTGATTCAACAATTGGTACAGCTCTAGGGACTACACATGGGTCATGTCTCCCTTTACCTTTAATTATTGTATTTTTATTATTGCTATCAATACTATCTTGATCTTTCATTATAGTAGAAACTGGTTTAAAGGCAACATTAAAATAAATGTCTTCACCATTGCTAATTCCTCCTTGTATTCCGCCAGAATTATTTGATTTTGTGCTTATTTTACCACTTTTTATTTGAAATTCATCATTATGTTCAGATCCAAACATTTCTACTCCTTTGAATCCGCTTCCATATTCAAAACCTTTTACTGCATTTATAGATAACATAGCCATTCCTAACTCCGCATGTAGCTTTCTAAATATTGGTTCTCCTATTCCAATTGGGCAACCTTTGATTACACATGTAATAACTCCCCCAACTGTATCTCTGTTTTTTCTAGCATCATCAATTATAGATATGAACTTTTCTGCAAATTTATTATCTGGGCATCTTACGATATTATTTTCAGTATTATCAAAATCCAATTCATTATATGTCTTATTTAATTCTAATTTTCCAACCTTAGAAACATAGGCATGAATTGTTATTTTTAAATCTTGAAGAATTTTTTTTGAAATGGCCCCTGCAGCTACCCAGTTAGCGGTTTCTCTAGCAGAGCTTCTCCCTCCTCCTCTATGATCTCTATTTTTATATTTTTTATGGTACGTGAAATCTGCATGTGAAGGTCTAAATGATGTGGAAATATGATTATAGTCACTACTTTTCTGATCTTTATTTTTTATAATCAAACTTATTGGTGAGCCAGTAGTCTTTCCATTAAAAATACCTGATAAAATTTCTATGTTGTCGTCTTCTTTTCTTTGAGTAGTAATTTTTGATTGACCAGGCTTCCTTCTGTCAAGTTCTTTCTGAATATCTTTTTCATTTACTTCTATTCCGGAAGGGCAGCCATCTATTATAACACCTATGGCTTTCCCATGTGACTCACCGTAAGTAGATATCTTATAAATTTTTCCAAACGTATTACTCATATTTTTTCCTTAATAGAAATAAGCTAAACACAATAATTAAAGTTAAAGTAATAATATTTAGAATGATATTAATGTTAAGTTGATTTTTATTTGAAATGAGTTTATTACTCTCTTTATTAATTGCTTCAAGGATTGGATTTGTGTCTTTAGATTTTATAAAATTATATTTTTGACTCTCTCCGGTTACCAATAAATTTATGTCTGTTCTTAGGGTATCGTATTTGTTTTGTTTTGGGTCAAAATATATCCACTCAATACTTTTTGACAGGTCATATTCACCTGGTTCATTAGGGATTGCATAATAGCTGAATTTTTTTGACCCATAAACTTTACTTTTTTCTCTTCTTATGTTTTGCTGTGTGTTAGGAGGATAAAAATCAATTTCTTTTATTTCAATATTTGGTTCACTTATTGCAGAAATATTTCCTTCTCCCACAATTTCAAAGTCGTAAGTAAAATCATCTCCAGTATTAACCTTATTGCTGTTAACTTTTTCTTTCAAGATAAAATTACCAACAGAAATATTTTCTTTTAGGGGATGAGGGGGTAATTTTCTAACTGATACATTTAATGGTTTAGAATAAAATTTTTCATAATCTTCAACTTTATTTCTGCCAAAAAAAGAAGGTCGTTTTGATATTTTATATTTAATTAATTCTAGTTCAAGTTTAGGGAATTTAATGGTTTCATTATTAAGTGGATAGTATGTTGCCTCAAAAATCTTATACTGATTATATCTTTTATTATTTATAACTACAGGCATGCTGTTAATATTTTCAATGTTAAAATTTTCTTCCCAACAATTAGCTGGTTTAATTTTTTTAATTATTTCTGTAAGTTGTTTCCCTAGTTCATAAAATCTCATATCTGCTACGTTGTTTTCACTTACATAGAAAGAAAGAGTGGTATTGAAACCTTCACCAACATATACATTTTTTTTGTCTGTATTTAAGCTAAGAAAAGCATCTGCTTCTACTTCATAGTATTCTTCATTGTTTCTATCAAAGAAATTATCAAAAGGATCATCGAAGGGATCAAAAAAGTTATTAAAGGGTGATTGTTTTGGTTCATTATATGAATCATCTACTTCTACCTTTCTACCTTTAACACTAACTTTTTTTCCATTAATTTCAATTGTAAAAGAGTCAATAAAAAAAGTTCCTGTTTCTATTGCTGTATAATTTTGAATGATACTTTGTGAACTTGACCTCTTGCCATTTATAAAATTTGTAGAGCTTGAAGAGGAGATACTCGACTTTCTAAATCCCTTTATCTCAGGAAATTGACCATAGCTTTTAATTTGTTCGTTTTTAATAGTTAAGGTGATTTGTAATGTGTTACTTATAGATAAGTTTTCTGGTGATATTTTTACATCAATATCCTGAGAAAACAATTTAGTGGTGTTTAATAAAAAACATATAACCAAAAAAAGGGGTCTTACTTTACCTAAAAACATTCTCAAATTTAGTAAAATGACAAATCAAGTTTTAATATTAAAAATTAAAAAAGGTTAAATTAAGATGCTGAAAATATATTTCTCTTGATACCCTTAAACTTAGCTCTCTTCACAGCTGAATCTTTAAATATTATATCAAAAGTTTCTTTAGTAAGCTCCTTCCAGTCTTTTTTTGTGAATTCTATTAGCTCACTTTTTGGGTTAAATTGTTTTTCATTGTGTGGTTGTGAAAATCTATTCCAGGGACATACATCTTGACATATATCACAACCGAAAATAAAATCATTTAATTTGTTATTAAATTCAGCGGGAATATTTTCTTTGTTTTCTATTGTAAGGTATGATATACATTTATTTGCATCAATTACTTGAGCTTCTCTAATTGCATCAGTTGGACACGCATCAATACATTTTGTGCACTTACCACAATGGTCACTTACTTCATTATCATAGTCTAATTTCAGGTCACATATTATTTCAGCTAAAAAAAAATAACTCCCCATTCTTTTATTAATTAAAAGAGAATTTTTTCCTATCCAACCAAGTCCACTCAATTTTGCCCATGCTCGTTCATGCACTGGTGCAGAATCTACAAACACTCTGCCTTCAACATCTCCATATTTTTCTTTTATTTTTAATAGAAGCTCTTTTAATTTCTTTTTTATTACATAGTGATAATCTTTTCCATATGCATATTTTGACATAATAAAATTATTTGATTCTCTAAGTTTTGTCGATGGGTAATAATTATATGATAACGAAATAACGGATTTAGCCCCAGGAACTAATTTTGTTGGATCTAATCTTTTGTCAAAGTTTTTTTCTAGATATGACATCTTGCCCTGGTAGCCACTTTTTAACCACTCCTCAAATTTCCTTTCCTCTTCCTTTAGAAACCTTGCCTTAGAAATACCACAGCTGGAGAATCCAAGTTTTTTTGATATTTCTTTTATTGTGTCTGACTTACTTTTTTTCACTCAAAAATTGAATTTTGAAAACCTCCATCAGGATTTATACCTAGGTGATCATAACTAGATTTAGTAGCAACTCTTCCTTTTTGTGTTCTCTTAATATAGCCTTCCTGAACAAGGAAAGGTTCGTAAACTTCTTCTATTGTATTTGCCTCCTCCCCACATGATGTGGCTATTGTTTTTATTCCAACCGGGCCACCATTAAATTTTTTTACAATAGACTCAATAATTTTATTATCCATTTCGTCTAAACCCTTTTTATCAATTTTTAAAGCATCTAAACTTTTCATTGCTATTTTATGAGTAATTTTTCCATCTCCTTCTACCTCAGCAAAGTCTCTTACTCTTCTTAATAGATTATTCAAAATTCTTGGGGTTCCCCTACTTCTTTTAGATATTTCAGAAGCAGCTTTTTTGTCAATAGGTATGCCCAATATTTTGGCTGATCTATTAACAATATTCTCTAATATTTTTTTATCATAATACTCTAACCTGAAATTTATTGAAAACCTAGACCTAAGAGGAGATGATAATAAACCCGATCTGGTTGTTGCTCCAATTAATGTAAATGGATTTAATTTAATTTGAACCGATCTAGCACTTGGACCTGAATCTATCATTAAATCTATTTTAAAATCTTCCATTGCTGAATATAAATACTCTTCAATAACTTTATTTAATCTATGTATCTCATCTATAAATAACACATCTCCTTCTTCTAAATTAGTAAGTAAGCCTGCTAAATCCCCAGCTTTTTCTAAAACAGGACCTGAAGTGACTTTAAGTGATGATGACATTTCATTTGAGATAATATGTGATAACGTTGTCTTTCCTAAACCTGGAGGCCCATGAAGAATCACATGATCTAATGGCTCCGATCTTTGTTTTGCAGCTTTCACAAAAACCTTAATGTTTTTCAAAATTTGATCTTGACCAAGGAAATCACTGAATGATTTTGGTCTTAAAATATTTTCAAATTCTTTATCTTTAGAGCTTGAATGATTTTCTGAACTTAAGTAATCTTCTCTCATACTATATAATGCTAATTTAATTATTTTTTATGCGTCGATTTGTAATGTTTCTGGTTTTTGTTTTAATAATAGTCTTTTTGATTCCTGAGAGAAAAGTAAAAAAAGAAATTGTAGTATCAGGTTTTACAATGGGAAGTATCCCATACAATTTAAAATACATATCTGATGCCAAGTCTATTTATAAAAAAGAAGTTGATTCTATTTTAATAAATTTCAATAATACTTTTTCAACGTATATTTCCACATCTGAGATATCTCAAATAAACAGCTCTGAGGGCAAAATAGAAATATCTCCAGATTTTTATTTTTTATTAAAACACAGTAAAGATGTGTTTGAAATAACTGGTGGAGCATTTGATCCAACCATTGGGCCCTTAGTTAATGCCTGGGGTTTTGGGCCTGATAAAAAAAATCAACTTCCAACCAGTTATCAAATAAATAAATTAAAAAACTTTGTTGGCTTTGATAAACTAATATTTGATGAGAAATATCTTTACAAAAAACACAAAGAAACATACCTAGATTTTAGTTCTATAGCTAAAGGATATGCTGTAGATATTATTTCTGATTATTTATTACTAAAAGGTATTAATAATTTTTTTATTGAAATTGGAGGAGAGGTTAGGTCTAAGGGAAAAAATTTAAAAGATAATTATTGGCGAGTAGGAATTAATAGACCATCAGAGTCAGAAAATGAATTAATTGCTTCAGTTCCACTGAAGGATATGTCAGTTGCCACTTCTGGAAATTATAGAAATTATTATGTTTCAGGAGACAGCATTATCTTTCATACGATAGATCCTAATTCTGGATACCCATCATATTCAAACATGATAAGCTCATCGGTTTTTTCTAGTAGCTGTTTTTTAGCTGATGCCTATTCTACTGCATTCATGGTTTTGGGATATGAAAAATCGAAAATCATTTTAAACTCAAATGATAAAATTGATGGGTTTTTAATTTATAAGGATATAAACGGAAACATTAAAACATTTACTTCTGATAAAATCAATGATGAAATTAATATATATGAGTGATGTTTATATTAATTGTAGGGTTTTTAACTTCCACACATCTCGCAGTCATCTTGGTTGTCAATTGAACATTGAATGGCTGCTTGTTTCTGTTCTTCATTATCCATAGATTTTTCATCTTTAACAATTGTGAACTTGATTGCGTCAGCTGCTGCTTTGGTTCTTAAATAGTATAATCCTGTTTTTAGTCCTTTTTTCCAAGCATGGAAGTGCATAGAAGTGAGCTTTCCAAAGTTTGCATCCTGCATATGTATGTTCATACTTTGACTTTGACAAATATATGCTCCTCTATCAGCTGCCATATCAATAATACTTTTTTGAGAGACCTCCCAGACAGTTCTGTATAATTGCTTAATATCATCAGGTATTTCATTTATTCCCTGCACTGAACCGTTTGCCTCCATTAATCTGTCTTTCATTGAATCACCCCAAAGCTTGAGTTTTATAAGGTCTTTAAGGAGGTGTTTATTTACAACTATAAACTCTCCAGATAATACTCTTCTAGTATAAATGTTTGATGTATATGGCTCAAAACATTCATTATTACCTAATATTTGAGATGTAGATGCTGTTGGCATCGGAGCTAGAAGTAGAGAGTTTCTCACACCATGTTTTTTAACTTCTCTCTTAAGTTTTGTCCAATCCCATCTTTTTGAGTCTGGGGCTATCCCCCACATATCAAATTGGAATATTCCTTTTGAAACAGGAGAGCCCTCATATGTTTTATAAGGCCCTTCTTTTTGTGCAATTTCCATTGAAGATTCCATGGCAGCAAAGTAGATTGTTTCAAAAATCTCTGTGTTTAATTTTTTAGCTTCAGGTGAGTCAAAAGCTTGCCTCATTAATATGAATGTGTCTGCTAAACCTTGTACTCCAATCCCAATAGGTCTGTGTCTTAGATTTGAGTTTTTAGCTTCTTCTACTGGATAATAATTTACGTCAATAACTTTATTGAGATTCTTAGTTATGACTTTAGTAATCTCATAAAGTTTTTGGTGGTCATATGTTAAATCGTCTTTAACAAATTTATTAAGAGCTATAGATGCCAAATTACAAACTGCAATTTCATCTGGTGATGTATATTCAATAATTTCGGTGCAAAGATTTGAAGATTTTATTGTTCCAAGATTTTTTTGATTAGATTTTTTATTTGCTGCGTCTTTATAAAGTATATATGGATTGCCAGTTTCAATCTGAGATTCTAAAATTTCAAACCAGAGCTCTTGTGCTTTTACGGTTTTTCTTGCTTTTCCTTCTTTCTCGTATTTTTCATATAATTTTTCGAATTCTTCCCCGTATGTTTCATGGAGATCCTTTGCCTCATCAGGAGAAAAAAGTGACCACTCTTCATTTGATTCTACTCTCTTCATGAATAGATCAGGTATCCACATAGCATAGAATAAGTCTCTAGCCCTAAGTTCTTCTTTGCCATGATTTTTCTTTAACTGAAGAAATTCAAAAATATCAGAGTGCCAAGGTTCGATATATATAGCAAAACTTCCTTTTCTTTTCCCACCACCTTGGTCGACATATCTAGCAGTCATATCAAAGTTTCTTAACATTGGTATAATACCATTTGAGACCCCATTTGTCCCCTTTATATATGAACCGGTTGCTCTTACATTATGAATACTTAGTCCAATTCCTCCAGCAGATTGTGATATTTTTGCACACTGCTTAAGGGTATCGTAAATTCCATCGATAGAATCTTCTTTCATTGTTAATAAGAAACATGAAGAAAGTTGCGGTTTTGGTGTGCCTGCATTAAAAAGGGTAGGTGTTGCGTGAGTAAACCATTTTTCTGATAATAGCTTATAAGTTTCAAGAACAGAATCAATATCATCCTTATGAATACCAACAGCTACTCGCATCAACATGTGTTGTGGCCTTTCTACTACTTTTCCATCAAGTTTTAATAAATATGATTTTTCTAATGTTTTGAAACCAAAATAATCATAACTAAAATCTCTATCATAAATTATTGATGAATCTAGCAGTGCTGCATTTTTATTAATTACCCCATAAACATCTTTAGATAATAAAGACGCGTTTTCACCAGTTTTTGGGTTGACATATGTGTAAAGTCTTTTCATGGTACTTGAAAAAGATTTACTTGTTGTCTTGTGTAAGTTTGAAACAGAAATTCTTGCAGCTAATGTTGCAAAATCCGGATGCTTTGTTGTGAGTGTTGCGGCTGTCTCAGCAGCTAACTCATCAAGCTCTTGAGTTGAAACTCCATCGTAAAGACCATCAATAACTTTTTTTGCTATTTCAATAGTTTTTACATAATCAGCATTCAAACCATAACTTAGCTTTTCTATCCTAGCAGTTATTTTATCAAATTTTACTGATTCTTTTCTTCCGTCTCTTTTTATTACTAACATTCTAATCTAATTTTAAAAATCTTCTTCCAATGAAAATTTTGGTTTATCAGAATCTTCATCTTTTTTAAGTACTCCAGCCTTTTGATACTCAGCAACTCTCTTCTCAAAGAAGTTAGTTTTTCCTTGTAGAGAGATCATTTCCATAAAATCAAAAGGATTGGTAGAATTATATATTCTAGGACAGTCAAGTTCAACTAGTAGTCTGTCTGCAACAAACTCTATATATTGACACATTAAGTCAGAGTTCATTCCAATTAGCTTTACTGGTAAGGCGTCAGTGACAAACTCCTTCTCTAAATCAACTGCATCTTTTATTATTTCAATAACAGTTTCTTTTGGCATTGCGTTTACAATATGTTTCGTATATATATGGCAGGCAAAGTCACAATGTAGTCCTTCGTCTCTTGAGATTAATTCATTTGAAAAGGTAAGTCCAGGCATTAAACCTCTTTTCTTTAGCCAAAAAATTGAACAAAAACTTCCAGAAAAGAATATACCTTCTACAGCTGCAAATGCAATGAGTCTTTCTGCAAAGCTGCCATTATCGATCCATCGCAGTGCCCAGTCTGCTTTTTTCTTAACACAGTCAAGAGTTTCAATGGCGTGAAGCAAAGAATCTTTTTCTTTAGCATCGTCAACATATGTATCTATTAGCAGAGAATATGTTTCAGAGTGAATATTTTCGATAGCGATTTGGAAGCCATAAAAGAACTTGGCTTCGGTGTATTGTACATCAGAAACAAAGTGTTCGGCAAGATTTTCATTAACAATACCATCACTTGCTGCAAAAAATGCTAGTACGTGTTTTATAAAATGTCTTTCTCCGTCATTTAATTCACCCCAGTCTTTAAGATCTTGACTTAAATCAATTTCTTCAGCAGTCCAAAAACTTGCTTCAGCTTTTTTATAAAATTGCCATATATCATCATGTTCAATTGGGAATAATACAAATCTATCAGCGTTCTCTTGTAGTATTGGCTCTAGATTTTGCTCTTTATTTTGCATTGTATTTATTAATATTATTTATTAAACAATAAAAAAAAGACAAAAATATCCTCGTCATTACATTAAATGTATTGTAACATAATGACTAAAATGCTTTAGTCAATTAAGTGGTTTATAATCTTTGTGTTTGGAAGCTGTAATCAAGAAAATTTAAGTAAAAATTCGTTCTTGATCTAGGCTGTACAAATATTATAAAAAGACTTTAAAATATCAAAACTTATTTCAATCGTTTTTCATTTTTTTTTAATTTTTTTTTAATTTGATTTTTTTGATTTGAATAATAGATATAAAATCATAAATTTGCACTCGTTTTAAAAACAATAGAAGATGTATGCAATTGTAGAAATTTCAGGCAAACAATTTAAAGTTGAAAAAAATAAGTTTATCTATACGGATAAAGTTGAACCCAAATCTGGCAAAAAAGTTGAGTTTGATAATGTTTTGTTGATAAGTGATAAGGGTAAAATAAAACTTGGTAAGCCAACAGTCAAAGGTTCCAAGGTTACAGGTGAGGTTCTTTCTCAACTTAAAGATGATAAGGTTATAGTCTTTAAAAAGAAGAGAAGGAAAGGCTACAAAGTGAAAAATGGTCACAGACAACTAATGACTAAAATATTAATTAAAGATATAAAATAAGTTATGGCACATAAAAAAGGAGCGGGTAGCTCTAAAAACGGAAGAGAGTCACATAGTAAAAGGCTCGGTATTAAAATTTTCGGTGGGCAAAAAATAATTGCTGGTAATATTATTGTGAGGCAGCGAGGGACCAAGCACCATGCAGGAAACAATGTTGGTATGGGAAAAGACCATACATTATTTGCTCTATCAGATGGTGTTGTAGAATTTAAGAAAAGAAGAAACAACAGATCTTTTGTTTCTGTAGTTTAGGAAAATTAATTATTTCTTACCAAAAGGTTTTCAAAATAGCTTTTTAAATGATTCATTTGATTCTTGTCAGATCTTATATCATTTAAAATCTTCATTCCTTCTGAAAAATATTTATTTGTTAGCTTCTCTGATTTTAAATCAATATCATATTTTTTTAATAGACCGGTAATTATTTTAATTTTTTCTTCTTCCTTGTTCTTAGTCTTTACCCATTTTTTAATATCATGTAAATCATCTTCGCTTGCTTCTTCTAATAATTTAATCATCAAATAGGTCTTTTTGTTTAAGACAATATCTCCCCCTATTTTTTTTCCAAATTTTTCACTTCCAAAAACATCTAGGTGATCATCCATAAGTTGAAAGGCAATCCCCATTAGTTCCCCAGCTCTATAAAGTTTGTTTGTAATCTCTTTTTTTTGATTTGCAATTAATCCACCTAATTCTAAGCTAAAGCCGATTAGTACAGCTGTTTTTAATTTTATCATATTCAAGTAATCACTTTCAGAGATATCCTTTTCACTTTCAAAGTTCATATCATATTGTTGTCCCTCACAAACTTTGATGGCTATATCATTAAACCTTTTAAGAATTTCTTTAAGATTTCCATTATCTATGTCTTCTAACATTTTAAAAGCAAATATCATCAGTAAATCTCCAGATAAAATACCTATGTTTTTATTCCATTTATTATGGACAGTGTCATTTCCTCTCCTCAGTGAGGCATTATCCATAATATCATCATGAATTAGTGTGAAATTGTGAAAGAATTCTATCGCTATTGATGGCTTATATATTTTTTCAATTTTTTTATTAAAAAGTCTATATCCCATCATTGAGAGTATTGGACGAACTCTTTTGCTTTTTAAATTGAGAATATATTGAATTGGTTTATATAATTCATCTGGTTCTCCGGAGATTTTTATTTTTTCTATTTCAGAGTTTATCCTCCTGATATATTCTTTACTGTCTGTCATACTAAAACTAAATCAATGGTTCTTTTTTCTATGTCAGTATCGATTACTTTTACTTTAATAACTTGTCCTAACCTAAAGATTTTTTTATTATTTCGGCCAACAATTCTAATTTTTTCATTGTCAAATTCATATCTATCATCTTTCATGCTTGATATTCTTATTAATCCCTCACAGTGGTTCTCAATTATTTCACCATATATACCCCATTCAGTTATTCCGGAGATTGTGGCTTGAAAACTTTTACCAATAAAATTAGACATGTACTCTGCTTGTTTATATTTTATTGATTCTCTTTCTGCTTTTGTTGCATTGATTTCCATCTTAGTGCTATGCTTACACATTATATCATAATATCTTTTATCTTTTGGTTTACTTCCGTTTGTGTAGTCACTTATAAGTCGATGGACCATAACATCTGGGAACCTTCTTATTGGAGAAGTAAAATGTGTGTAGTGTCTAAAAGACAGACCAAAATGTTTTTCTTTATTTGTTGAGTATTTTGCTTTAGACATAGATCTTATAGCAAATTTTTCAATAGATGATTCTTCAGGCTTTCCTTTTATCTTTTTCATTAGGTTATTTAATGAAACTGCTAAATTATTTTCATTAGAGTTTATGGAGTATCCGTACTGTTTAATATAATTTTTTAATTCACTTATTTTCTGTTGCTCTGGGTCTTCATGAATTCTATAAACAAAAGGAAAACTTTTACTTTGTTTTTTTTCGTGATTGATAATTAGTTCCGCTACAATTTTATTTGCAAGAAGCATATATTCTTCAACTAATTTGTGAGTGTCCTTTCTCAATTTTTTATATACACCAACTGGCTTTTTATCCTCATCAAGTTCGAATTTGACCTCGTTGCTCCTAAAGTTAAAAGAACCAGATTCAAATCTTTTTTTTCTAACATTTTTAGCAATTTCATTTAGATTATTGAGTTCTTCATGAAAAAGACCGTCCGAGTTATCAATTGACAATTGAGCTTCATCATAAGTAAATCTTTTTTTTGAGTGAATGACAGTTCTCCCAACCCAGTAGCTTATAATTTTAAATCTTTCATCCATTTTAATTAATACAGAAAAAGTCAGCCTGTCGACATTAGGCTTTAAAGAGCATAAGTTATTTGATAATTTTTCAGGTAACATTGGAATAGTCCTATCTACTAAATAAACTGATGTAGCTCTTTTCTCTGCTTCATTATTTATTTGTGATCTGCTATTAAAAAAATGTGACACATCTGCTATGTGAATTCCAATTTTATAATGACCATTTTCTTTTTCAATAGAGAGGGCATCATCAAAATCCTTTGCGTCATCCGGATCTATTGTAAAGGAGTCAAGGTGTCTTAAGTCTTTTCTTTTAAGAATTTCTTTTTCAGGGATGTCTTCACTTAGATTATTAGTCTCTTCTATTATGTTTTTTGGAAATTTTAATGGCAAATTGAAGTCATATATTATTGAATTTATTTCTGTTTCATTTTCTCCAATATTACCAATGCACTTAATAATTTGTGCTTCTGGTTTTTTATTTGAATTTCCCCAGTCTACTATTTTAGCAATATATTTTTTGTTTTTTGAAAACTTTTCAGATCTCTTTTTTCTTACAAAAAAATCTATGTATACTTTTTTGTTTTTTGGAATAAAAAAAGCAAAACCTTTACTGTCCTCTACTGTGCCAATAAATTCATAGGTGTTTCTTTCCAGAACTTTTATTATTTCTCCCTCTAAGCTTTTTCTATTTAGGTTATTAGATATTTTTATTTCTACTTTATCACCATGAATAGCTCCATTCATAGATCTACTCCTCACCTTTATATCCTCAGAAAACTCATCAGTAATTACAAATGCATACTTCCTGTTAACATGATCGACAACTCCTCTTAGTGTATTAAGATTTGATTGGTTCCTTTTCTTTTTTCTTTTTTTAAATTTCATTTTATATGATTTTAAACTCAAAGACTTTAGAAAGGTTTTTAATTAAAATTTTTTCTACTTTTTCCAAAGATATTTTATCCTTAATCTCCTTATCTATAGATGTTACGTCTTTACCTTGTATTCCACAAGGAATTATATTTTGAAAATATTTTAAATCAGTATTAACATTTAAAGCAAGTCCATGCATTGTTACCCACCTGCTGCTTTTAACTCCCATAGCGCATATTTTTTTTGGAGTATTGCTATTGTGATTTACCCATACTCCAGTTAAGCCCTCAACTCTACCTGATTCAATATTTAATTTTTTCAATGTTAAAATAACAGACTCTTCAAGTAACCTTAAATATTTATGAATATCAGTGAAAAAATTTTCTAAGTCCAAAATAGGATAGATTACAATCTGGCCTGGCCCGTGATATGTTATGTCTCCACCTCTATTTATTTTATAAAAACTTAGGTTCTCTTTTTTAATAAAGTTTTTATCTATTAATAGATTTTCTTCATCACCACTTCTCCCCAAAGTATACACGTGAGGATGTGAACATGATAAAAGGTAATTTTCTGTTTGATCTGTTTTTTTATTTTTACGATTATTGATTTTAGTACTAATAATTTTTTTAAAAATTTTTTCTTGTTTATCCCAGGCTTCTTGGTATTCGATATGACCGAGTTGAATTATTTTAACTTTTTTGTTTATTAAATTGTTCAAGACTTTTAAGAATTTTAAAAGCTTATTTTTTCAAAAATAAGTTTCTATCATAAATCAATTTACCACTTATATTCCATTCCTTACTAATAAATGATTCATTAAAATTCAAAGGAGATTCTTCATATTTTATTTCCCTTTTCTTCTTCCCGGAATTATAATATTCGGTCCATACTCCCACAGGTTCATCAAATTTATATTCACCTTTAGCAGCAACATTTCCGTTTTCATAAAAAGCATAATACATTCCGTTTTTTTCACCAAATTTTATAGGAATGATATCTCTCAAATTTTTTTTGTCTCTATCCCAAAAGGATCTAATTGACTCGTAATACCACCCAAGAGAAAAAATTTCTTTGTCTTGTAAAATATCGGACCTGTTAAGGCGAACCCATCTGCTGTGTTTGAGTCCGTAATAGAAAATTCCTTCTTCTATAATTTGTTCCCCTAATCTTTTTTTATAGGGACCGTGCATCATAACTGCATCTTCAATAATACTTTTTGATCTTATTATTTTCTTTTTCTTTTTATCATAAAAATAAATCTCTTGAGCATAGTCATTTTTTATTTCGGGCTGTTTTATATAGTGAAAGTTTTCATAAATTAAATTTCTTCCACTTGATGATCTAATAAATCCTTTTTTAGTTTTTATGCCAAAATATACATTTCGCTTTTTTTTCTTTTTTTCATCTATCATTAAAGTGTCTTCATCCTCTAGGAATAACAGGTCAGTAGTCGATATTGTGTCTACGTTTAATCTAAAAAGGTCTTGTGAAAATATTTTTTGATTAGGCAATAAAAACAATGATATAAAAATGTAAAGAATCTTTCTCATATCTTGAAAACGAATTTATATCAAAAAAATTATTTAGCTAAAATATCTAGACTCCTCTTAACAAAACTTGTCAACTCTGATCCTGTTAACATATTCTGAGATAAAAGAGCTAAATCATAAAGTTGAGAAGCCATTTTTTCTTTTGTCTTCGAAGTTTTTGCCTTTAAAATCTTTTCTATCGTTTTATGATTTCCATTAATGCTAACAGCTACCATTTCACCTGGCCCACCCATCATCATTGGATTTCCGCCACCACTTGTTTTTGCCATATCTTGCATTCTCCTAAAAAACTCTGGTAACGTTATTGTAACCGGATTGTCTTTCGGGCTTAATGCCTCAATAGTCACAACAGTAGATTGGTTATTAATAATCTTGTCAAAAATTGTCTTTAATTTTTCTTTGTCTTTATCTGAGATAACTGTTTCTTTTTTATCTCCCTTGTCTATTAGTTTATCGAGTATATCTGAATCAACTCTTTTAATTTGTACTTTATCAAGCTTTTGTTCTAGATGATTTATATAGTGACTATCAATAACATTATTAAAGATTACAACATCATAATTTCTGTTTTTAGCATCTTGAATAAATGAATCTTGTTTATTGATGTCTGATGTATATAAAATAATATGGTTTTTATCTTTATCCTTCTGTGTCTTACCAATGTGTTTTTTGTACTCTTCAGTGGTTCTCATCTTACCGTCAACACTTTCAAATAAAGCCAATGACTCTACTTTCTCATAAAATTTTTCTTCAGATATCATCCCATACTTTACGAATAAGTTTATGTCTTTCCACTTGTTTTCGAACTCTTTTCTGTCATCTTTAAATAATTCGTTAAGCTTGTCAGCAACTTTTTTTGTTATATATGTATTTATCTTCTTGACGTTACCATCTGATTGAAGATAGCTTCTAGATACATTTAATGGGATGTCTGGTGAATCAATAATGCCATGCAGAAGCATTAAAAACTCTGGGACAACATCCTTCACTTCATCAGTAATAAAAACTTGTCTAGAGTACAGTTGTATTTTATTTTTCTGGACCTCAAAATCATTTTTAATTTTAGGAAAATATAAGATTCCTGTTAAATTAAAAGGGTAGTCGACATTAAGGTGAATCCAGAATAAAGGTTCTTCTGAGAAAGGGTAAAGTTCCTTATAAAAAGCCTTATAATCATCATCTTTAAGGTCTTTAGGGCTTTTATTCCAAATGGGGTTAGGATTATTTACAATATTGTCAGTTTTAACAGTCTTATGCTTTGGCTTACCCTCTTTGTCTTTTCCGTCTTCTACTGACTCCTCTTTTTGACCGAATTTTATTTCAACCGGTAAGAACTTACAGTACCTGCCTAATATTTCATTGATTTTAGCTTCTTCTAAAAATTCTTTAGAATCATCATTTATGTGGAGGATTACTTCAGTTCCTCTGTCTTTTTTCTTAGACTCTTTAATTTCAAATTCTGTGTTTCCGTCACACTTCCAATAAGCTGCTTTATTTTTTTTGATATAAGACTTTGACTTAATTTCTACATAAGATGAAACCATAAATGCTGAATAAAAACCTAATCCAAAATGACCAATTATCTGTTGTGAGTCTCCTTTTTCTTTATATTTTTCAATGAATTCTGTGGCTCCAGAAAAAGCAATTTGATTTATATATTTTTTAATTTCTTCTGCTGACATTCCAATCCCTTTATCTGAAATTGTAATTGTTTTTTTCTTCTTGTCAAGAATCACCTCAATTCTCAGATCACCTATTTCTTCTTTGAGTTCTCCCATCTGAGATAGGCTTTTAATTTTTTGAGTTGCATCTACTGCATTGGAAACTAACTCCCTTAAAAATATGTCTTGATCTGAGTATAAAAATTTCTTAATTATTGGAAATATGTTCTCAGTATTAATTGATATGTTACCTTTTTCTTTCACGTTTTTTAATTTTTTTTATCTTATTCTATCCGATTCTCTTACTAACAACTCATCTTTTCTAATAAACCTGTTAGCTAGAAAATTGAAAAATATTGCCAAAAATATTAAATAAAATGAAATAAGAAAACTGATTTTATCATTGATATTTTGATATACATCATGGTAAAAAATTTGATATAAAAAAAAGAAAACAACAGATGAAGTTAACATTGAATTTGCTGTTCCAATTTTAATCTGAGTTAGTCGGTTTTTGTAACTAAATATTGAGTAAATAGCTAGTAAACAACATAAAATTAATATCCCACTTATATAAAAGTAATCATATACTATTCCCTTATTACCGTCATCTAATAAAGCACTTGAAACATAACCGGTTACTATTATGTCAACTGATTCAGTGTCTTTCATCTCTATTTTTTGCCAAACAGGGAAAAAAAAGGTTGATGTTAATGTTAGAATAAATAAGAAAAGTAATATTGTTTGGATTCTCTGAATCATGACTGTATTTTGTACAAAGAAAAATAAAATGATTTAAAAAGTGAGATATTTTATTGATATATCATATTTTGGAAAAAATTATCATGGCTGGCAAATTCAAGAAAATGCAATAACAATTCAAGAAGTAATTGATAAATCTTTATCTACGATATTAAAATCAGAAATTAAAACATTGGGGAGTGGAAGAACAGACACTGGAGTCCACGCAATCTCTCAAATTGCTCATTTTGACTATAATGATAATTTAGGTGATAATTTTTTATATAAGATAAATTCTTTACTGCCACGTGATATTTCTATCAATTCTATTAATAAAGTCAGAGATAACGTTAGTGCAAGGTTTGATGCTATTTCAAGAGAATATATTTATAAGATACACACAAAAAAATCTCCTTTTCTTACTGATTTTTCTTTTTTTTATCCAAAAGAAATTAACGTAGTATTACTAAATAAAGCATGTGAAATAATTAAAAATTTTAAAGACCTTCAATCATTTTCAAAAGTAAAAACCGATGTAAATAATTATAATTGTACATTATCTTATGCGGCGTTAGAAGAAGAAAATAATTCTTATTTATTTAGGATAACTTCTAATAGATTTTTAAGGGGAATGGTTAGAGCTATTATGGGAACTCTTTTTGAAATCAATGAAAACAAAATTCAAATTGACTCATTGGAAGAGATAATAAATAAAAAAGATAGAAAACATGCAGGCCCATCAGCACCTGCTCATGGCCTATATCTTCAAAATGTTTTATATGAAGCAGATGTTTATATATGAGTGATAAAAATATTAGTGGTAATTTATTTGATCTAAAAATCTTAAAGCGCCTATTAGTTTTTTGTGGGCCTTATATGAAAGTTTTTTATATACTCATAATATTAACTTTAAGTCTTTCTGTTTTACAACCTATTAGACCATACATTACTCAAATAATAATTGATGACTATGTCTCGGCAAATGATTTAATTGGATTAAAAAAGATGATAGTGTTACTGTTCTCTTTATTGATCCTTAACGCAGTGGTCATGTATTTTCATACATATCTTTCTGGTTGGTTAGGTCAAAATATAATAAAGGATATTAGAATAAAATTATTTTCTCATATTCAAAATTTCCGACTCAAGTTTTTTGATAAAACACCAATTGGTAGAATTGTAACTAGAAATGTTTCAGATATTGAGACAATTGCAGATATTTTTGGTCAAGGAATTGCTTCTATAATCGGAGATGTTTTACAACTTTTTGGGATCGTCTTCTTGATGTTTTATATAAATTGGAAGTTGACTCTGATAAGTCTTGCAACTTTGCCATTCCTCTTCCTAACAACCTATATATTTAAGGAAAAGGTTAAAGTATCTTTTAATGACGTAAGAAACGCAGTCGCTAACCTTAATTCTTTTGTTCAAGAGCACATCGTTGGAATGAACATTGTCCAGATTTTTGGGAATGAAGATAAAGAATATAAAAAATTTAAAGACATTAACAACACCCACCTTCATTCAAACCTAAAGGCAGTCTTATACTATTCTGTTTATTTCCCTGTAATGGAATTGTTTACATCAATAGGCCTTGGATTACTTATATGGTTTGGATCAAATCAGCTTTTTGCTGGGGAAGTAACTTTAGGTGTTCTAATTGCATTTATTATGTATCTCCAATTATTTTTTAGACCAATAAGAGCTATTGCTGATCGTTTTAATACTCTCCAAATGGGCGTTGTAAGTTCTAAAAGGATATTTGATCTTTTAGATAGAACGGAAGACATAAAGTCAAATGAAAGGATACAAGATATTAACATTAATGGTGAAGTTGAGTTTAAAAATATATGGTTTGCCTATAATGATGATGAATATGTTTTAAAAAACATATCATTTAAAATTAAAAAAGGAGAATCTGTAGGATTTGTAGGTAGTACTGGATCTGGCAAAACTTCAATAATTAATCTAATAAACAGATTTTATGATTTTCAGAAGGGAAGTATTCTAATAGATAATAAAAAAATTGAAGACTATAATATTTTATCTTTAAGAGATAATCTTGGGTTAGTATCACAAGATGTCTTCTTATTCTCAGATACAATTCTAAATAACATAACCCTTTATAATGATAACATATCTGAGAAAGAGGTCTGGTCTGCAATTAAAAAAGTTGGGGCTGAAAAATTTATTGATAAACTACCAAATAAATTATTGTTTGATGTCAAGGAGAGAGGAGTATCATTATCAGTGGGTCAAAGGCAGTTAATTTCTTGTATTAGGATAATGCTTTATGATCCTAAAATTATATTATTAGATGAAGCTACCTCTTCAGTTGATTCTGAATCTGAGGCAATGATTCAAAGAGCAGTTTCAGAGATTCTTAAAAACAGAACTTCGATAGTTGTAGCTCATAGGCTTTCAACTATAAAAGAAGTAGATAAGATCATAGTTATTGAATCAGGTGAGATTAAGGAGATAGGAAGACATGAGGAATTATTGAAGTTAAAAGGTTATTATAAAAAATTATATGAGATGCAGTATCGAAATATTATGAGCTGATATACTGAGACTTTTCGGACTCAATCTGTTGTTTATACAATTTATAATAATTTCCTTTTGTTTCTAAAAGTGTTTTGTGGTCACCTTCCTCAATAATTTTACCATTTTCAATAACAATAATTTTTTTTGCAAGCTTAACAGATGATATCCTGTGAGAAATGATAAT
>Ga0208764_10000333_pt1 | contig 29943 bp, 26 predicted proteins | sample ETNtaG_18_FD_185762 | JGI IMG/M metagenome (GOLD analysis project Ga0208764, IMG submission 185762) | Marine microbial and viral communities from oxygen minimum zone, Eastern Pacific Ocean - ETNP201302SV91 (SPAdes) (version 2) | ecosystem: Environmental > Aquatic > Marine > Oceanic ... | reverse complement strand
TGGCAAAAATTATTGATATTAAAACTAGCAATAAAAATTTACGTTACAAAATACCAAATTTTTTTTCTAAAAATTTAATTGGTGAAAAGATACTAAAAATTTCCAGAAGATCTAAATATTTAATTTTTCATTTTAAAAAAAAATTACTTTTAATCCACTTAGGCATGACCGGAAAATTCTTACTTAAGAGAAGTTATGATCATAACGTTTTTAAAACAAGCTTTTATTACAATCAAGATGTGCAAAAAAAACATAATCATATTTACATTAAGTTAAGCAACAGATTTATATTAATTTATAATGATGTAAGAAGATTTGGTTTTTTTAAACTCTACGATACGTCAGAAACAAATAAAATTAAATTTTTAAAAAAACTTGGACCAGAACCTTTGGGAAAAAAATTTAATGTAAAATATTTTAATAACACTATTAAAAAAAAGAAGAAAAATATTAAAAATTTATTAATGGATCAAACTTTTGTAAGTGGTTTAGGAAACATTTATGTAAACGAAGCTTTATTTATGTCAAATATTAATCCTTCAAAGGGGAGCAATAACTTGAACAAAAATGAAATAAAAAAATTAATTTTCAATATAAAAAAGATTTTAAGAGTTTCAATTTCTAAAGGCGGCTCCTCAATTAAAGATTTTAAAAACACACAAGGAAAAAGCGGCGAATTTCAACAATTTTTTCATGTATATGGAAAAGAAAATAATAATTGTTCTCGTATTTCGTGTAAGGGGAAAATAAAAAAAATAGTAATATCTGGTAGATCAACTTTTTATTGCAGCATATGTCAAAATTAAATTGTATTGACCGATATAAATCAAAAAGATATAAGATCACCTCTTTATGCCAAATATAAAATCAGCGATAAGACGTACAAAAAGGTCGCGGACACAAACTACAGTGAACAAAATAAGAAAAAGCAAATATAAAACAGCTGTAAAAAAAATGACGACTTATCTTGAAACGGGAAAATTTAAAGAAGCAAAAGATTATCTTCCATTATTCCACTCACAATTGATGAAGGTGGCTAAAACTGGCGCAGTTAGTAAAAAAACAGCGTCAAGAAAAATTTCTAGAGTCACTAAAAAAATTAGCGCTACCAAAAAAAAATAAAATATTAGTCAATTAAGAGTTGATAATCTAATAATTCAATTTTTTTATTTACCAAATGAAGAAAAGTTTTTTTAAAAAAAACAAGATCTAGTTAACGTATTAAAAGTTGCATTTATTTTTTATATTCAATAATAAAATTTTTAAAAATTATTAATACAACCAAAAAAAAATATTTCTAAATACAACCCATCAATGCAAAATTTTTTTTGCAATACAACCTAAAAAGTATTGCAAGAGGGTTAAAATAAAATTAAAAATATTTTTCAAAATAAAATCATTATGTCTGAAATTTTACCCAAACAGTCAACTAATGTCCTTTCCATAAAAGAGGAGAACATCATTGATTGGAACAAAGTCCTAGAGATGTTTAAAAAGTCTTTTGGAAATGATGTTTATGAAAGTTGGATAAAAAATATACAATTAAAAAAGGAATTTAATCACTATGTTGTTTTATCTGCTTCAACAAGATTTGTTAGAGATTGGATAGTTTCTAGGTACGCAGATAAAATGCTTGATATAATAAAAAAATTCAAATCAAGCATTCAAAGAATTGAATTTTTAATAGAGCTAGATCAAGAAAAAAGTGAAAAGCCTATTTTTTCAAAAAAGAATCAAGTTACACCTATTGAAAATTCTTTATTAAATTACAATCGATTTAATCCAAACTATAGATTTGACAATTTCATGGTTGGTGAAAGCAATGAGCTGGCATATACAGCTGCTAAAAAAATAAGTATTAATTCAGCTCATTTTAACCCCTTATTTATTTATAGTTCAGTTGGAATGGGTAAAACACATTTATTAAATTCAATCGGAATTGAAGTTGGAGGCAATAAAAAGACAATGTTCATTCCCGCGGAAAGATTTATGTATCATTTTATTAGATCTATAAAAAATAATGAAATGGTTAAATTTAAAGATTTTTTTAGAAGGGCTGATATTTTTATTATTGACGATATTCAGTTTGTAAGTGGTAAAGAAGCTATGCAGGAGGAATTTTTTCATACTTTTAATGCTTTAATTGAACGGGGTGCGCAAATAGTGATATCATCAGATCGACCCCCTTCAGAGTTGAACAAAATACAAGAGAGAATAAAATCACGTTTGTCCGGTGGTCTTGTAATTGATATTCAACCTCCTGATTTAGATCTTAAAATAAAAATTTTAAAGAGTAAGTTTGAAGAAATAAAGGCAACTACTAAGGAAAATTATCAAGTAAGTGAAGAAGTTTTTAAATTTTTAACATCAGAAGTTTCATCTAGTATTAGAGAAATGGTTGGTGCATTAAATAGAATTTTAGCTTTTAGCAAAATTAATACCAAGTCTCCAACTATTTACGAATGTAAAAAAATTTTAAAAGATTTTATAAACACCAACAATAAATCGATAACTGTTGAATCTATTCAAAATTTAGTAGCTTCACATTTTCACTTAACTATTGAAGAATTATTATCACCAAGGAGGTCAAGGTCACTTGCTAGACCAAGACAAATGGCTATGTATCTTGCAAAACAGCTTACAACAAATTCTCTACCAGACATTGGTAGAAAGTTTTCTAATAGAGATCACACTACAGTAATTCATGCAGTTAAAAAAATTGATGAATTAATTAAAAAAGATAATGAAATAAAAGGAAGTATAATTGAAATAAAAAAAAAATTACTTTAAAATTTTAAAATGGAATTTACAATCAATAGGGACGTTTTCCTAAAATCATTGAGTCATGCAATCGGAGTTATTGAAAAAAAAACAACATTACCAATTTTATCTAATATATTAATAGAAGCAAAAAATTCTAAAATTAAAATTACCGCAACAGATTTAGATATAATTTATTTTGAAGAAATATCACCTTTAGAGATCAAAAAAGAAGGTTCAACAACCACTTCAGCTAATATACTTTATGATATATTGAAACAATTACAGCCTGAAGCAAAAGTTGAACTTAGTTTGCAAAGCATTAACAAATTAAAGTTAATTTCTAATAATTCAAAATTTAATTTATTGTGTATTCCTTCTGACAATTTTCCTTTATCTGAAGAAGATCTTAATCAACAAAAATTTGAAGTTTTACCAGAAAAATTACTAAAACTATTAAATAAGACAAAAATTTCAATTTCTAACGATGAGACTAGACATTACCTTAATGGAATTTATCTTCATAAAATAAATCTCGATGAAAAAACATTTTTATGTGGAGTCGCAACAGATAGTCATAGACTTTCATCAAGTAGTTTGGAGATAAATTCAGATACTCAAATTGAATCAATTATTTTACCAAAAAAAACTATTTTTCAATTAATTTCATTATTAGAGCAAGTTAATGTTCCTATAAAAATATCAAATAACAAATCAAAAATTAAATTTGAGATAGATAATATTGTTCTAATTTCTAAAGTTATTGATGGAAGATTTCCCGATTATACTAAGGTCATTCCAAAAAATAACGATAAAATTTTAGAAATAAAACTAAGTGAATTTAAAAATTCTATAGAAAGAGTAACTTCAGTTTCTTCAAATCATAAAGAAGGTTTAAAAATGTCTATATCTAAAGGATCTGTGGAATTGTCAGTTAATAGCCCAAACAGCGGAGAAGGCAAAGAAAATATAAATGCAAAATTTAATTCTAATGACTTAAATATAAGTTTTAATAGCAGATATCTTTCAGACATTGCCTCGCAGATTGAAAATGATACGATAGTTATTAATTTAAAAGATCCTGGCTCACCAGTATTAATTAGAGATTTTTTAGATAAAAATAGTTTTCATGTTGTTATGCCAATGAAAATTTGATTTATTTTGTTTAAAAGCAATAATAGATTATTTTTTTATTTTTCAGCAAGTAATCATTAAATACCAACAACAATTTAAGCAATGAATTTGTCGTAGATTTAATTAGTTAAAAAAAAATGGTAAAATACATAAAAAAAATTCACAAATATGATTAAAAAAAATCAACAAGGTAATTCAAATTACAGCGCCGAATCTATAAAAGTACTAAAAGGTTTAGAAGCAGTAAGAAAAAGACCTGGAATGTATATTGGTGACACTGATGACGGAACAGGTCTTCACCACATGGTTTACGAAGTAGTAGATAACTCAATTGATGAAGCATTAGCAGGACATTGCAAAAATATTGAAGTTACCATTAACTCGGATCACTCAGTTTCCGTGGAGGACGATGGAAGAGGAATACCCGTAGATATGCATAAAGGAGAAAAGAAATCAGCAGCTGAAGTAATTATGACCCAACTTCATGCTGGAGGTAAATTTGATCATGATTCCTATAAAGTTTCAGGAGGATTGCACGGAGTCGGTGTTTCGGTAGTTAATGCTTTATCTGAAAAATTAACACTAAAAATATATAGAGATAAAAAAGAATATTTTATTGAGTTTAAAAATGGGAAAGCCTCATCTCCTTTAAAAGCTAAAGGGAAAGCAAATAAAACAGGAACTCTTATAAATTTTTTACCGTCAAGAGAAGTTTTTTCTGATACTAAATTTAATTCCTCAACTTTACAAAAGAGAATGAGAGAGCTTGCTTTTCTAAACAAGGGCTTATGTATTATTTTAATAGATAAAACTGGAAAAAAAGAAAAGGAATATAAAAATAAATATGACGGTGGAATTCAAGAATTTGTTGAATTTTTGGATAAAAACAAAACAACTTTAGTTAATAAAAATGATTTAAGTTTATTCAAAAAACCAATTTATATTTCCGGGTCAAAAAATAATATAGAAGTTGAATGTTGTTTAAAGTGGAATGCGGGATATTCCGAGGAGATGTTACCATTTGCAAATAATATTCATCAAAAAGATGGTGGTACACATTTATTAGGTTTTAGAAGTGCTCTTACAAGAGTTGTAAATAAGTATGCTATAGATAGTAATCTTTTAAAAAAAAATAAATTAACACTTACAGGAGATGATACTAGAGAAGGTTTAACAGGTGTTTTGTCAATAAAAATACCCGATCCTAAATTTTCTTCTCAAACAAAGGATAAACTTGTTTCTTCAGAAGTAAGATTTATTGTAGAATCTATAGTAAATGACAAATTGTCGACTTGGCTTGACCAAAACCCAGGAATCAAAAAAGTAGTATTATTAAAAATAGTTCAAGCTGCTATGGCAAGAGATGTGGCACGGAAAGCTCGAGAGGGCGTAAGAAGAAAAGGTTCTTTAGAATTATCTGGCCTACCAGGGAAACTTGCAGATTGTCAAATTGGTAAAGCAGAAGGGACCGAACTATTTATAGTAGAGGGTGATTCAGCTGGAGGATCAGCAAAGCAAGGAAGGAATAGAGAGTTTCAAGCTGTTCTTCCTCTAAGGGGAAAAATACTCAATACTTATATAGATACCAACTCTTCAAAAGCTAGAAATGGGAATGGGCAAGATTTACAAACCAAAGCATTTTCAAAAATGATGTCGTCTAACGAAATAGTTACTCTAATTAATGCACTAGGCACCGGATCTAAAGATTTTGATATAGAAAATTTGAGATATGAAAAAATTATAATAATGACAGATGCTGATGTTGATGGATCACATATAAGAACGCTTTTATTAACCTTATTTAACAACTATCCTTTCAACGAATTGATAGAGAAAAATCATATTTATTTAGCTCAACCTCCACTTTACAAAATTATAAAAGGATCAAAAAGTTATTATATAAAAAATGACAAGGATTTAGAAAATTTTTTAATAAAATCAGCAAATAAAACAAAAAATGAAATTAAGAAAAACTCTAAAGACTTTAGCGCGCTTCTTGATAAAGAAAAAAGTAAAATTAATCTTCAAAGATTCAAAGGACTAGGGGAAATGAATCCAGATGAATTGTGGGAAACGACTTTGAACCCTGAACAACGTACGCTATTACAAGTAAGGTATTCAAATAATACAAAAGCTAAATCAAAAAAAGATCAAGATTTAATCAAAATACTTATGGGTGATGAAGTTGCACCAAGAAAAGATTTTATAATTAATCGAGCTTTAGAAGTTTCAAATTTGGATATATAATTTCTGAATGAAATTTTCAGAGTTTTTCACGTCAAAAGACAATATACAACTAGATAAAAAAACTTTAGTTATTTTAAGATGGATAGCTTTAGTAGGACAATATTTTACAATATGTATAGTTAATTTTGTTTTTAAATTTGAGCTTCCTTTTTTATATTGTTCTTTTATTATTTTTTTTGGTGTAGCAACAAACTTTTATTTACAATTTAAATTTAAAAAAAATCAGTTAAATAATTTTACTTCAACTTTTTTTTTATTTTACGATTTATTACAATTATCATTTTTATTATTTTTAACAGGAGGCATAACAAATCCTTTTGCAATTTTGTTAATTGTTCCAGCTATTGTGGCTTCAACTTTTTTAAATTTAAAAAGTACAATAAATTTATCTATTACTACGATACTAATTTTACTAGTTTTAACTCTTTATAATTTACCTCTACCACATTATGGCGAATTACATTTTCATGTACCGGATACATATTTATTTGCTTTGCCTACGGCTACAATAACAACGTTAATTTTTTTAACTTATTTTGGGGTAAGATTTGGATTAGAATCTAGAAAACGAACAGAAGCTTTGAATAAATTAGAGTTAATTTTAGCGAAAGAACATGAGTTAGAATCTATCGGTTTACAAGCTGCCGCTGCAGCTCATTCACTAGGCACACCTTTGTCAACCATAACTGTTGTTGCTCGAGAATTAAAAAAAGAAATTGGAAGCAACCCCAAATATGTAAAAGATATTGATTTACTCATATCACAAACAAAAAGATGTTCAGATATTTTAAAAAATCTTTCCAAAGATAAATTTAAGGAAGATAGTTTTTTATCTAATATAAAAATTGAAGAATTATTAAATGAGATCGTGAGATCTTTTAATGAAATTTCCGAAAAAAAATTATCATTGAATCTAGAAAAAAATGCATTTAATCCTCATATTGATAGAACATTAGAAATTACTTATGGGTTAAGAAATTTTATAGGTAATGCTGTTAAATATAGTAGAACATTTGTAGAAGTGAGTTTGGAAAGTAATAATAAAATTACAGAAGTAAAAGTATGCGATGATGGACCAGGATTTTCTGAAGATATTTTAAATGTATTAGGTGAACCTTATATACGTTCTAAAAATAAAATAATTAGTTCAAAATCTGGATTAGGATTAGGAACTTTCATTGGCAAAACTCTTTTAGAAAGAATGAGAGCAAATGTAAAGTTTAGCAAATGTCCTAAGACAAATGGAGCAATGGTTACTATTCAATGGCAAACAAAAGATTTGCTTGCTATCTAGTTTTCTTAAATTCGAAAGAATAAGAAATTATTTTATACGCCAGTTTCGCAGCCAAAAAATTATATGAATCAAAACCTTTTATAGGTGAAAGCTCATTAACATCGGCTCCTACAATATGACAATTTTGGGCAGCAATTTTTATAATATTCATTGTTTCATCCCAAAATAAACCACCAGGTTCTGGAGTGCCTGTGGCAGGCATTATGCTTAGATCTAGTCCATCGACGTCAAAAGTTAAATATACCTTTTTATTTTTTATAATTTTCTTAAATTTTTTAAGATTCCATTTTGATTTATCTTTTGCCCAGTAAATTTTTATTCTACTTTTATTTTTTTTCATAAATGGGATTTCACCTGAGGAAATATTTCTTATTCCAAAAGATATTAAACTAACATTTGGATTATCTAAACACCTTCTGATTGCAGAAGCATGTGAAAATTTATTTCCATTATAGCTATTTCTTAAATCAGCATGGGCATCAAAATGTAACAAGCATATTTGTCCGAATTTTTTTATAAAGGGTCTAATTGCACCTGGTGTTAAAGAATGTTCTCCACCCAATGTTAGAGGAAATTTATTTTTATCTAATAAAATTTTGTTAATATCTTCAATTTGGTTTAGCGCATCTGTTATTTTTTTTTTAATAGGAAACGGTTTTAAGGTTTTTATACCAATGTTCTTGTAAGGCTCTTTGTTTAAATCTTCATCAAAAAGCTCGACTTGATGAGAAGCTTTAATTATTTCTTTTGGACCTTTACTTGTTCCACCACCATAGCTAACTGTTTTCTCTAAGCCAAATGGTATAACAACAACTTTTTCTTCTTTTCTGATTTTGTTGTCAGTGCCAAGAAACCCTTTTTTATTTGAAAGATATTTCAACTTTTAACCAAATATATTTGAAAAATTTTTACGTTGCCTATTTTTCCAATGTTTACGATGGTAGGCATCGCTAGCTATAAGAGGAAGAACGCTAGTTGCTTCAGCAAAAACCATTTGTTCTTTTGTTACATCAACTTTACCCCAAGAGCTGGCTTCCTTAAGTGTAGAGCTGCTGCAAGCACCATCTCTAGTGTCTGCCACAGTAATTTGTACTGCATATTTATGCATATCTACTTTTTTTCCTAAAAGTTCAGCACACACAACAGTATCTTGAACGAAGTTTTTTGGAACTCCGCCCCCAACCATGAAAAGTCCAGAAGTTTTAGATTTTATTTTTATTTCTGTTAATTCTCTGAATTCTCTTATTGAGTCAATCGTTATACATTTTTTTGGGTTTTTTTCTTGATGAATTACCAAACCAAAACCTGCACTTGAATCAGTAAAAGCAGGACAAAATATTGGAACATTATTATCGTAAGCCGTCTCAATTAAAGATCCCTTTTTTTTTGAGTGAGTTTTTAAATATTTTCCAATTTCACTTATAAACTCCCTTGATGTGTAGGGCTTTGGTTCCAGGCTATCTGCTATATCAGATATAGTTTTATCACAAATTTGAAGTTGTTCTTCATCTATATATGTATCATATATTCTATCTATATAATTTTCTCTTAGTTGAGTATCATCTTGAAATTGCGATCCTTGGTAATGTTTAAATCCAAGAGCTTCAAAAAAATCCATATCTATAATTGAAGCTCCGGTAGCAACAATAGCATCAACCATATTATATTTAATCATATCAGAATATATCTTCATGCAACCAGCTGCTGACGTAGATCCTGCCAATGTTAAAAAAATTGTACAATTCTTATCAGATAACATTTCATTAAAAATTCCAGATGCATTAGCTGTGTCTCGCGAAGTAAAAGACATTTTTTTCATAGACTCTATAATTTTTCTTGAATCAAAAGATGTTATATCAATATGTTCTACTGGTTTTTCTAGGAAGGTCTTTTTATTATGACCTAACTTCGGGTTTTTTGAGTTGTTCATTTAAGCAACGAGATAACTAGAAGAGTTGTCCTTTTCGTACATAGACATCATGGGTTTATCTTGCACTTCAAAAATTTGATTAGAATAGAAACCATTAAACTTAGTTCTAAAAGTTAAAGAGTAAGCTCCTAGCTGTCCTATTTCTATATAATCACCTTCTTTTAAATTATTAGGTAAAATGAAAGGACCTTTCATAAAATCCGCACTATCACAAGTAGGACCATATAAGCTAAAAGAAGTTAATTTTTTAGAGGTCATTCTTCCATTAGAAATCATTCTTGTTGGAAGAACAAAGTTTAGAACACCCGCATCAAATAAACTTCCGTAAGTTCCATCGTTAATATAAAGCTTTTGTTTTTTTCTAAGAACCACTTTAACTATTGAAGATCCACTTTCTGCAACAAGGGCTCTTCCAGGCTCACATAAAAGTTCAGGTTTATTATCTAACCTCAAAAGATCAAAAGCTTTTTTAATTTCATTCATATAATTTTCTAGAGGTTGCGGTTGTAGATCAGGATAAATAGAAGGAAAACCACCGCCTACATTAATAATGTCGGGAATTATTTTTGTTTTTTTAATAATGTTTCCAACTTCACTTATACCTTTGGCGTAAGAAATAGGGTGCATACATTGAGATCCAACATGGAAACTTAAACCAACTTTCTTTGCATGCGCTTTAGCAAGTCTTAATAAACCTAAAGTCTCACTAGGAAGAGCTCCAAACTTTTGCGACAAATCGATTTCTGCATGTTCATTAGAAATTGAAATTCTAATAAAAAGCGTTAAATCTTTTGCGTTATCAGTAACCTCCATAATTTTTTGGAGTTCTTCTTTTGTATCTAAAACAAAATCACGAATATCATAATTAAAATATGCCTCTTTTATATGTTCACGACTTTTTATAGTATTCATGTAATATATACGTGCTTTAGGAAATATTTTTTTTATTAACTTAATTTCATTGATTGAAGCTACATCGAATCTATTAATTCCATTTTCACCGACATGTTTAACTACTTTTTCGTTGGGATTAGTTTTTACAGCATAAAGAATATTTCCTGGAAAATTATTTTTAAACCAGTTACAAGCTGTTTTAATCGAATCAGGTCTTATGCAATAAATTGGGTCTACTGGTCGAACAGTATTAACCAGTTCGTCAACCGAATTAAATTTTTGCATCTCATGCGTCCCCTTTTTTATAAACAAAAAAAACTAAAAAAAATTTATAAAAAACTCTCTTAAGAATCGTATTTATAGAAATGAGAAGTAATGTAAAGCAATAATTTGCTCTGTTGAAAATTTATTTTTTACTCCTATATTGGTAACCTAATAAATTTAAAAATTAAAAAATGATGACACCGAAGGGCAAAAAAAACATTAATAAAATCGCCGATTTTGCTGATAAATCGCTACTAATCGTTGATGACGACAATGTTTTGAGAGATAGATTGATCAGAGCTATGGAAAAAAAAGGATTTCAAGTATCTCAGGCTTCAAGTGTGAAACAGGGGATAAGTGAGGTAAGAAATGCACCTCCAGCGTTTGCTGTTATAGATCTAAGATTGGGTGATGGTAGCGGTTTAGATGTAGTTAAAGAGATTCGAAAACAAAGACAAGACGGTAGAGTTGTAATGCTTACTGGGTATGGAAATATACCAACCGCAGTTGCAGCAATTAAAGCGGGGGCTATTGATTATATTCCTAAACCCGCTGATGCGGACGACGTAGAAAATGCGCTTTTAGCTTCGTTTGAATCTAAAGCTACTCCGCCAGAAAACCCCATGTCTGCTGACAGGGTTAAATGGGAACATATCCATAGAGTTTTTGAATTATGTAATCGAAATGTTTCTGAAACAGCTCGGAGATTGAGAATGCATAGAAGAACCTTACAAAGAATTCTTTCCAAAAGATCTCCTAAGTAATTTTTATTAATTTTTTTGCTTTTAATAAGGTAGGAGTTAAAAATAATAATAATAATACTTTAAATATTTCTGCTAGAAGAAATGGTTCAGCACCTAATTTAAATATTGGCTTATCCCATCCAATTAATGTTCCAAGCCAAATTAAACCAAAAATATAAATAAAACTTACAGAAAATATTAATTTTGAAAAAGTATTTATTGGTCCTTTGTCATATTTAAATGAACCTGAAAAATATACAGCAAATAAAAAGCCAATTAGATAACCCATAGTTGGCCCTATAAAGTATATCATGCCAATTCCTTTTTCTGGAGAGTTTGCAAAAACAGGCAAACCAAACATTCCTTCAAGTAAATACAGACCTACAGTAGCTAATCCTATTTTGTATCCTAAGGTTATCCCAATTAATAAAATTACAAAAGTTTGCATGGTCATAGGAACTGGATAAAAAGGAATTTTTACCTTTGCGGATATTGTAATAAGAATAGTTCCAACTATTGTTATTAATGTAAGCTTAATAATTTTTTCTATTTTTGAAGTTTTGCCAATTGCTTCCATAACAAACACAATACAACTTTTTTTGATTAAATCTAGCTTTTTGTAAGATCAATAAATACATCTTCCAAATTGCCCTCATCCGTTGAAATATCACGAATTTCCATTTTTGCGTCTTTAATTTTATTTATTATTTCATCAATTTTATGTTTTTTTTTTTCATATAAAGCTGCTATCTCATTATTTGAGGTATATGAAAATTTAATTCCATTTAGGTTTTCTGTACTAATTTTTTGTATTTTTTCAACTTTAAAAATAATTTTTTTTGTTTTTATGCTGTCTAATAAATTTTTTGTTGTATCTAATTTAATTAAATTCCCTTTATTAATAATTGCAATTTTGTTACACATTTCTTCAGCTTCATACATCAGGTGCGTAGTTAAAATTATTGTTACTCCTTGTCTGTTAAGAACTTTAACATTATTCCATAAGTTTTGACGCAATTGTACATCAACCCCAGCTGTTGGTTCATCCAAAACTAAAATAGGTGGTCTATGAACCATTGCTTTAGCAATTAATAATCTTCTTTTCATTCCTCCAGATAAACTTCTAGCGTAGGAGTTGGCTTGATTTTCTAAAGAAACTAACTTTAATATTGTATCAGTTATTCTATCCTTTTTTGGTATTCCATATAGTCCAGCCTGTAGTTCTAAAAGTTTTCTAGGACTAAAAAATGCATCAAGATTCACTTCTTGCGGTACAATTCCAATAGAAGATCTAACCTGTCTTGGATTTTTATCCAAATCGTAGCCCCACACATTAACTCTTCCAGAATTTTTTATGACAGTGCCAGCAAGGATGTTCAAGAAAGTGGTTTTTCCAGCACCATTGGGCCCAAGTAATCCAAAAATTTCACCCTCTTTCACCTCTAAGTTTAAATTATTTAGAGCCGTAATCTCTTTTGAGGATTTTTTAGAATAAATTTTAGTTAAATTTTCTATCTTTAATGCGTTTTTTTCACTCATGCCGATTTAGCTTTTATATATCCTTAACTCAAATTAAAATAGGGTAATATTACTCTATGAGTTCCATAAAAAAAACTGACCATTTTTACCTTATTGATGGTTCAGGATATATTTTTCGAGCATATTATGCTCTGCCACCACTTTCTAGGAAAAGTGATGGGTTGCCAACAGGAGCTGTAAGTGGATTTTGTTCTATGTTATTTAAATTGTTAGAAGAGGCAAGATCTGATGAATCAATTTATAAGCCAACACATTTTGCCGTAATCTTCGATTCTGCTAGAAAAAATTTTAGAAATGATATTTATCACGAATATAAAGCTAACAGATCCGAAGCACCTGAAGATCTTATCCCTCAATTTGAATACATTAGAAAGTCTGTAAAAGCATTTAATTTACCATCCATTGAATTATCTAATTACGAAGCTGATGATTTGATAGCAACTTATGCAAAAAAAATTATTAAAACAGGAGCTAAAGTAACGGTAATTTCATCTGATAAAGATTTGATGCAACTAGTTTCTGATAATATTAGATTATATGATCCCATGAAAAGTAAAGTATTGGGCGAGAAAGAAGTCATCGAAAAATTTGGAGTTAAACCTCAACAAGTTATTGATGTACAGTCATTAGCTGGAGACTCTTCAGATAATATTCCAGGGGTACCAGGTATAGGCATAAAAACTGCTTCTGAACTTATTAATAAGTATAAAACATTAGACACTCTGTTAATGAAAGCTGGAGAAATACCTCAAAACAAAAGGAGAGAAACGTTACTAGCAAACAAAGATAAAGCTCTTTTAAGCAGAAAATTAGTTACCCTTAAAGATGATGTGCCAGTTAAAGACGACCCAAACAGTTTTTTATTGAAGGATGTGGAAAAAGATAAACTTTATGAATTTTTAAGAGAAATGGAGTTTAACAAATTATTAAGTAGGGTGATAAGCTTTTACGGTGAAGCTGGAAATAAAAATATTAAATCAAGCAATCCTAAAATACAGTCACAAAAAATTAATGTAAAAGTTTATGAAAGTGTTACGAGTGAAAAAGTTTTAGATAAATGGGTAAAAATTTTAAATGAACAATCGATTGTTGCTGTTGACACAGAAACTTCGTCACTTAACCCTTTGGAAGCTGATCTTGTTGGAATTTCATTTAGTTATGCAGCAAATAAGGCATGCTATATACCTCTAGCTCATAAAAATATTAAAGGTTTAAAAAAAGAAATAGTATTAAAAAAAATTAAACCAATCTTAGAAGATCCAAGTATAAAAAAAGTTGGCCAAAACATAAAATTTGATTTTCTTATTCTTAAACAAAATAATATTGAAATTGATCCTATCGAAGACACAATGCTAATTTCATATACATTAGACGCCGGAACCAATAGACATAATTTAGATACACTTTCAGAAATACACCTAAATCATAAAACTATTTCTTATAAAGAACTAGTTGGTACTGGAAAAAAAAAATTAAATTTTTCTGATATAGAATTAGACAAGGCTACAGAATATGCAGCGGAAGACGCCGATGTAACGTTAAGACTTTATAACCATCTCAAAACAAGACTTGATGAAGAAAAATTAAATAAGGTTTACGAATCTTTTGAAAAGCCTATGGTAAAATTACTATCAAAACTAGAGTCTAATGGAATCAAAGTCGACGATATATATCTTAAAAAACTTTCTAAAAATTTTGAGGAGAAATTAAAAAAGATAGAAAAAGAAATATATTCAATAGCAGGCAGAGAATTTAATATTGCTTCTCCAAAACAGCTTGGTGAAATAATTTATAACGAACTTAAAATTACTAAGTTAAAAAAAACAAAGAAAGGAAGTTTAGCAACAAGCGCTAATATACTTGAAGATCTTGCTCTCGCGAAACATAAATTTCCTAAACTTGTATTAGAATGGCGACAAATTTCAAAACTAAAAAATACCTATTCCGACGCATTGCAAGATCATATAAGTAAAAAAACAAAAAGAGTTCATACATCATTCTTGTTAGCCGCTACAAATACTGGAAGGTTGGCTTCTAGCGACCCAAACTTACAAAACATTCCAATTAAATCAAAAGAAGGTAAAGAAATTAGAAAAGCTTTTATAGCTGATAAAAAAAATGTTTTGATATCAGCAGATTATAATCAAATAGAAATGAGAATCTTAGCTGATATTGCTAATGTAAAAGAATTGAAAAAGGCTTTTAAAAACAATGAAGACATTCATAGTTTAACAGCTAGTCAAGTTTTTAATTTACCGATTAGCAAAATAGATGAAGATCTTAGAAGAAAAGCAAAAACAATTAATTTTGGTATTATTTATGGAATTACTCAATATGGATTAGCTAAACAAATTTCAGTATCGAATCAAGAAGCTTTAGATTTTATAAATGCTTATTTTAATAAATTTCCTGAAATAAAAGATTATATGAACTCAACAATAAAAGCATGCAGGAAGCAAGGTTATGTAAACAATATTTTTGGTAGAAGAATTCATCTTAAAGGTATTAACGACAAAAATTTTAATATTAGAAGTTTTCAAGAGCGGGCAGCGATTAATGCTCCGATACAGGGATCTGCCGCAGATATTATTAGATTAGCCATGATAAAGATAAATCAATTAATCGAAGAAGATAAAAAATTACAAACCAAGATGTTATTGCAAATTCATGATGAACTTATATTTGAATGTTTAGAGAAAGATGTAGAATATGTAAAAAAAACTATTAAAGAAGCCATGGTATCAATTTCAAACTCCGAACATCACATGTTTTCAATTCCGCTAGAAGTTAATGTAAACTCAGGAAATAATTGGGGAGAGGCACATTAATATTTCTAATACTTGCCCAATTTGTGACAATTTAGTATTTCTATATAGAACATATATTGAGTTATGAGTCACACAATTGCACTAGTAGATGATGACAGAAACATACTTACAAGCATAAGTATGGCTTTAGAAAATGAAGGATTTAAAGTTCAAACTTATGTTGATGCAGAAAATGCATTAGCTGGCATTAGTAGAAATCCTCCAGATTTGGCGGTTATAGATATTAAAATGCCCAGAATGGATGGAGAGGAACTTCTTAAAAGATTAAGAAAAAAAACTGCTATTCCTATATTATTTTTAACATCAAAAGATGAAGAGGTTGATGAATTGCTTGGTTTAAAACTTGGAGCAGATGATTTTATAAAAAAATCAGGAGGTTTTTCTATAAAAGTCCTTATTGAAAGGATAAGAGTTCAATTAAGAAAAAAAACAACTGCTATAGATGATTCAAAAAATATTATAAGACATGGAAAATTGATGCTAGATTCTGCGCAACTCGAATGTGAATGGGATGGCAAGTCTCTTCCAGAAAAACTTACAACAACAGAATTTTTAATAGTCAAAGAGCTTGCAAAGAGACCCGGAATTATTAAAGAAAGAGCTCAGCTAATGGATATAGCATACAAAGATAATAATGATATAGAAGATAGAACGATAGATAGTCATGTTAAAAGAATTAGAAAAAAATTTAGAAAAATTGATCAAAAGTTTTCGGCAATCGAAACAAGATATGGAAGTGGATATAGATGGAATGTTAGTTAATGAAATCTAATTTAATTAGCTCAAGCTCAATCCTTAAAAAATTTTTAATTTTTAATTTCATAGTTTTTTTAGTTTTAGGTGTTTTTACTTATTTGTATCTTAATGCTATAAAACCTAATTTAATAAATGATAGGTCTAAGCAACATTCTGTAATTATAAATAATACCTCAGATCATATTAATAGATTAAAAGTTGAATTTACTAAGGAAGATGCCACAAATTTTTTTCTATCCACAAGATTTTTATTTCAAAATTTAGATCGTGTTCAATTGTATGATTTAAATTTTAATTTATTAGCAGATACAGACACATTAGATTTAGCTCAAGATATTTTTGTTGTAAATGAGAATGTCCAAGAAACATCAATTGATAAATCTGATGAAAATTTAAATATAATTCAAGATTCAAATATTAATCAAACAAAAGATTTTAATACTAGGGATTACATAAAGAAACACAAGGAACAAAAAAATATCAACGATAAATTAGTAATTAGCAAAACAGTTAACAATAATTTTTATGTAATTAGTATAAATTCGGTTTCTATAGATGAAAAACATGAAGGATATATTGCTGTTTCAGAAATTGCGAATGATATTTTAGTAGCGGTAGATGAAAGAAAGAATTTTATATTAAGAACAGTTTTTTCAGTTGCGATTGTTATTATAATTTTCTCAGTATTTTTAAATAAATATATTTTAAAACCTATAAGATCTTTAGTTCTTTACACAAAAGCAATTAAAGAAAAAGATGTTAAAATAGATAAGCATGAAAAATATTTACTCAGAAAAGATGAAGTTGGCCAACTTTCCAGATCGTTAAATGAAATGACAGCAGATCTTTATAAAAGAATAGATGTTGCAGAGAGATTTTCTTCAGATTTGGCTCATGAAATAAGAAATCCTTTAACTTCTTTAAAGGGCGCTTCAGAAGTATTGGATAATACTTCTGAAGGTGAAAAAAGAAAAAAACTAACAAAAGTTATAAGTCATGATGTCGAAAGAATAGAAAGATTAATTACAGATTATTCTCAAATGTTGAAAGATGAGGCGTCCTTATCAAGGGCGAAAATGGTAGAAATTAATTTATCAAATGTTGTAAATTTCGTTGTTGAGGATTTTAATAATAATTTATTAAATGCAAATAAAAATATTAAAATAAATATAAAAAATTCTAACCTAAATGGGTCTAAACTAAATGTTTTAGGAGCAGAAGGTAAACTTGAACAAATAGTAGCAAACCTTTTAGATAATGCTGTTTCGTTTAGTCCTTCAGATGGAAAAATAGTGGTTACATGTAATATTAAAAAAAAAGATGCTCAACTAATTATAGAAGATGAAGGTCCAGGCTTTAATGAAAAAAATATTGATAAAGTTTTCAATAGATTTTATAGCAATAGACCAGAGAAATTTGGTGAACATTCTGGCTTAGGGCTAAATATTGTTAAAAATATTGTGGAATTACATGGAGGCTCAATTGTAGCTTCTAATCAAAATGGAAATAAAAAAGGAGCAAGAATCGAAGTACTATTGCCAATTTATAAATAATTAGCAATAAGTTGATAATTTTATCCGAACTTGCTAAATAGATTGAATCATGTCAGAAGATTTTAAAGTAAAAGATATTAGTCAAGCAGATTTCGGCAGGAAAGAAATTTCGATAGCCGAAAGTGAAATGCCAGGTTTAATGGCTTTGCGAAAAGAATACAAAGGAAAGAAACCGCTTAAAGGAGCAAGAATTTTAGGATGCTTGCACATGACAATACAAACAGCAGTTTTAATTGAAACACTAGTCGAGCTAGGAGCCGACGTTAGATGGTCTTCTTGCAATATTTTTTCAACACAAGATCATGCTGCTGCAGCAATAGCCAAAGCAGGTATTCCAGTTTATGCCTGGAAAGGAGAAACTGAAGATGAATATTGGTGGTGCATAAAACAAACTATCGAAGCTAAAAAAGATTGGAAACCTAATATGTTGTTAGATGATGGTGGAGACTTAACAGCTTTAATGCACAAAGATTATAAAGATTTACTTAAATCAGTAAAAGGACTGTCAGAAGAAACGACAACAGGAATTAAAGCTTTGCATAAAATGGAAGCTAAAAAAGAACTTTTGGTACCCGCAATAAATGTTAACGACTCTGTAACTAAATCTAAATTTGATAATTTATATGGATGTAGAGAAAGTTTGGTTGATGGAATAAAAAGAGCTACAGATGTAATGATGTCGGGTAAAGTTGCAATAGTAGCTGGTTTTGGTGATGTTGGAAAAGGAAGTGCTGCTTCACTAAGACAAAGTGGAGCGCGGGTAATGGTAACAGAAGCTGATCCAATATGTGCCTTACAGGCAGCTATGGAAGGCTACAAGGTTGTTTTAATGGACGAAGCAATAAGTGAAGCTGATATCGTTGTAACAGCAACAGGGAACAAAGATATTGTTACAGCTGATCACATGAGAAAAATGAAAGATCGTTCCATACTATGTAATATTGGTCATTTCGATAATGAAATTCAGGTAGAATCCTTAAAAAATTATAAATGGACTGAAATCAAACCACAAGTTCATGAAATAGAGTTTCCCGATAAAAAAAGAATATTGCTGTTAGCTGAGGGAAGGCTAGTTAACTTAGGATGTGCAACAGGTCACCCAAGTTTTGTAATGAGCGCCTCATTTACTAACCAAGTAATAGCACAGATAGAGCTTTGGAATAATTATGAAAAATATGAAAAAAAAGTGTACGTTCTACCTAAACATTTGGATGAAAAAGTTGCGATGCTTCATTTAAATAAAGTCGGAGCCAAATTAACGGAACTTTCAAAGGATCAAGCAGACTATATAAGCGTTAATGCTAAAGGCCCATTTAAATCTGATAGCTACCGCTACTAGTTAGTAGTAGATGCAATTAAAATCTTTAGAAGATACTCAAAATTTATCAAAAAATATAACAGAAATTATAAAAGCTGGCGATGTAGTTTTCCTTTATGGAGAAATAGGAGTTGGAAAAACAACTTTTGTAAGATTTTTTATTAATTATTTAGAAAGCAAAAATGGAATTAAAAAAAGCGATGTACTCAGTCCCACATTCAATATAGTTTATGATTATGAAGTTAATAATAAGAAAATATTACATTACGATTTATTTAGACTAAAAAATTACAAAGATATTTCACAATTAGGTATTTTTGAGACTTCAAACGATTATATTAAAATTATTGAATGGCCCGAATTAATTGAAGTTAAACCAAAGGACAGAATAGATATTAAGTTCCAATATTCAAAATTAACTAATTCTAGAGAAGTTAAAATTTTAGGTTTTGGAAAATGGAAAGATTATAAATTTGATGAAATTTAAAATACAATCAATTAAAGGAGACGCTTCATATAGAACATTTTATAGAATTATCTCAAATAAAAGTAGCAAAATAATCGTTTCCTCAAAAAAAGAAAAATATAAAAATTTAATTGCATATTCAGCAGTTAATAAATTTCTGAGAAATAAAAAAATATTAGCACCAAAGCTTTATGAGTATAATTATTACAAAGGGATTATTCTTATTGAAGATTTTGGGGATTTGTCTTTTCATAGGGTGCTTTTAAAAAAAAAAAATAAATTAGTAGTATATAAAAAACTTGTAGATTTACTTATAAAAATTCAAAAAATAAAACCAAAATCAAAAGTAAAAGGAATTGGCAACAGAACTCATATAGTAAATAAATATTCTAAAAAATATTTGTTTGAAGAATCTGATTTATTTTTTGATTGGTATTTGCCTTTGTTTTTAAGTAAAAAGAAATCTTCAAATATTAAAAAAATAACAAATAAAATTTTATACAAAATATATAACAAGTTAAATTTTACCAATTCTTATTTTGTTCATAGGGATTATCATGTTCAAAATTTAATGAAAGTTGGCAGAAAAATAGGGATAATAGATAGTCAAGATGCGCTTATTGGAAATCCTTCTTATGATCTAGTTTCATTAATTGACGATGTAAGAATAAAAACTTCTATAAAATTAAAAAATGATATTTATAAATACTATTTAAAAAATACCTTAAAAATTTATAAATTTAATAAAGAAAAGTTTTTAGAGGATTTTAACATACTTTCAATTCAGAGAAGTTTAAAAATAATAGGTATTTTTTCAAGACTTTATAAAAGAGATAAAAAAAGTCAATATTTAAAATTGATTCCTTATACCTGGAAATTATTAGAAACAAGAATGAATTCAGAGATTTTTTTAGAATTAAAAAAAGTTCTCGATAGAAATATTCCCAAAAAACTTAGAAGAAAAATTTTATATAGATGAAGATACCAGTTCTTTTCCCAAAAATTTTTGATTATCCATTTACTTACAAAAGTGAAATTTCTGAATCATTAAATGTTGGTGATTTTGTAAGAGCCCCATTTGGTAAAAATGAAATTACTGGAGTGGTTTGGTCACATGAACAAAAAACTGATAAAAAATTTAAAATAAGAAAAATTTCAAAAAAAATAAAAGTAAAAAGCCTAAGTTCTTCAATGATAGAATTTATATCTTGGTTTTCAAAATATAATTTAGTTCCATTAGGGATGTCCCTTAAAATGTGTCTATTAAAGAAAGATGTAGTAGAAAAGGATTTTAGCAAAGAATTTATCAAATTTAATGTAAAGAAAATGAAAAAAAAATTTCTACTAAATTCAGATCAAAAAACTTCACTGAACTTTATGAAAAATGTTGGAAATAATTATAATGTTACTGTGCTAGAAGGTATCGCAGGTTCAGGAAAAACTTTAGTTTATTTTGAAAGAATTAAAGATCTTATCAATAATGGATTTCAAGCATTAATATTACTCCCTGAGATTGCTTTAACAAATCAATTTAGAGAAAGGTTTAAAGTTTTTTTTGGTGCAGAGCCAGCAATTTGGCATTCAGGAACTACAATAAAAAATAAATCTATAATTTGGAAAGGAATAACAGAAGGAAAAATAAAAATAGTTATTGGCGCAAGGTCATCTCTTTTTTTACCATTTAATAATTTAGGAATAATTATTGTTGATGAAGAACACGATGTTTCCTACAAACAAGATGAAGGAGTCTCATACAACGCAAGAGACATGGCGATTACAAGAGCTTCACTAGAAAATATTCCTGTAAGTTTAGTTACTTCAATACCATCAATAGAAACCTATAACAATATGGTAAATAAAAAGTACCATGTGACAAAATTAAAAAAGAGATACAAAGAAGCAGCATTACCAAAAATTGAAATCATCAATTTGAATTCAGAAACTTTAAGTAAAGATTCTTGGATTGCAAATAAAACTATAAAAAAAGTTAATCAATATTTAAATATAGGTGATCAAGTATTATTTTTTTTAAATCGCAGAGGTTATGCACCTTTTGTAATTTGCAAAAAATGTGGATATAAATTTCAGTGTCCAAACTGTTCTGTAAACTTAAATTTTCATAGAAAATTAAATAAATTACTTTGCCATCATTGTGGTTACAAATCTTCTTTATTAAGAACATGCGAAAGTAACAAAAAGTGTGATTTATTATTTTGTGGACCAGGAGTGGAAAGAATTTTTTCTGAATTAAAAAAAATATACCCAAATAAGAAAGTAGAAATATTTTCTAGCGATACATTAAAAAAAAATAAAACAACTAATACACTTTTAAAAAAAGTTGAAAAAAACAAAATTGATATATTAGTAGGCACTCAATTATTATCAAAAGGTTTCCATTTTCCAAAACTAAATTGCATCGTTGTTGTTGATGGTGATTTTTCATCGCATGGATACGATCTTAGATCTGCAGAAAAAAATGTTCAATTATATTATCAATTAGCTGGTAGAGCGGGCAGAGAAGGAAATATGTCAACAATTTATTTTCAAACATATACACCTAATGATGAAATTCTTTCCAATATATCAAAAAATAATCCTGATGCATTTTTACAAAAAGAACTATCGTTAAGAAAGGAAAAGAAACTTCCTCCATTTTATAGACTTATATCTTTAATCATTTCAGGAAAAAATGAACTATTAATTATGAAAATTGCGGTGAATATTAAATCAAAACTTCCCAAATTAAGCGGTGTAAATATTTTGGGTCCTGTTCTCGCCCCGATTTCTAAATTAAAAAAAAGATACAGATGTAGAATTTTGATAAGATATCCAAAAAATTTATTTATACAGAAATATTTGTCTCAAGCGTTAAAAAGAATTAAAATAATCCCAGGAATAAAACTAGAGGTTGATGTCGATCCGATTAATTTCAGCTAAACAGAGGATTTATTAGTATTGAAAAGACAAAAAGATACAATAGAAAATGTTGAATTTACTAATATAATCTCTTACAAAACTAATCTTTTAGGAGCAAAAATTGAGTTCAAAATCGACATTTCTAAATTCTACATCAAAAAGCTACGCCTTAGCTCTTTATGAACTTGCAAAAGAAAGTTCCGAACTAGATAAGGTTGAGGATGGAATGAGTGGAATCAAAGAACTATTAGATACAAGTTCTGATTTTAAAGAAATGATTTTAGACCCAACTTTAACAAAAGAAGAAAAAAATAAAGTAATTAACAAAATGGCTGATCAATATAGCTTTTGCCAAATTTTAAAAAAATTTTTGGGTTTTCTAACTGAAAAAAATAGATTGTTTTTTTTAAAACAAATTATTGATAGCTTTTTAGATTTAGTGTCAAACAGCAAGGGAGAATTAAAAGCAAAACTTTTATCTTCAAAAGAGTTGTCAAAACCGGAGTTAGAAAAAATTCGCGGTGAATTATCTAAAGATTTTAGATCACCAATCAATATAGAATATAAACATGATCCAAATTTGATAGGTGGACTAGTTATTCAAATTGGAAGTGTAATGATCGACACTTCAATAAAAACTAAATTAGTAAAACTTCAAAAAAGTATGATAGAGGCATAATATGCAAATTAATCCATCAGAAGTAACAAAAATTTTAAAAGAGCAGATTAAAAAATTTGGAGAAAAAGCTGAAGTTTCCGAAGTTGGTCAAGTGCTTTCAGTTGGAGATGGTATTGCAAGAGTTTACGGTTTGGACAATGTTCAAGCAGGGGAAATGGTTGAATTTTCTGCCGGACTAAAAGGTATGGCTTTAAATTTAGAAAGCGACAATGTCGGAGTAGTTATTTTTGGCGATGATAGTTCAATTAAAGAAGGAGATGTTGTTAAAAGAACAGGTGCAATTGTAGACGCGCCAGTAGGAAAAAAATTATTAGGCAGAGTGGTTGATGCTTTAGGAAATCCTATAGATGGAAAAGGTGATTTAGATAAAAAATTAGAAAGAAAGAGAGTTGATGTAAAGGCTCCAGGAATTATTCCGAGACAGTCAGTTAATCAACCAATGCAAACAGGACTTAAGGCTATAGATAGTTTGATTCCGGTTGGAAGAGGACAAAGAGAATTAATTATTGGAGATAGACAAACTGGTAAGACGGCGGTAGCAATAGATACAATTATTAACCAAAAAGAAATAAATAAATCTGGAAATGAAAAAGAAAAATTATATTGTATTTATGTAGCCATAGGACAGAAGAGATCAACAGTAGCACAAATTGTAAAATCTTTGGAGGATGCCGGCGCTATGGAATACACAACTATAGTTTCGGCAACAGCATCTGATCCTGCTCCACTTCAATTTTTAGCGCCTTACACAGGTTGCACTATGGGAGAATATTTTAGAGATAACGGTATGCATGCGTTAATTATTTATGATGATTTATCAAAACAAGCTGTTGCTTATAGACAGATGTCTCTTTTATTAAGAAGACCCCCAGGTAGAGAAGCTTATCCGGGAGATGTATTTTATTTGCATAGTAGATTATTAGAGAGAGCTGCAAAACTTAATGATGATAAGGGTGGAGGATCTTTAACAGCATTACCAATAATTGAAACACAAGCGGGTGATGTTTCAGCCTACATACCTACAAATGTTATATCCATTACAGATGGGCAAATATTTTTAGAAACAGAATTATTTAATCAGGGTATAAGACCAGCTGTTAATGTTGGTTTATCTGTTTCAAGAGTAGGCTCGGCCGCACAAACAAAAGCTATGAAAAAAGTTGCTGGTTCAATAAAATTAGAATTAGCTCAATACAGAGAAATGGCCGCGTTTGCTCAATTTGGTTCCGATCTAGATGCTTCCACACAAAAATTGCTAAACAGAGGATCAAAACTGACAGAACTTTTAAAACAAGATCAATATTCACCAATGCCAGTTGCTCAGCAAGTAATAGCAGTTTTTTCAGGAGTGAAAGGATTCTTAGACGACGTTGAATTAAAAAATATAAAAAATACCGAAAAACAAATTTATGAAATTGTAAAATCCTCTAGCCCAGAGATTATTGATAGCATTAATAGCACTGGTAAATTAGAAGCAGAAATAGAGAAAAAATTAACCTCTATTATTCAAAAATTTAAAGAACAAAAAAAATAGAAAAATATGCCAAGTTTAGATGATTTAAAAAAAAGAATATCGAGTGTTAAATCTACGCAAAAAATAACCAAGGCTATGAAAATGGTCGCTGCTGCCAAATTAAGAAGAGCACAAGAAAGTGCTGAAAAAGGAAGGCCATTCTCTGAAAAAATGAACAATATAATTCTCAACCTTAGTAATTCAATCCCGGACAAAGAAAGTGCATCAAAATTTTTGATAGGCACAGGTAAAGAAAATGTCCATTTATGTGTGGTCCTTACATCTGACCGAGGGCTTTGTGGAGGGTTTAATACTAATATATGTAGAAAAGCTAGAAATTATTTTGATAAAATTTTAAAAGAAGGAAAAACGCTTAAAATTTTTACAGTTGGATCTAAAGGCTATGAACAGTTAAAAAGAACATATGGTAGCTATATAATAGAAAAGAAAAATTTTAAAGGAATTAAAAAAATTAAATACCAGGATGCTGAAGATATTGGAAAAAAGATTATAAAATTGTTTAAAGAGAATCAATTTGACGTATGTAAGATATTTTACAATAAATTCAAAAATGTAATTACACAAACTCCACAATCTCAACAAATAATACCTATTGAAAATTTAAAAAAAGAAGATGAAAAAAAATCAGAAAATTTTTATGAGTTTGAACCTGAGGAAAATGAAATATTAGATGATTTGCTTCCTCGTAATATTTCTACCCAAATTTTTAAAGCTATTCTGGAAAATGCAGCAAGTGAACAGGGCTCAAGAATGACTGCAATGGATAATGCAACAAGGAATGCGGGTGATTTAGTAGATAGATTAACAATAACTTATAATAGAAGTAGACAAGCAGCAATTACTAAAGAACTTATTGAAATCATATCAGGAGCTGAAAGTTTATAATATGGAAAAAAAATTAGGAAAAATTACGCAAGTAATTGGGGCGGTAGTTGATGTTCAGTTTCAAGGCGTGTTACCCGAAATATTAACTGCGCTAGAATGTGATAACTCAGGCAATAGACTTGTTTTAGAAGTTGCGCAGCATTTAGGAGAAACTACTGTAAGAACAATTGCTATGGACAGCACAGAAGGTCTTAAGAGAGGAGACAAGGTAAAAGATACTGGTTCTCCTATCAAAGTGCCAGTAGGACCCGAAACTTTGGGAAGAATAATAAATGTTATTGGTGAACCAATTGATCAAAAAGGTAAAATTTCTACAAAAGAAAATTGGCCTATACATAGGTCGGCTCCAAAGTTTACAGATCAATCTACAGAAACAGAAATATTAGTAACAGGAATAAAAGTTGTAGATTTACTTGCTCCATATTCTAAAGGAGGAAAAATAGGACTATTTGGCGGCGCCGGAGTGGGTAAAACAGTAATTATAATGGAATTAATAAATAATATTGCGAAGGCTCATGGTGGTTTTTCTGTTTTTGCTGGTGTAGGCGAAAGAACAAGAGAGGGGAATGATCTGTACCATGAAATGATAGAATCTGGGGTAATTAAACCTAACGGAAAAGGATCTAAAGCTGCCTTAGTTTATGGACAAATGAACGAACCACCAGGAGCGCGCGCGCGAGTTGGTTTAACAGGTTTAACAGTTGCGGAATATTTTAGAGATAAAGAAGGTCAGGATGTTTTATTTTTTGTTGATAATATATTTCGATTCACTCAAGCAGGATCAGAAGTTTCAGCTCTTCTTGGAAGAATTCCATCCGCCGTTGGTTATCAACCAACTTTAGCTACTGATATGGGAAATTTACAAGAAAGAATTACAACCACTAACAAAGGATCAATTACTTCGGTGCAAGCCATATACGTTCCCGCGGACGATTTAACAGATCCAGCCCCAGCAACTTCATTTGCACATTTGGATGCTACAACGGTACTTTCTAGACAAATTGCTGAGCTAGGAATATATCCTGCGGTGGACCCTTTAGATTCTACGTCTAGAATTTTAGACCCAAGAATAGTTGGGGAAGAACACTATAGAGTGGCTAGAGAAGTTCAAAGAATATTACAAACATACAAATCCTTGCAAGATATAATAGCTATTTTAGGTATGGATGAACTTTCCGAAGAAGATAAATTAACAGTCGCAAGAGCAAGAAAAATTCAAAGATTTTTATCCCAACCGTTTTTTGTTGCTGAAGTTTTTACAGGTTCTCCAGGAAAACTTGTAGATCTAGAGGCTACCATCAAAGGGTTTGATGCTATATGCAAAGGAGAATATGATCATTTACCTGAAGCAGCATTTTATATGGTTGGTACAATTGAAGAAGTAGTAGAGAAAGCAGAAAAAATGGCAAAAGACGCAGTAGCTTAATGGAAGAGAATTTTAAGTTTGAAATAATTAGTCCAGAAAAAATTATTTTTTCTAATGATATAAAAATGGTTACCCTTCCCTCATACGAGGGTGATATGAGTATATTAAAACATCACATTTCAATAATAACCTTTCTAAGACCTGGGGTAATTAAAACCCATAAGAATGATGGGACCGTAGAGGAATTTTTTGTTCAAGACGGTACCGTAGAGTATTTTAAAGACAGTCTAATTGTGCTTTCTGCTTCTGCGATAAACGTAAAAAATTTATCTAAAAGTTATATAGATAATTTAAGCAAGGACACCGAGGATAAATTAGGAGACAAGAATGCGACAGATCAAGATCGCTACATTCTTAATCATAAACTCGAAGTGTTAAAAGGAATAAGTATTTAATTTAATTTTAAAAAAACTAACTCTTCTTTTATTTTTTTATAAATATCAACTTTGAAATTTACAGCAATGTCAGTTAATTCTGAAGGCTTGATCCATTTCCAGTCTAAAAATTCTGGATTTTTTGTTTTAACATTTATCTCTTCTGTTTTTCCTAAAAATTTCATAACAAACCATTTTTGTTTTTGGCCTCTATATTTACCATTCCAGAGTTTTCCAAGTAAAGATTTTGGTAAATCGTATTTAAACCATCCATCTAATTCTTTTATTAACCTTATTGACTTTATACTAGTTTCCTCCTCAAGCTCCCTTTTGGCAGCTTGTAAAAAGTTTTCATTTTGATCAATTCCACCCTGAGGCATTTGCCAAGAATTTTTTGGATTATCTATTCTTTTGCCCACAAAGATATTATTTTCACTATTTAACAAGACTATCCCAACACCAATTCTTAATGGCAATGCTTGCTTTTTATTCATTAAATTTTATCCAGTGATAAGCTTAATAGCGTAATTTAATTGATTATCTGTAGTAGTATTAATTGAAAATTCTTCGCCCTCTGCTTCAATTTTTATATCAGGAGTTATTCCAACTTCTGAAATTGATTTACCGGATGGAAGATAATATTTTGATACTGTTAATCTTAAAGCTCCTTTTCTAATTCCAAGCGGTATAATGGATTGAACAGAACCCTTGCCAAAAGTAGTTTCACCTAGCAATACTGCTCGCTTTTGGTCTTGAAGTGCGCCAGCTACGATCTCAGAGGCGGAAGCTGAACCATTATTAATTAAAACAATTAAAGGTTTTCCATTAATTTTATCCCCCTTTTTAGCAAAAAATTTTCTATTATCTCTACTTTTCCTTCCTTTAGTTGAAACAATTTCTCCATCATTTAGAAAAAAATCAGAAATTTTTATTGCTTGGGATAAAAGACCGCCGGGATTATTTCTTAAATCAAGAATATATCCAACTGTTTTTTTATTTTTTTCAATTTTTGAAATTTCTTTTTTTAGTTGTTCATCACTATTTTCATTAAAAGCTCTTAATCTAAGATAGCCCACTTTGTTATCAACCAATTTAGAAACTACAGATTTTATCTCTATAATTTCTCTTGTTATTTTAATAATTTTTGCTTTTTTTAATCCTTTTCTTCTTACGGTAATTTCTATAGCTGTCCCAATTGGACCTCTCATTAAGTTAACGGCTTCCATAAGCGTTTTACCTTGCACCTGTTCACCGTCTATTCTGACAATATAGTCACCAGCTTTTACCCCGGCTCTCGAAGCGGGGGTGCCGTCTATGGGAGCAATAACTTTAACAACTCCAGCTTCCATACTTACTTCTATTCCCAACCCCCCAAACTCTCCGCTTGTTTCTGTTTGCGCTTCTTCATACGTCTTCCGGTTCATATAAGCAGAATAAGGATCCAAGGCTTGCAAAGCTCCATTGATCGCAGAATCCATTACTTCCGCTTGATCTATTTCTTCAATATATTCTTTTTCTATTGTTTCTAGGACCTCACTAAAGAGATCAATTTTTTCGTATAATTTATCTATATCTTGATCTTGCGCGTAAACTTTACTAGTGATGTTTAATAATATTATTGTGGAAATAGTTAAGATATATTTAGTGTAGTTTTTTTTCATATTGTTAATCTTTCTTTTGGAATTAATTCAGACCACATTTTTTCTAATTCATAAAATTTTCTTTTTTCTGGATGAAAAATATGAATTATTATATCTATTGCGTCAATAAGCTTCCAATCGCTACTACCTCTTCCTTCTAGACGGCAATTGTTAATTCCTTTTTTTTTAAGTTCATTAATTAATATTTCTGATAAAGCTTGTATGTGTCTTGATGAATTTCCGCTTGCAATTATCATAAAGTCAGCAATTGAAGTTTTATCTTTTAGATTTATAGATATAATCTCCATAGCCTTATTGTCAGATAGAATGTTTTCTATATATTTTTTTAATTGGTTAATTTTTTCTGATTGCATTTAAATTTATGTTACCAAAATTTCCTAATTAATGAAGATGAAATATTTACTTTTTTTGAATTAATGTAAATTAAATCCCTTTTTTTTAGTGCTTTTGATGCAATATATTTCTTTTTTTTAAGAAGATAATTTCCTCTAGGAAAAACAACAATTTTAGCTAACTGTGGTATTTTTTTCCAATTATTCCACTTATGAAATTTTATTAAATTATCAGCTCCAATTAAAAAATATATTTTTGTTTTTTTTTCTTTTTTTTTTATATATTTAAGTAAATCAAATGTGTTAACAGATTTAATTTTATTATCATAACAGGAAACGAATATTTTTCTCTCTTGATTAGTTATTTTTTTTGATAATTTTAACCTTTGTTTAATATTTAAATAAGGTGG
>Ga0208764_10000331_pt1 | contig 30097 bp, 30 predicted proteins | sample ETNtaG_18_FD_185762 | JGI IMG/M metagenome (GOLD analysis project Ga0208764, IMG submission 185762) | Marine microbial and viral communities from oxygen minimum zone, Eastern Pacific Ocean - ETNP201302SV91 (SPAdes) (version 2) | ecosystem: Environmental > Aquatic > Marine > Oceanic ... | reverse complement strand
TCGGATAGGAGAAGGTTGGCCTAGCCCACTTCTAATTACTGTGATGCTGCTCGCCGCTATATCTGGTGGAGCTTTACTGGGTTTAGGGCCAGCCATCGCCCGCGCCCAGATAGGTGTTAATGAAATCATTACCACTCTTATGCTCAATGAAGTTGCCCTCCGCCTACTCCAGTGGCTTATCCATGGGCCTTGGAAAGATCCTGAATCAAAGGGGTTCCCCCTAGCTCCTATGCTGCCGGGTGAAGCTCGCTTGCCTGATCTTTTTGAACGAGCTCACTGGGGGGCTGTCATAGCTCTAATAGTAATAGCATTATTTGGTCTTGTAGCGAGCAAAACAGCTTGGGGTTACGAACTTCGGGTAGCAGGGTCCTCTGGCGAAACTGCTCGATTTGCAGGGATTTCATTAAAGCGGAAGATCATGACGGTCTTAGTTCTAAGTGGTGGAATCGCCGGACTTGCCGGAGGAATAGAGCTCTCTGGTAATGCTGACCGAATAGTGGAGGGTGTTTCAGGAGGGTATGGTTTTGCTGGCATTATCGTTGCAGCGCTAGCTCTGATGAGGCCTTCAGGAGTCGCAGCGGTCGCTTTGCTTTTCGGAGCTGTTCAGGTTGGAGGGCTTAGCATCCAAACGATGGGGGTCTCGTCATCCGTTTCTACGATCCTGCAAGCCCTAATTCTCTTTGGTGCTATTGGAGCAGGTGTTTTTAGTCGCTACACCCTGAAGCGTGTTCGGAAAGAGCAGGACTCAGTTAAGGCGGAACCGAATGAGTGAAGCATCGATGATCGGGTTATTAACTGCGGCTGTTTCCTTTGGGGCTTTGTTATACCTTGCAGCTCTTGGCGAACTTATTTCAGAGAAAGCCGGAATCTTAAATCTTGGGGTTGAAGGGATGATGGCAATGGGTGCAGTAACTGGATTCATGGTCGCACTCGAAACTGAGAATGCATGGCTTGCACTGATTGTCGCGATGCTAGTTGGTGCGCTCTTTGCCCTTATTCATGGATTGTTTACAGTGGTTCTTGGCGCGGAACAAGTAGTCTCTGGGCTATCACTTACTATTCTTGGGTTAGGACTGGCTGCCTTTGTAGGGAAGAATGCTGTAGGAAGACCTCCGGGAGCGGTGCTTGCTCCAGTGGATTGGGGTGGGTTATCGGACATATCGTGGGTTGGCCCAATTCTCTTTAGTCAGTCCCCGATTGTTTATTTCGCTATTTTTTGTGGAGTTGTAACTTCGTTCGTTCTGACACGGACTAGCACTGGGTTAGCTCTTCGTGGAGCTGGTGAATCTGCATCTACTGTCGATGCTTCAGGGCATTCAGTTGTGCGACTCCGTCTAGGGGCTGTTGCTATGGGCGGTGCATTGGCGGGAGCTGCTGGGGCGTACTTGACTCTTTGCCTTACTCCCCAATGGACAGAAGGTGTAACTGCTGGAAGAGGGTGGATAGCAGTAGCGCTCGTTATCTTTGGTGCGTGGCGGCCAGGTAGGTGCGCTATTGGAGCTCTCCTATTTGGTGGCTTGCTGGCACTTAAGACCAGACTTCAGACATTTGGTGTTGATCTTTCACCAATTCTGCTTTCGATGATCCCGTATGTGCTGACTATAGGGGTGCTTATCGTAATATCTATTCGGGCAAGGAATAGACCTTCTTCTTCCCCAGCAGCGCTTGGACAGGCATATCGGAGAGAAGAACGCTAACAGAACTGCTAGATAGCAAGCTGAAGTGCTTAGCCAGAGATCCTTTTCTGTATTTTTTTTCATATTTGCTCATTTAATGAGCGCTTAGCCCATCTTGCGACTAGTGTTTCAACGAGTCGGGAAATCTTCCGACATATATTCACCAAGTGGAGGGGAATAATGCGTAAAAATTTGAAGTTGGTTGCTACTCTTGTGGCAATCCTAGGACTCTTTGTCGCCGCTTGCGGAGGCAGTGGAATCAATGAAGATGCCGCTAATGCCGCTGCATGTCCAGATGGAGAGAACAACGGAGACGGTGTTACCGCTGGTCTTGTTTTCGATATCGGTGGGCGTGGAGACCAATCATTCAATGACTCTGCAGCTGCAGGTATTGAATGTGCTAAGTCTGTGCTCGGAATTGCATTTAGTGAGTCATCACCTAACGATGATGGGTCAAACCGTGCTGAATTGCTTCAGCTCCAGGCCGATAACAACCCGATTGTTATAGCAGTAGGGTTCTTATTCGCTGGCGATGCAGCGACTGTCGCGGCTAACAATCCAGATGTAAACTTTGCCGTTATTGATGATGCAATGATGGACTTTGAAACTGGAGGACCAATTGCGGAAAACGCAGGGGGTCTAACTTTCGCCGAGCATGAAGGATCATTCCTCGTCGGTGCTGCCGCAGCTTTAAAAACTGAGACAAAGACCGTCGGGTTTATCGGAGGCGTCTGCTGCTTCGGCCTAATTGAAAAGTTTGAAGCCGGGTTTATTGCCGGTGTGCAAGCAGTAGATCCAAATATCAATATCATCTCCCAATACATCACGGAGTTCCCAGATTTTGATGGATTTAACGCTCCGGACCGTGCGAAAGAGATCGCTCTAGCTATGTATGCTGATGGTGCTGATATTGTCTACCATGCCGCTGGCGGATCTGGTGCTGGCCTCTTTGAAGCAGCAATGGAAGTCAGCGAAAGTTCAGGCTCGAAGGTATGGGGTATCGGAGTTGACTCTGACCAGTACAACACTGTTGACGAGGCTGTAAGGGAATACGTCTTGACTTCTATGCTTAAGAGAGTTGACAATGCCGTCTTCCTCGCTATCCAAAGCCACATTGATGGAACATTCCAGGCAGGCCAAACAGCGTTCGGCCTAAGTGATGATGGTGTTGGCTACTCAACATCAGGCGGGTACGTCGATGACATCGTCGACCAGCTGGAAGCTTTCAAAGCTGACATCGTTGCGGGGAATATTACTGTCCCAAGCACAATGGAATAATTGAATTAATAACTAAGAAAAATTGATAACGAGTGAGGCTGGTCCTTCACCCCGGTTGCAAAACTAGGTAGGGTGTGGGATACCAGCCTCACTCGTTGCATATACAAGGAAATATCTTGGCACCAGCAATAGAACTCATCGGAATAACGAAAAGATTTCCAGGAGTTCTCGCGAACGATAACGTGAATCTCACTGTCGAAGAAGGTGAAATCCATGCCGTGTGCGGTGAAAATGGAGCTGGGAAATCAACCTTGATGAAAATTCTTTACGGTATGCAAGCTGCTGATGAAGGGACAATGAACCTTTTCGGAGAGGAACATACTTTTCACTCACCGAATGAGGCCATCGAGGCTGGAATTGGAATGGTTCATCAGCATTTCATGCTCGCTAATCAATTAACGGTTATTGAAAATGTGATACTTGGAGCTGAACCTGTAAAGAAAGGCGGTCTCGTTGATTTCGATTCGGCAAGTGACCACCTTGAAGAGGTTGGCAAAGCGTATGGGCTTACCGTAGATCCATATGACTTGGTCGAGAGCTTGGAGGTCGGAGAGCGGCAACGAGTTGAAATAATCAAGGTGCTTTTCCGAGGGGCGAAGATTCTTATTTTTGATGAACCAACTGCTGTTCTTGTCCCTCAAGAAGTTGAAGAACTTTTTCGGAATATGCGAGAACTTAAAGCAAACGGTGCAACGATCATCTTCATTGACCACAAACTTGAAGAGGTTTTAGAAATTGCTGACACGATCACGGTTCTTCGGCAAGGAAAAACTGTCGCCACAGTCAAACCATCTGAGGTTTCAGCTACTGACCTTGCAGAATTAATGGTCGGCTCAGAGCTTCCTAAGCCGCAACTCAGCGATACGGAAGCTAGCGAGACTGTTGGTATCAAACTAGAAAATATTACCGTACTTGCTGAGGATGAGAGGCCAATCGTAGATGGTGTATCCCTGGAGGTCCGGAAGGGAGAAATTCTTGGCATCGCTGGTGTAGAAGGTAATGGCCAAAACGAACTGGTTGGGGCAATCTTAGGAACCCAAAAAATAAGTACTGGAACTATCTATCTCAAAGGGGATGACATTTCAAGTACTTCTGTGCGGTCGAGACGAGAGAATGGCCTAGGATACATCCCTCAGGACAGACAAGAAGAAGGGCTCCTACTAACAGCTCCACTATGGGAAAACGCTGCGCTCGGCCACCAAACGCTGAAGCCTTTTTCAGGCGGGTGGAAGCAATGGTTCATTGACAGAAGAGGGTCACGAGCGCAAACGGAGCGCATTAGACGCGAATTCGATGTACGAACACCTAATGTTGAGGTAGCCGCACACGCTCTTTCGGGCGGCAATCAACAAAAACTGATTGTCGGTCGTGAAATGGTTTCTAAACCATCAGTCCTCGTAGCTTCTCATCCAACTCGCGGAATCGATGTAGGGGCTCAGGCATCGGTGTGGGATCAGATACGTCAAGCACGATCTCAGGGGCTAGCTACTCTTCTCATATCAGCTGATCTTGATGAACTGATCGGTTTATCTGATGTCATCGTTGTGATGTTTCGGGGACAAATTGTCGCTGAACTTGACCCTTCGGAAATAACTCCGAGGAGTTTGGGTGCTTACATGACAGGCGCTACGGCAGAAGAGAACTCCGGATGAAGAACGAAACTATCCGCCGTATTGCATTAGCCTTAGCAGCTCCGGTCGCTGCAGTTTTTTTCGCAACTATTGCTTCTTCAGTGTTCCTACTTATTGCCGGAAGTAATCCTTTCACTGCTTATGGAGACATGTTTGAATATGGCAGCAGGTTAGAAATTCAAGTAGATATTCTTAACAGAGCTACACCGCTCTACATTTCTGGTGTAGCTGCAGCTATAGGGTTTCGCATGAACCTCTTCAACATCGGAGTTGAAGGTCAATACCGGTTGGCTGCGATCGTTGCAGCGTATGTTGGTGCTTCCGTTTCGCTCCCTGGAGTTCTCCATATCGGCCTGATTTTGCTAGTTGCCATGCTAGTCGGCGGGGCCTATTCCGGAGTTGCTGGAGTCCTCAAAGTGACTAGAGGAGTCAACGAAGTCATATCGACAATCATGCTGAACGCTATTGCTATCTCTGGCTTGATTGCTTGGCTCGTTCGGGAGTGGCAAGCTGGAGGGTCCGTTGACGCCACTACTTCCAATCTAGGGGTTGGAACAGAACCTATCGACGAGTCGGGGCTTATCCCAAATATCAACAGTTGGCTCGAAGTATTTACACGGGAAATAGGAAAAGGTAAAGAACTAACCGGAGTGTTCCTGGTAGCCGTTGCAGTGGGAATCCTATATCACATCCTCATTAATAGGACTAGGTTTGGCTTTGACCTTCGAGCAACTGGAATTAATCCATTTGCTGCTCGTGTGGGGGGTGTATCAGATAAGAAAATGGTTCTTGGTGCAATGGTGCTTTCCGGAGTGGTGGCTGGACTAGTTGGGATGGCAGAAATTGCCAAACTTGGCAGATTTAATCCTAACTTTGTTGGAGGGCTAGGATTCGCTGGTATCGCAGTTGCACTTCTCGGAAGAAACCACCCAGGAGGTATAGCGATCGGTGCCCTTCTATTCGCTTTTCTCGATACTGCTTCAGGGGTCCTTCAAGTAACCGGTTCGGCATCGCGCGAAATTGTCTTTATTATGCAAGGCATTATTTTGCTTGCAGCCGTTATCGCATACGAGGTTGTTCAACGGTTTAGAATACGCGAAGAAGCTCGGCTCGCATCAGCTCTCCTTGAAGGAGAAAGCCAATGATCTTAAATCAGATCCGGCAACTTCCGACATGGGCTAGATGGGCTTCTTTCGCTACTCTTGGCATTCTTGTGTTGACACTCGTTCAGGAGTTGGGACAAAACGAAACGAGCCATCTTACTGCGATGACGACTTCGCAAACAGCACTCAAATGGAGTATTCCTATTCTACTTGCAGGGCTTGGAGGGCTTTTTGCAGAAAGAGCTGGGATTATCAATATCGGCTTAGAAGGCATGATGGTACTTGGGACCTGGTTTGGTGCTTGGGGCGCTTTTAATTTCGGACCGTACACGGGGATCCTTATTGGAATCATTGGAGGAGCGATCGGAGGCCTTATCCACGCTATAGCGACAGTAGGGTTTGGAGTAGATCATATTATTTCAGGCGTAGCTATTAATATTCTTGGGCCATTTGCTGCGCGCTTTCTTTCATCAGAAATTTTTACTGGATATCAAGGGGGTTCGGTTACCCAATCCCCCAGGGTTGAGAGCGTCGACAAATTCACAATGCCTTTCCTCGCAGGTGGATATGACACGCCGAACTTTTTAAAGTGGTTGGGAGATAAAGATGTCCCTATGCTCAGCGATGCAGGGAATATCCTCCGAGGGGTCCTTACTCAAACTTCTTGGGCAACAATCATAGCTTTGCTTCTCGTCCCATTCTCCGCTTGGCTGCTATGGAGAACCCGATTCGGCCTTCGGGTTCGAATCAGCGGTGAAGATCCATGGGCAGGTGAATCCCAGGGTGTAAATATTTACAAGTACAAGTTTATTGCCGTGATGATAAGCGGTGGGTTAGCTGGATTTGGCGGGGCATTTATCACTATCGAAATGTCATCTATCTACCAAGAAGGTGGTACTACCGGTAGGGGCTTTATCGGTTTGGCGGCGCTCATATTTGGGAATTGGAGACCAGGAGGGATCCTTGCAGCGGCTCTACTCTTCGGTTACCCATACGCTCTCCAATTCGGAGATTTCGATGGGTTCGCTTCGCATGCATTGCTGCTGGTGAACGCTATCGCCCTTGTTGCGGTAACCATATGGGCTATACGGAAAAGCAAGCGTGCTGATGCAGTTATAGCGTTTGTTCTCGCGACATTATCAGCAGTATGGTATTTCGTTGCTGACACGGTTCCGGATTGGTGGGTAAAGATACTGCCCTATGTTATTGTGATCGTCGTTCTCATCTTCTTCGCACAGCGTCTCCGTATGCCGGCAGCGAATGGCCAAATTTACCGACGTGGGCAGACCTAACCAATGCCGAAACTCTCAAATACTCAAATTCGCACCTTCGAAAATGAGGGAGTTTTGCATATTCCCGGATTTTTCACTGATGATGAATGCGACACCATACGAAAACGGATGTCAGAATTACTGGATGAATACCAACCAGAAGAAAAAGAAACTGTATTCTCAACCACAGAACACACCCATACGCAAGATAACTACTTTCTGACTTCAGGAGACAAAATCCGCTTTTTCTTCGAAGATTCTGAGAACATGGACACATCTCGACCGCTTGAACTATCACTGAACAAGGTTGGTCATGCTTTACATGATTTAGATCCCGTATTCTCTAGCTTTGTTCGGCAACCGAAGCTTGCACAAATCGCCACTGATGTGGGTTTTGCGAACCCGTTGCTCCTCCAGTCTATGTATATTTTTAAGCCTCCAGAGATTGGTGGAGAAGTTGTATGGCACACCGACCATCCTTTTCTGTGGACAGATCCGCCTTCAGTAAAGGGCTTCTGGGTCGCTCTGGAAGACGCGACAATTGAAAATGGATGTTTGTGGTGTCTTCCTGGACTCCATAAAGAGCAGCCTCGGCAGCGTTTCCGAAGAAGTGATGCAGGCGGTACCGAAATGGTTATTCTTAATCCGGACCCCTTCCCTATAGAAGAGAAAATCCCGCTCGAAGCAAAGAAAGGAAGTCTTATCATTCTCGATGGCCTTCTCCCCCATTGGTCTGGGCCCAACATGTCCTCGCGTTCACGTCATGCTTTCACACTTCACCTGATAGAACAGGGCGCCCAGTACCCCAGAGATAACTGGCTTCAGCGATCTAATGATATGCCACTTCGGGGATTTGAGCTGCAGGCATCAAATTAGTGAAACATGCTTACTCAAGAAATTGTTCAATCTGCGCCTAAGGTTCTTCTTCACGACCATCTGGATGGTGGGCTTAGACCATCAACCATTATTGAGTTAGCGAAAGATTTAGGAGTTAAGAGTCTTCCTAGCTATAACGAAATCGATCTGAGTAACTGGATGACGGCAACAGCGAATAGGAAAAGTCTCGAGCTTTATCTGGAAGCTTTTGCACATACCATCTCGGTAATGCAGACCAGGGAAGGCCTCCATCGAGTAGCAGCTGAATGCGCCGAAGACCTCGCTAAAGACGGAATTATTTATGCTGAAGTTCGATTTGCTCCGGAACTGCACCTTACAGAGGGTCTTACGGTTCCCGAAGTTATCGAAAGTGTCTTATCAGGTTTTAAGTCAGGTTCAGAGGGGTTAGGAATTACCGTGAACGCGTTAATCAGTGCTATCCGTTCCAAAACTCGAAGTAAAGAAATGATGGAATATGCTCTGCGATTCCGATCTGCGGGTGTTGTGGGTTTTGATATCGCAGGACCAGAAATTGGATATCCGCCTTCGGGCCACCTAGATGCTTTCCGTTTAGCGATTGAGAAGGATTTCCCGCTGACAATCCATGCCGGAGAAGTGGGGGGCTCTGAATATATTCAGGAGGCTGTGCAAGAATGTGGTGCATCTAGAATCGGCCACGGTATAGGCCTACGGCATGAAATTTCAGAAGGTGGGGCAGCGGAAAACAGAGGAAGTGCTCTTGCTTCACTGATCCATGAACGCCAGATCACATTAGAAATGTGCCCTTCATCAAATGTCCATATTGGTGCGGTCAGTTCTTTCGAGGAGCACCCCATTAACCGTTTTCTAGAGTTAGGGTATTGCGTGACCATCAATACAGATAATCGTCTCATGTCAAGAACCAGCCTTTCGAAAGAAATCCAAGAATGTGAGCGGGCATTTGGTTGGAACTTGGACAGTATTCATACATTGATGGAAAACGCACTGTCGAGCTCCTTCATTTCTTCTGAACTTAAGCAAGGTCTGAATTCTCGTCTATCGAGTTGGTATTTTGGCCCTGATCACAGTATTGGAGATAGCTTTGAAGACAATTAGCGCTATTGGTTTCGATGCTGATGACACACTGTGGGAGAGTGAAATCTTCTTTGGCGAAGTTGAAAATAAATTTACGCAGCTGATTGAGTCATATGGAGTCGAAGGCGATATCGGTCAAGATCTGTACGCTACCGAGAAGAAGAACTTAGCCAAATTTGGTTACGGAGTGAAGTCATTTACGATCTCAATGGTTGAATCAGCTCATCATTTGACCAGAGGGGATCTTCGAAGCGCAGACACCATGCAGATGATTCAATGGGGGAAAGACCTTCTTGAGCATCCAGTAAGGTTGCTACCTAACGTGAAAGAGGTATTGACTTCCTTGCAAGGTACGTATTTCTTGCTGGTGATCACTAAGGGCGATCCTTTGCATCAGCTACAAAAATTTGAAGATTCCGGATTAGCGCATTTGGTAGAAGGTATAGAAATTTTGCAAGAGAAAGACAGTGCGGCCTATAGAACGGTGCTGGAGAAGATTGCTGTGATGCCTGAGCATTTTCTTATGGTAGGGAACAGTGTTCGAAGTGATATTCTTCCTGTGGTCGAGATTGGAAGCCATGTTGTACATATACCCCATGAAACCACATGGCAACATGAAACTGAGTATGGGGAAACGGTCCACGATAGAACCTACCCTGTCTTAGAATCAATAGCGGGCCTTCCAGGCTTTCTTAACAGCTTGGATTCTTCGGAGCTGGCTTAATCACCAAAGCGTATCGTCCCCTACACTGCTGATATGGTTCATGCAGGGAAAGTCCGCTTCTCAGAGGAAGTAGCTGACGCGATTTCAGATGGGTTACCTATAGTCGCTCTGGAGTCAACGGTCTTTAGTACGCTCGGACTGCCTCAACCTGCTAACAGCGACGCTCTAGAAAGATGCGTTTCTACAATTCATGACAATGGGGCTGTAGCTGCGATAACTGCTGTCATTGATGGCGAAGCGCGCCTCGGTATTAGCAGCAACGAATGGGAGCGGATTCTCAATTGTGATACGAAAGTAGCTTCACGTGATTTGCCGCTTTCTATAGCAGAAAGAAGAGAAGCGGGAGCTACAACTGTTTCTGCTTCTCTTGCAATAGCGGCAGCTGCTGAGATAAAGGTGTTTTGCACAGGAGGAATTGGCGGGGTGCACCATGGATATTCTGAGACTGGGGACCTTAGTGCTGATCTGTACGCTCTTGCGAGGCATAGAGTCGTGTGCGTCTGTGCTGGAGCCAAAGCTTTCTTGGACCTTTCAAGAACATTAGAAATGCTAGAGAGCTTGGGAGTGCCTGTTCTTGGATGGAATACAAATGACTTTCCTGCTTTTTATCTTCGCAGCAGCAAGTTACCTATCCCTCCGGTCAGAGACGCTGCAACTATCGTAAGCGTTTTTACGAATGCATCTGCACTAGCACTTCCGCAGGGAATTCTGGTTGGAGTTCCTATCCCTGAAGAGCATGAACTGGATCCAGAGAAGGGTTGGGAACTGATAGATAGGGCCCTCGCTGAAGCGAAAGAAGCTGGGATTCGCGGCCCCGATGTTACTCCTTTCATCCTTGAAACCGTAGCGAAAGAGACTCAAGGGGAAAGCATTCCCGCTAATCTCGCGCTCCTTGAGAACAACGCCAAGGTTGCAGTTGAAATAGCAAAAGAATTTCAACGGAATTCCTAGCTTCTTTAGCTCATCCGTTGTTTTCAGTTTTTTTTCGGCGTTCAATTCGATCTGCCCCGGCATCTAACCCGGGAAGTTGTAGCTCTATTCCGCCCCGCTGTCGAGCTATTTCTTCAAGAGCATACTGCTCTACTTCTTCCCAGTTATGGGCGCGCCTACCTTCCAAATGGCGGTTGTACGGCTGATCATAGATGATGACTTCTCGGCCATCTTCTTGAAATGCTTCAATATTATGAGGGCCATCATCTATGTAAAGATCAGCATGAAGAGCAGATTTCGCTCCGATGAAACAAAGGTCGCGATAAGGAATCCGAGCTCTATCCAACCAATCAGCGGTATCTCCAGCTGCGATTGCATGGCCCCAATTAACATACAGGCGGTGGCTAATAATTCGGATCCATATGCCTTGGTCCGAAAGACGCCAAAGCGCCTCTGCTGCCCCTTCAATCACTGGCATGTCGCGAAACATTCGGTGCTCTACTACAGCTCGTTGATGAAGACGTTCGAAGTCATCTGAACTTAATCCCCATTCTTTGAATCCCCAACTTCTCTCCAACGGAAGTGACTCTGGATCCAGAGAGAGTTCTTTGGCGACGATGTCACGAAATATTCGGTTATGGTCACCGCATACGCCGTCCAAATCTACCCCGAGCACAAATGGTTTCTTGATAACTAAGCTCCTTGCGAGTCGTCTGCTAAGTCTAAGATAGCTTCTAGACAATGTTTGGATGGGAATGGAAGGGCGTGAAAGAGGAATGGAAACTTTAGTCGTTAACCATCCTGTTGTGGCTGACAAATTAACAGAGATCCGCCGCAGTACAACCTCGAACGCTTCATTTCGAAGGAACCTGCATGAAATCTCGATATTTCTCATTTACGAAGCACTTAGGGATTCGGCGCTCAGCGAAGTAACTGTCGATACCCCCCTCGGCCCTTCGAGTTCTTTAACTTTAGAGGATCAACCTATTTTTCTTCCGATCCTTCGCGCAGGCCTTGGAATGTTAGATGCCGCACTACTCATGTTCCCTGATTCTGCCGTGGGATTTGTAGGAGCTAAACGAGATGAGACAACGCTACTACCTGAGGTTTACCTAAATACCATCCCCAGTGATTTAGACGGGGCAAGAGTCGTCCTATTAGACCCTGCCTTAGCTACCGGAGGCTCTATGATACAAGCCTTAGAACTAGCAAAAGATGCTGGGGCTGGTGAAATGATCATGGTGACCCTTCTCGCCTCTCCCGAAGGTATAGAAGCGGTAAGGAAATCAGGGCTGGGCGAAAAAATCATTACGGCAGCGATCGATGAAAGACTGAACGATGTTGGATTTATTTACCCTGGGCTAGGAGATGCTGGGGATCGCCAATTCGGAATCGATTGACGCTAGATAAGGACAGCATCGAGGTATTGTTGTAGCCCGTCTAGGACGCGGTCAAAAATCTTGTTCGTCCGTGTCCGTTCGTGTTCTATCTCATCTTCTTGATTGATATCCACAACCTTTTCTAAGTAGATCTTCACTACAGGTTCTGTGCCGCTCGGCCGAATGAGTACACGTATATCTGTTTCAAGTATCAAACGAATCATATTTGATTTCGGTAAGGCTAGTCCTGCATTAATAGCTACTTGGTCGTAATCACTCAATTCAGAGACCTGTAACTCTGCTAGAGCACCCGGTAGGGTACCTTTGAGCAATTCGCTAGCAAAGTCAACTTTTGGAAGGGGCCCTTTGGTTGCGATACGTAAAGGTTTCGAACGTGAAACATGAAGGCCGAATTCGAGGTAAAGCTTGTTGAGTTGGTCAAGGACCGTCATATTTTTTCTCTTTAGGTCTTCGGCCATTTCTACGAACCGAAGTGCGGCAGAAATACCGTCCTTGTCACGGACTAAATCAGAAACTGCGTAGCCTAGAGCTTCTTCGTAAGCGAAGACCGGGTTCATTTTTAGGTCCCTATACGCTTCGGGAATAATCCATTTGAAACCGGTCAGAGTTTGAGCATGTTCGGCTCCTGCAGCTTCAGCTATTTTGCCGACGAGGGATGAGGAAACGACAGAGGAGACGACCTTACGATTTTGGCCTGTCGTTAATTGCAGCATTCTGTTGCATAGAAGGGCTCCGACTTCGTCCCCAGTAAGATTCCGCCACTGCCCGCTCCTGTCCGGTATTCCAATTGCCAGCCGGTCACCATCTGGGTCATTTGCTATAGCGATATCAGCTTTTTCGCTTCTCGCTATCTGAAGTAATCGATCTAACGATCCACGTTCTTCAGGGTTTGGAAAAGGAGTAGAAGGGAAATTGGGGTCAGGCTGCATTTGAGTCGGAACTTGAACAAGATTGGTTATCTCCGCTAATTCAAAAACACGCTCTATGGTCTCCCAACTGACTCCATGTAATGGCGTATACGCTATGGTCATGGAACCGGCAAGAGGAGTGACCGTGTTTGCGACAGCTGAGCAATACTCTTCCCAGACTTCCTTTGTAGCTTCGGCAATTACACCTGTACCTTTGGCGGTTTCTCTTGGAGGAAGTTGGGAGTCTTCGATAAGTGAATCAATTTGTAGATCAATAGGAGTTCGCAACTGTGCCCCATCAGGAAGGAAGACTTTGCATCCGTTGTCGGTCGCTGGATTGTGAGATGCCGTGACCATAATTCCTAGGTCAGCAGACTGTTGACGTACCGCAAAAGAGATCACAGGAGTTGGGATCGTCTTAGTAAAGACTTGAGAATTGATCCCATAATGGGAGAATATGCCTGCTATATCAGCTGCGTATATTTTGCTATTCTTTCGAGCGTCGTATCCGATAACAACTGATTTTCCCTGTCCCAAATATTTAGCGATTCCTACAGCCAGCCTTCGGACAGTAAGACGATTCATTTGGTTGGGTCCAGCACCTTGTGTACCGCGAATACCAGCTGTCCCAAACGTCAATCGTTGCGAGAACCTATCATTGAGCGCATCGACGTCGTTCTTTTCTAGCAATCCCCGAAGTTCGGCACGAGTTTCTGCATCGGGATCATGCTCAATCCATTCCTCTACTTGTTCGGTGCGGTTGCTGCTGTTAGTCGGTTCCATAGTTTGATCGTGTCAAAGGTTGAGCGTCGATGATACAAGATCTTTTAGAGAGGACTGGGGCCGAGCTCCGGTGTGAGAGATGACTTCTGCGGCGACTAGAGAACCGACCGTGCCGCATGTCTGAAGATCAAATTGCTTTATAAGCCCATAAAGGAACCCTGATGCGTAGAGATCTCCGGCACCTGTAGAGTCAGTAACTTTCTCGACCGGGTGGGCTTCAATTTCGATGATTTGGTCTTCGGTAACTATTGTCGAGCCTTTGGACCCTTCGGTAATGCATGCGATCTCAACTTGTCCCCTGATCCAGTCGATAGCCCTTTCAAGCGACGGACAACCGCTTAATGTTAGAAACTCGGCTTCATTGCCGAAAAGAATATCTATTGGCCCTGCGATAAGCTCTATCCACTCTTGATGATGTCTCTCAACACAGAATGTGTCTGAAAGCGTGAACGATACTTTCTTATTCGATTCTTTCGCTATAGACATTGCTAGACGGATTGCTTGCTTGGTTGTCTCAACATCCCAGATGTAGCCTTCGCAATAGAGGTAATCTGCTGCTGCGATTATTTCAGGGTCGATATCTTCAGCGAACAAGGTGCTGCTTGCCCCTAAATACGTATTCATTGTCCTTTCACCATCTGGTGTGACAAGCACCATTGAACGTGCAGTCGGAAGGCCAGAGGAAATTGGCGTAACTAGATGGTCAACGCCTACGGCTTCAATGTCGTGGACGAAGAACTTCCCTAGCTCATCGTCTTTTACTTTTCCTATATACCCTGACGATGCCCCTAGGAGCGAGATCCCCGCCATGGTATTTGCTGCTGATCCTCCGGAAGTTTGAATAGCTGGGTGCATTTCGCTATATATTGCTAAGGCTGTTTGTTCATCGACGAGCGACATAGAATTTTTTACTAGCCGATGTCGGCTTAGGAAATCATCGTTTTCGTGGCTGATGATATCCACGATTGCATTTCCGATTCCGACGATGTCGTATGATAAATCCAAGTTGCTCAAAGTAAACCTTCTACATGGTTATTCTTTATGTCGTTAACTCGATTGCTCTTCAGCGTACGCTATTGCATCACTCCAGCTGACACCATCAGCGATCATTTGTTTGTATTGCATAACATGTCGTGGACGGTTGAAACCAAGAATACCTACCAAGCGTTCTTCGCGGCCATACAAGGTAGCGAATCTTCGTTCCTCTATGGATCCGGTGATTATCTTTATTTCGTCATCTGGACGTGTACGGCCAGCTAACTGTATCTTTCGGTCAAATTGATCTGTCCAAAACCAAGGAGTCGGGGTGTAAGGTTCGGGTGGGTTATCTCCGGCCAGAAGTCGTCTTGCAGCATACATGCCTTGTTCAACGGCATTATCCCAATGTTCTACTCGCATCATTTCGCCGAAAAGTTTATTTGGCCAGCGGGCAACATCTCCTGCTGCGACAACATTAGGTGCAGCGAGGCAGGTTTCATCGCAAACAACTCCATTGTCGATTTCCAAGCCGCTTCCTTCAAGCCATTCGGTATTTGGGATCACGCCGATCCCGATGACGACAATATCAGCGTCAATTTCTGTTCCGTCCGCGAGAACGACCTGCTCGACTCTAGAATCGCCTCTAAGCGTGTCGACTCCGACTCCGGTGATGACTTCCACTCCATGATCTCGGTGGACATCTGCGAGGACTTCCCCCATCTCTGCTCCTAAAACTCGCTCAAATGGGACAGGTGCTACCTCTATCATTGAAACGTCGAGCCCTCGTTCACGTGCTGTCGCTGCAACTTCTGCCCCGATGAAACCAGCTCCAACGACTACGACTCTTCTTGGTTGGGAATCAAACGATTCCTTCAAAGCTAAAGCATCATCTAAGCCACGGAGAGTGTATACGCCTTCAAGGTCTTCGGTACCTGGGAGGGAACGGCAACGAGCCCCGGTTGCGATAACCAGTCCGTCATAATTAAGGTCGGCGCCGGAACTAAGAGATATAGTCTTGCTTTGAAGGTCCAACTGAACGGCCTTCTCACCGAGATGCCATTCGAAGTTAAGGCCATCATGGCGCTCGGGGTTCATCAATGAAACGCGATCAGACTCCCAGACTCCCGCTAATACCTGCTTTGAGAGAGGTGGCCTGTCGTAGGGAAGATGGGGCTCATCTCCTACAAGATGGATCGCGCCATCAAATCCCTGTGATCTTAATTCCTCTGCTGCACGGAGTCCCGCAAGAGAAGCTCCGGCAATTACAATGCTTTTCAGTTGTCAGCCCTCAGCAATTGCTATCGCTTGTTTTGGGCAGCGCTGGAGTGATTCCTCAACCTTTGCGCGCAGTTCTTCGCCTGGCTCCTCTGTAAGGAGATAAAGAAAGTCGTCATCACGAACTTCAAATACTTCAGGGGCAACTTGCATGCAGATGGCGTTGCTCTCACATAGGTCATAATCTACTACGACACGAAATCCCACAATTCCTCCTAAATTCTTATTTGCCATCAGGATAGCCTATTCTTTAGCTGAGATGGTAAGTCCGCTTAAACTTCGACACATTTAGTGTCTGACGCATTTCGACGAACGATTTCGCGTGCATTATCAAACACAAGGATCTCCCCTTCAGCTTCTTTTAGGACGTAGATCCAGAGACTGATGGCATGGCATACGCTTAAACCTTGATCGGGCTCTGAAGGGGTTAAGAAAGTTGCTTGCGCTCCTACTACTTTCACGCCGTCAAACGTTATCGAAATACTTATATCGTTGATCCAAGAAGAAAAAACTTCATTTCCTTCGAGGAATGTACGTAACTCATTTTCGACAAGGCCTTGATTGGCTTTCAAGGCGGCAGCCATTGCTTCGATACTTATGCCACATTCATCAGCGTTGTAGATTTCAAATTTTTGTTGGGCAACTAGTGCATCAGGGTCAAATGTCGCAGCAAATAGCTGATCTAATTCATCAATTTCTGCGATATCTGCCAAGGTGTTCCTTAGCTTCTCCACTACGTTAGTTATTCCATCAGGGGAAACTTCAAGAAGCGCTTCCAAATCATCTAATTCGATACCGCTGTTTGCCAACCCAATTTCAAAGTTTTCATCAACGAGAGCACAATAGGCGTCGATATCTCCCTTTGTACTTCCTGAGCATGCAGAAATGAAGACAACAAGCAAGAAAAAGCCAACTATGGCAGCGGGGAGGGAAAGCTTTCGCTGATGATGTATTTTGATCACATTTAGAGTCTACATCAGCTAGTTGTTGGGTTTATCAGCTCCCACAACCCACATGGCAAAATATTGTGCTCCGCCGCCGTAAGCATGCCCGAGTGCTTTTTTAGCGCCGGCCACTTGGTGCTCTCCAGCCATCCCTCGAACTTGTAGCGCCGCTTCAGCGAATCGAATCATTCCAGAAGCGCCGATCGGGTTAGAAGATAAGACACCTCCTGAGCAATTAACTGGAAGGTCGCCGCCTTCAATATGTGTTGCGCCTGATTCAACCATTTTCCATCCATCGCCGCGTTCGCAGAATCCAAGGCTTTCTAACCACATCGGTTCGTACCAGCTGAAAGGAACGTAAAGTTCTGCCGCATCGATCTCTTCCCGCGGGTTGGTGATTCCTGCTTGTTCCCAGAGGTCTGCTGCGCATTCTCGGCTTGCTTGTGGATTTACTTCGTCACGCCCAGGGAAATTGTTCGCTTCACTTCTCATCGCCCCTGCGTGGATCCATGCTGGGTTCGGTGCCTGATCCGCTATGGATTCATGAACGATAACCATCGCCGCTGCACCATCAGAAGATGGGCAAGTTTCTGAGTAGCGTATTGGTTCCCAAAGCATTGGAGATTCTACGACTTGATCAAACGTGAGATCTTTTTGATGCAGGTGGGCGTATGGGTTCAAGAGAGCATGTTGACGGTCTTTAAATGCCACCATGCATCCGATGAGTTCTGGGGCGTTGGACTCCTCCATGTATTGGCGGATAATGGGCGAGAAGTATCCTCCAGCCCCGGCATTGATGGATACTTGGAAGGGTTGCTTGAGGCTTAGTGCCCACATTGCGTTTGATTCACTCTGTTTTTCCCAGCCTACGGTCAACACTTTTTTGTGTACTCCGGAGTGAACTAATGATGCGGCGACGAGAGCTGTTGATCCGCCTACTGAACCAGCTGTGTGCACACGCAATATGGGTTTACCGACACATCCTAAGGCTTCTGACAGGAAGATCTCTGGCATCATTACGCCTTCAAAGAAGTCCGGTGCTTTCCCCATGACTACGGCATCGATGTCGTCCCAGTCCATTCCTGCATCTTCCAGAGCCCTAAGTGCTGCTTCTCTAACAAGCCCCGGCATTGAGACATCTCCTCTTGTTGCTGAGAAATTTGTCATCCCGATACCGATGACTGCCGCTGTTTCTCCTCCAGCACCCATCAGTCTCCACCTCCATCAAGGACGCAAACTAGATTCTGTTGCAATAATGGACCGGCTGTAGCGTGGGCCAGAGCCCTATTCGCGCTGCCATCCCAAATAGATCTTGCTGCTTCCGCAATGCGAAGAAGTCCTGAAGCCATGAGTGTGTCTGCTTGGATCGGGTATGACCGTTGTGGGATTTTGGGTATATCTAAACCCATTTCTTTCCTCAGCAAGAGGTCATGGGTCGTATACGCAGCATGTAGTTCAGTGGAGTCAATGGGGCCATCGTGTGCGCCTGCGTTCTTGGCGGCGAGCCGTGCCGAGGGAGCGGCGGTGAGGTCTCGTACCCCAAAGTGGTGTGCATCGATCCGATGATCGATTCCAGTGATCCATGCTGGTCTTTCGCAAAGTTCATCTGCTTTTTCTTCAGAGGCAAGAATAAGCGCTACGCCACCATCGGCGTATGTTGGGCAGTCTGCTTCTCGAAGAGGGTCTGCCAAAAGGGGTTGCGAAAAGTAGTCTTCTCTACTCTCAACTGTTCCCGTTCTAAGGGCACAATCTGCCAGTTCGTCTGGCGTGATGATTCCTTGCTCCAGTAGTAGTCGTGCTTGTAATGCTGCTACTGAATGTGCGTCTGGCCATAGTGGCGCGACATAGTATGGGTCTAGTTGTGTAGATAGAACGTCTTGGAGCGATCCGGGTGAGGGTTTCCCATAGGAGTACACGAGTGCGGTATCGATAACACCCATCTGGAATTTCACCCATGTTTCATATAACGCCCATGCTCCGTCCATTTCTACGTGACTTTCTGCAATTGGGGGGACAGGCCCAACTGCATCGAGGGTCATTACAAAGGAAAATGCCTGCCCGGCGAGGAAATCAGAACTCCCGGAACAGGTAAAACCTATGTCTGTTTGATCTAGCCCTGTTCTGGTTCTGACCTCAGTGATAAGCGGAATCATCATCTCGACTTCGGTGTCCAGCATTTTTTCTTCTTGGCGGCTTGCTGCTGCAACAACGGCGACTTTACGCATCTGCTTCACCTTTTTTCCGCACATGCCAACCTCGTACTCCCGCTGCTTCAAAGGGGATATCTGGTTCACCAGTTGGTTTCCAATAAAGGATATTCTCAGCAGTCATTCCTATCTCATCATCCGGTTTCCATACCGCTTCGACGCGCATCCCGATCCGGCATTCCTCCGGCGGGCACTCAGCTACAAGGTTCAAGAATCCAATATCTGCGCCATCTAAAAAAATCCATGCTGAAATATATGGAAGCTCTAGATCTCTTCCAGGAATCGGAACGTTCGTAACACAAAATGACCCTACATGTCCTGTGTGGGGCATCTCTACAAATTCATCGCATAGGGCACCGTGTCTGGGGTCGGCTCCTCGCGGGGGCACAAGGACAGCTCCATCGACTGGAGAAACATTCCCTAGGATTTTTTTGTTTCCGAACTCTCGTAAATACGTTTGAGCTGCCACACCTGGTGTAAATGTATATTCCATCCGTATCGGGGTTCGCACTGATTGCACAGGCTCTACTCCATCGAGCGATGACGGGACGCTGATTTCAGCCATTGCTCTCCTCAAATGGTACGAATCCTTCAATGTCTTTTATGTGCCCCTCGGTGACCTCTCTCCATTTGATACGCACCTTCATTCCAACTTCTAATGCTTCAGGCCCTTCAGCGAGAACTGCATGGAATAAGGGAGTATCAGCTCCTTCTAGCTTGATCATCGCTAGTGCGTGTGGAGAGTCCCACGGTGACTGAGGGCGTGGTTCTTGAACCCATGTCCACGTGATTACTTCACCCTGCTGAGCTACTTCGACCATCTCAGTTAGGGTTTCGGAAGTCTCTGGGTCATATTCTGTTGGTGGGACAAGGACTGTTCCGTCTTGTCGTTTAATGCCAAGCACGATTTTTTCACGGAGTCCAGTTAAAAACGCTCCGATTACAGGGCCTGTTGTCCGTGTGAAGGGATACTCGAGAACGAGTGGGGAGCTTAGACGTTCGTTTGATTCCACTTGGATTCCTTTATGTGAAGCGGTTTGGTATCAGAACTCTATAACTTGGCGTATTACTTCACCGTTTCGAACCGCTTCAAGCGCTGGGTTGATTTCATCAATCTTTATCCGGCGGGTAATCATTCCTTCTAGGTCTAATTTTCCTTGCTTGTAGAGTCTTAGCAACTTGTGAAAGTCGCTTCTGACATCAGTTCCACCATAGTAAGAGCCGACAAGTATTTTTTCGCTGAAAAAAAGTTCGAAAGCGCTGAATTGCACCATTTCTTCCATTCTTCCTACGCCGACAATACATGCGGTTCCGCCCCTGCGAACAGCATCAAATGATGCTCGCATCGTCAAAGGATTACCGATACATTCGAGCGCATAGTCAAAACCATCTCCGCCGGTTATTTCTAGTTTCGCACCGTCAACATCTTCTGGTTTCACAGCGTGGGTAGCACCAAATCTTCTCGCATCGTCAAGTTTTGCGTCGTTAAGATCCACTGCAACAATTTCCGCAGCTCCTGCTATTCGTGCGCCTTGAATGGCTGCAACGCCTACTCCCCCAGCGCCGTAGACGATAACGGAAGAGCCCGGGGTGATTTTTGCTGTGTTCAGAGCTGCCCCGGCCCCTGTCATAACTCCGCATCCAATGAGCGATGCAATATCTAGCGGGATATCAGTGTCTATCTTTACAACAGCTTGCTTGGGTAGAAGAGTTTTCTCAGCGAAGGTTCCAGCCCCAGCCATTGCATGAACAGGCACATCGGCTTCGGTGAAATGAGGTAACATCATCGATCCGAACTGAACGGTCATACACAAATTTGGGCTCACATGATCAATACAGAATTTGCAATTACCGCATGGCGGTGACCAAACCACTATTACATGATCCCCTACAGCGACTTCAGTTACGTTGTCCCCTACAGCATCTATAATCCCAGCCCCTTCATGCCCAAGCACTGCCGGACATTCAGTCGGGATTGTCCCGTTCATAGCGGAGACATCTGAGTGACAAACACCGGTATGGGTAATCTTGACAATGACGTCGTCAGGGCCTGGATCATTGAGTTCAATTGTGTCAGTGACATCGAGGTCTTGATCGCCGGTATTGCGCAGGACTGCTGCAAGCATAAGGACTCCCATCTAGTTCGGAATTTCTATGCACAAGATAGGCCCTAGAAGTCCAAATGTAAAAACCGTCGTAGACGAAAGCAGCATTTATAATCGATACCTTGATGGGCGATATGAATAAGACTCCAGATTATTTTCAGGAAAGAGCGTTATCAAAGCTGCTTTGGCGTGGGTCAACGAAAGCTTGCCCTTTGTGTGGTGAAAGGAATTTATTTAAGAAATGGGTTCACATGGCGGACCACTGCCCTCGTTGCAAACTACGTTTTGAGCGAGTGGAAGGACACTGGATAGGCGCTGTCGGGATTAACACCATTGTTTCTGTAGTGCTTCTCGTAGTGGGGCTTACGATTTTTTTCTATGTTACGTATCCAGATATTCCGACTGGAATGTGGGTTTTTTGGTTTGCTGCCGCTTTTGGATTCGTACCAATTTTCTTCTACCCAAATTCAAAGACCTTATGGACCGCTATCGATATTCTTATGCGGCCGATAGAAGAGCAAGATTTTGAACCAATTGAACATGGCGAGTCTCAAGACAGCGACGACGACCTTTACGGTACCTAGTAGTGAAATTTTCTAGGGAATGTGCTGTCCCTTCTGTCCGCCGGTAGTGTTTGCTCAATGATTGCCGTTGATGTGTTACTGAACACAAATTTAGAAACCAACGCGGAGACTGCAAAGGGCTTGGATGCTTCGGGCGCTGATGGTTTATTCACGTACGAAGGCAAAGGCGATGTGTTTTTTCCACTGGTTCGGGCTGGAACCGTTACAAATGGAATGCTTTATACAAATATTGCTGTCGCAATCCCCCGAAGCCCGATGCATCTTGCATATCAAGCTTGGGATATGCAACGGCTGACCGGTGGACGGTTCGCATTGGGTCTAGGGTCTCAGATACGAGCACATATTGAAAACCGTTACGGTTCTGTCTGGGAAAGTCCGCTTCGACAAATGCGTGAAACTATAGAAGCGACAAAGGCAATATTTGACTCATGGCAGCATCAGACGCAACTTGAATTTGAAGGAGAATGGACTCGCCATACCCTCTCCTCTCCAATGCTGACCCCAGAGCCTCTACCAACTGGACCTCCTCCGATCTGGCTTGCTGCCCTAGGGCCAAAAATGACGCAACTGGCAGGAGCGTGCGCTGATGGGCTACTAGTCCACCCTTTTACCTCTCAAGAGCATCTTTCCAAACACACGATTCCAAATATGATGATGGGATTGGACTCTCAAGGCAAAGACCTATCTAATTTCACTCTCACTGTTGGAGCAATTGTCGGAGTTCATGACGGAACAGCGGAAAGCAAAGACCAGGCAGAATCTGTGGTTCGTGGAATGCTCGGATTTTATGGGTCAACACCCGCTTATCGACCTGTCCTCGAAACCCATGGGTGGGGTGAGCTTCAACCCCAGCTCCGACATATGACGAAAGAGGGGAAATGGGAAGAATTAGGAGACCTCTTTAACCAAGAGCATTTGCAGGCCCTTTCGATAATCGGAACACCCTCCGAAGTCGGTGTCGAACTTGCTAAACGGTTCGGACAAACCGCTGACCGGGTTGCCTTGTCTATTCCTCAAGGCATTAACCCATCTTGGCTTACTGATCTGGTGAGCGGCGCGAAAGGGTCGTAGTTAACGATCAAAAGGAATATTTTTAAATTGTTCCTGTAAAACATTTTTGGTGATTTTCCCTGAAGGATTCCGAGGGATAGAGGCAATAACTTCTAATTGCTCAGGTATTGCGTTCTTTCTAAGGCCAGCGTTCTCCAAGTAACTACGAAGCACAGAAAGACTAATGGGATCTTGCCCATCAACAATAGATACAACTGCGCATGCTCGTTCGCCGGTAACCGAATCTGGTAAACCAATCACTGCTACATCGCTGACCTGCGGGTGGTCGAAGAGAAGATCTTCTACTTCTTTGGCCGAAATATTTTCACCGTGGCGTATGATGACATCTTTTAACCTTCCTGAAATGACGACGTACCCGTCCTCATCAATAATTCCCAAGTCACCAGTTCGGAAGTACCCATTTTCATCAAAAGCTTCTGCATCCAGAGAAGCGTCAAGGTATCCAAGCATAAGTTGAGGCGCTTTAGCTCGTAATTCTCCCTCTTCCCCGGGTCGGGCAACAGACCCATCTGCCGTAACAGCTATAAGGTCAACTCCGGGCATAGCTTTCCCTTCCGACGTTGCAAGTTTGTCGTCAGGATCCGTAGCTGCCCCCATTGTAAGTATCGGCGCTTCTGTTAATCCCCAACCTGAAACGATGCCGCTACCCCCAAGTTCCTCTTTGACTTCAGCATGAAGGGTAAGGGGTTTCGGAGCGCCACCTCCAGGAAAGTTTTTCACATTTGGAAAAATCCTATTCGCAGGGTTTTCGCGTTGGGCGGTGAGGTATGCCATGTGGAATGGCGTGCCAGCACCCGGATGGGTGCAGCCTTCTTGAGAAAGAAGCTTCGTTGTCTTTACAGGATCAAATGCGGCATCACAGATTAATGTTGCTCCGGTCTGCAATGCAGTAAATAGCCAAGTTAAACCTCCGATATGTGGGAACGGGAAAACGAGTGCTGGCCTGTCTTCAAACTGGACATCCAATCGTTCCCCCATACTTTGCCCTATCGCTGCAATAGACGCGTCGGTATGTTTTGCCCCTTTGGGGTCCGAAGTGGTACCTGATGTGTAACACAGCCACCGTAACGCGTGTTCTTGGCCCTCTAGATACGCGGGAAGGATTGCTGGGTCCGCAGCTGGGAAATTATTGGGTTCCACAGCTAAAGCTGTCAACTGGCTAGCTGAGGAGATGTTCACTCCCATTTCCTCAAAATTAAACCCCCGATATTCCTTAGGGGTCAGCAAAAATGAAGCTTCCGCTTGCCTGACGCAAAATCCGACCTCTCGTTCTCGGTAGATAGCAATAATCGGATTTTGGATTGCCCCTAGGCGGCTAAGCGCTGCAGTAAGGACAATGGTTTCTATCCATGTTGGGAGTTCCCAAGTGACTACATCTCCTTCTCGTACTCCCAACTCGTAGAAACCGGCGGCCATTTCCTGTGACGCGATTTTGTATTCGAGGAAAGTTAATCTTCGTCCTTGCTCATCGACAAGCATTTCTGATTCGGGGGTGAGCTCAGCGCGTTCAAGAACTAAATTCCATAGATCGTTTGTTTCTATTCCCACTTTTCCCCCTGGCTGCTGGGAACATAGTTCATAATTGAGCTATCCAATTTTAATATGCGCCTTTAAATGTGTTCCTGGGTCGTTGACCCATCCCTTCCCTACTGCGTATTGCACCATCCCTGAGAAATCTTCTTCCCAGCCTTCTGGGGTTTCGCCTTTGACATTGTGCGTAATCCATTCAATGCTCACCCACACATGCCCGTCTCCAGCCGGCGCTGCTCCATTCCCTATAACCGATGCGACACGACCTTCATCGATTTCTGGGCTTTGGATATGAAATTCAGTTAGGACTTCAGGTTCTAGAATTGAAGCTGTTTCTGTATCTACGTTAATGGAAATATGCATGTGAAGATTCTAATCGGAACGGGATGCCGTGCCCATACGTCTCGTGTAATGTTTGGTATGGAAGAAAATGTGACTGTAGTAGCTACTGGCTTGGGGTTTCCTGAAGGGCCTGTTGTTATGGATGATGGCAGCATTGTTCTCGTAGAAATCTCTGGGCCGCGCCTATCTCGTGTCACGGCTGAAGGGGAAAAAGAAACTATTGCTGAATGGGAAGATGCGGGTTCTTCAGGGCCAAATGGTGCAGCTGTTGGCCCAGATGGTTGCATCTACGTCTGTAATAATGGTGGATTTATTTGGACTGAGCACAAGGGAATGCGATTCCCACTGGAGCGTTCTACAGGAGCTAATCAAGCTCCAAATTATGTTTCCGGTTCTATAGATCGCGTTGATTTGGGAACTGGTGAAATTACTCAGATTTACCACGAATTCGAAGGAGATCATTTGTGCGGTCCCAACGATATTGTTTTTGATGAAACTGGAGGGTTTTGGTTTACGGATCTTGGGAAACAACGGCCCAGAGAGATAGATAAGGGAGCCGTCTATTATGCTCAGCCTGACGGGTCATCTATCCAGCGGTGCATAGATAATATTGACCATCCAAATGGGTGCGGATTATCTCCTGATGGGAATACCTTGTACGTGGCTCAAACGACTACGGGAAGGTTGTGGGCGTATGACCTCGAAGGTCCTGGGGCGCTCAAAAGCAGAAGGGGTCGATGTATAGCTAATACTCTTGGCTCGCTCGATTCGCTCGCCGTTGAGGAAGATGGCACTGTTGTCGTAGCTGCGTTGCCTGATGGCCTATTGGTCGTTAGACCTGATGAATCCCATGAGTACGTATCGATCGATGGGCCGTTGACAACGAATATTGCTTTCAGCCGTGGCGATGAAAATATCGCTTACGTGACTGAATCGGGTTCGGGATCGCTACTTGCTCTGGATTGGCCTAGATCGGGCTTGGAACTCGCCTTTTCAGCTTAACCGTTGCGAACCGAAGATCTTCCGGTAAAGGCTATGAACCGTTCGACGGAATCATCCGTTTCAATCTCGATAGCAGGGTCGAACCGTCCTGGCCCGCGCAACCCTGCCTCTCTTGGTTTCATCACATCGTATGCTTCCTCAGCCATCGCTTGCGGAATGCAATGATCAATTGCGGATGCATCAGCTACGTCCCATATATGCGTCGCTGTGTCAATCCAGATAATCCCGAGAAAATCGTCTACCGACATCTCGCCGAACGGTGTTTGGACAATTTTTTTAAGACTCTCTTCATTCCATCGGTCTTCTATCCCTTGCGCATAATGGGCGGCGAGAGCTACAGGGTCAGAATCTGTTGAAAAGTTTGGGGAATCCGCATCGACCTGATCCACCATAGCCATGACCATGGTCGCATGTTCAAGTACATCTTGGACATTCCACTCTTCGCAGCATGTCTGCTGATCGTGTTTGGATCGTGATGCTACCTCTGCGAAAATCTTCAGGGTATGCCCATATCGGGCGTGGTTATAGCTAGCAGTTTCTTCGAGAGTGCTGGCTGGTAAGTATGAGTGCTGTGAACTCATTGGCTTCCTTTCTAATATGTGAATGTATTTGCTTTGGCTTTTTTCGTTATAAGCGCTCCAAGTTCGGCTAGTTGTGATGACCCACCACCAAGAGTATTTTCTAATTGTTTGACCCAAAGGAAATACCGATGGACTGGGTAATCAACGTCTGCTCCCATTCCTCCATGGAGGTGTTGCACATCATGGACTACTTTTTGTCCGATCTCTGAGGCCCACCATTTCGCTATTCGTACTTCTTCAGATGCTGGGAAGCCTGCATCTAGACGCCAGGCTGCTTGCCAAAGGACAAGTCGCATCGCATCTGTTCCGATATAGCAGTCTGCTGCTCTTTGCGTCACTGCTTGATTATGCGATAGTGGTCTTCCGAATTGTTCCCGCTCGCTGGTGTATTCAGCTGCCATCTCTGTTGCCTTGGCGCAACATCCGACTGCTATAGCTGATGTCGCCACATTGATCCTTTCCAGCATCCAGATGATTGAAAGATTGCCTTGCCCTGCTTCTCCTAATGGCTCTGCAGGCACAGCGTCACAATCGATCTGGGCTTGGAGCTCTCTGTTGGTGGTGACATTGGGCGTTAGCGTTAAGCCGGTTGTTTCTTTTTGGATGAGGAACAAGCAAGAATCTTCGGGTCCAGTTTTTGCAGGGACGAGAATATAGTCAGCGAGATGTGCCGCTGGAATGGCAGGTTTTGTCCCATGAAGTACCCATTGGCCGTCAGTGCATTTTGCTTCCAGTGAGGTGTCAAGTGGGTTGTTTACCCCCCACTCCTGAAATCCGCCCGTAACGATGCATTCTCCCGATGCAATAGCGGGTAAAAGTCTCGACTGTTGCTCTGCTGTTCCAAATTCAACGATGGGAAGCGCTCCCATGACAAGTGTTGGTAAGAGCGGCACTGGGGCGACTGTTCGTCCTTGCTGCTCGAGGATGAGGGCAAGTTCAAAAACCCCAAATCCGAGGCCACCGTACTCTTCGGGTATTGCTACCCCTAGAAGGTTAGCGTTCGCGAGTTCTTTCCATAGGTCACTGTCAAAGCGTTCCTCTGTTGTTTCGATTTCTTCTACCCGGTCAGCTGGCGATGATCCTTCAAAGATTTGGTTACTGAGATCTAGAAGCGCTTGCTGTTCTTCGGTGAGGTCGAAATTCATGGATTTAGCGCTTCCCTCTGCTCATTCCTAGACCCATCCATGCAATGATTTCACGTTGTATTTCGTTTACTCCACCGCCGAAAGTATTGATCTGCGCTGATCGGCCGGCAGCTTCAAGCTCACCTCGTAGAATTGCCCCTGGTGATCCGCCGCGTAAATATCCCGCTGCGCCGACAACTCCAAGTAGCAAGTGGTATACGTCCGCCACGCTTTCAGTCCCATATACCTTTGCCGTGGAGGCGTGATACGGCTTCAACTCTCCAGCTTCAACAGCTGTCGTCATTCTCCAGTTCATCAAATTAAGGGCATCAAGCTTTGCACGGCATTTTGCGAGGTCCATTTGTACCCATGGAAGGTCTATAACATATTGTTCTTTGCTGGTTTCTGTTGCTGCCGCCCATCGAAGAACATCATCAAATAGTCGGAAAGAAAGGACACTAACGGCGGCAAGCCCAACTCGTTCGTGGTTCAATTGGCTCGCTATAAGCCCCCACCCTCCATCAAGATCACCTACGAGGTTCGTGTATGGGACCCTTACTTCGTCATAGTAGGTGGCTGTTGTTGTCGCATTCCCTACTGTCACGATTGGGGTATAGCTAAAGCCTTGTGTGTCTGTTGGGACAATGATGATTGAAATTCCTTTATGTTTCTTCGCTTCAGGGTTAGTTCGACATGCCAACCAGACATAGTCAGCTTCATTGGCGCCGCTAGTCCACATCTTTTGACCGTTGATAATCCATTCATCTCCGTCGCGTTCTGCTCGTGTACTTAACGATAAAAGGTCTGTCCCTGCTGCCGCTTCGCTATACCCGATGGCGAACGTGATTTCACCTGAAAGAATTTTCGGGAGGAAGAAGTCCTTATGTTCCTGACTTCCCATTTCCATAAGGGTCGGCCCAACGGTATTTAGGGTCACAAAAGGCATTGGTGCATTAGCGCGAACAGATTCATCGTACAAAATGAACTGGTCAGTGGGCGTTCGTCCTTGCCCGCCGTATTCCTTCGGCCAGCCGACGCCCAACATTCCATCTTTGCCCATTTGGCTAAATAACTGGCGGCGAATTGGCGAAGTTTCATGTGCGCCGCGGAGGCCTTCACGGATGTCGTCTGTCATGAGCCCAGCAAAATATTCCCGGACTTCTTTTCGAAAAGATTGTTGTTCAGGGGTTTCCTCAAGAAACATCTAACGCTCCATAAATAAGTTATTTACTGGATTTTACGATACCCGTTTGGAAACAGGAGTGGAATTTTTAGCAAGAAAATCGTAATAGAGGAAATCTAGCGTTAGTTGTAAATGGACGCCCAAAGCTTTATAGAGCTTCGCCACCTTCTTCACCGGTACGGATTCTGACGAGTCGCTCTACGCTTGATACCCATATTTTTCCATCACCGATTTTTCCGGTTCGAGCTGCTCCTAGAATTGCGTCAACTGCTTTATCAGCTTCACCATCTGAGACAACGATCTCTAGCCGGCTCTTAGGAGTAAACGCTACTTTATATTCAGTTCCTCTATACGTTTCAGTGTGGCCGCCCTGCCTTCCAAAACCTTGGGCTTCGGTAACAGTCATTCCTTGAACCCCAATCGACCCTAGGGCCTCTTTGACTTCTTCTACTTGATGGGGTTTGATCACTGCGGTAATCAGTTTCATCTGAACAGTTTCTCTTTCTCTTCAAAAACTTTTTGAAGTTACTATTACCCTAATCTATTCGGAAAGTGTTTGTGTTTCTAGATTGTTAACATCGCGTTACAAGCCCGAAAGTGGCAAATAAAGTAGAATTCGCTATTGAGCTCCATAAACGCTTTCTGGTGGTGGGGCGCCCGCTATGCTGGCGTGAACGAGGCCATGGACCTCTTCAACCTTTATCTGCCGGTCTCCAACTGATTGCACTGGCCCATGTTGCCACCCATCGCACACATTTAATTGTCCCCCCGTTGCTTCGAAGGTCCTTCCGGTCACATCACATTCTGGACTTGCGAGCCATACGACTAAGGGAGAGACGTTCTCAGGAGCTTTTGCATCGAATTGGCCCTCATGAATATCATCAGACGAGTAGAAAATACCTTCCGTCATCCGTGTTCGAGCATCAGGAGCGATTGCATTTACTAAGACTCCGTATCGGCCCCATTCGCTGGCTTGTTGAATTGTCAGTTGCGCTATGGCTGCTTTTGCAGCTGCGTAGTTTCCCTGCCCTATCGATCCCATTAGTCCTGCCCCTGAACTGGTATTGACTATTCTTGCTTGAACGTCTTCGCCTTGTTTTGCTCGATCGCGCCAATGCGTTATGGCGTGACGTGCAGGAGCGAAATGTCCTTTGAGGTGAACGCGCACGACGGTATCCCATTCTTCTTCGCTCATACTTGCGAGCATTCTGTCGCGAAGGAATCCAGCGTTGCAGATAAGGCCATCGAGTACACCCCATGTATCAATAGCTTGTTGCACCATTGCTTCTGCTTCGCTCCAATTAGCTACATCAGCATTGTTGGCGATCGCTTCTCCGCCGGCATCAATGATTTCATCGACCACGTCTTGAGCTGGACCTGAAGTTGCTGAGGTTCCGTCACGTTCCACTCCAAGGTCATTCACTATCACCCGAGCTCCCTGTTGGGCTAATGACAGAGCGTGGGTGCGTCCCAACCCTCGAGCTGCCCCGGTTACGATGATTACTTTTCCTTCACAC
>Ga0208764_10000329_pt1 | contig 30163 bp, 20 predicted proteins | sample ETNtaG_18_FD_185762 | JGI IMG/M metagenome (GOLD analysis project Ga0208764, IMG submission 185762) | Marine microbial and viral communities from oxygen minimum zone, Eastern Pacific Ocean - ETNP201302SV91 (SPAdes) (version 2) | ecosystem: Environmental > Aquatic > Marine > Oceanic ... | reverse complement strand
CCTATGGGATGATTGGCAGGAAGTGCCCGTTGCTATAACGGATCCAGCAGGTGACTATAATTATGATGACTGGGCCGAGTTAAAGATCACCAATGATGACGAATTTTTATTTTTTAAAATAAGTTTAAACAGTGAAGAGACCCTACTCCAGGATTGGAATAATTTTTTCCTGTACATCGACGCGGATAGAGATTCTCTAACTGGCCATCCTTTCCGCGGCCTTGGGGCGGAATTGACCTGGCATTTTGGTAATCGCACTGGGCAGTATTTTGATCAGAATGGGGTCACTGATTTATGGCAGAATGATATATCCTTGCGCCAAGCGCCTACTGTTACTAGCACAGATTTCGAGATCGCAATTGCACGAGATTCTTTTCCGCTGAACGATCCTGACTCTATTGCTGTCATTTTTAGTAGTTTTTACGATACGGGAGATTACATCCCCGATAGTTGGGGCGGTGTAGTTTACCAAATGGATAGGACAGTAGTGGGCCCAGCAGAGCCCATCCTACTGGAAAAAGAAGGTACCCGGTTGGTAAGCTATAATACGCATTATACTGGTATCTTAGAACCAGATCGCCAGCCCTATTTCGAGCGAATTTTTAAAGCCCTGGATCCTGATATTATTGCCCTGCAGGAACATAGTGAGTGGAACGAGATTGGTGATATTATTTCGAGCTGGTTTCCAGAGAATACTTGGTACCAAGGTTATACCTTTCGGGACCTGGTAGTGATCAGTAAATACCCAATCATTAATGAGGCCAATTTGATCAGCTCAGAAAGAACTATGTGTGTACTCCTTGAAACGGATGACCCGGTCAATCCTTACCTGCTGATCCTTAATTCCCATTTCTCGTGCTGTGATAATGATGATGATCGCCAGGAACAAGTGGATGAGTTGGTGCAGGTACTCCGGGAATGGCGGTTGAATGATAATGGACCCTTTGACCTGCCCGAAGGAACGCCCATGTTTCATGTTGGTGATTTTAATTTTGTGGGGTACCGTGAGCAGATTGAAACAGTAACGGCAGGCGATATCCAAGATGAAGCAGCTTACGGGCTTGACCATCCTCTAGACTGGGATGGTACAGCCATTACAGATTTATTTTCCAGACATACCCATAAACGAATGGCCTATACTTGGCGTTCGGACGGCAGTTCTTTTAATCCAGGGAAATTGGATTATGTGCTCTATACGGATAGTAATTTATCCATTTTGAAACACTTTGTTCTAAATACGCTGGCGATGCCTGATTCTGTATTAAGCGAATTATTACTGGAAGCAGATGATACTAATGAAGCATCGCCTCATTTACCCAGAATAGTCGATTTTATGGTGAGTAACCTGGGTATCTCAGGTGAATTGATTCTTCCTCAGCAATATATTTTATCTCACCCCTACCCAAATCCATTCAATCCCCAGGTAATAATCCCCATTACATTGGCAAGGAAAGCGCATTTACAATTGCATATTTACGATATCCATGGACGTTTGGTAATTTCTTTAGCAGATGATGTATTGCCTGCTGGAAAAAAAATATTTTATTGGGATGGATCTCAGAACCCCAGTGGTGTCTATATTGTGCACAGCCAGGCTGGGCATATAATGCAAACAGAAAAAGTCATTCTCTTGAAATAAGGGCATAACATCAAACAGAATAAAAATACCGCAATTGTCTATTCAACAGATCCCGAATTTTCAGAATCCACAGAAACAGAAGGATTGAAAGAAATTCCAAACCGGGAACAGAATCTGCGTATTCACTTGGATAGAAAAGTTGGGGGTAAGGTTTTGACTGTGGTCAGAGGATATAGGGGTACATCTGAAAAACTGAAAGAACTGGGAAAGTATTTGCGATTATCTTGTAGCACAGGTGGCAGCGTGAAAAATAATGAGATCCTGATCCAGGGCAATTTTCGAAAAAAAGTAAGGGATTTGCTGCAGACAAAGGGCTATCAGGCCAAATTGAGTGGCGGTTAATGCTTTACCAATTACTCAAACCAGTGGCCATTACGGGAATAAACTTATTTTTTAATTCTATTTCTGTTGAAAATCAAGAAAGAATACCTAATAAAGGCCCCGTGATTTTTGCAGCTAATCACCCCAATACAATGATGGATCCTCTGATAGTGGGGGCCAATTGCAACCGACGTGTTTCTATCCTTGCCAGAAGCACATTATTTTCTAATAAGGTTTATGCCTGGTTGCTAGGTCTAATTGGTATTATTCCTGTCTATAGGAAAATAGATGCCAAGAGTGATATGGTCCGTAATGAGGATATGTTTGCGGCAACATATCGACATTTGGAAAAAGGAAATGCCTTATTGATTTTTCCCGAAGGTAAATCAACGCCAGAACGGATTATCCATAAAGTAAAAACTGGTGCTGCCCGAATTGGGCTGGGTGCTGAAGCATGTAATGATTTTAATTTGAATGTCCAGATTGTACCGGCAGGTATTAATTATTCTGCAGGAACCAAGTTTCGCAGCGATGTCCATTGTCGTTTTGGGCACCCGATTGCAATGAAAGACTTTATGGACCAGTATGAGGCTGATGATCGGTCTGCGGTACAAGCTGTAACAACGCAACTGCAGCAGGATCTAAAAAAATTGACCACCACGCTCAAAGACCAGGCTGATGCGGATATTGTGCAGTCATTGGAAACAATTTACAAAAAAGAGCTTACTGTTGATTTAGGATTGGACAAATATTCTAAGGACGATGAGTTTAAAGTGTCCAAAGGGATAATTCGAGCCGTGGAATGGTTCAGTGATAATAAACCTAAATGGTCACATAAGATGAAGCAGTCTATCATACAGTATATTAGTATCTTAGACAAATTAAAAATACGGGATGATTTTCTGTCTACCAGTCGCTCAAAGATTACAATTCGCCGGCGCCTACAATCCTGGTTTTTCCTTGTTTTTGGTTTCCCAATATTTATATATGGATGGCTATTGAACTATTTGCCCTACAAATTATCTGGTATACTTGCAGTGAGGGCTGTGAAGGGCCATTATGCTGATTTAAGCTCAAAAAAAATGCTGTTTGGGATGGGTTTATTTATCGTTTGGTATATAGGCATATTGATTCTTTTCTATAGTATTATCAATGACAAGATATGGACAGCATTATTTTTTCTAACATTTATTCCCAGTGGTAATTTCACCTTACTTTATTTCCGTAAAGCACAAAATTATGGCCAGCACTTACGATTTATGACCATTTTCTATCAAAAACGAAGACTGCTATATCAATTGATCGAAAAGCGGATTAGTATCATCCATGAGTTAAACAGGGCAAAGGAAGACTATTTTGCCAAGAATATCAGGGATGGCTCATCTTAAGACCTTTCTGTCTTAACGGATAAAGAAGAGGAAATATTTTATAGGTAATCATAGTAATGCATAAATTAGGATCATGAAATTGTTTCATTATAGTTTGTTGATAATACTTGTTTTTTTCTTGGCCTGTACAAAAACAGATCCAAGGGGCAGCAGCAGTGTTACCCTGTTGGTATCAAATAATGTTCGGGGTCAACTTGACCCCTGTGGGTGAAAGAAAAATCCACTGGGCGGTCTGTCCAGAAAATCAACTTACGTAAAACAATTAAAGGTGGATGGGAAAAATTTAGTGATCCTGGATGCGGGAGATCTGTTATTCAGTTCCGCTATATTGATAGGGGGTAATGAACAAGCAGATAAATTACGTGCGAATGCAATCTTGAAGGGTTATGAACGGATTGGCTGTCATGCTGTGAACGTAGGCGGCTTCGATCTGGCTGCTGGCACGGCTTACCTACAACAAATTGTTGATAGCACAGAAATTCCATTTATATCAGCAAACATCATTGATAATAAAACCGGTGAACTTCTCTTTCCACCCCACCATATTATTACAGAGGGTGGGCTTTCTATGGGCGTAATCGGTCTCACCAATTTCATTCCAGCGCAAGTCAGGGATGTACAGATAAGTGATTTCATTAAGGCTGGTGAAGCACAAATAGCTGAACTGAAACCAAAAGTGGATATTATCGTTGTCTTGGCAAATGTTGACCGGGATAAGAATAAGTTGATGAACGAAGCTTTTACTGATGCAGATTATATTTTTCTCAGCAGGAATACCGTCAGGACACGACCAGAGACAAAACAACCTGTAAATGGGCCATTTACTTATGGTAGTAATGTCCAAGGGAAATACCTAGCCCAGATAGATCTTCATGTTACCACGCTCGATTCACCACTGGTGGACGTATCAAATCTGCAGGCGCAATTAGATAACATTGATCGCCGGCTGAAACGATTTCAAGATAAAGATCCAAATAAACCCTTAGATGAAATATACGGTGATCAACCGCGAATTTTGAAAATGATCAAGGAATTTAAAGGAAAACGTAAAACGTTCGAGAATGGCTTGCAGGCTGCAAAGAATACATCCGGATATACCAGTGTGGCCTTATCACGGAATATTGGTGATGATGACGCAATTTTGGCCTATGTGACGCATATTCTTGGTCAATGTGAAGCACTGAAAAAGAAAAAAGTGCAGAAAAATACTTACAAGAATCCTCCTGGCTTCGAAGAAAGATTCAAAAAAGGTATGCAATCTGGATGATTACGCGGTTGCCTATTGGCCAGATCATTGTTATTACAATAACCTCTATCGTACTTAGTCTAATTCTAAACGTTATTCGCCCGAATGGTATACCATTACTGGCAAAAGAACTGGCAGTAGCTGAAGAAATAGAATATGACTCAGCCACTGAGCCGCGAATACTTGCTATCACCCTCGATCAGGCGCTCGATTTGTATCAAAAAGGTACCATTTTTGTGGATGCCCGTGAACCGGAATATTATCAGGAAGGACATATAAGAGGCGCACTTAATTTTCCGTTTTTCCTGGAATTGGCTTTTAAGCTAGATAGTTTGCAAGGCAAGAATGCACCACTGGTAATCTATTGCAGCGGGGATGAATGCGGATCAAGTGAGGACTTGGCTTATGAACTACAAAATGAAGGGTTTAGTAATTTACTTGTTTTCAAGGGCGGCTGGACTGCTTGGGAATCCAATGGACATCCGACTGTGCCATGATTAACTTTTCTCAACGATCGGTTATAGCCTTACTTTGTCGGGTCATACTGGGTATCATTCTGATTTATGCCAGTATCGATAAAATAGTTCACCCAGCAGAGTTTGCGAAGGCAATTGGAAATTATAATGTACTGCCATTTGGTTTGGAAAATTTATTGGGCATTGTTTTACCGATACTTGAACTACTGGTAGGCACTTGTCTAGTTTTGGGAATCATGATTGATGGGGCAGCCATTATTGCCGCAGGTATGATGGTTGTATTTATCATTGCAATAAGCCAGGCACTGTTCCGCGGAATTGATATCAATTGTGGTTGTTTTAAGGTAACAGTTGAAAATGGAGGAGGGCATCAGGTAGGCATCAGACGGATCATTGAAGATTTTATCTACCTAGGTATGGCCTTTATGGTGCTTAGCCGCGGCAAAAGAAAATGGGAATTGTATCCGAAAAGCTAATTGATTAGATAGTTATCACTGTATAAATTCATAATGATTTTTACAAATGCGAGAGTAGCTCAGCTGGTAGAGCACCACCTTGCCAAGGTGGATGTCGCGAGTTCGAACCTCGTCTCTCGCTCTTTACAATAGCCCCTGTTTCTTAGCAGGGGCTTTGACTTTATCTTTATTTAAAAGGAGGATAATCAAATGAACCATCCAAAACTGTTAATTCTATTGTCAGCTTTACTGTTATCAACTTTTGCTGTTCAAGGGCAGCAGGTCTTGATCCGTGCGGGTCGGTTCATTGATACAAATAAGAAGATAGTTAAAAAGAATGTAGATATTCTTGTTGAAGGGAATCGAATCATTAAAGTTGGGAAAAATCTGAAATCCGCTTCAGCTTCCATTATTGATTTGAGCGATAAGACGGTTCTTCCGGGATTAATTGACGGCCATACACACATTTGCTTAACCCCTGATTACGGTAGTAATCCGCCAGTGCTTTATAAAACAAATACTTATCGTACCATGGAAGCATTTAAAGCGGCAAAAGAAATATTAATGGCAGGCTTTACAACGATAAGGGATGTTGATAATGAGGGCGCAGATATGGCTGATATCGCAGTCCGTGATGCGATCAATGAAGGTATGTTTTTTGGACCTAGAATATTTGTTTCGGGCTGGGCGATAAGTATCACTGGTGGACACATGAATTTGACTGGATTACGTCCATCAATAGATAAAAAAGTCGAACAATTAGCCATTATTGCTGATAATCCTGATGATATGGTAGCTGCAATTCGGGACCAGCGGAAAGCCGGTGTGGACTTTATCAAAATATATGCTACAGGCACGTTGCGGCATATCAACCGGCAAACAATGGAACCCATGTCACAGTTAAGTACAGAAGAAGTTGAAGTTATGGTGAATGAAGCCCGCAGATGGGGTATGGATGTGGCTGCCCACGCCTATGGGGGTACTGGAGCATACCATGCTGTTAAGGGCGGCGTTCACAGTCTTGAACACGGCATGTTCCTGGATGATAACATACTGGATCTCATGGTTAAAAAAGGCACATTCTGGTGCCCAACTATGACTGTTTATCTCCCCGATAAAGGCGCAAGTGAAGAAGATACTCGATTTCGTAATCGCATTGTAGCCGAGCATAAGAAATCATTCCAGCGAGCCATGGAAAAGGGGGTTAATATTGTCTTTGGTACTGATATCGGTTCCATGCCCCATGGAGAGGGCTGGCGTGAAATGGAACGCATGGTAAATTATGGTATGTTGCCCATGGATGCGATCCATTCTGCCACTGTGATGGGCGCTAAATTACTTCGTAAAAATGATGAGTTGGGCCAGATAAAAGAAGGTTATTTTGCAGATATTATTGCAGTTGACGGAAATCCTGACGAGGATATTAAAGCTTTCCGATCCATAAGTTTTGTGATGGTAAATGGCAATGTTGCTAAAAACGATTAGAATAAAATATTATTTAATATAGGGCCTGTTTCTTCTTTCTTTCTTCCTCATCTTTTTCTGCCTGTTTTTCTTTAAGGCGATGCTGGATTTTTTCGATCTGACGATTAAAGATCACCTTGATTGAAAATTTATACATGGATCGGGGATACTCTTTCTCTCGTTCCAGCGGCCGGAAATATTGGGTTCGGCGATCAAAAATTAAGTCGATCATCATCCAGGCCATCGTAGCGGCAGGTGTAAAAAATGTTAATGAATGATATTGGGATCCGGTCTTTTCAGGCGGAAAACCAGGCATTATTGTATTTACACCATTAACTACGGCCTTAATTAATTGCCCTGATGTACTGAATTTGGAATATATCTGTAGCAACATGCTTACAGTGAAGGATCCAATACTAGTATAAAAGCCATTCCGTACAGATTTTCTTAACACACTGCCATCAGCACGCACAAAGTGGATATCCTGGAAGGGCACCTTGGTAAATGGTAAATCGTCACCTTCTTGGAACAGAGCCACATGGGGCCTGATCATCTTTTTGTCAAATAGAATTTGATCGTAAAAGATTGAATTACCATCGACCATGCGTACAAAACCACCGTATTCCTCAAGAAATTTCATCCGTAAATAACTGGACGGACTGTAGTAAAACATCCTGCCGAAGTCATTATAGACAAAATAGGCTTTCTTTTTAGCAATACGAAGTGTATCGCCACTGTCACGGTCTATGTATTTTAATGAATCGAACTCGACCGAATCAATAAGCGTAATAGCTGTAGAACCATCAAAAAAAACAATTATATTACTTACTTCAGCTTTACCGAGTGAAGGTAATAGCAGTAATAATATTACCAAAAATTGCTGTGGTTTATTCAATATGATGAATTATGTGGATAGATAAACTTAAATTCATGCTGAGAATGAATCAAAAGCTATTTCCCATTCTAATAATTTTTTTTACTGTACTTAATGGTCAGTCCAGATTAAATATCCAATTAGGCACTGGGTTTTATGAACCAAATTTGGCTGTTTTGAATGAGGCCTTTGGCGATAGCAGCTTCTTTTCTACCAATATTTTATTGAACTTTACTGCAACCTACCAGGTATACTACAATAGTAGGGTAGGAATAGGGAGTTGGAACTCATTTCATCGGTTGAAAGACAGTTTTAACCGGCACTTTTCCTACAGAGCCTTTATCTTAGAAACATTCTATTACCCTAGAGAGGCGATTGAATTTAATTTTTTACTGGCACCAATGTGGAATTCCTGCAACATATCTATGGGTATTGAAAATACAAACACGAATTGGACTGACCTTTTAAGTACATTTGGTAACACTGGAAATTTCACCTTTAAAAGCACAGCCATAATGAACAGTAGCTGGTTTGGTTTTACCAGCTCAATTGGAATTCGCTATTACATAAAATCATCCTTAGGCATTGACTTTCGAATTGGCTTTACAAAGAACTTTTATAATAAAGAAAAATGGAAATATGAAGGTGAGACCATAATTGGTCCGGGCATTAAACTAGATGCATTGCCGCTTTTCCGCCTTGGTGTCGTATTTGTAAGGTAAATATGCGGTTTATGTGTATTGGATCAATCATGGTAGGCATCCTTTTTGGGCAGGAAGCTGACACCGTAGAAGTACACCCTTGTGACTCTCCATTGCTTGAGCAGATGAAAGGGGATGAGAAACCACCACTAAAACTACGCCAGAAGCTGGCCTATACAATTAATGTTATCAAATGTCGGTTTAGTGAGCGGGGTAAAAATGCAGCTAATCTACTGGACGTACGTAACAAGAAAATGGCTTATAAAGATGCACAACAATTTAAAAGTTTTTCATCCACCTGCGCCTATTGTGCCGCAGTAATGGTATTTGTATTTTATCTAAGCACTTTATTTTGACTAAATTCTTGAAACATAACTGCAACATAGACAAATAATCAAAGGAATGAAAATGCGAATATCCAGTTTAATAATGATAGCCGGACTGCTTCTAATCCCGAGCTGCGTGTCAAAACCGAATAAAGGAAACCCGCCAAAAAAACCAGAGAATAATCCACTAATTATTCCATTTAATAACAATTTTGATTTTAAAAATATTAAACCTGGACATATCGCTGAAGGTACGGATTATGTTATTTCACAAGCTGATTTTATCAAGAATGAGATCGTCCAAATCGCTGATGCCGAAAGGACTTATGAAAATACACTAGTACGTATCGATGATATTTACAGTGTAATCGAATCTGTTTGGAGCCCTGGATACCTGATGGGTTCAGTTCACACCAGTGAAGAAATTCGTAATGAGGGACTAGAAGCCAGCAAGAATATTGAAAACTATATTACAGAATTGTCTTTGAATGAAGATCTTTACAATGCTGTCGTATCCTATGCAAGTACTGCAGAGGCGAAGAGTCTTAAAGGGGTAAGAAAAAAATACTTGGACGATTTATTGCTGGACTATAAACGCATTGGTTTTACCTTGTCTAAAGATGAGCGGGAAAAGGTGAAGACCGTTTTAGATGTACTAACTGATCTTGGCTTAGAATTTGATAAGAATATTAGAGCTGCTCAGGATACATTGTTTCTCGATCAGATCGACCTTGCCGGTTTACCCGATAATTACAAGAAAGAACGTCTTCAAAATAATGGAAAATATGCCATTGATATGACCTATCCGAGTTATGTGCCATTCATGGATCAAGCAGAATCCGATGAAGCCAGAGAAGCATTGCGATTTAAATTTAATAATCGAGCCAGAGCGGAAAATATTGGTGTTTTAAATGATATTCTTCGAAACCGGATGAAATTTGTCAAATTACTGGGTTATAATTCCTATGCTGAATACAGGACAGAAGACCGCATGGCGAGGAATCCAAAAAATGTATGGGATTTTGAGAATGACCTAAAGCAACAATTGAGAGAGAAAGCTGAAAATGATGTTGCGGAAATGCTTACAATAAAATCGGTACGTTTAGGAAATGATGCAAAGACCATCCATCCTTGGGAAGCAGGTTTTTACGAAAACCAGGTAAAATTAAAAAAATATAATTTGGATAGAGAAGAAGTTCGGCAATATTTCGAGTTCAACAATGTGACAGAAGGACTATTTACTATTTATCAACAGCTTTTTAATGTTCGTTTTGAAAAGGTACAGAATCCTTCAGTTTGGCATGAAGATGTCCAAATGTTCTCTATATATGATAAAACGTCCGGTGCTCTAATAGGAAATTTTTATCTTGATATGTTTCCTAGGGCTAATAAATATGGTCATGCAGCAGCTTTTAGTGTAATTATGGGCAAAATGACAAATAATGGTTATCAAAAACCAGCCACTGCATTGGTCTGCAATTTTCCAAAACCTACTGACTTCCAGCCATCGTTATTAACGCATGAAAATGTAGAAACATATTTTCATGAATTCGGACATTTAGTCCATGGTGTACTTACAACCTCACGACTAATTAGTTATGCAGGTACATCTGTGGCAAGAGATTTTGTAGAAGCACCATCCCAGATGCTGGAAAACTGGGTGTGGCAGAAAGAATCACTATCATTATTTGCAAAGCATTACGAAACAGGGGAAGTAATTCCAGAGGAATTACTTGAAAAAATGATCGCTGCAAAAAATATAAATTCAGGTACGAAGGCCTTGCAACAGATATTCTATGGCATATATGATTTCACACTGAATGACGGTTTTGATCCTGATGGAAATAAATCCACAACTGACCTGATTAAAGAATTAAAAAATGAAATCACCTTTTATCCATATCAGGAAGGAACTCATCAGCAAGCTTCTTTTGGGCATTTAAATGGGTATGGTGCTGCATATTATGGGTACAAGTGGTCTGAGGTGTATGCGCAAGATATGTTTTCCGTATTTGAAGCTAATGGTATCCTAAACTCAGATATAGGGTTAAAATATCGGAAAATAATATTAGAAAAAGGTGGAACAGTAGATCCTTATGAATTAGTTAAGGAATTTTTAGGCAGAGAGCCGAATTCGGAAGCTTTTTTACGCAGTATGGGTATTTAATTGAAGATCATTCAATATTTTGTATTATTAATATTTTTGGGGAGTGCATTCCTCATGGCAGATAAAAAATATCAGAACAAGGGTGTGCGTGAAATGCGGAAAACCGTAACAAAGATAAAGACACGATTTACATTTTATCCAGAGCACCATATAACGAGCCCAAGATCATCAAGGGAACTAGTACTGCAGAGTTATTGTGATAATGTGCTAAATGTATTAAATGAAAAACCAGTTCATACTGGTCGAGTTTGGTATCAGGGGATCAAACTGCGGAATGAATTGAAAAAACCTATCCTTAATACTGTTGATTTGCCGCAGGAAAAACCAAAGAAGATCATCTATTATTATTTTTCCACGGGTTTTTGAGTGGGGTCGAAACCGATTTCTTTTAATATTAGTTCAGATATTTTGCCCGCGATCTCGTCATCTTTAAATCCAGCTTTTTGCAGATTATTCCAGCCCTTTATTAAAACATCCAGATCTTGCTCATCGGAAAATATATCATCTAAAATAGATGTCGGCACATTAAAATCCCGCAAACGTTTATAAATGTTTATTTTTTCAATTTCCATGCTCAAAATTACATATGTTCATATCTAGTCTAAAGGGAGGATTGAATTGGAAAAATATATTAAAATTATCATAATTGTGCTGATAGTTGGCTTTTTATCCATATCTCTGCAATTATGGTATCAGGCTCGCGCTATAAGTGAATTACGTGAGGATGTCGAATCCATGAAAGTAAAAGTGGAAGCTGTAAGGGAACTGCTTTTCCGAATTGGTTCAGCATAGCTGGTAAATGTATATTCGCCCGCTTTGTGAACGATAAAATCTTTTGTTTGGCGTCGTACCCAAGTGGTCTAAGGGAGCAGTTTGCAAAACTGTCATTCATCGGTTCAAATCCGATCGACGCCTCATATTGGCCCGGGTGGTGGAATTTGGTAGACACAAGGGACTTAAAATCCCTCGGCCATTAGGCTGTGCCGGTTCGAGTCCGGCCCCGGGTACAAAATAATTTTCTGAAGACAAAGAAAGAGCGATTACATCACCTTTTTTTTATAAATAATTAAACGAATTATTTTACACTAAACATACGTTTAGATTATCTTACATATAATTCATTAGTATACTTGATATTAATTGTTTTCTAATAAAGCATATATCTTCTACTTGAACAGAATGACAAGAATGTTATACATTCCATAATCATACTTTTTAAAGTATGAACTATATGCGGAGTCTCAAACACAAGGCAATAGTAACGCTCGCCCTGCTGACCGTGATCCGTGCCTCAAATTCACCCGATATAACAGATGTTTTTGTGGATCCATTTACAAATGGATTACTGTTTACACTGTATTCTGAAGAGAAAATAGATATTGATAATGTTTCCAGTTGGATGTCTCCCCATGGATGGTATTATATAACAGTTAATGGCGCAACATTTTCCTTAGATATTCCAGGGAAAATCCCAGCCCTGGTACAGGTAAAGGATATTGTTATAAAAAATAACCATGAATCTGGTCAGCTCGCATTTTTAGTAAAAAAACCATTCCATTCCATTGAAATATTAAAATCGGAAATATCCAATGCGGTGCAAGTCTCAGCGGTTTATGATGCGACTAGTTCAATTAAACAACGACTTGGAAATATGCTAGTTGATAAAGATAGAGATAAAGATAAAAATAAAGATAATCGTCCCAAAAAACGGACCCGACCTTTAGCTCGAAAAAAAGCGCAGGATGTCGCCAATCGTGAGCCTAGTATTGAATACTTAAACACGGGTTTTAACCCTGACACGCTTAACCTGGCTATCGATAAAATGCTAAATAATTTATTGCGTGATATGACTGATGTTGATGATTTTAAGAATAGTAAAAAAATTGAGAATGAAACTGAATTTATCAGGATGAATGAAGGCAAGCAACACCGCATTAATGAACCTAACATTTTGAATGACCTGGTTAAATTAGGCGATGTAGCCTTGAAAGGTCCAGCCAGTTCTTCTGTCCAAGAATTATTCATATCAAAGAAGAAGTGGTACAAAGACGATTTCTTTTTACCAAAAGATGGACCCCAGGAAAAAGGCCGATTGAAGATAACGTCCACTATTGATGATGTAACTATTTTTATCGATGATGAATATGTTGGGCTTACACCAATCAATGATAATATTGAATTAACTGTTGGTCCACACAAGGTTTGGTGTATACCCCCAGTTCCTATGAATGATAGCCGTTGGTATAAGGATCCGATTAGTGAGAATGTGATCGGGGATGCGATTCATAATGTAATTGTCCGTACAAATGCAGTTACGACGGTAGATTTTGATCTCTATATTCTGAACACAGCGCCAAATTATAAAGAAAAAGTATTTTACCTCGATTCCCTAGACGGTATCGTTGGTCCAGAAGATGGAAGCAGTTATGCAGACCTTAGTATGGAACGGTTTATTGATAAGCGCATTACTAGTCATAAAATTTCTGGAAATAAGAGAACGGCTGCACCGCCACTTGTTAAAGAAAGTAAAAGTACGATACAGAAGGCGGTCAAGAATATGCCACCGCCTTTAGCCATATCAGATTTACGAAAATCCAACAAAAAGACTGGTGATAAAAAGCAGGATCAAACGGATTTAACAAATACAACACCTGACAGAGATGATATAGTGGACATTCTCGTGCCTAATCCAGATGAAAAAACAAGCAATGATTCCAGTGGTAATATGTTTAACCGTCTTTTTTCATCATTAAAAAGAAATGGTAAAAATGAATCAAAACGCGATGAACCCGATACAAAGAATTCTCAGATCATTAGACCAGCGGAAGAAGTAATGGACAAGACAGAAACTGATGTTAGCCAAGGCGACCTAGCCGCTGCTAGTGTAGATAAGAATACTGATAAACCCAGTCGCAATATTTTTCAAAGAGTTTTCCCGCCAAAGAATTCCACAACAAACCGACAGCAAGAACCGTCACGACATAGTACCCTACCTTATGCTGATCTGGATGTCGTCAGGATAGTTAATGCGGAATTTGTAAAACCGAAAAAACGGCAACCGATAAATATCAATAATGAATTTCCAGTCACCAATCACCGCGTATATTGTTTTACGGTTGTCCAAAATCTTGGTAGGCCAGTAAATGTCAGTCATTTTTGGTACCGTAACGGGAAATTTATGGCTCGAGTACCAATGGAAGTTGGTTTTTCAAGTTCTTGGCGTTGCTGGTCTTATATTACCCTCAAAAATGGTTTCGAAGGGGATTGGAAGGTAGTGGTTCGTGGACCGGCCAACCAGGAAATAGAAGAAATAAATTTCTTCATCTTACCAGATAAAATTCTGGCCAAACAAAAGCAATAAGACAACGACCAAACAGTATTTCCTTTGGTGGCATTATCCTGATTTCCTATTTTGGTATGCGTGAAATCACGGATAACTACACCGCAAGCCTATACTGTATATGGACTAAATAGCGCAAAACAAGTCCTTAAAGCTGATCGCTTCGAAATTATTGCAATAGACATTCAAAAAAATAGTCAGGCGAAAAAAGACCCTGCTATTTCAGCTTTGCTAGAGGATACTGCTATTTTGCCAAGGTCTTGGACCAAAGAGAATTTTACCAGAGAATACAAAGGATACCGTACCCAAGGTATAGCAGTATCCTTTATGGGGCCGGTGACCACACCTTTGCCTTCCTTTGCTGATGGTAAAACAAATATGGGTTTTTTACTTGGAGATCATATATCCGACCCGCAAAACCTTGGACAGATTATTCGCACTGCTGAATGTGCCGGCTTGGATGGCTTAATTTTACCTGAAAGAGGCGGTGCACAGCTTACAGATGCTGCATTACAGGTTAGCCAGGGTGCATTTGTTACCCTGCCAATCTACAGTTGTGGTAATGTGCAACAAACATTGCAGCAATTGAAAGACGAGGGATTTTGGATTGTGGGTGTAGAGAATGATGTAAAGGAAAAAGTATGGTATGAAGTTGATTATTCTGGTAAGGTAGCTATTGTTGTCGGCAGTGAAGGTCAGGGTATTAGACACCTGGTGCGAAAGAGATGTGATTTTCTGGCAACCATACCCATGCAAGGTCAAATTAAATCATTAAATGTATCTGCTGCTGTGAGCGCGGTTCTATTTGAAAGGCAACGGCAGATTAATGCTTAGTAATTATATGTAATATGAAAATATATAAACAGATAAGCCGGTTAATGCTGATCGTAGTATTATTGTTTAGCGGCTGTTTTACGGTAGTAAAAAAAAACACGGAAATTTTGTGGGACACCTATGGTGTGCCACACATTTTTGCCAGTGATTATAATCAGTTGTTTTATGCCTTTGGTTGGGCCCAAATGCGTAACCATGGAAATCTTATGCTACGGCTATTTGGGCAGGCCCGTGGTCAAGCTGCTGAATACTTTGGCGAACCTTACCTGATATCTGATCAATGGGTGCACATGAACAATATTCCACAACGAGCAGCTGAATGGTTGGAATCGCAACAACCTGATTTCAAACAGTATTTTCAAAGTTTTACCGATGGTATAAATGATTATGCTTCTCGATTCCCAGACGAAATAAATTCTGATACCAGAGATATTTTACCAATAGAGCCAACGGATTTACTTGCTCACTATCAACGTGTGATCATCTATCATTTTGTCACAAACCCAAGAGATACACAATTCAATCCAACATCAATACGTGCGGATCGGGGTTCTAATACTTGGGCGATCGGTCCATCAAAATCTGCCTCAGGTAATGCAATGCTGATTATCAATCCACACTTACCTTGGGACGACATGTTCACTTGGTTTGAAGTTCAATTAAATTGCGAGGACCTGAATATATATGGTGCGACCCTTGTGGGTAGCCCTTTTATTGGTATTGGTTTTAATGATTACTTGGGCTGGGCCCATACTAACAATGTACACGATGGACAGGATCTGTATAAATTGGTTCTTACTGATGATGGCTATAAATGGGATGATGATAGCAAACCATTCACGATTAAGACAGTGAAATTAAAAGTAAAAGGATTGGATGGGGTAATATCAGAAAAAGAATTGATCATAAAAGAATCAGTTCATGGTCCAATAGTTCGTGAGGATAAAAATTATGCCTACGCTTTGCGCGTTGTAGGAAAGGATCAGCCTTTTATTTTTGAACAGTATTTGGATATGGCACTGGCGACAAATTTTGATGAATTTCAAAAAGCGGCCAGTCGTTTACAGAATCCTTTCTTTACTACCATGTATGCTGATCGTGACGGACATATAATGCACCTATTTGGTGGCAGGACACCAGTTAGGCCAGCTGGAGATTGGGATTGGCTTGGTATTGTTCCCGGTGATACACCGCAAACGCTTTGGCACAAGACACATACGTACGACGAATTGCCGAAGGTGATTGATGCAAAATCAGGTTGGCTGCAAAATGCAAATGATCCGCCATGGACTACTACACTGCCTCGGGAATTAGACCGCCTTGATTATCCAGATTATATTTCCCAAAACTTTATGCATTTTCGTGCCCAGAGATCGGCCAGAATGGCTTATGAAGATGAAAAAATTACCTTTGATGAACTATTAACATATAAGATGGATACCCGCATGGAACTGGCGGACCGATTAGTGGATGATTTGGTAAAAGCAGCTGAAAATTCAGGTGATAAAATTTTACACGAAGCAGCATCTGTGTTGAAAAAATGGGATCGCTGTACGGATAATGAAAGTCGTGGTGCTGTGTTATTTAAAGAATGGGTGGATGCCATTGGTTTTTATATAGATAAACCTGATCTGTTTCATTCACCTTGGCTTGAAGAAGATCCGATGAACACACCTATGGGTATTGCAGATATAACTACCGGATTGGCGGCATTGCGCAATGCTGGAAATAAGGTTATTGATAAACATGGAAAACTGGATATTGCCTGGGGAGATGTGTACCGTATTATTCGTGATGATGTGGACCTGCCGGCAAATGGCGGCCCTGGTGATCCTTATGGTATATTTCGAGTAACAAGCTATCGCCCAATTAAGAATAATCGTAATGCGGCTATTGGGGGTGATTCTTTTCATGCTATCATTGAATTTGCTGATCCATTGCGAGCGATGGCCAGTATTGGCTATGGAAATGCTTCTCAAAAAGGATCACCGCACCGAACAGACCAGGCGAAATTTTATTCACAGAAAAAGTTACGACCAATTTGGCGTTCGCGGTCAGAAATTCAATCAAACCTTACATTAACTGAACAATTTTAAATATTAGATCAGGAAGGGAAACGTACGGCATGGCAAATAAATATGATGAAAGATCGAAAGACCACGGCGGGTTTGCCACTGGGGCCAAACTAGAAACAACTACTACTCATCATGAAGTAAGTAGAGATCTAGCTGCCCAAACGCAGCTCACAATCGTATCCGTAGTACACTATCCCACCCGCGTCATAGCGACTGATGAAAATGGTATCGAATGGACTTTGCCATTACATTCTGTAAAAATACTGGAACCAGTTGTTCAAAAAGATGAGCCAGACGTAAAATCTCGTGATGAAGGTAAAACGATCCACCAAACCAACGATGTATCGGTTGATTCCGCATTAGAGGACAACTAACCACGGATATATTTTCTGTGGCCAACTGCACTATTTTGATATGTACACCCGTTACGCAATGTACTGTTGATTAAATATGATCCTGGTCATTAATGCTGATGTTTTTATCATATCGTTTGTGAATAGCCTTTTTTGTGGTAATTACTGTTTTATTTGTCAAAAAATTAGTAATGAGAGCTCCTTTATCATTGGCGAATGGCCCCTTTATTTCATTGGGCTTGAGATGTTTGGCATTCTTGTATTGGGTTTGTTTTACATTCCGATGATCATTCTGCGAAAAAAAGGAGTGCAATTTGCAGTCCGATAAATACAGCATTAAATTCAATTCAAAATGAGCAAATTATTTCTCTACTTTTTTGCTGTGTTAGGTATATCATTTTTATGCTCGTTACTAGAATCCTTTATTCTTTCTGTAACACACGCCCATATTAGTTTGGTCTCAAAGGATCGACCTGCATTAGGGAATAAATTGTCTCATTTTAAGGAAAATATTAATCAACCTTTATCAGCTATCTTGAGTTTAAATACCATTGCAAATACAGTAGGCGCAGCTAGTGTTGGAGCGATTACCTTAATTGAATTTGGCAGTAGTTGGGTGGCAATCATGTCCGGCATTTTGACCTTATCTATATTAATCTTCTCTGAGATCATACCAAAAACAGTAGGTGCACTTTACTGGAAAAAAATACTTGTCCCTGCTACTTTTTCGGTACAAGTACTTATCATTATGACTTATCCATTGGTGGTCTTTCTTGAATTGATTTCCAAGTGGTTAGCTAAGGCAGAAAATGAAGATAAAGTTTCTCGGGAAGAAGTTATCGCTATGGCAGAATTGGGTGAGGATGAAGGTACGATTGAGGAGAGTGAGAGCACTGTGATTGAAAATGTACTCATGCTTGATGATATATCAGTTGAGGAAGTGCTCACACCCCGATCTGTGATCTTTGCGGTGAATAAAACCAAAAGTGTAATAGAAGTGTTAGATAAGTACAATGATATTGAATTTTCTCGTATTCCCGTTTATGAAGATGGATTGGATAATATAATTGGTATAGTGCGTCGCCATGTTTTGTTAAAAAGCAAAGCTGAGGATCAGTTTGACGTGACCATGGGTGAATTAGCCAAACCGATTCATGCTGTTCAAGAAAATGACTCTGTCGGCGATGTCCTGGATGAATTTGTAAAACGTCGAGAGCACCTTTTCATGGTTAAGGATCAATTTGGCCAGGTTGCTGGTTTGATCACTCTTGAAGATGCAATAGAAACACTGCTAGGCGTTGAGATTGTTGATGAGACAGATTCGGTGGTGGATATGCGTAAACTTGCTCTAGATAATTGGCGGAAAAAGCGCTGGAAAAGCCAAGGAAAATAACCAGCGGACTAAAAAGAACCAGCGGACTCAAACCTTGAGCTGAATGATGCGCCGCTTGATCACAATTGCATCCTTTATTTCTTTTTTAACCTACGCTCAGCAGACAGGAATAAAAACGCTTTACTATGTAAACGAATTCGATTTTAAAAGCGGACACCCCACTCCCCAATCAGAAATTCGATACAAACCACATATTCGTGCTGAATATGATGTGTTGAACCGTTTGATATCGAAGGCGAATTTGAACCGAAAAAGCATTGTGGTTAGCAAAGAATCGTACACTTATGAGTTAGATACAAATGACCCCGTTAAGAAACAGGATTATGAGGGGGAAGATCGTTTGGTGCGAACAACGTTATTTGGATTACGGGGAAAAGCACCAAATTATATTTCTTATGTTTATGGAGTGGATTCGCTAAAGACCTGGAAGGATGATATCTTTACCATTATCGATTATAATGAATATGAAAAGCCCTATTTCTACCATTTTTTGGATGTAAATGCGGTTGGGTATGCCAATGCAACGCTGGAATATAATGATCTAGGTTGGTTAACTAGACAAGTCTGGAAACGATTGCCTGATGGTAAGGAAATGCGTTTGTGGACCTATGATTTTGACCCGCAAACAGAATTGACCAGGATTCTGGAATATGATTCCTCAAAAACCTTGGTAATGGACATCAGATTAAACAAAGATTCACTTGAAGCTGTTTATAATCCCATTATGCCAGTAGACAGTGGTTTTGTTAATCATACCAGAATATCCATTGAGTTGCAGGATAGTATTAATTACGGTTTTATTACCTGGCGCTGGGTTGCAGGTGTGCCAGATGTGGATAGTATGCATGTTTTTAAAATGCCAGATAGTTTTTTTGAACGGCGCACATATTATGAATATGATCTACAACTTGATAATTACCTAACGGATGGAGGGATATATGATATTGAATTCACAGGGGAAAGTGCCTTTGAATATGAGATCATTAAGGTGGTTATCCGGCAAGTAATGTATGATGTTACGCCACCTACCATTTCTATCGGTACAAAGCCAGCCATAAATAAACCGGAATTCTTTTTTACAACAGACGAACCATTATCTGCAGGTTATGTCGAGTGGATACCCTTTCCATCGTCCTCACACCAGGATTCGATACACCGAGTTCCCATGACTGACACTGAATTAGGACTAGGAAATAGGCAGTTTATTACATTGGATAATCAGACGCCTTTGCTGGATAGTGCGGAATATACTCTTCAACTAACAGCCTATGATCGTGCTCAAAATAGTTCTTTCTTCCAAGCAGAGGAACTTATTCTATACGACATTTCTCCACCCCTGGTTTACATGTACTATCCATTGAGTAATACTTATGTGAATAATTTAGAAGTGCAGGTCGAAGCAAGCGAAATCTTGGCTTCCGGTCAAATTATTTTAACAGACCTTTCTGGTGTAAGAGACACGTTATCACCGCATGTTTACCAGTTGCCAAAAAAAGAACTACAACTGGGTTTGCATGCTGCACTGTTGGATGATGCATTGCCGGCAATGGATACAACAACCTATAGTTTCAAGTTCATCGGTATCGATCCCGCTGGTAATATTTCAGATCCGGTTATACGTGAACCTATTAATTATGATATATCGCCCCCAGTCTATACACAGATATTTCCAAACATCGGTTCCCATGTTAATAACCCTCGGTTATCATTTATTGTAAGTGAAGATCTTGCTGCAGGAGAATTTACCTGGGCTTACCGTGAAGGACTGCAGGATACAGCAGCTCCACACATAATTACCTTGGTAAGTAATGAACGCAAGGGTGATACTCGAACAAACTGGATGCTCAAGAACCAAACGGAACTGTTGGACGGAACCATATATGATTTAATATTTATCGGTCAGGATTTTGCTGGAAATCAAACTGGGTTCATTACAACCCCAGATATAACTTACGATATTACGCTACCGGTGTTTGCAATTCTTGATCCGGTCAATGAAGCGCATGTGAATTATCTAACTTTGTCCTATGAAATATCGGAACCGCTTCGAGAAGGTACAATCACCTGGACAGCTCTAAATCCAGTAAAAGATCCAGAATCACCACGCATCATATCCTTTAACACAGAGGAAATGATCGAAGGGGTGTTTACAGATGTACTGTTAGCAAATATGACCAATCTTGTTGATAGTGTTACCTATAATCTAGAAATGAAAGGTGCGGATCTAGCTACTAATGTGGGTATACCATTTATGGTTACTTCTGTACACTATGATTTTTCACCGCCAATCATAACACTTACCCATCCTTCATATAATACGTATCAATCAAAAACGTTTCTCAATTACGAACTATCGGAAGATTTACTTTATGGCCAGGTATCCTGGTTACAGCTTTATACAAGAGGTGTAACTCCAGATACCGCTATATTACAAGGCAATGAACTGCTAGCTGGCATACATGATACAACAACGTTTGCCGCAAAAGTAAAACTCAAGGATGGGGCCAGTTATGATTTGATTTTTGATGCCTATGACCTGGCTAAAAATGAAGCTGTCACCGCACGTATTTCCAACGTGACTTACGATTTTACACCACCAGAAATAGAATTACAGTATCCTGCAACCCTTTCAGCGGTAAATAACACGAGTTTATCCTATACTATTAGCGAATTCCTGCTTGAAGCCGCAGTATCCTGGACTTGGGTAGATGGCGTATTAGATATGCAAGAACATATTTACCCGCTTGAACCTTTCGAGCGGGAACCAGGTGAAAAACAATTTATCATGCTAACAAACGAACCGGATCTTGTTGATGGTGCATATTATGATATAACAATAATTGGAAAAGATCGAGCAGGCAACCTATCTAACAAAGCCACGTCAAAAAATGTAAAATATGATATAACACCGCCAATAATCTCCATAGCTAATCCTGGTCCTAACGTATTTATAACATCCACTCAGATTACGTATGATTTATCTGAAGATATGAGCAGTATAACGGTGCGTTTCGAGTATAGTGGTGGTGATTATGATTTAGGTTCACCACATATCTATAGCATAAGCGGTGAGGAACTTAAAATAGGTGCCCATACCATTGAGCCCGAGTTTACACCTGAACTTATGGAAGGCACTCAATATACACTTACTCTCAGTGGCGAAGACTTGGCTAGTAATGCTGGGCAACCGGCAATCATATTAGGCGTCGTTTATGATGCAAATCCGCCAGTGTTGGCCCTGAATACGCCAATGCCTGATAGTTTTATAAAAGAAACAAGAATTAGTTACTCAATCAATGAATCGTTGGCAGAGGCTACTTTGTTATGGGAAGCAATAGCTGGAACTGATGATCCCAACGCACCACACAGGATAATTTTCACAGAGAAGGAACGAAAAAAAGGTACCTATATCGATACGATCTTAACCGCTCAAACGACTCTGCAGGACAGTACAGTATATCGAGTATCATTTTTTGGTAGAGACCCAGCAAGTAATGAGAGTAATATGGTGATTAATGATCGGGTGACATATGATATTAGTCCACCCATTTTAACTATCATTTCACCAGGAAATAATCATTATACACCTAGTACAAACATCAATTATTCCACATCGGAAGACCTGCGCAGTGTGCGGATCATTTATGTCGGCACCAGTGCTGAGCGAATACGTTTGACAACTGAAGTGACTATCACTCCTGAAGGTTTAACCGCTGGTGTTCATAATTCAGATGATTATGCACAGGCGGATCTGCGGGACAGCTCTACCTATATGATCGGTTTTGAAGCCCAAGATTTAGCTGGAAATTTTGCCAACCCAGTTGGCCTATATAATTTTCACATTGATCGAACATTGCCTGTATTTACTGATATATCCCCGCAGTCAAATACTTATTCTAATAATCCTATATTCGAATTCACTCTATCAGAGGATCTATACTATGGGAAGGTAATTTTTACTGAACAAGCTGGTTCGTTGGATTCTGGTAGAACAGTGGAATTTGAAATGGATTCGGTTGATCTTTCAAAAGGGTTCCATGCTCGGGATACATTGGAAAATCAATTGCCACTGGTAGATGGTGCCGTTTATACAATTCAGTTGGCAGGTCAAGATATTGCCAATAATTGGAACGATACAACATTGATCACAGATTACCATTATGATATTACACTACCGGTTACGATAATACTGGATCCACTGGATAGTTCTTTTATCAATACAAACGCAGTTACGATTAATAATAGTGAGAACCTATTAGCTGCTGACATGTATTGGATTAACCCACAGGGTGTCGCTAAAAAGGTTGCACTGCGCACTAGGGACCTTGCTATTGGGGAAAACCGCTTAATCATGTATGCCATATCCTTGAATGAGAACACTCATTATGACTTGTTGTTTAATACTATAGATCTGGCTGGTAATACCAACCAAAGTGTGATCAGGGAAGGAATTATATATGATGTTACTCTACCAAAATTGACTATAACTAAACCTACTAATAGTAGTTATATCAACAACAAAGCAGTCAGTTATATAATCAGTGAGCCGCTGATACAAGCAGAGGTCACATGGGAAATCAAAACAGGGATTGATACCTTGAGTCCGCACCGGATTGAACTGGCAGCGAATGATATGACATCGGGAGTTCATGATTCCACGCTTTTTTCAATATTACCTGATATTACTGATGGATCCTGGTATGATTTGACTATGGCCGGTATTGATAGAGCCGGTAATCAATCTGAGATTAATCGGATCAGTCTCGTAAAATATGATTTTACCTACCCAATATTTTCTGATCTAAAACCTGATGCAAATGAGTGGATCAATAAACTTGATTTGGGATACAATCTCAGCGAAGATCTTATTTTTGGCCGTATTGTTTTCAACCATGTTGGTGGTGAGCCGGATCCAGATGGGGAATACCTGGTTCGTCTTAGCGGCAGCAGGCTAAAGGCTGGTCCGGGAGGTGGTCGTTTACCACGCAGTATGGTACGTCTCGTTTCTGGAGGTATTTACACCGTAACCTATACTGGACGTGATTCAGCAGGTAATTTTGTTTCCGAATTCATAATACCAAATGTGCGATTTGATGAAATAAAGCCTTTTATTGTTATCACAAAACCAATGCCCAGTCAAACAGTATTTGATTCATTTAAATGGCCCTATGCGAATTCTGAAAAGGTTAACTATACGTTGAGTGAAGATTTGCGGCAAGCGTCTCTAACCGTTGTCAACACCGGTGGAAAATTGGATTCGCGATCACCTATAGAAATTCAATTGACGAAGGATGAAATGAAAGCAGGAAGTCATCTTGAAACTATATTAATTAATTCAGTTAACTTATTAGATAGCTCAATTTACACCTATACACTTAATGGAATAGATAGCGCTAGAAATATTGCCGATGAATATACGGTTTCGAGCATTCATTATGACATTACAAAACCAGTTATCGACTTGATCGAGCCAAGTGAAAATGGCGCGTTAAATGCAGCGCTGGTTACCTATGATTTCAGTGAAACCATGCTTCAAACTGATCTTACAATTACCCGCATTGGTGGTACGCCAGATACATTATCTCCACATAATGTTGAAGTGGTGATGTATGAACTAGCGGCAGGGCGGATTGATAGTGCCATTATTACCAACGCGCCTACCTTGACCGATGGTGCAATATACCGTTATGAATTTAAAGGTGTAGATTTGGCCAATAATATGTCCAATGTAATTGTGGCAGATAATGTTTTATTTGATAATACACCACCAGTGGTTTCAATGACTCGACCCATAGATTCTGAAATATTGAACACGGTTGATATGAGTTTCATGAATTCTGAAAAACTACATCGGGGCAATTTTATATTCACTCGCAGCAGTGGAACTTCTGATTCAGGATCTCCTCATAGCATTGCTCTGTTAGATGAAGGTATGCTGGAAGGTATGCATACTGATTGGGTGCTTGCATTGGATGGTAATCTTGTTGATGGCACACGCTATATGATCACATTTGATGGTAATGACCGGGCTGGAAATATGGTCGAATTCACTTCTATTAGTAATGTGCTCTACGATATTAATCCACCGATAGTAATCATTGAATATCCGTTAGTTCAGGGTTTCTTTAATGCGCCAAAATTTACCTTTTCCACAAATGAAGAACTCAGGGAAGCGAGTATTACCCTAGAGAATGTAGGTGGTTCTGCCGATTCAAACAGTCCTCATACGATTGAAATACCATCAACCTTTCGTTTCCAAGGCTTTTACCAGGAAGCGAATTTCAGTGATCAGGCTACACTTGTGGATGGGGCTGTGTATGATATAACTATTGTAGCAATGGATATGGCTAATAATGTTGCTGATCCTATTGAGATTCCTGGTGTTACTTATGATATCACACCACCTGTATTATCCGTAATCGAACCTTTGGAAAATGGGTATTATTTTGATTTGATATTAAACTACAATCTTAGTGAGCCATTGGGGTCAGGCACGGTTAGGCTAGAACGGGTTCGTGGGACGTACGATAGTAGCAGTCCCTACACATTTGAATTAAAAGATGAACAGCTTACCACCCTGGAAGATGTTGTTGTGGATCTGGATAAACCATTACCTTTGAAAAGCGGGTCAGGTTATGATATTGGCATATCTGTTTTTGATAGAGCCGGTAACCCCAATGAGCCAATATTAATAGAAAATGTAACTTTTGATACCATTCCGCCGGCTATTGTGATACTTGCACCTAGCGCTGGTGATTATATCAATTATCGTGGATTATCTTACTCTACCAATGAATCTTTGCGGGAATTCGAACTTATTTGGACCAGAACAGGAGGTACCGCAGACCCGGATGCACCGCATACGGCATTATTGCCGGAGGGGTTCCTGCCACAAGGACGATACGAAGATATTCGTCTAGCGGAAGATCCAACGTTAGTAAACAATACAGTGTATACGATAACCTGGATCGCAACTGATCTAGGGGGCAATAAAACATCTCGCACTGTGAAGGGCGTGATCTATGATGACATTTTACCAGAATTTTTGTTCACTATGCCGGTCAGCGGCGAATATTTTAACGATCCTGCTCTGTCGTATGAATTAAATGAGATACTAAGTCGGGGCACGATCATTTGGGAACCTGTTTCTGTGGCAGATGATTCACCACATAACGTAGTACTTGAAGATATAGAACTGTCACTAGGTGTTTTTAATAAGAAAAACTTTATCAATCAGTCTGCTCTGGTGGATGGTGTAACGTACCGCTTACTTATTAATGCTGCTGATCGTGCGGATAACAATCTTTCTATCATTTTATCAGATAGCGTGACATATGATATAACACCTCCTGATTTTCTTGATATTGCCCCAGATGCGGGTAGTTATGTCAATTCATCTGTTCTGCTATTCACTAATCCTGAAGAGCTTTCTACCGCATCTGTTAAATGGGAAAGAATTGGTGGTGAAGAAGATAAAAGTTCTCCGCATATCATCGACGTTCCTGATGAATACTTTGGCATAGGCCCTCAAGAGACTTCTTCAATAATAACACCAAATCTTACCAATGGAAGTATTTATAGATTGACACTCAGTGGCAGGGATTTAGCTGGAAATCTTGCAGGGGTTGTTTATCATAACATGCATTTTGACATAGAACCCCCAGTGCTAGAAATTATTTATCCGACTAAACGACCCGAAGTTAATAATACGGATGTTGGATATAAGCTTTCCGAACAGTTGGGGAATGCAACATTCACGTATACTTGGCTGAGTGGGCCAAAAGATACCAGTAGTCCTCACACCGTAAATCTTGATCAAAGAAGTTTGCTAGAAGGTACAACAGACCGTTATACGGTAAGTCCTGCCCCATTTCTTATCGATGGTGCAAGTTATAAAATCGAATTTTCCGGATATGATCGGGCGGGCAACATTGGGAATGTAGTGATAATTGAACCTGTGTTGTATGACATTACAAAACCGATAATTACTATGACGATTCCTGAACCTGATAAAGTCATCATTGGTCAAGAAATAAGTTATAGTATTTCGGAAAACCTTGAAGAAGGTACCATCTCTTGGGTTAGCAGTGGCGGGAATAGTGATAATATTTCTCCCCATACTATACAATTGGCGAATGTCGAAAAAGATAAAGGTGATTATGATAATATATTATTACAAAATAATACTGAACTGATGTCTAGTACAGCGTATAAAGTCACATTACGCGGCACAGACCCTGCAGGGAATGAAAGTGACCCAGCTATTTCGAAAAATGTAGATTATGTACGGACAATAGATGGAGAATGGACCTTTAAAGGCGCAGTTATTACAGTCGTATGGAGTTTTAAAACGACTGATGGTGATGATGGTGTAAATGGAGAATTTGAACAATGGATCCAAATGGGCGAAAAGATAAGTAACCGGGAGAAAGGAAGCTTTAGTTTGGATTATTCTAATAAGCCCTGGACTATGGATTGGTTGATGGGTCGCTCGGGAATACGACGTATTAGCCTTTTTAACTTTGGTGATAATGAAACCTTGAATGTGATTACGGGTGAGACAAAGCCAGACAGCTGGGAAGATGGCCAGATAATGCAATATAAGTACACACCGTAAATAATACTGCTTGATTGGCGTTGGACTTCCAACAGATGCGCACTAAATTCGCCGGAAAATTTTATATAAACTGATGCAGGAAAAACTCACTTATGGCTAAACAACAATCTTTCGCTGATAAAGCTACAAAAAAGAAGAAAAAAGATTTAAGCACTTATGTTAAGTACATCAAGAGTGTCAAATCGGAAAAAACAGGTTATTGGCGCTTTAATGAACAAATGATACAGATCAAGGAAGGTGAAAATCTTGATGGTGCACTTAAGCGGATGGATGAATTAAACCAGGTTCTTGATATGGAAATGCCCGTTGTCGAATCTGCAGCAGAGGTAGAAATTGTAGAAAAAGATGTGGTTAATGACCCTGATAGCCATTTACAGGAAGCGGATGATAATGGTATGAGGGAATCAGAAGATATTATTGCGGAAGATTCCGTGGAGGAAGTGAATGAACCTGTTGGAGAAGACGAACAAGATGAAGTCGAAAAAGCAGATGTGACCGAACCTGATTCTAAAGAGCAATTAGAAGAAGAATCTGAACCAGAAAAGGATGATCAAGAAAGTGGTACTAAAGAGGGTGATGAGGCTAAAATCGAAAAAGATAATGATGTAGATGAAGCAGCAGAACCAGCCACAAAAGACGATGATACAGTTACTGAGAAAAAGGTTGAAGATGCAGATGCATCAAGAAAAGATAAGGCACCCAAATCCGATGAGTCTGCTTAATTTATATATCACTTTACTGTAAATTCGAAAACAAGAATAGTTGGAGAGGTGTCCGAGTGGCTGAAGGAGCACGCTTGGAAAGCGTGTGTGCGTTTACGCGTACCGTGGGTTCGAATCCCACTCTCTCCGCTTATCCCTCGGGGAACACGCTCAATTGATGTATAAGTAAGTAAAACTAAATATAACTAAATATGATTTATCCGATTATAAGCCCCACAATCGTGTGGTTTGTTTTTTGTGGACTTAGGTCAGTCTCATATCCTGTTGGATGGATATTTAGTAATGGGAAAATCTCATAACTTTAGGTATAACCAATAAGGATAAAAACTATGATTAGAAAATTTATCATACCTGCATCAATCATCATATTGACTCTAATTGGATGCGGTAAAAAAAATGAAACCAAAGTTATTAAGGTTGTTAATACATCATCCACATACTTGGAGAAAGGTTCATACGATATAATTAATACCGAAAGTGAATTAAAATGGATAGGAAAAGAACTGTCAACAGATACTCACACAGGGACTCTCGCTTTGAAGAAAGGTAAAATAGATGTTAATGCAAATGGAGTCATTCATGGGGAAGTTGAAATAGATATGACAACAATTACTGTAACTGATATGCAAGGTAAATGGGGAACAAAGTTGGAAGGGCACTTAAAAAGTCCAGATTTTTTTGACGTTGAAAAATACTCTAGTGCTTTCATTACGTTTCAGAGCGATGAAAATCCTATTAAAAATAATCAACTAAACTTAACTGGGAAGTTAACTATCAAGGATATCACTCATCCAATTTCATTTACTACAGAATTATTACAAACAAAACCTTCTTTGCAGGCAAAAGCTAGTTTGTCTTTTGATAGGTCAAAATATGATGTACGTTTTCGGTCTGGAAAATTTTTTGAGGATTTAGGTGACAAGTTAATTCTAGATGATATAGAAGTAGATGTATTATTAGTAACCAATTAATTAAAAAATCTTATTCATAATAAATAAGCCCTGCCCATTAGCGGGGTTTTTTGTTTCTAGACATATATGACTGGTGGGGCGTACATTAATTGATTAGAAATAATTCCTTTATTACAAATATTTAATAAAATCAACGGAGGTTACAATGAAATTAGGGTGGTTATTTTTGCTTTTGCCTGCAATATGGTTAGGGTGTGAAGAAGCTGAGGAAGAAGCAGAAAGTCAATTGTGCACATCCGAAGTTGAAGCAATGAATGCTGCAAGTGAAGCATTGGAAAATGCGGAAGGAGTAGCAGAAATAGCTGCTGCCATTCTCACAGCCTGTGAAAGTATCGATGAAACCATCCAATGTATGTCTGAAAGTTCACTATTTACACAGGAAGATGTGGACGAAATGCAAGCAAGCTATGATGAAATATGCGGTGGATAATATCCTTATAACGAATGGTCGAATTTTTGCCATTCCATCAAGCCTCGCCCAGTAGCGGCTAGAATTTTTATTAAATCCCCGACTTTTATCAGCACCAATTATAATAAAAGTACTACCATAGTACTACCATTGATAATTTCCACGGTGTTTATCCTCGGAGAGAGTCACGCTTGGAAAGCGTTTATGCGGTTTTTCCGTATCGAGTGTTCGAATCCCTCTCTCTTCGCAGGTCTTGATTTTCGGAGGGGTGGCAGAGCGGCTTAATGCGGCGGTCTTGAAAACCGTTGACCTGCAAAGGTCCGGGGGTTCAAATCCCTCCCCCTCCGCAATTTCCTATTTTGTAAATTGACCTGATGAACAAGCCACCTATC
>Ga0208764_10000328_pt1 | contig 30176 bp, 27 predicted proteins | sample ETNtaG_18_FD_185762 | JGI IMG/M metagenome (GOLD analysis project Ga0208764, IMG submission 185762) | Marine microbial and viral communities from oxygen minimum zone, Eastern Pacific Ocean - ETNP201302SV91 (SPAdes) (version 2) | ecosystem: Environmental > Aquatic > Marine > Oceanic ... | reverse complement strand
CTATCTGTCACTTCTTCGCTATCTTCACTATCTGTCACTTCTTCGCTATCTTCACTATCTGTCACTTCTTCGCTATCTTCACTATCTGTCACTTCTTCGCTATCTTCACTATCTGTCACTTCTGTCACCTCAACTTCAAGCTTTTCATCAAGATCTTCAATTAACTCTTTAACATCCACCATTTCTTCAACATCTTCTTCATTATCTGATTCAATAAAGGACTCTATCGCATTATATATTTTCTCAATCTTAGTTGACGTAATACCTTTAATTGCTATTAAAGTTTCTTCTTCAGCATCTAGCACATCGGATACAGTAAGAATACTTCCAGTTTCTAATGAAGAAACATCCTTATCTGAAATACTATCTATTTCTGAAAGAAGAGTCGCTTGTTGCTTTTGATTCCGTTCATATTCATTTTTACCATAAGCATCAATACGGTAGCTTGTTATACGACTAGCTAAATTAATATTAACTCCACCTCTACCTATGGCAAACTCTAGATCTTCATCATTAAAAACTGCAACACAATACTTATCTTCCTCATCAATATAGAGATCTAATGGAGTTGCAGGTGATAGGGCTCTTGAAAGAAGGATCTCAGGCTGGTGACTATAATTCACAATATCTATTTTTTCATTATTTAATTCTCTAACAATAGCTTGAATTCTACTACCCCTCATACCAACACATGCTCCGACAGGATCTATTCTTCTATCATTAGATTTTACAATTATTTTTGCTCTCTCTCCTGGTTGCCTTGCAATTCCATCAATTTCAATAATACCATCTTCAATCTCTGGAACTTCCATTTCAAATAATTTATATAAGAAATGATTGTCTGTTCTTGAAACAATTATTTCAGGTCCCCTTGGAGTAACTTCAACTGATTTAACAACTGCGCGTAATGTGTCACCTCTTCTATGTCTTTCAGAAAGAATCTGCTCTCTTCTAGGCATTAATAACTCAGCTTGATCTATATTTATATATAAATAATCGCGTTGAATTTGACGAACAGTTCCAATAACAATTTCACCAATACGTTGCGAATAATCTTCATATATATATCTTTTTTCCACATCATTTAAACGCTGACTAAAAAATTGTTTTGCTGATGTAACAAGCCTACGTCCGAATATTGCAGGATCAATTACTTCAACAAAAACATCTCCAACTTCAAAGCTCTCCCCAGGAGCCAACCTTAATGCATCTTGCAATAAAATTTCTAATACTGGGTCCATTAAGTCATCAACAATCTCTCTTTCAGCGTAGATTTCAAGTTCACCTTTGTCAAGATTCACTATTACGCTACAATTTGAAGAATCACCACGCTCACGTTCTATTAAGTGAAGGAATAACTGTTCAATAATAGAACCTAATTCAGAACGCTCTACATTTTTCTCTCTTGCAATTTCAGAGAATACATCAATCAACGCACGATTAATCAATTTTAGCCTCCATATCTAACTAAACTTAACTACTAGTTTTGCATGATCAATTTGACTAATAGGCACCCATTCATTATCAAAACCTTTTCTTTTAATTTCTATACAATCATCTTTTACATCAACAATCGTAGCTTTAAAAGAATAAGTCTTACCATCTCTTATCATACTTAAACTAATAGATTTATTTATATTTTTTTTAAACTGATACTCTTCCTTAATCGGTGCATCAATTCCAAGAGAAGAAACGGATAAAGACATACCTTTAGGATATAATTTTTCTAAAACTCCAGATTTATGAATATTTTTTGAAATTGAAGTAGTTAAATTTAAATCTACAGGGTTTTCTGCATCTATAACGCAATTCAACATTCTCCTACGATTGTCTTCTTTTAGATCAATAAGAAAGACACCGTTAGGTAACAATGATTTTATATCTTCTTTTAATATATCCATAACTATCTAATAAATAAAAAGTGGGTGCTTGCACCCACTTTTCATCCAGCGAAGTTATCGTTTTTTAGTATGATCTACAAGCGATATTAACTTGCAGATTTGGTATATTTTATTTGGCCAAATAGTTCTTCAGCTCTTGTATAATTGACTGATCGAGGCTCAGCATTATCAAGAACTAATTGAACAAGATCCATGCTTCTGCTATAGTCACCAGTAATCAATATTATATCTGCTAAATCCAAGGAAATAAGGTGCTGCTGTTCCTCAAGATCTGCCTTTGATAGGGCTCTCTCATAGTATGAAATAGCCTCGTCATAATTTTCGCTTTCCATAGCAATTAACGCCATCATCTTGTACTTGCTAATATTAAAATGATTAAGTGGAAAGTCAGCATTTCGGATCTCATTCAAATAGCTTGTCGCCACTAAATAGTCTTTTTCACTAAAATGAAGCCTAGCAAGATAATATTTGGCTAAACCACCTGATTCATTGTTACCATATTCATCAGAAACAAATTCAAATTGTATTCTTGCGTTATCAATATCCCCACTAGCCATTGTTATTACTGCTTTTCCTAATAATTCTTTAGATATAGATTTATTTCCTTGATAATTATTAAGCAAAAAGACAATGGCAAAAATTGCTACTACTAATCCTAATAGTATTTTTTGATACAAAGACTGATTTTTATCTAGATTATCTTTAGCATTAGCTAAAAATTCAATATATGGATCTTTCTTTAATTCTTTTTTAATTATTTTTCTTCTTGGTTTTAGCATATAATCTCCAAACTATTTATTTTATTTATGTGCCCTTGGTAGGAATCGAACCTACATCTAATCCTTAGGAGGGACCTATTCTATCCATTGAACTACAAGGGCCAGCCATGAAATTAGTTTATGTTTTAAATATTATTCAGCTATTTTCGGGTCCTAACTTTCTTGTCATTAGTTCTTTTACTACTTTTTGTGGGTTTTTCTTATTAAAAAGTATATCATATATCGATTGAGATATAGGCATTTCAATATCATATTTATTAACCAAATCTGGAATTGCTTTACATGTATTAATACCTTCCGCAACCATTTTCATATTATCCGTAACTTTTTCTAAAGACTCCCCCCTTCCAATCTTTTCTCCAACAAATCGATTGCGACTATGATTGCTTAAAGCTGTAACAAGTAAATCACCAATACCGCTTAATCCGGAAAATGTGGATTTATTTGCTCCCATTTTAAGTCCTAATTTTGTCATTTCATTCATCCCTCTTGTCAAAATAGCTGCTTTACTATTATCTCCATAACCTATCCCATCGCATACCCCTGCAGCTATAGCCATTATATTCTTTAATGATCCGCCAATTTCAACACCTAATATATCATCATTTCTATAGATACGTAAGTACTCTGATGACATTAATTCCTGAATGAGGGTAGATGTTTCTTTATCAATGCAACCAGCAACCAGCGTAGTAGGAAGCTTCTTTACTACTTCTTCAGCGTGACTTGGTCCATATAAGGAAACTATTTGACCTTCTTTAATAGCACTCTCAGTATGTATTACCTGACTCATAGTCATCAACGTATCATTCTCAATTCCTTTGGCTAAGTTCACAATAATTGTATCATTCGTAAATACTTTTGAAGCTTGTGAAGTAATATCTCTTATAACATGCGAAGGAACAGCTAGAATAATTATTTCTCCAAATGCAATCGTATCATCAAAATTTGATGTAAAAGTTATATTTCTATTAAATTCAAAATCTGTTAGAATTGGATGTCTTCGTGTCGATTCCATATCTAAAGATTTATCTTCGTATCGTTGCCAAGCAGTAACAGAAATCCCTTTATCTGCCAATGATTGTGCAACTGCACTACCCCATGTTCCACAACCTAAAACTGATACATTCATTTTTATTTTAATTCCTAATTCGCTACAAAGAGAAACCTAGATCTGATCTAGGAAGAATACATATTGTCAATTTCTGTCGCCCAATTATCATTTATAATCTTTCTTCTAATCTTCAATGTTGGTGTCAATTCACCATCATCAATCGAAAAATCTCTTGGCAAAATTGTAAATTTCTTTATTTGCTCTGGACTAGAAAATTTTAAATTCATCTCATCCATTTTTTCCTTGATTTCATTGAAGATTTGCTCGCTATCTGTGAAATCTGATAAGGTACTTCCTTTATCAACTATCATTTCATTTTGCTTTATCGGATCTTTTGGGATGCTATTTGGATCAACACCAAATTTATCTCTTAATATTATTCCCATATCGAGAGTTATTAATGCACTGCAAAACTTCCTACCATCACCTACTAGATAACATTGTGAAACCAATGGAATCGATTTCATTGTTTCTTCAATAACTAACGGAGCTACATTTTTTCCACTAGAACTCACATAAATTTCTTTCATTCTTCCCGTTATAAATAAAAATCCATCATCATCAATTTTTCCAACATCACCTGTATGCAACCATCCATCAATTATTGTTTCATTTGTAGCTTCTTGGTTCTTATAATACCCTTTCATCACATGATCTCCGCGTATTAGTACTTCGCCATCCTCTGCTATTTTAACTTCTGTATCTATCACTGCTCTTCCAACGGATCCAATTTTATTATTACCATGATAATTTAATGTAGCGCCAGCAGTATTTTCTGTCATTCCATATCCTTCAAACAATGGAATTCCTAATTGTTGAAATAATTGTAAAATATCCGGATTTATCGGAGCAGCACCTGAAATTGCAAATCGAGTGTTACTAAAACCAGCTGCTTCTTTAAGCTTCTTTTTTAAGATACTTGATAGACCGGGAATTTTTAAACCAATTTTTAAGATTGTCTTTGATTCAATGGCTGCAATTAAGTTTGCATATACCTTTTCATATATTCTTGGTACACTGATAAATAAATGAGGCTGTACTTCTTTTGCATAATCTATTGTGTTTAACGGGCTGTCTACAATGGTCATATGCAATGCTCTTCGAACCCAGTAATGGTTATCAACCATTTGACCAAATACGTGGGCAAGCGGCAGCCACGAAACATATTTTTCACCCTGTTCAAATGCCATAACTTTTAAAACCGAATCTAACTGAAACTTAAAATTATTATGCGTTAATTCTACCCCCTTTGGGTTGCCAGTTGTTCCTGATGTATATATCAATGAGCATGAATCATTTATATCAATTTTATCTTTTATATCTAACACGTCAGAATCCGAGACATCTTTGCCTTTAGAAATAAATTCTTCCCAAGTAACTACATTTTCATGATCAAATCTTTCCACACCATCCATCACAACTACTAATTCAACTGAATTCAATTTTTCAAGTATAGAATGCAGCCGATGTATAGGCATTTTCTCTTTTTCCCCATTATCATTGGGATTATTTCCAACAAATACTATTTTTGATTCTGAATTTCCTACAACCCATTCAACTTCTGATGGTGAGGAGGTGTGATAAACTGCAACCGCAACCCCATTTACCATTTGTAATGCACTGTAGCAACCAAACCATTCTTTTCTATTATAACTATAAATGGCACATCTGTCCCCTTTGTTAATACCATATGAGATTAATGATTTTGATATACTCATAACAAATTCATAATAATCTGACCATGTATCCGTATTTATCACACCATTACTATCTTTAAATGATAGCGCTGGTTTATTGGCATATTGCACATTGTTTTGTAATAGATAATGGGATGTGGTTTTCATAGCTTAATATCCTATCGATTATTTCTAAAATTTAATGAATGACTTAATGTTTATCTAATTAAATAATTTAATATTCATAAATTGTTAATTCTATAAACAAATATATTTATACTTAAAGCATTACTTTAATATTAAGTTTTGATAATAATATTAATTTTCTCCTCAACAAAGTCAAAATATTGTGTAAATTCTTTCATGCCGGGGTGGCGGAATTGGTAGACGCGTCGGTCTCAAACACCGATGGGGGCAACCTCGTGCCGGTTCGATTCCGGCCCTCGGCACTTAGCCTACCAAAAAAAATTAACTTGCAAATAGAATATTAAACTTTTACTTTAAGGCAAGAAGGTGCTGGTTTGGTACCTTTGGTATGTGGAAGGGGTAGATCTTCACTTGGTTCCGAGGTCCTTGTGAAATCTACCCCAATTTTTTTACAAATTTATTATCTATAATTGATATTTATTCAAGTAAAAACCATCACTTAGTAAAGTACTTTAATCATCTATTTGAATACATAAATAATAGGTTTAAGTATTTATTTGGATTTATAACTTGAATAGTTATTTTGAAATTTTGTATAAAAAAAGGCTGATGATTCTGCAATCACCAGCCTTCATAATGTTTTAATGAAAAAGAATTAATTAATTCTTTTTCTTCTTTTCCTTTTCTTCCTCAGGAATACCAAAAACTTTATCATTTAAAGCCTTTATTTCACTCTGCATTGCAGTTATTGTTTGCTTGATATCTGAACGTTCGTTTTTCGTCCGTCTACGCTCTCTATTAAATGTATCCGTTAAATCTTGAATATCTGCTTCTACATTATCAAACTTTTTAGATACAGTACGATCTAACTCGTCCAGATTATATTGTACTAGCTGTATTGCGTTTCCTAATGAATCGGTTACATACTCGATATATTCAGTGTTAGCGATTATATCTTGTTGTGCTTTTTGAAGATGTTTACCTCTACCAATAAATTGTAAATTCAATTTTCTCAAATCCTCTCGAAACTCATCATGAACTACGTCAACATGCTTCGAATCATTCTCATTTAATTCATCCATACGACTTATCATATTTGTTGCCATATATTGAAAATATCCAGCAACAGCTATCAAAATAACCAATACACCAAAAATAATCTTATCCTTAACACTCATTTTACTGGTTCCACTCCTTAAATAATTTTACCCTAATTTTTCTAGTTTCTTTTCCCATTCACTCATTTCTCTTGAATCATCTTCTCCTGCTGCGGATGATTGAGGGGAATCTGAGCTTGCATCAACTGCACTATTGTCACCTGATAAAGGCGAACTTTCTTTTGCAATTAAATTGGAAAGAATCTCTTTCTTATTTGCTGCATTTTCTAACATCTGCTCCATAACTTCGCCAACTTCATCCTTAAAATCAGTAATAGTATATTCTAACCTAGTAACTAATTCATCTAAAATAACTTTGCCATAACTATCACCAACTCCATCAAGAAATTCATTTAATTTGGCTGATAACATTGCAGCAATTTGATCTTTATTATTTATTTCTGTAGACATATATAACGCTCCAAATTACCGGATACTTAAATAAAATAAGAAATTTAATTTCATGAAGACATAAGCTCGAGTCAAATATTTTTTTTAAATTATGCATTATTTTTTAAAGTTATATCGGGTACTTCTACTAACCCATTCCTTGAAAACTCATCGATTATAGGATAAAATATTGAACGTTGCAAACTATATGGCAATTTATCAGATATTTGATTTTGTATTAAATCTTGACCTCCAATAGATGCTTCAGAATCACGTTTAAATATTTGTCGCTGCGCTACAATAACAACTTCTACTCTATCTTCAACAAGAACTGCAATACGATAGCTGTACTTGCGAACATCCTTTTCAACAGGCTGCGGTTTAGTCAAAAATAAATAACCTTCCGGAGCAGATAAATCAATCTTATATCCTAGATCAAGCAAGGAATCCTTTGCGATAGATAATGCTTTTTTTTGAGTGTATTCATAATCAAAATAACGAATCATCCTTGGCCGTTCTGGACAAAACGAAAATTGAACAGCTAATACTACTGAAAGAAAAAGTCGTATCATTAACAGGAAAAATATTAATAAATATCAAAAATAGATGGCGGAGGTTCTTCTACGGTTACTTCTTCAGTTATAATCATATAATCTGGATTATAGTAAACCAATTTTAAAGTTGACATATCATCACCAAAAATATTCAGATCATCATTTCTAGGTACTTGAACAATACTATTTAATAACAAACTAATTTTTACAGGAGATACGTTCCATGAAGAAAAATGAAAAGCCCTCTCAAAACCAACGTTAATTTCGTCATGAAGCCCCATAGCTCCAGCCTCAATTCTATCTGTTGTTTCAGGCCATCCATAGACTTCCGAAACACTTCTCTCAATTTTTGTAAATAAATCTAAATGAGATTGGAAATCATTTGGATTAAGAGAATATCGTATTTCAACTTTCCAAAAACCACTATCTGAGAAAGCATATTCAATAAATACTCTTTCATTTCCTAGATTTCCAGACATAATGACTGCTGCACTATCTCGGACAAACTGACCTTGATCCATATATGTTAGAGATGGCATTTGGGATCCTTTTGGCACTCCCCACATAAAACCCTTATATCCATAATCAAGATCCATTGGCGGTCCAATAGTGTCTAGAACCGCAGAAAGCGAATCGTTAGAAAGTGATAGCGAATCAGATGAATCTAAAACATTTACCTGTGAAGTATCGGCATCCTGCGTAAATACTATAGAAACAAATAATATAAAAATTATAACACGATTCATTTGGAACCCGAGATAAAGCCTATTATAGAGTATGGTATTATACCTACCATGTGCTGTAAAATACGCACCAATCTAAGATGTAGGCAAGGTCAAATATATTAATTCAATATAGTACCAATTCGATCAAATCGGGGAAATTTGCTCTTAAAATCCAATGACATATAAACAAATAGAGCTTCTCCTAAAAGAAATTTCCTAGGAACAAAACCCCAGAATCTTGAGTCATAGCTATCATCACGATTATCACCCATAGCCCAAAAGTAATCCTGTTTAACAGTGTAGCTAGAAATATTATTTATAGATTGATTGTCAATAAATAATTCCCCGCTTGGTAAATTTTGCATCCAAGGATTAATTTTATTTCCTATTGGATAATAGTCATCAAGAAATGAGTGGTTTTTTTTTCTTCTGAGTAAATTTTCAGGATCAGTCATTGTAAAAAAATATTCTTTCGAACTATTTACTATTTTTACTTCATGACCATCTAAAACCATTACATGCAATAGTAATTGAGCGTTAGTTGGATTAACATTTATCACATCTCCCTTTTTTGGAATACGTATAGGTTTAAAATGATCTTTATTACCTCTATTGCCCAAAAATATCATAGGATTTGACCAGCTTTCTGAATTCATCCTACTTTGAAATTTTCCATTCTCTGGTTTAATATATTCTTGATTATTTACATAAACTTTTCTCGATCGAATTTCTAAAGTATCACCTGGAAGAGCGATGCAACGTTTTACATATTTTTGATGAGTATCTCTTGGGTATTTAAAAATAATTATATCACCCTGTTCCGCTTCGCGAAATTTAGGAAATACAATATAAGGTACATCAAAACCTACATCAGTATAAGGAATTCCAACCCAATCCGGTGTACGCATTCCATATACAAATCTGCTACCAATTAGAAAATCACCAGTCATAATTGTATTTTCCATACTTCCTGTAGGGACTATATATGCTTCAACCAATGTAGCTTTTAATAGGAATGCTATTATCACTAAAATAGAAAGAGATCGAAATTCTTTATATATTTTTGATTGCTTCATCTATTTTGAATTTATATCAAACCTAAATTGGATAAAAAAAGTATTTAGAATATACCTGATACTGGTTTGAAAGTTTTTCGGTGTATATTGCAAGGTTTATGCAAGTGTAACAATTCTATATGTTCTTTTGTTCCATAACCTTTATGATTCTTAAATGCATACATTGGATACTCTACATCATATTCTAGCATAATGGTATCTCTAGTAACCTTTGCTATAATTGAAGCGGCTTTAATAACGTCTATCTTTTCATCTCCTTTTACTATGCCGCGATTTGGTATAATCTGAGTTTTCAATGGAAACCCATCAATTAATGCTTCATCTGGGAAAGGTTTTAATTTACCTAGAGACATTTTCATTGCCTTAAATGTTGACTCAAGAATATTTATCTTATCTATTTCACGGTGAGATACTATACCAACACCAATAGAGATTGCTTGATTATTTATTTCACCAAATAATTTTTCTCTTTTTAATGGAGAAACTTTCTTAGAGTCATTTAATCCAACCAGATCATACTTATCTGGTAAAATTACAGCTGCAGCAACTACTGGGCCAGCTAACGCCCCTCTACCTGCCTCATCTACTCCTGCAATTAATTTCATTATAACATTAATTTACCTTTTTATTTAATCTAATTGCCAGTTGAAGATCATTCATGTAAAATCCATCTTGCAAAACATTTAAATCTTAATAGAATTGATCGTACCAATATGCATAATATTTCTTCAACTTTAACAAACTGGACAGAGATCTTTAGCGGATGGATTGCCATGCCATTAACACTAACTCTTATTGGCACGGGATTATTTGTAACGATTTCATTAGGGTTTATACAGATAAAAAGATTGAAACATAGTTTCCAAGTTGTTTTAGGAAAATATGATAACCCAGAGGATGAAGGCGACGTAACACATTTTCAAGCCCTCTCTGCGGCCCTTTCAGCAACTATTGGCATAGGTAATATTGCAGGAGTTGCCATAGCAATTCGTCTTGGTGGACCAGGTGCTCTTTTCTGGATGTGGGTAACAGCTTTATTAGGTATGGCTTTAAAATACGCTGAGTGCACCCTTTCTCATCGGTATAGAGTGATTAATGAAGATGGCTCTGCTTCTGGTGGGCCTATGTATTATATTGAAAAAGGTCTTGGACCAAAATGGAAATCACTTGCTGTATTTTTTGCTACATGTGCTGTTATCTGTTCTTTTTGTACAGGAAATATGAATCAAGCCAATACTATTGCAGAAACATTTTCTTCTTATAATGTCCCAATATGGTTTTCAGGTTTGACTATCGCCCTTCTTGTTGGCCTTGTAATAATTGGTGGAATAAAACGTATTGCAGCTGTTGCGAGCAAATTAGTCCCTACTATGGCTATTCTGTATGTACTTGGGGCGTTAGTAATATTAATTAATCACGCAAATTATATTTTACCTAGTTTTATCAGTATTTTTAAGGAAGCATTTTCACTTGAAGCTGGCTGGGGAGGCCTTTTAACTGTTATCATGTGGGGTGTTCGAAGAGGATTGTATTCTAATGAAGCAGGGCAAGGATCGGCTCCCATAGCTCATGCAGCAGCTAAAACAAAAGAATCTGCACGTGAAGGAGCGGTTGCACTGATGGGGCCATTTATTGATACAATCATTGTATGTACAATGACAGGTCTTGCAATTTTATCTACTAATGTTCTAAATACTACTGATGAGACGGGTGCTTTGTTGACCAGAGAAGCATTTCGAAGTGGGTTTTCTTTTGCCCCAGATATAGGAAGTTTTATTGTGAATATAGCTGTGCTTCTTTTTGCCTATACAACGATGGTAGCTTGGAGTTATTACGGTGAACGCTCAATTGAATATTTAGCTGGCCCTAAAGCTATAAAACCATATCGATGGGTATATGTATTCTTTAATTTTTTAGGAGCAGTATTACCTCTAACATTTGTATGGAATTTTGGAGATATCGCTCTAAGCTTAATGACTATACCTAATTTAATTGGAGTGATATTATTGACTGGATCCCTCAAAAAGATTACAGCAGATTATTTTAATAGATCTCATATCCCTTATAATTCATAAATACATCCTATTTTACATTATAAATAGAAAATAACATTTTGGAAGAAACTAGATTAATGTTATCTGTAGCAAAATCTGCAGCTAGAGATGCATCAGAACTAATATTGAATGCCAATGAAATTGATCGTAAAACATCAAATAAATCAACTATAACAGATCTTGTTACGCAGACAGATAAAAATGCTGAGCAAGTAATAAAAGATGATATATTAGCAAAATTTCCAGATCATAATATTCTTGCTGAAGAATCTGGTGAAACATCTTCAAATTCAGATTTTCTTTGGGTTATTGACCCATTAGATGGTACTACAAATTTTGTTCATGGACTGTCTCCATATTGCGTTTCAATTGCATTATTCAAAAATAATAAACCACTATTATCAGTAATATCAGAATTGCCTAGTGAAAATTTGTTTTGGGCAGTTAAAGGAAATGGTGCATTCTGTAATGGAGAAAAAATCTCTGTTTCTTCAAGAAAATTAATTCGTGATTCATTATTGATAACAGGGTTTTCATACGAACATGATTCCAAATGGGAAACGAATATGAAATTATTTAAAAATTTTACAAAAATAAGTCATGGGGTTAGGAGGATTGGTTCTGCAGCTGCTGATTTATGTTATGTGGCTTCTGGGAAAGCTGATGCATTTTGGGAAATTGGTCTTTATCCATGGGATAGTGCTGCTGGTATATTACTAGTAAAAGAGGCTGGAGGAAAAGTAAGCCGTATGGATGGAAAACCATATAATATCTATGACAAACAAATTTTAGCAACTAACAATTTGATACATAATGAAATGTTAGATAAAATAGATTCTGAAACTGTATAAGAAAAATTAATTAGTTTTTAATCAATAGTTACCAACCAACAGCTCTATAATAAGGAGTTGTTAGTTTAAATTCTCCAAACCCATTTTCATCATAAAAAGTAAAATTTCTATTTATTGAGTAATAATACCAAGTTTCATAAGTATTACGTTGATTTTGACCAAATGTACGCTGCATATCATCAGGGGGTCCAAATAATATATAAATCATACCCATATCTGTTTTCCACCCTGGTAGAAAACCAGCAAACTTTTCATTTGAATAATTTACTCTATAATAATATTGATCCATTAATTCATTTGCAATTGTTCCAGGTGTAGGGTCGCGTTCATCCCAGAACTGATAGAATAATTTTCCACGCTCTTTACGCTTGGATTTTTTTATAAGCTTATATTCTTCATCCGTTACAATATATCGCATTTGATCAAGCGCTTCATCTACATTATTTATAAAAAATGATAAGCCTGGTTTTCTCATTCGCAAGTTGATTTCTTTCGTGTCAGATATATTATTTTGGTTAAGTGTAACGGATACTTCCATAGTTAAATTCTCTTCAGGCTTTTTATCTATAATTATACGTTCAGAAAAAATATTTTTATCTGAGATGAGTTTAATTTCTTTATCCCAAAAAATTTCTTCATTAGCATCCTTTGCAGTAAGAGAAACAGTAAATTCTCCTGGCTTAATTTTACCAGATATAAATAAGGGGAATTCTTTTATTTTATGATTGATATCTCTTGTTGTTACTGGGATCTCATTCTCTTCAAACCCCCAATCTCCTGGATACTCACCAATTATAAATGGTGGATAAATACAAATATCTTTTAATAATCCCTGGAAATTAATTTGCTTTTTCACCACCCCCTTAGTTCTAGTATCTTGATCAATTAATTCTCCTACAACTGTGTATTCCTGATCTTTAACTAAAAAGTCAGCCATCACCACCTCTCGAGAAGATCGGTCAACTGTACTTATGTAATTATCTACTTTAACTTCAGATTGAAATGTTTTTCTATCTAATTGATTTCCATCTTTATCACGAATACTAATACTAGTTTCATATCCAGCAATAAATAACTCTTTATCCTTTAAAAACTGCAATGACTGATATGGAATAAGTCCATATACTTTTAGTTTTATCTCATCATTTTCAGTTACAATTGGATATACGTTTATTTTAAATTGATCAATATTTCTCTTTTCTTGATTTTTTCTTTTACTACGATTTTGAGCACCAATGTCACAATATATAAAACATAAAAATATTAAAATAATTTGAAATAATTTTTTCACTATAAATCCTTTTTCCATTTGAATTGAATTAATCCATTGTTCGTTGCAAGCCATACATGGTTTTTATCGACAAAAATATCATTAATCGAACCAATAAATTCATAATCATACTTTTTATGGAAACCCTTATTCATTCTTAATCTTAATAAACTATTATCTGTAACAATAAATAATTGGTTTCGATATACATATATTATTTTTACAAATTTATTATTATATATCGTTGGCTCAGTAATTAGTTCCCAAGTTGAATTTACATTATTGTATGCAATGATACCTTGATTTGTAGCAACATATAATTTTAATCCATCAAAAAAAATATCATAAAATTTTGTAATAACATCTATACGATCTTTGATGGCATCAGTATTCCCAACATAGTTAAACGGTACAATTACTTCAGAATCCGTATTATAACATAATAGTTTGTATTCTGTAGAAACCCATAGATAATTATTAATAAGAGATAAACCATTTATATATGAATTACTAAAAACATTAGTAAGTCTTGTGCTTTCAGAGCGCTTTGACTTTATATTGATTTTTTCTATTTCATAGCTAGATGCGGCCCATATGTAATTTGAATCTGGTTCAAGGTAACGTATTTTTCCATAGGGAACTCCTCTTGAAGCATCTAAAGTCCTCCAAAAGTCTCTTTTTGAATCATATACTATAATTGAACTCATACTACCAAACCAATATTCATTATTTACTGTACAATTTTCATATATATCTAAGTTATTAACATTAATTAGCGACTCTACTTCATACCAATCGAAATATGCATTATATGGATCAACTAAAGATAGAGACCCTTCTTCTCCGGGATAACTTTTTCCACCTATCCATGAAGGAAATGAATGAATAAATGTTTGAACATCGGTATTTGAAAGACCGTATTTCATAGGGTAAAAAGATTTCATATATGGATCTCCTTGAAAGATAATACCGCCATCTGTTCCAACCCATATTGTATTATTATCACCACTATAAATTGTAGATATAGATACGCTCTTTCCCATTGGACTTATAAATGTATTGAGATTTAACAACCATCCATCCATAACCGTATAGTCCATTAATATATCATCTATAACACTACTATATTTAACTAAACCACTAGACCATTTAATTTCCATTTCATCTGGAAAAGCATATGAGCCCAAAAACATACCAGAAGTTCGATCAAGCTTAAGATATAATGACCCTGCTAAAACCCATAAATAGTTATTGCTTGAACCTATCTGTTCAATCCGCACACCAGAAAGCAAATTATAGTTTTCTAGATCCTTTGAAATCCAATTGCCTTCCGCATTATAGCTATAATCAATTGATTTATCCGTTGCTACCCATAGAATACCAGTCATTTTATCAAAGTGTATAGCGCTAACTCTATTACTTGATAATCCTTGTGCTTTGGTTATTGGGTATTCAAATTGATTTCCATAAATAGAATATCGAAATACGCCTGCTGTTTCTGTCGCAATATAGATATATGATAATCCTTCAGTAAACGATCTAATTAAACCTGGCTTTCTATACATTACCCAATCAAAAGGATCGTGACGTGAGCCAGCTTGGCTTAATACGGTTTCAGAAAGTGATAATATCCCAAAAAGAATTATAGGTATCGGCTTAAAAAATAATCTATACTTAATTAAAAATAATTTATTTCTTAACTGAATCAACAATTAATTATTCTAATTATTATAATGATCAACAATATCTTTAATCATCTCTAATGATATTGGAATCACACCCAATTCTTCACAAACTCTTCCAGCAGCATAATTTGAAATCATAGCAGATTCCTCAATACTTGCTCCGCTTAAATCAGAAAGTACAAATGCACTGATTGCTGTATCACCAGCACCAGAGACATCATGAACTTTTCGCGCTTTAGTACCAATCGTTTGTACATTATTATCTGTAAAAAGAGTTACGCCTTCTTCACCTCTTGTAATCATTAATATTTCTGCATCAATTTTTTCTCTTAATTTTTTACCTAATTCTTCAAAACTTTTATTCTGTTTATCAAAATCAATCATGGATTCAAATTCAAACATATTTGGTTTAAATAATCTAATTTTATTATAAGCAAAAAAATTCTCTCTTTTTGGATCAACATACACGGGGAGATTATGTTCAGCCGCAATATTGAGTATAATATCAATACAATCTTTTACTAACAGTCCTTTATTATAATCCTCTATAATAATAGCATCAATATCATCTAAAATATCATATAAAATATCTTTTATATTTTCTACCTGCTCTGAAGTAATATCATTTTTATTCTCATAATCGGTTCTAACTACTTGTTGTCCATGTGCAATAATTCTCGTTTTGGTAGTAGTGTACTTTTTTTTGTCTTTGATAAATTTTACCATCACTCCATCTTTTATTAGACTACCCTCAAGAAGTTTGCTTTCATTATCATCACCAACGATTGCTAAAATATGAGCATTTGCACTTAATTTAGATAAATTGAGTGCAACATTTGCTGCTCCTCCAGGAGAGTGTGAAATTTGATCTACAGAAATAACTGGAACGGGAGCTTCCGGGGATATGCGATCAGCTTTACCCCACATAAACTTGTCAAGCATCACATCACCAATAACTAATATTGACTTTTGTGAAAACAAGCCACTTATTTCATCAAAACGTTGTTTATCCATTTTTATATGCCTTAGCTAAAAATATAAAATAAATAGTTATAAATGTTAAGAATAATCTAATCTATCTATTATGTTTTTTATTATGCTGATTTCTTGTATTACCTGAACGCACTTTTATGATATGCCCATTCTCAAGATATACCATTACTGAACACAAATTTCTCAACGAATTAGCATCTATTGATGATAGAATAATTGTGGTTCCTAAGTTTTTATTCATTTTTCTCAAACCTTTTCGCGCGATTGACTGCATCTCAGAATCAAATAGCATAGAAAAATCATCTTGAATTAAAACTCTAGGGTCTCCTTCTAAAGCAAAAACTGTATCCAACCATGCTTTCTGACCTGGAGATAAGTTTTGTATCTTCAGAGGTAAAATCCTTTTACTTACTGAACCATTAAAATAATTTCTAACTATCCTTTTCGATTTATTTGGAAAACAGAAATCTATATATGATTTAACTATTTGAGATTTATTATATTTATGTTGCCCACCAAAACAAACCTCATCAGGTACTTTTATTTTACCTAGCCAAGAACGCTGAAATTCTGAATGATCATATAACAAATCACCTTCTGATTGTATATCATATCCTGCTAACATTCTTAACAATGTAGTTTTCCCAGAACCTATTGGACCCAATATTCCATATATTGTTCCTCGGTGTATTTGTAATCTTCCGATACTCAGTATAGGATTGTTATTATATACCTTCTTAAGGTTTTTTAGCTCATATATGAGCGTAGATTTTTTGCCCATTGTTCATATCCTTATCTTTTAATAATTAAGTTATGAACAGGAAAGAAATAACCATATTAAGATGATTCTATTGATTCTAGATATTTTTCTGCATCAATCGCGGCCATACAGCCGCTACCTGCTGCAGTAATTGCTTGTCGATAGATACTATCCTGAACATCTCCACAAGCAAAAATTCCACTAACTGATGTTTTCGTACTATTATTTTTGGTACAAATATATTTCTTATTATCTAAATCAAGAAAATTATCAAAAAGTTCCGTATTAGGGGTATGACCTATTGCTAAAAATACTCCATCACACTTCTCCGTTCGCACATCTCCACTTATAGTATCGCGGAGAACAACGGCACTTACGCCATTATCAATAGTTCCTTCAATATTTTCTAGCGTGGTATTCCATTGTATATTGACTTTTGGATTATTAATTACACGATCTTGCATGATTTTTGAAGCTCTTAGTTCGTCTCGGCGGTGAATAATTTGCACATCAGAAGCAAATTTTGTTAAAAAATTAGCCTCCTCCATAGCAGAATCACCTCCACCGATAACAAAGACTTTCTTATCTTTGAAAAAGAAACCATCACATGTAGCGCAAGCTGAAACTCCATGACCCATTAATTCATTCTCAGAATCTAGTCCTAACAACTTTGCTGTTGCACCAGTTGCAATTATTATTGAATCTGAAACATATACTTCATCTCCAACCCAAACTTTAAATGGATTAGAAGAAAAATCAACTTTTGTTACATGTTTAAAATGACACTCAGCTCCAAAACGCTTTGCCTGTTCACGAAACTTATCCATTAAATCTGGGCCCATAATTCCATCTGGGAAACCAGGATAATTTTCCACATCTGTAGTAATAGTTAATTGACCTCCCGGTTGAGCACCTTCAAAAACTAAAGGCTTAAGATTTGCACGAGCGGCATAAGTTGCTGCAGTTAGTCCAGCCGGACCAGAACCAATTATTATTACTTTCCTATTCATATTATTTTATTTATTATTTAATAACCTCATCTAATATTTCAGTTATTTGATTTTTAGGCACAGCTCCAACAATCTGATTCGCAACTGCACCACTATTGAAAACTAACAATGCTGGAATACCTCTTATTCCATATGTCATTGCTATCTGTTGATTATAATCAACATTTACTTTACCAACTTTTATTTTCCCATTGTAATCAGCTGCGATTTCTTCTACAACTGGTGAAATCATTTTACATGGACCACACCATTCTGCCCAAAAATCAACCAAAACAGGTACTTCTGATTTTAGAACTTCTGTATCAAAATTATCATCAGTGAATTCAACTACATTATCTGACATTTCTACTCCTAAATAAATTAATTATGATGAATAAATAGCATGCAAATTAACTTGATTATACATCCTTAGAAATAAGAATTAACATTCCTATTTATTTTTTTTTATTACAAATTATAATTGTCTAATTAACTTTTAAAAAACGTCGCTTCCCTACTTTAATAACTAATTGTTCATCTTTATTAATAATACGATCACGATCTATACATTTCTGATCATTAATTTTAACTGCACCCTGATCTATTAATCGACGGGCTTCCGATTTGCTTGAGACTAACTCATTTAATAAAAGAAGATCTACAATAAGTGTATCTTCATCTAATACCACCTCAGGCATATATTCAGGTTTATCTTTCTTTATAAAAATTTTATCGAAGTTCTCTTCAGCATTTTTAGCAAGATCTTCAGAATAATATAATTTTACAATTTTTCTGGCAAGTTCTCGTTTTATATCTCTAGGGTTTATATCCGCATCAGAAAGACTTTTCTTAATTTTATTCATGTTTTTTTCATCATAGCTTGCTGCAAGCATGAAATATTTTTCAATCATATTATCTGGTATAGATAATGTTTTACCATACATTTCATCTGGTGAATCGGTAATACCAATATGATTATCATAAGATTTGGACATCTTTTCTATTCCATCAGTACCTTCTATTAAAGGAAGAGTCAATATAACTTGTGGTTCCTGTCCATACTCTCGTTGTATATCACGACCTACTAGTAAATTAAATTTTTGATCTGTACCACCTAATTCTATATCAGATTTTAAATGAACAGAATCCATTGCTTGTGCTAATGGATATAAAAATTCATGAATTGTAATTGATATTTTAGATCTAAATCTTTTTTCAAAATCATCTCTCTCCATCATTCTTGCAACAGTATACTTACTAGCCAGCTCTACTACTTTACTAAAGTCCATACTATTTAACCATTTAGAATTATTACAAATTTTCAATGAATCTAAATCAAGAATAATCTTTGCCTGATCAATATATGATTCTGCATTATTTTTAGCCTCATCTAATGTTAGCTGAGGTCTTGTTTTATTTCTTCCAGAAGGATCACCAATCATTGCTGTAAAATCTCCAATAACAAGAACTGCTTGATGTCCTAAATCCTGAAATTGGCGTAATTTTCTAAGTACAATAGCATGGCCTAAGTGTAAATCTGGTCTACTAGGATCGCACCCTAATTTGACGATTAATGGCTTATTATTTTTTTGGGAACTAACTAGTTTTTGTCTCAACTCCTCTAAAGGGATTATTTCTTCAGTGCCCTGCTGAATTACCTCTATCTGTTTATCTGCATTAATAAAGCTCATTTATTTCTTGCAACCTCACGGTCTGTTTCACGTCTAATATCTCTTTCCTTTAAAGCTTCTTTTTTATCATGTAGACGTTTGCCTTTGGCAGTTCCAATAAGAAGCTTTGCCCAACCTTTTTTATTAAAATAAGCTTCCAATGGGACAGCAGTAAGACCCTTTTGCGAAGTACTTTGTTTTAGTTTCAAAATTTCCTTCTTTTTAAGCAATAATTTTCTATCTGATTTGGGATCATGTCCCTTATACCCTGTATTAGAATAAGAACTAATATGAGATCCTATCAATACCACTTCAGCACCTCTAACTAATACATAAGCTTCACCTAAGTTCATTTTCCCCTCTCGCATACTCTTTACTTCACTTCCAGATAAAACTAATCCTGCTTCATAGCGATCTATAATATGATAGTTATAAAATGCTTTTTTATTTTTAGCAACAAGTATCCGTTCCATAGTGATTTTCTAATTATCAAAATACGAGTTTTATCTCAGGTCAAACAAGTTTATTCCTTTCATCCTACACTTTTAATCAGTTTTATATAAAAAAAAAGCCTTTGAAATAGCAAAGGCTTTAAATTGATAAGACTATATCATTCACCAACTCACTTCCCAATCCTTAAATTCTGCAGCAATACAATCGATTTTATAATCTTTTCTTCCGCCATCATCTAGAGCATCTTGTATTTTATTTTTAGCAGTATTTCTTATTCCATTTAACCCATGCGTTAAACCAAGATTTCCATCGCCCTCACCTGCTCTATATTTCGTTTCATTATGCCAAATATGTAAGTTCATTTGCGCCAAAACAATAATTGCTCTAATCATTTCCCCATCAAGTCCTGCCTCATCTAAATCATGGACTATATCTTTAATTTCTTTTGCATATTCTTCTTTATGATCTGATATAAAAACCTCCTTCAACTGTACTATAGATAATCTATCCATTAATTCACTAGTTGTTGGTAAATATTTTCTCATAATGACTCCTTATCAAATTTCAAAATAAAAACTGTTATTATATAAATCCTTATCTTTCATGCCACGTAGCCCGTACGAGAATCGAACTCGTGTTACCGCCTTGAGAGGGCGGCGTCCTAACCCCTAGACGAACGGGCCGTTTGTACACCCGGAAGGACTCGAACCCTCAACCTTCTGGTCCGTAGCCAGACGCTCTATCCAATTGAGCTACGGGTGCATATTTTTGCTAGGGCGCAGGGATTCGAACCCCAACCGCCAGGACCAGAACCTGGTGTCCTACCATTAGACGACGCCCCAATGTTCTGAACTCTATTCCCAACAAGTTGCAAATTTACATCTATGGTCTTGGGTCTACAATGCTCCTTTTTTATACATGGTATTTATTTTAATAAGAATGCTTTTTGCGAATATCGTCGAAATGGAGTTTCTACTTGAATTATATAGACTCCAGAAGAAAATCTTGATGCATCCCATGTAATTGAATGAAAACCAGGACGCAAAGCACGGTCGTCAAGCAATACATCTACTAATTTTCCAGCTATATTATAAACTAGAATCCTAGTATGCATTTCATAAGGAATAGAAAATGGTATCGTTACTTTCGGATTAAATGGGTTTGGATAAACACTATTAAAATTCACTTCATTAGATAATTCCAACTTTTCTAATAAAGGATCATTGTATGTAACTGTAGTGTTAATAGGTCGTCCAAAATTATTTGAAACTATAATATTTTCAGGATTGATTAATAAATTTCCATATATAATTAGCGATGTTTCTTTTATAGCTCTTTCACCAGTAAGATCAACGGCAATTATTCTAATTTTGTCATTCAATTTTCTTGTTTCAAATAACCATCCATCGGGTAAATTATTTGTTTCAATTAATTCACGATTTTCACTATCAATTGGAATATCCATTTGAAATCCACTAATATAGTCATTACTAATAAATTTAATTACAGATGATCCAGGCGCATCATTAATCAAAAAATTTCCAGTACTTGTATTGATGCTTCTGCCATCATCATTTTGTCCAAGTATATCAAATATTAATAATAAAATATCTAGGGTGTTAAATACGGAATCCTGATTAAAATCCGCTGATTCAATGCTACATCCAGTATAATCAGCATTATTATAATCATCATCTAAAATTCGATCCACAAGAAAGAAAACATCGTAAAGATCAATTATAGGTTCATTATTAGAAATATCACCATTTAAGTTTCCTTTTACATATACATTGAGATTATCACAGGGATCACAGGAGTCGCCTATTCCATCATTATCTATATCTTCCTGCAAAGGGTTGTATGTTTCCATACAATTATCCTCATCATTGATTACTCCATCATCGTCCATATCTACATTCATATCATTTGCACGAGCCCATTCTGCTTGTAATACTTCTTTTGTGGAATAATTTTGAACAAAAGCAATGACATTAAGATCAGAAATATCCCAAAGAATATTAGTATTAGTATTTGGCCAAGGGCTCGGCATAGTCCAATTAAATGCTTGCGTGTAGTCTGTCGTTCCATCAAGAGTAAGACTCTGACCGCTTGAATTAGTAAGGAACTCTATAAAAACATTTTGAAAGTTATCATAAGCAGAAGGGCTATTATAATAAACAGAATCCATGGATGTCATAACAAACAACCGTAGGTCAGAACTAGTTTGATTTGTTTCACTAGAGACTGTTACAGACATTTGCAATTCTCCATCAATCATTCCACCATTGAATTCAATCATTATAGGCGTATAGGTCCCAATATTTGATAATCCACTACTTCTCCAGCTACTTGCAGAACCACCAATAGTTGCTCCATTTCCAAAAGCAGCAGGAATACTATTCACACCATAATAAGTTCTTCTAGCAGATTGATCAGTAGTATTTGCTAAATAAAAAGGATCCGTGCTAGAGGGCCAACTCATCGCATATTTAATCCTCGACCAGTTTGCATCATTATCATCTCCAACATAATTTGAATTATCCGGATCAAAATAAGCATCAAAAGCCGCATCCTGCGGCCCACAGCCTGGTCAGGTTTCATTGGTCATGATTTCAGTAAAAGCTTTTCTCTCAGCAGCATATAAGCTAAAAGAGAAAATCATGACAAGGATAATATATTTATTCATACTAGACATTATTAATTACTGTAAATTAATTATAAATAAGCTAAAAAACAGTTGAAAGCCCTACTTTAAACCCATCGTCAAATGGTTCAATAATGCGACAAACTCCATTTGTACACAATAAACCGCCTTTTAATGACCCATACATCAATGAAAGCCTCATGGAAGTTGTTAAATGATAAACAAATTCAATATTTACCCAGTTTTTTTCTTGATTAATATCTAGAAATTTTTCAAGAGGATTAATAATTGATTTATTTTCCAAAAACGATTCTTTCACTGATGTTCTATCCGAGGTTAAGGTTAATGACCATTTTGGTGATTTACTAACTGTAAAACTAATAAATGTATTCTTTTCTTCTTCGACACGCTTCCCATCATCATCAAGGAAAATACTCATCAAACTATCAGCAATAATTTCATTATTATTTTCCTCATACCACCAATATCCTTTCTTCAACCATTGTAATTCTATTTTTGATTCAATGCTCCAACCATCACTAAAAGAATAACTTAAGTTTAAAGGAATTGTTTTTGCACTTGCTAAACTATACGTAAGAGACTGACTAGTATCTGTAACTGTATTTTGAAGTAAGTCTACAATATCTTTTGTATCTGCATAACCAAGCTTGATAAATAGATTATTATTAAAAGATCGGAAAGTTAATTCAGAATAGAAATCATTAAAGGGCATTGCAGCAGGATTATAATTTGGTAAAGAAGATAATTTTTTATCTTTTTTCCACATAAAATTTTCATCCATCACCCAAGAATGAGTTCGATTTGATTCTGATAATATTGATAAAAATTCAATATTATCAGAAAAAGAGCCCATTAATTCAGCTTTATAGCCCACTTCATTATTGAAATCTGTTTGATGAGATATGCGATTCATCAAAACATTTTCATGAATATGCACTGCAACTGGTGGATTCTGATAAGGCTGACTATGTCCATAATAATCAACTGGATTAAAACGTGAGACAGGATCTATTGTTGCATATCTATAATTAATATACTCGAAGTTTAGACTGAATAAGTTAAAGTATAGATTTAAGTTTCCATATAATCCTCTACCAGTGGCGTGGGAACTCCATGTATCTTCATCAAATTCATATGATCTACTCATAATATATTCAACGTAGAAGTCAAAAAGAGAACTCATATACCCGTAGTTTAAACTATGTAATTGATTCTTTATATCTATTGTATCCGAAGGAAATGTATTCACCGGATGTTTTTCTAGCCCCTGTAAAAATGAAAAGCCAAGATTATGGTCACCAAATAACTTCTCGATATTTAGACCATATAGATTGTGAGATGTATGGTAGTTATGTTTACGGTTATTAAAACCTAAGGCGTTAATTGTACTTTGACTAATATCAGCTCTACCAGCAATAAATTGTGTGGAAAATGAATCTGTATTATACATCAAAGTAAGTCCTCGTATTCCAGTATCTCTATCAATTGCTTGGTCATCTACCGAGTTTAAAACTAAACCCCTACCCCATATTTCATACAAATCTCCAAGTTTTAACTGAATTGGTCCATTATCATACTCTAAACGAAATTTTCGTACTCCATTAATGGGTCTACCTAACTCCGGTGGATCACTATATTCTAACTGTATCCAGTTCGTAAATGCGCTATATTGTAAATTTGTATTTATTAATGTTTCATTATAATAATAGCCCGATGAACTTTCACCTATTCTTGTCTCTGTATTTCCTGTGAAAGATATTTGAGCATTTATGGATGATATTGCTACAAATAATAAAATAAGTCTTTTCATTAATCACTCTCTATCTGAGTGTTAATATCAAGAAGTTTTAATATTTGAGCTTCTATCTCTTTTTCATCACCAGGTACAAACCCTTGATGAAACCATGATACTTTTCGATCCTTATCTATAAGCAACACTGTAGGCATCACCATTGCATTCATTTTCTTTGCAACTTCTTGGCTTGGATCAAGTCCAACTAAAAATGTATGTTTTTTTGCACGTATATAGCTTTTTATCTTTGACATGCTTTTTGGAGAATCAGTACTTATTGCTAAAACTCTAAACCCTCTATCAGAATATTTTTTATGATATTCTTCAAGAAAAATCATCTCTTTTTTACATGGAGCACACCATGTGGCCCAAAACTCTACTAATATAGGTCCATCTTCAAGTAATGTGGATAATCGAGTTTTTTTACCACTAATAAGCTTAATTGTCAAATCTGGGAGCATCATCTCACGTTTTTTATCTGCGAATAAAAAAGAGACAATTAATAATGGTAACATAAAGTATAATGTGCTTTTCATTTTATACAAATCAATTCAATATAACGGGTTAATATTCTACTATTTCTACGGTTTAATAGAGTGAAATACTCATTTAAAATGTTGAACCAAATTATAAATATTAATATTGGTTACAAAAAGGGGAAAATAACTGCTCCCAACTCAGCTTCAGGAATAAATTTTAAACTTACTCTGCCAATTCGATCTACCTCTTCTATTGACATTTTCAATTTATAATTAGCCTTTATATCAACATCTTCAAGCGCTACCTGAAGTGACCAGCCACCCATAGTGAAATCAACTAATGGAGAAAATTGGTGTATTGGTATAAAATGAACTTTATTTGATGTAAGACTATACCATCTAGACTCTGGTGTATCTAATATTATTGCCATCACTATGCCATCTTTATCATAAAATCGAATTAGTGGTACAGCGCGATAATTGCCAATTGATACATTTCGTTGAAATTCAGAATCAAAATTAAAGTTTTCCCTATCAAAATGTACAATAGTTAAAGAACCGTCTTGTTTTAGCCCAGAATATGGTAAAGATGTTAACATATCATTCATAATATCACCTTTTATACCATATTCAACTTGGAGATTAACTGTTATCATGTTCTCATCTTTTTCCTTATCATATTCATAAGTAGGCTTATTTAAATAAACCTCATAAGGCTTATCCATTAGATTATCTAAAACTTGGTTAAGTAATACCGTATTATGCGTATTCTCCGGCAAAGGTTCATTAAAAGGACGATTATCGATATCTACTACCCATTCATCTTCAGAGATGGGTTTTTTAACTGTGCTTGTTACTGGCTCACCTCTTGCGCCAATAACGAAATCCATTGATTTTTCTAATTCTGTTATCGCATCATCTATAGAGGATGTAATAACAGCACCTCTTTCTCCAAATGTTTTTGGAATTGCTGAAGCTTGTGGCTTTGTAAAATCTGGGTATATATTTTTTGTGGTTTTTTTAATTGGTAAATAAGGAATACATACAGTTTTTACTATTTCAGATAGTTGATTATTTAATTGAGGAACATTATTATAACTACCAACAATTTCTCTCTTATCCAATTCATCCCAATTAGCAATATCTATAAATTGCATATCTATAGAAATTTCATCCATTTTACGTGAAAATTTTCCTAATGCTAGAATATTTCGTGAATCTCTAGGTTGTTTTAATAATAAAGACCTATTATTCATTATATTCTCTAGATCATCACGATTTCGAAGAAATAATCCTTCAATTGTTTTCAAGTCTTTTGTTAACATATCTGTAAAACCAGCACCTAACCAAGCAATTACTTTTTCATCATTAATATTTTCAAATGGAAGTAAATACAAATATAATTTAGGTGATGCTGAAAGAAAGTTTAACATTGCGACCATTATACATAGGTTGCAGAATAGTCTTTTCATAGTGTCCATGGTATATAAATTAATTGCATTGAATTAGTATATCCAGATCAAAATTATAAAATTAATTTCCTTTTTTAAACTTAGACCAAGAATCTCTTAGCGTAACAGTTCTATTAAAAACCGGTTTTTCTTGTGATGTAGTAATATCGGGGCAAAAATAACCTAATCTTTCAAACTGCACTGTTTCACCAGGGCCAAATTCTAATAAAGACTCTTCCAATTTACATTTTGATAATACTTCTAGAGATTTTGGATTCATAACAGTTAGAAAATCTTCAGCAGAATCTGGATTGGGATCTGAAAAAAGTCTGTCATAAGAGTTCACTATTGCACTAATTGAATCCTGAGCATTCACCCAGTGTAAGGTGGCTTTCACTTTACGTCCATCAGGTGCATTTCCACCTTTAGTTTCCGGATCATATGTACAATGCAATTCTACTGGATTTCCTAAATCATCCTTAACTACTTCATTACATGTAATAAAATAAGCATATCTTAACCGCACCTCTCTACCTGGTGCTAATCGAAAGAATTTTTTGGGAGGATCCTCCATGAAATCATTTTGTTCTATAAATAATTCACCGCTAAATGATATATTTCTAGTTCCAGAACTAGAATCTTCTGGATTATTTATAGCCTCAAGCGTTTCTGAACTATTTTTTGGATAATTTGTAATTATAACTTTTATAGGATTTAAAACAGCCATTCTTCTTTCGCATATTTTATTAAGATCTTGTCTTAAATGATATTCAAGCTTTGCTAATTCCATAATATTATCTCTTTTTGCCACCCCAACCTCATCCATAAATGCTCTAATTGCACAAGCAGTGTACCCTCTTCTTCGCATACCAGAAATTGTTGGCATCCGAGGATCATCCCAGCCAGAAACATGTTTTTCATCAACTAATTTTTTTAATTTTCTCTTTGACATTACAGTATAATCTAAATTTAATCGTGCAAATTCTATTTGTTGTGGATGATAAATATCAAGTTTATCTAAATACCAGTCATATAAAGGTCTATGATCCTCAAATTCAATAGAACATAGAGAATGTGTAATTTTCTCAATTGAGTCTTCTAATCCATGAGCCCAATCATATGTTGGATATACGCACCAAGTATCTTTAGTCCGATGATGATGCGCATGAATTATTCGATACATAACTGGATCACGCATATTTAAATTAGGATGAGACATATCTATTTTAGCTCTCAATGTTCTTTCACCATCTTTGAACTCACCAGTGGTCATTCGGGAAAAAAGATTAAGATTCTCTTCAATACTTCTTTTTCTATATGGGCTGTTGTCACCTTCTTCAGTTAAACTACCTTTTGATTGTCTGATTTCTTCACTTGAAAGGTCACAAACATAAGCATCGCCTTGTTTAATTAATTGTGATGCATACTTATGCATTTCTTCAAAATAGTCTGATGCAAAGCATAAACGATCATCCCAGCTATATCCAAGCCATAAAACATCATTTTGAATAGCATTTACATATTCTATTTCCTCTGATACAGGATTAGTATCATCAAATCGTAGGTTACATTGACCTCTAAATTCATTAGCAATATTAAAATTCAGACAAATTGCTTTTGCATGGCCAATATGTAAATAGCCATTGGGCTCAGGAGGAAATCTAGTATAAACCCTTTTATCAAATTTCTCTGATAAATTATCTTCATCAATAATACGTTGAATAAAATTTCGTTTCTTATCACTCATCTTTTAAAGGAAAAACATCTAAAGCTTTTCTTAATCTACGAAGTGTAGTCATTTTACCTAATAACTCTATTAATTCAAATAAACCCGGGCCATGAGATTTTCCAGAGAGTGCTAAACGAACTGGGTGTATTAGTTTAGCAGCAGAAACAGCCATTTCTTGAGAAGTGTCACGTAAAGAAATATCTAGATCTTTTTGATTCCAATTTTTAAGCATCTCTAACCTTGTTATGAAATTATTAATTAATTTATTTACAGATTTATCTTTCCAGCGTTTAGATATCGCTTTATCATCATACTCTTTTGGATCAGTAAAGAAATAAGCACATGCTTCTTTTAATTCCTTTATTGTTTTGGCTCTTATTTTCATTAATCGTAAGACACTAAAAATATAAGTGTCTTTAGAATGTTTTTGCCAACCTGGCTCATCTTCTCGAATTTCATTTAATATATTTATTTCTGATTTACGAACCATATGTTGACCAGCCACCCAATACAGTTTTTTTTCATCATAGACAGCACCTTTTTTCTGTACTTTATTAATATCAAATTTTGATACCAAATCTTCTAATGAAAATAACTCATCTTCCGTTCCAGAATTCCATCCTAGCATTGCAATATAATTAATTAGTGCATCAACTGAATATCCTTGATCTTTAAAATCTTCAACACCTGCAGCACCATGTCGTTTACTCAAGCGTTTTTTATCAGCACCTAGTATCATTGGTAAATGAGCAAAATCAGGAATAGAAAAATTAAGCGCAGAATATATCAAAATTTGTTTTGGTGTATTTGAAATATGATCCTCTCCTCTAATTACACAGTTAATCCCCATATTATTATCATCAACAACTACTGTAAAGTTATATGTTGGAGATCCATCAGAACGAACAATAATAAAGTCATCTATTTCATAATTATTAACATTTATTTTTCCATAGATTTTATCTTCAAAAAGGGTTGATCCTTGACTAGGTACTTTTAATCTTATTGTAAAAGATTGCCCTGAATTCAACAGAGCCTTTTGATCATCTAATGATAAATCTCTATATGTTTTAGGAACACGAAATTCCAAACCTTCTTTTTTAGATTTTTCACGTTCAAATTCTAATTCTTCCTTCGTGAGAAAGCAGCGGTACGCAAGTCCATTATCAAGTAAATTTTGCGCTACTTCCTTATATATTAAATTTCTTTCTGATTGAAAAATAATTGGTTCTGACCAATTCAATCCAAGCCACCTAAGAGAACTAAGTATTTGATCTGTATACTGTTTTTTTGATCTTTCGGTATCTGTATCCTCAATACGTAAAAGAAATTTTCCACCATAGTGCCTTGCATATAACCAATTAAAAAGTGCAGTTCGAGCTCCTCCTAAATGAAGTTTACCAGTTGGACTTGGAGCAAAACGGACACAGGGTGATTTATTCATTCTATTAATCTATTAACATTAATATCGCGGAGGGGGAGGGATTTGAACCCCCGGACCTTCGCAGGTCAACGGTTTTCAAGACCGCCGCATTAAGCCGCTCTGCCACCCCTCCAAATTTTAAGATCCGCGGAGAGAGTGGGATTCGAACCCACGGTACGCATAACGCACACACGCTTTCCAAGCGTGCTCCTTAAGCCACTCGGACACCTCTCCAATCTTTTGGTTAAAGATTTAATGTAAATCAATAAATAAATTAAGATTTGTTAGAATTAGCATCAGAATCTTTATCTTTCTTATTATCAACTTCTTCTTCCGCTGGTGCTTCTTCTTCTGCTGGTGCTTCTTCTTCTGCTGGTGCTTCTTCTTCTGCTG
>Ga0208764_10000325_pt1 | contig 30241 bp, 21 predicted proteins | sample ETNtaG_18_FD_185762 | JGI IMG/M metagenome (GOLD analysis project Ga0208764, IMG submission 185762) | Marine microbial and viral communities from oxygen minimum zone, Eastern Pacific Ocean - ETNP201302SV91 (SPAdes) (version 2) | ecosystem: Environmental > Aquatic > Marine > Oceanic ... | reverse complement strand
CCTGAACGAGAAGGTGTTGAAATGATTCAGAATGATAGAGGTGGAAAGAGAGAAGCGAAGGGGCTTTGGGCATGGAAACTTGACACATTAGAACCTGGTGAAAATACAACTGTTGAGTTTGTAGTTAAAGGCTTGTCTAAAGGAGATTGGAATGATGCTGAAATCTTCTACCGTGGGGCTGGAGAGATGATAGGAGCTACCAAATTGGACGAGACTATTTTAGCAGAAATGCTACGTGAAGAAGAAGTAGGAATTTCAAGAAAAGAAGAAGAAATTACAGATGATGATGTAGTTGAAGATGGTGATACGGAAGGAACTGAAGAAGAGGTTGAAGAAAAACCTAGTAATCCTAACGACATTATGTCGTGGGCCAATAATGGGGGTGAAGAAGAATGACAACGGCAAGGAAAAGTCGAGAAGAAGTTGTAAAGGATTTACATGGTGTTGCCAGAGAGATGTACAAGCGAATGGTAAAGGGTGAGCCGCCACGCATGACTTTACCTGTTCGGACAAAAAACAATATCGGATTTGATAGTAAACTTGGAGTTTACAAATATGGAAAAAAGAGGTCTGTCCGGGATGCAACTAGCCTTGGTAGTGCTCGACAACTATTACGTGCACTACACATCATTGAATTCATTGAAGAAATGATCGATGCCGGAAAGTCATCGACGCTTCGTGAAATGTATTACATTTCGGAAGCCTGGGGGCACGGTAAATTCGGTTCGCAGAATGAAAGCAATAACCTTGCAGAAGACTTGGAAATCGTGACTGCTTGTCTCCGTGAAGATTTCAAACTTCGACCTGAAGAAGATGGGGCTCGTATGATTGGGAATATTACCTTAGATGAACTTAATCGGCGTGGTGATTGGATGCGAATTAATGCACGAGATGATGTTGGAGATTCGGGATATGGGGTGCCATACAATGTTGAATCAGAAAAAATCAGATTAATCGATCATGATATTGATTTCATTATGGCCATTGAAACTGGTGGTATGTTTGACAGATTGATTGAGAATGGCTTCGATGAAGATTATCGTTGTGGACTTCTTCATCTAAAAGGGCAACCCGCGAGATCTACACGGCGGATTCTAAAACGGATGAATGAAGAGTGGAATCTTCCTATCGTCGTTTTCCTCGACGGTGATCCATGGTCCTTCAGAATTTTCGCAAGTATTGCGTATGGTGCAATTAAAACAGCGCATATCTCTGAGTACCTAGCAACTCCTTCTGCGCAATATCTTGGAATTACATCTGATGATATTGAAGCGTACGACCTACCGAGTGACAAATTATCTAGTAAAGACGTAGAGGCGCTAAAGGCTGAATTAAGTGACCCCCGATTTGCCGATGGTTGGTGGCAGGAACAAATCCAAATGATGTTGTCGTTAGGGAAGAAGGCTGAGCAGCAATCTTTAGCCAAGTATGGTTTAGATTTCGTTACAGATACCTACCTGCCTGAGAAACTTGGAGAATTGGGATTAGGAAATTAACCTTGGAGGAAATCTTATGCAGAATCTATGGCCACGCCGTCTTCTCATCACAGGAGGGGTCTTGATTTGCCTTGCTTCCATCGCCTTATTGACTGGTTGGGGCGATTTCGTTTCAGCAATGGATCCTGAAAATAATCATGTTGCAAAAGTAGAAGCCGACTCTTCGAAGTCTGTTAATCTGAGTGAAGATAAAACATATATTGCATACCGATTAGATTCTTCTACCGTTAATTTAACAATTAGTGAAATTCAAACTAATACCGAAATTGAAAGAAGTAGTCCCGGCATGCTGGATGGCGATCGGTTCGGTGAAAATAGCCGCATATACATATCAATAGGGGTGTATGAGCCCGATGCTGATGGAGCACACCTAATACAAAATTTAGACCAAGAAGACCCTGTTTGGTTAGTTGATAAGGAAGATCTGGGTGAAGGGAGCACAATCCTATTGATTCTAGAAATCGCCTGTTTTGCGGGGATATGCGGAGTCTGTTTGATGCCTCTGGGTGGAATTCTTTGGTTTACAGGGCGTAAGAAATCATATCCTACTAGCTTAATGATGGATGCTTCAGGGGGATTGCAAAAACCCATTACGGGTGGAGATAATGCTCAACACAGGATTCCAACAACAGATGAGGTCTGGGCAAGTGTTCATGCAGATGTGCCCCTCGATTTGTCTGTTCCTTCAACTCATGGAGAAAATGATGTTCCTCCCCCATTTGCAGATAGACCGGACGGTCAACAAAGTTCAGTCAAGATTCAATCAGAAATTGAGCTTGATTCAATAATTGCAGATTCGGAATTAGATGAAGAAATTAAAGAAGGACCGGGGAATTCTAGTAACCGATGGAAAGAATGGGATGAAGGTTGAGTCATCCGAGGATTCATAGGTATCCTTTGGCTAGTTAACATCGGGTTGTAGAGTGGTTACTGATTTCAACACTGCTTTGTCTATACTTGAAAACGGAGTGCGACGTTCCATTTTAGAGCGGCTTGTCCGAGAACCACATTACCCATTACAACTTTCAGAATTATTGGATGTTTCACAGCAAGCAATCATGAAACATCTCAAAATTTTGCAGGAATCTGGGTTTGTAACAAGTGAAAAGGTACCCAGTGAAAAAGGGGGTCCACCTAAACGAATCTATGCCGTTACGCAATCATTTTCTCTTCGTCTCGATTTAGGACCTGATCTATTTCGAGCTGAACATCGCAAACTTCCCGAGGGAGGGCCTGTGAGATTATCCGGACGGTTGCCCGAAGATGCTCTGAGTATTGTAGATAAAGTTGGGACTCGCCGAAGCTTGCCTATGGCTGAAGCAATGGCTCTCCTCACAGAACTAAATGATGGATTAGATCGCTTGGATGCTGAGCGTGATGCTCTAATTGCATTACATCAACAAATAAAGCACAAAGCAAGTAGAACTGTTGATGACGAATTTCAGCAGTATGAAGAAAGGCAACTCGCTCATGCACTATTAGAGGCGCCACGAAGGCCACTTGACCTAGATCTGTTTTGTGCAGGGCTACAAATTCAACCGCAACGTGCTGAAGAAATGATGGATACACTCCGTAGTTTGATGATGCGGCAAATTGGTCTCAAATCAGGTACTCTGATTGCTGCAACAGATGACAAACTGCTGCCTTGGTGGCTGGCGAAATAGCATGAGAAGGTTTCTTCTCAGGTGATCTCGTCTATACTCAAAACTGAAGATCTTCTTCGTAATTGACTACGCTTGATTGGGCATCAACACGTGCGAGGGCGTCTCTTCGACGAGAAATCATCACCATTCCAGCTACGCCCATCAAGGCTATTGTTAGCAATAGAATCATCGATGGAACTGACCATTCACTTGCAACTTCAAGTATGACGTCAAAGAATCCATTTTCACTAGACAGTTCACCGACGTCTTTTCGATTATTGGATTCACTTGCTTCAATGATGAAGTTACCAGGGTCAACAATTACTGTTAATTCGTGTGTACCGGCCTTTACAGGATACAGGAGTGTGATACTGACTGCATCGTCTTCTCCAGAACCACTATCGTCAGGTGGCATTAATGCACCAATTACTTGACGATATGCAATATTTTCATCTTCACAATCATTTTTCCTAAGATTTGACGAAGATTCATCTTCACAAAGAACTATGCTGATATCAACTGCATGAACGTTACCTCTATTGATAATCTCAACAGTAATTGGTATCATCTCACCAACTGCTGCTTCTCTACTGTCAACGTTAACTGATACAATTTCAAGATCTGGTGCTCGTAAGCGAATTCTTAGAACTTGTTCATTTGTATCACAATTCGGATAAATATTGTCGACAAAACCATCGTTGTCACTGTCAATGGTGCAACTATCGGACCAACTCGCAGTTTCATCAGCGTCGCCATCTGGTGAACTACCATAAAGTGACATGACTTTGATTCCAATCTCTCGGTTTGCAAGAGTTGCGGAGGGGCTAATATCGATAATCGCCATAATTTGAACCGTGGTATATGCTTCCATTTCTGCCAAACTCCAAGTGCCATCTGGATGGTAAGCACATCCCTCCAATGGTGCTGGGTCCCCCACATCTAAATCAAGACAGGGTATTTCCTTAGGTAATTCAGTATTGAAATCTTCAACCATTGCATAGCGTACACCTTCATACTGACCATTGTTCCAACTTGATAGTGAACCCATTCCAGGGCGATCATCCCAATCATTTCCACTCTTTGTGTGATTATGTAAGGTTGGGGTATCAGGTACATTCCCATTGTTCGTCACATTCAGAAGATATCGTACTGTCCTGCCAGGAGCAGTTGTTTTCACTTGGCTCTCAACAGATGGATCAAGCCATATTTGCATATCATGATATTCTTTCACTGCAATAGTGATGATGATGGCGTCGCGTTCAGTTGTGCCTTCCCAACTCTCTTCGCTGTATGTCTTCAAGACAACTCTGTAAGTCCCAGCTACAATTTGATCTGGGACGTGGATTACCACGTCCACGGATTCAGATGCATCACGATCCAATTCAGACAGGCGGGCACGTGGCACATCTACTGCCCACGGTAAATTGGAAGGGGCGCCTGATGCATCCATGACTTCTGTGAAACGCATATCATAACGATCCGGTCCGTTCCCACTGTTTGTCGTTGTCATGTTTAGAGTAATGTCATCCGATGGCGATACATCGTAGGTGGTACTTTCAGTTGTCATGTCTAAATCGTAGACATGAATTACATTAGTAGATAAAATAACCGAATCGGAAACTCGGGCAGAGTCTTGTAGGTGGGCCTTGATTGTAATTGCTGGCCCTAAACCTGCATTAGCATTGGTTGGAGCACATACAGTTACACCTACCGCATATGAATGCTCAATTAATTCCCAATACCGAGGGGCACTCATATCAACGCCATTTCCTCCTGGGGCATTAGTGAAATCTAACGAAACAGTCCAATGATCGTAGCGCCATTGGTTGAGGGGGATTTCATCTGGTCGGGCTTCGGGTGCACCGGGTGTGGTAAATACAAGATAGCCTGGAGCGAAATTCTTCACTACTTGAATAGTGTAAGTATGACAAGAATCTTCACCTTGGCCTGGCATGACGTATTCTGATGTATCATAGATATTGAATACAATATTTCCTGTGGATCTAATGCTCACATTTACCCATAATTCGAGAATGTCGTATGTCCCTTTGTCTACACTTTTCACGGGTTCGCCCATTGACCAGCCCTTCAGATATAATGCAAAGGTACCTGGTTCTTGCGTGGTGGGAACTGCGACTTCCAAATTCTTAGTCACTGACTGGCCTGGGTCGAGACTGACCATTAATGGGAATGTAACTTGCCATCCCCATGGTAAAAGCCATTCTTGCTGACCTTGTAATGTGGTGGGATCATAGAAAGCAAAGGAGTCGAAAACGTTTCCTGTATTTGTTATTGTAATCGAAAATATTGCTGTCTGACCTTGTTCCACATCTGATTGGAAGTGACTTGTTTCAAGCTCAATCCCGTGTTTAACATCCATTAACGTCAAGGTCAATCTATCACTCCGTATTGCAGGATCTTTGTATGAAATTGCACTGACTGATATTTGTGCCAACTCGTCATTGTTGGCCTGATAAATTGACGGTGCTCGAACACGCATGTAAACACGTACTGATTCACCACCAAGTAAGTAAATCGGTGTTTCAGGGAATATTGCGGTGTGGTTATCCGCAAAGAAAAGATTCGCTGTCCAATTCACTGGTACGCCTGATAGGTTAACCGAGAATGTGTCCGCAACGAGATCAATTGGCCCTGGTGTTGTGTTGTTAATTGTCATGTTGTACAACGTTTGCTCTCCTGGTTCAATCACATGATAGTAAGTTTCTCCGTCAGCAAGTTCAATATCGACCTGGCCTGTTAAAACGTGAGTGTAACAAAGGGTGTAGGCTCCATTGTTTGAATTGTCATTACACTTGTTAGTATCTGACCAAGCAATGTGTGCTCCGCTACCAAGGTCATTAGCAAACGCGGGCGGCTGAGACAATTCAGGTGTGCGTCCATTGTTGGGACCTAATTTATCACTGTTCCAATCTGTAACGTCAACCCTCTCCCATGGATCAAGTACTGCTGCTGCAATACTATTGAGGGGCCAATCTGGGTTGTCATTAGTATGATTCAATCGAGTATATTGAATTGATTCACCTTGCGAGATATTAGAATTTTCCAACCATGTGAGGTGGATATTGTTCTGATTATCTGCAATGATTTGAGGCATGTAAGAAGATGCGCTGTAGTAATTATTCGGGTTTTCATTACCCCACCCTTCGCCATATGAAATTCTTGTATCTACAATTTTCTTAATACCATATGTTGGTAGTCCACCCGAGACGCCATCCCAATTTGCTGAACCCTTGAGGCGAAGTCGAGAATAATATACTTCGTAATTGTCATCTTTGTCAAACCCATAGTCTCGTGTATCCATCCATGAAATATGAGTGTCTCCTGCATTATCAATCGCGAGGGAGGGATGCATACTAAATGCATCATCAAGTGTTACACGAGTATCATTCACAACAACAAGGTGGCCATACCCATTGGCGTCTTGACTTGGACCTAAATCTTCAGTGTAACGATTACCTGACTCGTCTGTTCCAGTCATACCATATGACCATCCGGGGGCTGGATTGTTAATTTTGGAATATGGGTCAAGAACTGTCATATATATTTCTCGACTGTTGTTTGTTGCTAAGAATACCATTGCTTCAACCAATGTTTGCATTTGATTGCCTCCAGAAGCAGGGAATGCATAGACTTGGCCGCCAGCATTTGTGTTCCGTGTTGTTGTCCCTGGACAAAGTCGGGGGTTCATGTTGACTTGCCCGTTAGGACATTGCGCGAGATCTTTCATGTGTGAAGAGACTTGGTTGTTCCCTCCCCATGAAGAGCCGTACATCCCTACTGGAATTACGCCTGCAGTGATACATGCGTCGTGAGCTTCGTTGATTGATGCGATGTCATCAGATTGTTGGGGTGGATCGCCGCCCTTTGGTCCTTCATCACTAATTGGAATGACTAGTTTTGTCGCATTGGGATTCCATTTGTGATCGTGGCTTGTAGGTGGGTTTCCTGGAACGTTGCCTTGAGCGTCTACCCATGAAAGGCATGCCCATGTTGAACCGGGTCCCCAATCTTCACCTTGGTAACCTCCATTTTGTGCCCCTCCATTGTATATCGTGCTGTGTAATTTAATGATGCCACCTGAATCGTCGCCGATGTCAAGGTGGTTACTGCGCGGGTTCTCTGCATGTGGTTGGGCTGCACAAGCACCAGAGTTTGCTGCGCTAGGATAGTAGCCACCAAGGGCATATAGCGTTTCAAAAACTGAAATGTTTGCTTCTTCAAGCATTGGTTTGATTCCTTGGAAATATCCTCCACTGGACCATGTTCCTCCATAAAATACAACGCACATGTCAGCCCATTCTGAATACATTGAACCTGAGGTGTCAATTGGTGATACAATTTCCACTTTTCCACCACGGGTGTCGTCCCATGCAATCTGTACGAAATCATCAGCATCAATTGCAATATCTGGGTGGCCTTTGTGGCCAATAATTGGCGTCAAAAGAGTGTTGTCAATTGCAGTAATCGCTTCACGTGCTACCAAATCAATTTCTAAAAATTTGTAGTAAATCTGTGGTTGTTGAAAATACTTATCATGTCTATCATAGGAATCTTCCCAGACGAGGTGGACGTTGTCCAAACTATCGACTGCGATTGCAGGGTAATCGCGGTTTTGCTGCAAGCGAGCAACTTCAGTATCATCAATCATAGAAATAGTTGTATCATCAGATACTGAGCCATCTTGGTCATCCATACTTGGATCGAGGAGTGTATAGAGGATTGTGTGTTGACTGGCTTTGTCTGTCCATGTGACGTGGATTCGGTCTTCGGAATCAATATCGACATCGGGGTGCCATGCGCGATGGGCTCCGGGGTTGGATATTTGCGTAGCATCAATCAGTGTTTCCGCTCTTGGGTCCATCATTGAATAATACAAGTGTTGAGTATTGCGACTCCAGACAATATGGATGTTGCCTTCACTATCTGATACCATCGAGGCCATTCGTTCATTCAAAGCACCGCCATCTACGACCTGTACTGCATCTGTGATGACGACTGTTGCGCCTTCTGCTTCGGGTGCTGTGTACCCGACAAGTAATGTACTCATCAAGAAAATGATGACCATTGTAATGCTTCCACGTTTATTGTTATCCATCTGTCTCAACCCCTGGAGAGTCTCTCCAGCATACATACAACGTATTTTCCTCCTACTTAATCAAACCCCTTTGCGGTCAGTACCGTGGTGGGCAGCGCCCACGTTTTTAGGGTGTTTTTCAGCAATTTTCAACATTAAACCCATTCTGAAGGATCAAATCCTGTACCAAAACCGCCTGTTTCATCTGTTTCGACTTTAGAGGCTGAAGAAGGCGGTTTCTCACCTTCACTAGGTGGGCCTCCAGACTTGGCCCAATCATCTACGGGGCCGGGGCGACCAATGCCTGGGCCGTATGAAAATTTAATCTCATGGATAATCGAAAGTTTAGAAAGCCACAATCTACGAAGAGTTTGCATTAATTCATTTTGTGTTATACCATCATTCCAAATTGGCATAGACAAATTAAATGCTTGGAGTGGCCCGGGATTTTCGCTCCCATGCCCAACATGTAATACCCAATCCACATGGGCCCTGGTGAGTCCTAATCGAGTTTCATGCAGCCATTCTCTCCATGCTTCCGAGTCATCTTTACTGTGCTTTTTCATTTCATCTTGTTGACCTAAATCTACTTGAGTTACTGAAGAGACTACTATCAAATTTCTATCTTTGGGAGAAAGAACGTTGAATACGTGGCCATGCTTTGTGGGTGGATATCGGACCATGTAATGGAAATCTGCACGTGGATCTTCACGTGGCTTAATTTCTAGGCCCTCGGAAGTCAACCAATCACGAATGCGTTCACCCTCTTTTTCATCGGCCATAAGCCGTCGTATATGGCGACCTATTTCAGCACAACGAGTAATTTCTTTACATCAGATTCAATATTAGCCCCATTTTCTGATTTCGAAAATATAGTCAATCGTCGGGCATCACGATAAATTACATAGAAATGCCAACCTTTCAATGCAACTCGATTCGATAAATGGAAACAAAATGGTGATATCAAAATGATTACCATTACATGTATTAAACTCAAAGTCCCAAAATATCCAACTACTACTAAGAGATAATACGCAAAAGCGCCCAATATTATCACTGCGAATGGCCAAATAAGAATTGGTCCAAGTAGCCCTAGGAGAATATGGTATGTCGTTCTAGCATCCAGCCCTTCATCCGTTTTATCACCAAGAATTTTTGCTGTGAGAATCATTAAACCACTTGAGTAAATTGTTAATGGGGCGGCCATCAATGCTAGCAAAATAGCAGGTAATATTGCTGTCTTCTCGGTGATTTTGGGTTTTCGTAAACCTTCACTAGATATTGAGCGGCCATCTAATCCAACTTCATGTAATGATTGTGAAATTCTCTCTGCAGCAGGTATTGAATCCAATAATTTAGATTCTCCATTTCTAATTCTATCACGTATATTCCTAGCAGCTAATACTTCGTCTTTCCATGTTTGTAATGGTTTCTTGACAATTTGGGCTTCTATATGTCCAAGAGTGTGCCATGTCCTATGTTCATCCCATGTGTCAGAATCGGGTGTTATTTCAGAAAGGCGTTGGTACACTAATTCTCGAAGTGTATTGACCGATTCTACTGGGGCTTCTACCCATTCGCCTGAGATTAATTTCGTGCGATCTCCGGGTGAATGGGTAAATTCAGAAAGGTGAATTGGTTCCCTATATTCAATCCATACATCGGTTCCAAAATGGAATGATGTCCTGAAATGTAAGCCAACAGGTAATAAATGGGGTTCGGGTAAATCACGTTCTTTAGCAATTGAGTTGGCAGCAATTACAGATCGCATTGGTCCAGTCCGAAGGCGTTTCATTTTTGAGTCCAGATGTGAGGTCCCTTCCGGAAATAGGGCTGAAGCTTGGCCGTGAGCAATACAATCTGCTATTGTCAACATAGTTTTTCCATTGATTCTACCGGCGGCCTCTTCCGATGCTCCACCCCGGACAAGTTCAGCCTGACGGATTACTGGTTGGGTCCCCATCCGAGATGCAATTGGTCCCAAGATGGGGCGTGTAACCAAATCATGGCGGCCGCCAAATACCAAACGCTTTGATTGGGTTACTGAAATACACATTGGGTCAATTAATCCATTTGTATGCCACGCAACAGTAAGCATACCTGCTTCTTCCGAAATGTGTTCTAAACCTGTAATTTCAATTGTACGGAATTGGCCTTTGAATGCCCTACTTGCAAAACCCATCATTAAATCATAGAACCAACCAATTCCTGGATGGTCGCCTTGCTTTTTTGCAACTCTTCGAGCATTTTCAATTTTTGAAATGTCGATGCGTGATGCGCTTTTTGATAATTCTGGAAGAGTCTCTCCATGATGATCAATGGCACCATCGGCCCCTGATTGAACTTCTCGAACATCTGAAGTCCCCATGTTCCCACCCAAGTATGCATTCCGTATCAAAGGGACTGAAGACGTTTTGACAATTCTTCAAGCATAACAAAATCTGGTGTACTGGTATTTTTATTCGTCCATAGTGGGCGATTGTCATTTTCTACACATCGGGGAATTACATGGATGTGGGTATGGGGGACTTCTTGGCCGGCTTGAGGTCCATCATTTACATTTACACTAAAATCTGATGTTTTGAACTCTATCGATAGTCGCCGTTGAACTTCGACCACGCCTTCCATTAATGCATTGCGTGATTCTATTGATAGTTCAGAGATTCTTTGAGCCGGTTCTCTAGGCACGACAAGTGTATGTCCCATTCTCCAAGGGTTGATGTCCAAAAACGCATACCACAAATCTCCTTCGGCTACTTTAGAAGAAGGGATGTCGCCTTCAACAATTTTTGTGAATAATGTCTTCTTCATCCATCTACGCCCCTTGGATCCGTCCATCGTATCCGGTGCCCATATATGCGCCCCATGTGATTATTTCTGGTGCTAAAACACTTAGATTAGTCCTATGCATAGTCCAAGCCCCTGCAAGTGATTCATACGAGGTTGTAGATGTTGAAATCATATCTAAATATCCGTCATTATCCAAATCTGCAACTAAAGGGCTTGCAATACTGATTCCTTCTCTATTGAATAATGAAACATTTGAAAAATCACAGGAGTTCCAAATTAACAATTCATGGGTCAATTGTAAACTATTGGAGTCATTTTCATTGACTATAGCGGTCCCTCTAATCATTACTACTTCATCGCGTTGATCACCTGTCAAATCAACCGCCAAAGGACTAGAAGCTGATGTGTGTCCTGTTTCCTCCGACCAAGAAACTGTACCAGTTGCCCCATCAATTTGGGCTGTCCAGTATGAATCATAAAATGGCCATGTTCCAATAACATAATGCACGAAAATATCTGGTATCGAATCTGGTGAAAAATATCCGGCTGCGGGGGTTACCCATGTTTCTGCGCTTTGCGATGTCCCTCCCATCGCATGACTTTTTGCGTCGACTTCCCAAATTGTAGAATAATCTCGGCCATCAATTGCAATTGTCCTTCCATCGAACATTGATACCACAATATCCTGAATTTCGTCCCTCGTTAGATCAACAATGATCGGAGGGGATATGAGGCCTTTTTCTATTCCCTCTTCAGGTGGAACAATTTGCTTGGCACCCGAGATATCTCCAGACATAATCGCATCTAGTGAAGTTGACCAGAGGCCTCCGTGCCATGTCTCTCCACCGGTGCCGAATAAAATCTCAGTCGCCATTTCTGGATGAGGATTGTATATGACTGGAGACATATACGTCTCCATCCCATCAGGAGTGTCTGCAATAGCCAATATTTTTCCAGTAGATCCTGATATGACCATCAAATAGCCATTGCCTCTTTCCTGGGTTGGAGCTTTAGTTGGGTCGCCACCATTCGCTGTAAGCCAATCATTGATGCCGTCACTGTCAACGTCTTCAATAAATTGACCTGTGTAAAATTGATACCAATGATTTCTCTCTGGTGATGTGGCATCAAAGGCCCAAATCTCATTTCCAGTTTGGCCATCAATTGCACGTAATTCTTGGCCTCTTCCACCTAAGATTACATCTATTTCTCCGTCACCATCTAAGTCGCCAAATTGGGCTGAAGAGAACATTTCTTGATTTGTTTCAACATTCCATAATATTGAGCCATCATGCCCATTAATGGCCACAATAGAGCCATTTGGTGGTGATTCTATGCCGGTTCCAATCACAATATCAAGTATTCCGTCTGCATTTAGGTCGGCTGTATGGGGTGATGAAAATGTACGATTTTCACCTGTGATATTCCAAACTTCTGCCACAGGTTCGGGATCAAAAGATGATGTAGTACAAAGTTTCGATTCTGCGCAATCTGTACCCGATTGGCAAGGGGGCCATGTCGGTTCAGAAATATCTGGCACAAATCGTGAAGATACTGGTGATTCATACTGTGCCGAAGCGAAAAGAAGGGATACTAGAACTACAAGCAAAAGCACAGGGGGGGCGCTTTCAGATATAACGTGCTTAGAATCCATGTCACGGTTCTACTATGGCTGCTCTTTCATCCTTACGCGATTAATTGCGAAGAGAGAGGGATTCAGTACGACCATCTTGGTGGACAAGTGTGTGATGGGTCTGTTTGGAATCCAAATCTGGGAAGTCTGTTCGGATGTGTGAGCCTCGGCTTTCCTTTCTTGCTATAGCAGATGAAACTGCAGCTGATGCTACGGAAAGTAGGCGCTGTGTACGAATTAATGCAACCATTTCTGTATTCATCACTGGATTTCGATCTGAAATGTTGATTTTTACTGAAGACAATTCTTGTATGGCGGCGGCGGCGGATTCAAGCCCTTTTGCATTGCGTTCTGAGCCCATGTGAGTTTGCATTGTAGTGGACAATGATTGCAATATTATTCCTGGACTTACCCCTCCCTCTCCAGCGGAAGAAAGAGTTTCGTCATGAGCGTGGTGTGCTTGTGAAAGTGCCATTGAAATGATATTTGATTTCGAAAATTTTGAGGTTGCTGCATAATCTGCTGCAGTGGCCCCTGCAATTGCTCCACTTGTAATGGAAGAAAGAATTCTGTCGCCACTATTGATTGAGGCTCCATGCAAACCTGAGCATGCTGAGTCCCCTGCTGCAAAAAGTCCTAGAATTTGGGTGCTCCAATCTTGATTGATTACTTGGCCATTACTGGAGATTGGGATGCCGCCTATAGTAGCGGTAACCATTGGCATAATCGGTATTAATTCCACAGAACCATCAATTCCACTACGGGTTAACAAAGATGAGAATGTCTTCTCAAACCAAGGGCGATCTGTGGTGCTTATCGGTGTCAAATCAAGGGTTGCACCTCCTGCAGCAACAATTGCCCTTGCTAGTGAATCTGGGCCTTCCTCTGTGCTTAATGCAGTGCCATCATTTCCTGTGACAATGGCTCCTGCACCTAATACATCCAACGAAATGTGTAAGCCTATTTCTGAAACGGTTAGCGGGTGCATTGATGTGAATTCTAAATCGACAAGTGGGAGTGCGCATTGTAATGCTAATCCGGCGGATGTCCCCATGCCTACGCCATCTCCATTCCATGCTCCTTCGAATCCAGAATCTGCAAGAATGATTGCTTTTGACTGGATGGCAAATAACTCTCCACTTTGAATGTCCATCGCAATAAGTCCACGGGAACCACCTTCAGTGAGAACGATATCTAAAATTTCGACATCACCACGATGTGGTATTCGACGTTTCATTGTTTGCTCTTGCAAAATCAAAAGCATTTCTTCTACAGTTGAATCGCCAGTACTTGCGGTCCGTGGAGCAGATTGTCCCGGTAATTTACCCAAGTGCGGCAATCCATTCCCTTCTCGACGAAGATTTAGTCCCCAGCGCTCCAATTCCGCCAAATGCTCAACTGCAGTTGAAGAAGTAGATGTGAGAACATCTGCTTCACAAAGTTCCGAGCCGACTCGAATTGTATCACTAGTGAACATAGAGTGATTTGGTTCACTCATTGGAATGGAAAAGCCACAATTAATCGTAGAATCGCTAGATGAAGAAATTGCTTGTGAACTCAAAATTGTAACTGTTGCATTTCCATCACTGGCTGCGATTGCTGCGCGTAACGCTGCGACTCCGCTCCCAATGACTACGACATCCCATGCCTCCATGGTATCACCTTTCAGAGATGGGCACAGGTGGGAGCATCATAAACGCACCCCTCCTCAAGCATCCACACCAATGTTATGGTCTGATGTTATTCCATTCGGGTAAGGGCCTGATTGCGCCAACGTTGTGCAAGGTTCCGAGCATGGTCCATTTTCCATCGCATGGATTCGCCTCTACCCGATCGTGGATGGACTGTTGTCCATAGTGTGTCTGATGAAATTGTGCGCCCATCAATATGACGTAAATTGAGGCTTACGGGGCGTCTTCCTTGAATCCCATCTGCCCAAGCCACTCCGAGCCAAAGAACATGGGCAGCATCCACTAATTTCAATTGCCAATGGACTACGTCCGGATCTTCTGGTTCCCACAATTGAAGGGGCTCATTTGGTGGATTTTGAGGAGTTGGTGTTAACCTGAATACTTGTCGCGAGGGTTGCCCATCGGGGATGTGGACCTCGAGCTCGACTGGGGTTTCGTTATCACTCAAATTACTGACCATGACAAATAGGTCCCCTCGAGATTCTCCGCATCTATTGGGTATACTGGAGTCCATTCTCCATGAATGGCTGGCAAGGGATTGAGAGTGATCCATTAAATCAAATTGAAGTCTGTCGAGAAGGTGGAATAATCCTAATGCAAATGCACGAGTGTGGCCAACCAACCGAGAAAGTTCTGGCAAATCCAGATGTTTGCTAGTAAACAATAAATTATCCAATTTTTTGTTATCGATGTATGATTTCATTTCCTCAACCAATTGTACCCTATTGATCATGTGCTGCCCTTCCAAATGCAACAAATGTAGCGTTCTTTCGATTGCTTCAGCGGTGTCTATGGAGGGTTTCAATGACATAGCTAAATCATTGCACCAATTAGTAAACCTAGTATGACTTTCAGGGTCTAAATGAGCAGATAAAACCTCAGTCAATGTATTTTGTAGATTGCTTTCATGTTGGCTTGGTGCGTGAAATGGAAGGAAGGGTAATCGCCTTGAATATCCATATGTCCTTTGCTCAATGATTAATGTGTGAGCGAGAGAAATGCTTGCAGCAAGTATGCAAGATACCAGTAAAAGCCCTCTAAATTCTTCCCCGGGAGGGAATTGGGATGCAATCCATAAAACCAAAGCAAACCCCAATTGGTTAGATATTCGCATAATTTCATGTAAACGTGCTTCCTTTAAGGCATTCAAAATTCTTTCAGCACCTGTATCATTCGCAGTTTGTTTCAAATTTCGTTTCCCAAGACGATCTTGGCCGACCCAGAGCATATAATGACTAGACAAAACTGATGGTAAAAGAAAGGAAAAGCTAGCAAGGGCGGCACAACCTGCAACCAAGTCCGAAGCTATTTTTGTGGGGAATGCCATTACCGATACAGTAGATAGAATGAGTAATGATGGCAAAAGGATTCGAGCGTAATTCAAAAGCCAAATATCTGCAAATCTCCCCCATCGTCGACGGGCCCTCTCTCTTTTCTTGAGGCGACTTCTAATGATATCCCCTATGCCTTCGTCTACTTCAAAACCGCCGCCATATGGTCGAGGGAGGCCAGCGTCGGCGTCATCCGGCAACATCGTAACATCCCTCGGAGAGGATACTGGGTCATCAGGGTGACGCCTGTTTAGAGCGTAACCTCCTTCAATACGAGGCTTGAGGGTCACTTGGGCGCGTCGCATAGCTGGATATTGCACCGGCCTCCTAAGCCGGGCTCCGTGGGTTCGAATCCTGCCGCGCTCGCTCAACTAAGAGCAAGCCCGTGCCGTCGTCCTGCTTCTGCAAGTTGATAGAGATAATTTTCTATTTGGATTCGGGAATGTATTGAACGGCGTAATTTAACATCACACTTCGCTAATTCACGTAAAATTTCACCTCTAAGTAAAGGAGGGAGCATCAACCGGTTTCCTACCAACTCTGTATGTATTTGGTGGACTATGTCTTCAGCATCTAAAGCATGTGTGCCCATCATTTCATCAAGAAGTCCCATCGCCCCCTCAAGGATTTTGACGTTTCGATTTCTTTGCTTTTCCCAACGCCATTCAACAACCCTTCCTCGTAATGCCATTTCTATCATTTGCCTAGAATGTTGAAGCGAACTGGCTGCAACAACATCATACAATTTACTGCGCTCTGTAGCAAGGCCTTGGCGTGATAATAGTTCAAACATGAATAGGCCCTTACGCAAGTTTCCTGAAGAGACGTGTGCGAGGTCCTCAGGAAGGCCATCTGCGAAATTAACATCTTCTAGACTTGCTACCTTCCGAATCGTTGAGGATATCTGTTCGTTAGTAACAGATGGTATTCGTATATGCAACATTCGACTTCGTAAAGCATCAATGATTCTGCTTGGGGCACGAGCAGTGAAAATAAATCGTGTCGTCGTGGATTCGGATTCCATCATACGGCGAAGGTATGGTTGGCGTCTGCTGCCAAGATGATCTGCATCTTCTATTACGATTAGGCGGCTAACTGCCATTCGCCCATCTTCCAATTTTGTTTCTTCGCCGCATGGGGCTTCAGCATCATTACTGTCCCACATTTTCCGATCAAAAGCATCGAGACTTGTGCGGCCTGCTAAAGTATCTGATGAGCCGAGTCCCGCTGGTCGAAGAAATTCTTCGAATTTTTTCATTGCATTTTGCTGGCGTGCTAAATCTCGTGCTTGTAACACATGACAGGTTGATTTCCATCCTGGTCCCAAAACTTGTCTCGCAATAAGATGCCAAGCAACGGTCTTGCCGACGCCTGCTGGGCCAGAAATCAAAAGATGGGGTAAATTTCCTGATAAACACGTTCGAATAAATTGGTCAGAAATAGTTGATGGCATGGCCAATGCATCAAAACGCTTGGGGGCGTGTGTAGAAAGCCACGAAGTCATCAGGGACTCCGTAAGTGTCGCGGTCTTTCAACACGACGTTCAAATTGCATCCAGAGTTTTGTGACCCTGTCTACGCGGTTTGGTAAAAATACGGAATCCGCACGACTTGCAGGAGATTCCAGTTTCGGTGTTCATGAATTCTTCACGGTGTCCGCAGCGCAGGCACTTGTACTCAACCTTGAGTGACATCGAAGTCGGCGACTTGCCCCTCCCATTTGAAGCCGTCGCTGAGGAAATCAATCTGAATCTCGTGACTTCCGGCAGATTTCAATGAAATTTTGGAACATTTCTTTCCCGTATTCTGAATCATTTACTTCCGGATGAAATTGAAGACCGAACCTATTTCCTTTTCTATTTTCCATCCCCTGAACTAAACAAGATTGGCTGCTAGCTGTAATAAAAAAATTCTCCGGAACGTTGTCAACTTCATCGTTATGACTTTCCCAAACTGTTTGTTCGTTGGGTGTGCCACTGAAAATTTGGCCACCACCTTCTACCAATTGAATTGTGGCTGCACCAAATTCAGGAGCTAATGCTTCTGCGGCACTTCCTCCGTAATAGCCTGCCATGAATTGATGTCCTGCACAGATGCCAAGAATTGGTATTTCCAATTCCAAATATGCACCACAATTTCCTAGTTCACCGGTCAAGCCAACTCTTGCAGCACCACCTGAAAGTATGAGGCCGTCTAATTCACGCAATTCAGTAATGGGTGTGGTATTAGAGATTATTTTTGTATCAACACCAAGATATCGTAGCATACGCCACTCTCTATGTGTCCACTGACCCCCATTATCAACGACATCAATAACCAATGGGTGGTCTGTCATGTCAATTTCGCGCAAGTGGCGCTCAATCAAGGTGACGCTCTTCAGAGGTCCGCCAATTCGCTGAGGTACAAGATGCGCATACTATGCTCAAAGGCTGCAGCATTACCCCATGCTTCCAACAATGTTGAGCCAAGAGCATAGATCCCATGCCCTCGTGCAACAAACAATTTGTTTCCCGTCTGCTTTAGTGCCTCTGTGATTTCAACAAGGTAACCTTCCATATCCTTGTATTGAACGTCAACTATCGTAGCGCGGCCAAATCGGGTTTTACCATCATGATCTTTTGGAATTAATGCATAGCGGTCCTTTTCCATGCTCATTGTAGTTGTATATGGGGCCTGTACATGAATGCAGGCACCTAGCCCTTCATACTCCAGCGAAGATATTGCAAGACCAACTGAATGAATTTGCCAATCTTCGTGAGCGCCATTGGGCCCTGCTTCACCCAAACGTCCTGTTACAATATCTGATTCATTTAACTGCCCTAATGCTGCACCGCGGCGTGAAATGTGGACTAAGCCTGGTTGGGTTCTGGATAGCATACTAAATGATCCTGCGGTTCCATGAATCAGGCGCTCTTTATGCAGTTGGCGCCCTAATGAAGAAAACATTCCTACAACTTCACCGGGGACTACGAAACCATCCCCAACAATTGGAGGCATAGGAGGATTTTCGACGTCCTGAATTACTTCTGCAGCAACAGCCATTCCTTGTCGTAATTCTTCGTTTTCACCGCGAAGACGTTCCAATTCAGCTTTTTCATCGCTATCTACAATTTTCTTTTTCTCAATGGTGTTCTCAACTCCAGCATTGACTACTACGCCCGAACCTGTTTGCATTGTTTGGGCGCCTGTAGGCGCTGAGGGGGGGCCTCGTGGAGGAGAGGGGGAAGATGGGGAGTTGCCCCCGAACATTGTGGGGGAGCCCGCTCCTTGCCGGGTTGGAGGTCCTCGTGAGGGGCTTGGGGGGCCAGAGGGTGGGCCTTGTGGAGGTCCGCCAAATGGGGTGCTGGGCGGTCCTTGTGGCGCTACTTCTGCGGCCTCTACCGGCATCTCATCGGACTCGTTATCTTTGGGATTTGTCTCCTCTGCCATGCTTGCACCCATCTAGCGGATGACGTGCCGATTAAATACAGGTCCGCTGTCGCCAAGTCGCTCAGCCCCTGTAGTGTAGTGGCCTATCATGGAGCCCTGTCGAGGCTCCGACCCGGGTTCAAATCCCGGCGGGGGCGCCAAAATGCCTTATTTTAGGAATTTATCACGTTGTAATTAATGATTTAATTTGGCCTCAAAGCGGCACAAATGCTGTGTAGATGAGTATGAGCGGCGAATTGATATGTCGATCGTTGAAAATTCAGGCAACATCTTGGCTATCTCTTTTTGAGTGATTGAGATATCTGTTTCGTCTATAACTATCCAACCCCTTAGAAGAGTAGGGGAATTCTCCTTGAGTAGTGGAATTACTTTCGGTAAATGTGAAATTATGCTATGCGGGATATTGATTAATAATACATCAAACGTCCCAACCAATTCTTGATTTTCAACGATTTTTTGTGCATCAGTACATTCTATTCTGGCATTAGGATACGATTTTAAATTTAATTTCATCAACTCAACTGCATCGATATTTAAATCACTACCCCATGCAAATTCAACCAGATTTTCTGTTGCCAATAGGTGAACCAATGCTGGGCCAACTCCAGCATAGGGGTCACATATTCTCAATTTATGACCAATGTGCTTTGATAATTCAAAACAACTAGAGATGGTGCCTTCCCTTTCGGTAGAAAGACGACCTGAAAAATAAGCCTTTGATGGGTCTGTCCAATATTTGATTCCCGACTCTTTGACTTGGACAAGAGTTTCAGGGTGAGTGGTGAAATGTGTTTGGAATTCTGAATTCACTCTTTCAGCGAGAGGAATTAATTGACGTACTCGATATTCTCCTGCAACGCCGTCATCTCTCAGTACAAGCCGTATGCGCGTATGTTGATGCAACATTGCTTGACCTATTACAGACTGATAATTCATTATCTCTTCAGGAATTTTCACCAAAATAAGGTCACCAATTATTTCATGCCGTGTTGGCCATAATTCTGAATATTGAGAAATTATCCTATCATCAAGGTACTTTGCGAGATGATCTCGATATGATTGAGAAGGAGGTTTTGGCTGCTCTGCTTCAATAACTGGAAATTCATTAGTAATTGATTGAGGTGTGGTATCAATAATGGGAATTAGCCTTCGAGATGCATCTGAAGGATCAGGGATGATGCGGGTGCCCATCGGTATCCAATTTGAATCACGTAATGTTGCAAATATTGCAGCCGAATCTATGCTCGGCACGCTCAAATGACGCATGGCACTCGACGTGTCGACAGGGGCCCTATGCTTGACCGTGACGGATGAATGAATATGGATGGAAGTGGGCTTTGGTTAATCGGAATGGGTCCAGGGGGGCTTGATCAAATGACCATTGCTGCACGCAAGTGTGCCCGTGATGCTGATTTCCGATTCCTAGAAGGGTACACTGCATTACTGCCACCAATAAGTATGCAAAAACTGGAAGAAACTGTCGGGTCATGGGAGTTAAGGATGCGGTCTTCGGTAGAAAATCCTGATCATATTCTGGAACTTGCCAAGGTTTCAAAAGTTGCTTTATTGATTGTAGGTGATCCATTGCAAGCAACCACTCACGTTGATTTGCAATTACGGTGTGCAGAGCTTGGGGTCAACTGTAATGTCATCCACGGCATTTCAATTACCACTATTGTTACTGGAGCCATTGGACTGCAGTCGTATCGTTTTGGCCGACAGTGTACTTTTGCATATCCGTATGGAGATTATTTGCCAACTTCTCCACTTGAGTTTGTTTTAGCAAATCGTAAAAGGGATTTGCACACATTAGCGTTGCTCGATTTAGATCCTACTGGCTTGGGTGAAGAAATACAGGAGCCAATGCAACCAAAGGATGCTGTTCACGTACTCCGACGAATGGCTAAAAAACTTGATGTTAATGTAGAAGATTGGGACCTTGTGCTATGTTCTGATATGGGCACTGATGATTCTCGAATTGTTTTTGGATCCATAGATGATATTGCAAAAATTGAACAAGGGCGAGTCCATTGTTTAGTTATTCCAGCAAACTTGCATGATGTCGAAGTTGCTGCACTTGAGCGGTGGAAGGACTGATTTCAACGCCGGAGGCGTCAAGCGTGTCGAGTGTGTGCGAAGGTTGGGGAAGACATGGCAGGTCCTAGTAAAGTGGAATTCCCCGGGGGAAAGAAGCAGCAACGCATGCGTGCACGTGGAACAAAGCGGGCTTCGGCTGGAGTTCGGAAAAAACTTGAAAAAAATCTTTCAGAATTATTAGATAATCCTGGTAGCATGCTTCCTATTGCAGATTATGTTGTGCGAAGAGCACGTAAGGATCCTGTACAAAAATCACTACGAGAATGCAACAAAGTCATTGTAAAGAAAAATGATAGGCGATGGTTGGGCAAGAAGATGGTGAAACGGCGGGGCGATAGTGTTGCACGTGCCTTAGCTGGGTCACTTCATGCAGCGCATGATGATGAAAGGAACATGGTTGCTGTATTTGATCATCCTGTGTTTGGAACTGCATCTTTTGTTAGACGAGGCGCAGGTAAACCTACCCAATTAGTTTCCTTCCAAAATCACAGCCACCCATCCCAACGGTTGTTGGCATGGGAAGAGCATGCCCGTTCTGGGTGGTGGTTCTTTTCGGTTGAAAATGGAATTATTTGTACGGGCATTGAACCTGATCCTCCCGAAGGGTGGTTAGTTGATGGATTGCGGGATGGACCCATTAAATTCACAGAAAATGATGGTGTTTTTTGCTCACCCAATGGTGTCATTGGAGATGAAAGTGGAATTGTACTCGAAATTGGTGAAGACAAAATTATCCTCGCAGAAGAAGACATTGATGGGGTTCCCGATGAAAGTTCAATGATTCAAAATATTGCAATTCGGGTGTTGCCGCCTAAATTTTCTGCAATTGCAAAAGTAGAGTGGAATTGGAAACCTAGTGGTTGGCCAGAAAATAAGGAATTATCTTCTGCTGCCAAGGAAAGGGTTGATGAGGTGTTGGATGCTTGGATGAATTTGTCAATTCCAGATTCTAAATTGGTGCAAACTCTTCGCTTGGCCGTCTGCAATAATTTGGATGAAGGTTGTGTTATTGGAGAAGATTGGTGGGCAATGGATGATTTGGATGTAATGATTGAATCAATGTCTGGATCAATGCCAGAAAAATCGGCACTACAACTCATATTGACTGAAGTCTTAGAGGAATGTGGCCTACACATCCGAAGAGATGGATCTTGCACTGAACTAGAAGATGATGTATTGAGAATGACCGAAAGATCATGTCATGCAAATTTAGTTGCACTTTGGCCAGAATGGGGTACCCTTGTATTGGAAGAAATATATGGCTTAACCGGAGATGTGGCTGATGAAATTATGGAGAAGCAATCAAGGAAAAAACAAGGTTTTGGTGCTTTTTTAAAGCGAATGGAATCGCAGCGTGCGGAACACCTAATGCTCTCTAAGTTTCCATGGAAAGATGGAGATATGAATGGATTATGTGGACGGGCCGATATGCTCATTCGGAAATCCAGAACCGATGGGATTGGAAGCACTGTGACTCTTGCCAAGAAAGGTGGTGATGCTGCCGAAAAAGCACTTGGATGGGCGTGGATTAATGTTCATGAACGGGCTGAGTCCGAAGGTTGGCATTTTGATTCTGATGCTCGTGATAAAGGTGGAGATTGGGTGCCGGTATTGGCAGCATTATACCTTGCAAGTGATGCTTTAATCTCTGATGAAAAGGATGCAAAGGATGCTTATGTCGAAGCTATGGCTGCATTTGCAGAGCGTAGTGGGGCATCAGATTTTTCAATGCCCTAAGATAATGCTTGGCTGATATCATCCCAGAGATCTTCTACATCTTCAATTCCTATGCTCAACCGGACGAATCCAGGGACTACCCCGGAAGCGTGTCTGATTTCTTCTGGTATGGACATGTGACTAGAGTTGAATGGGCATTCAATTAAACTCTCAACACCACCAAGGCTGGTTGCTTCGAAAATAATTTCCAATTTTCGCATAAATGATAAGGCTGCAGCGTCACCACCTTTGACTACAAAGGCGAGCATTCCTGTTCCATTGGGCATTGTTCTTTGAGCGACCTCGTAGTCAGGGTGGCTTGGTAAACTGGGGTGGTTTACACTATTGATCAAGGGGTGTGAATCCAAACGGCGAGCGATGTCTGCGGCATTGGAACAGTGGATTGGCATTCGTGCTGCAAGTGTTCTCATTCCTTGCTCCAATAAGTAGCAAGCATGTGGGTCTGGCGACCCCCCAAAGTGTACTTTCTTTGGAAATAGTTCTGCAATCAAACCTGCATTTCCTACAACTGCACCACCGACGACCTGGCTATGGCCTCCTAGATATTTCGTGGTGCTGTGAATACTGAGGTGGCATCCCATGGAAAGTGGTTGACAAGCCCACGGAGTGGTGAATGTATTGTCGACCACTAATAGCAGATTATGCTTTTGCGCGATCTTTGCCATCGCTTCAATGTCACATACTTTCAAAACCGGATTGGATAAAGTTTCGATGTACAGCATTTTCGTATTAGGTTGGATGGCTGCTTCATATGAAGCAGGATCTTGCATATCAGCCATAGTTACCTCAATACCAAATCGAGGTAAATCAGCAGTCATTAATCCATACGTACCACCATATACATCTGGGCTTGCTACAATATGGTCACCATTGGAAAGTAAACCCATCAATACGGTTGATATTGCGGCCATACCGCTAGCAAACAATTCACCGTCTTCTGCACCCTCCATCGCACAAATTTTTTCCACACATGCTTCGGAATTTACACTGGAAAGTCGAGAATAAAGTAATGTGTGCTGAGCTCCGGCTGCCCAACCAGCATACCTCTCATCGGTGAGGTAATATGTTGATGATTGGAAAATAGGTGTATTTACTGCTCCCTCGATGTGCTGGGTTCCACTGTGAACACTTCGGGTTGCGAAACGCTTGTCAGTACCATCTTCTGTCATCATTCGACGATTGGCGTGAGGCATTTCAATTGAACCCTAGTTATTTCTGAAATGAATTCAAATTGTGTTGACCCACTTAGCATACTCTATGCTTGTCTGAGAGTTTCGGATTAAAATTTGAGGCGTATCATATGGGTGTTGCTTTTTGAGTGCCGTAATTACAGAAGAATTGTTTTCAATACTTGATTTAATTTCTAAGCGCCATTCACCTTCAGAAATTATTTCGCCCTGCCAATGATACATCGATGAAACTGAATTATATTGTATACAAGCCGCACCCGCTTCTAGCAAATATTGGCAAAACTCGCCAACTTGTGGCTCTATCCAATTATTGGGCAATGTTGTTTGAATAATCTGTATGTTCCCTTCCATGATAGGCGGAGAAGATGCCCCGTCTTGAATTCGATGTATCTCATCCCCAAGACTTGAATGCCGGCTGCTATCACACCCAAATGGTGGCAGCATGAGTGAGTATGCTTGGAAATCTCCCATCGACACTGGGCCCATTCCTGAATCAGGGGCCAATTACGATGTGATTGTCGTAGGCGGCGGCCCAGGGGGTAGTGGAACTGCTGCATTTATGGCCATGAATGGAAATAAGGTCTTGTTATTGGAAAAGGCTGTATGGCCAAGGGACAAGACTTGTGGAGATGCAGTGGGGGGAAAGTCCCTCAAGCATGTCAAAGAATTAGGTGTCAAACTGACGATCGAACAAACACCGCATTTTCGTGTTGATACAATTATTTTTGGTTCACCCAACGGCAATGAAATTGCTATTGCTCTTCCCGAAGAAGAAGTGGAACAACGAGAAGCTGGTTACAGTTTACCAAGAGAGCAATTTGATTCCATTCTCTTTTCTAACGCCACTGAAAAGGTTCAAGCAGCCGGTGGAGCAGTAATTCAAAATTTTACGGTTACAGAAATACACCTTGAAGAGATGAAAATTACGGGAGTTTCTGGTATTATTGGAGGAAAACGAAGTGGGAATGATGAAATTCAATTTAATGCACCGTTGACAATTGGTGCGGGAGGATACAATTGCCCTGTGGCCCGAACCATCACTGCTGCTTACAATGAGCCCATGGTAGACAAGGAACATTATTGTGGAGCGTATAGAGAATATTGGTCAAATGTCGAAGGGTGTGGTGATTCAAAGGGAGCAATTGAAATACATTTTATCGATGAAATTATCCCTGGATATTTCTGGATATTCCCTGTCGGAAATGGTGTTGTGAATGTTGGTATTGGAATGGTCATTTCAGAGATGGATAAAAGAAAAGTTAAGCTACGTAAGTTGCAAGAATGGGTCATTAATGAGCACCCTAAATTCAGTAAGCGCTTCAAGAAAGCACAATTGATTGAAAAAACCGGAAAGGGCTGGCAATTGCCCTTTGGGAGTCCTCGGAAGAAGGCCCCCTCGTTCCAACCTAGAAGGGCCGCCATGGCCGGGGCAATGTGCGTGGGAGATGCTGCATCATTGGTTGACCCATTTACTGGTGAAGGTATTGGAAACGCATTACTATCTGCAAAGATCGCTTCGGATTTCTTTGACTCGAATATACACAGTGAAGGTTTCACTCAAAATGCTGCAGATGAATATCAAAATAAGTTGTGGGATACGCTTTGTCCCGAATTAACAAACTCATTCAAGTTACAACGTTTAGTCAGGAGGAAGCGGTTAATCAACTGGTTCGTTGGAAGGGCTGCTAAGAAAGAAGAATTGCAACGAGCATTGACTGATATGATTGCTTCAAAAGAGGCGCAGGGGCAATTTCATTCAAAATGGTGGTTGATTAAGACCCTTTTATTTTAGGTGGTAATTATGGAAGATATTGATGCTGTATTCCTTGATCTAGATGGGACAATTTATCTTGGTGAAGATTTGATTGAGGGTGCGCTGGAATTCCTGAATCGTTGTGATAAAAATGGGATAAAACGGTTTTTCCTCTCCAATAACAGCAGTAAATCCGTAGAACAATATGTTGCTAAATTGCAGAAGTTGGGAATACCTGCTATGAAAAGTGATGTCTTGTTATCTACGCATGATTTGATTTCATGGCTTCATGCATTCGATTATGACCGAATCTATTTGGTTGGGACTATAGGAATGCAAGATATGCTACAAGATGCTGGGCTAACAATAGATGCCGGTGATCCTGAAATTGTAGTTCTAGGATACGATACTGAAATCAATTATGACAAAATTTCAACCGCTTCTATTCACCTCCATAATGGTGTACCTTTGGTAGCAAGTCACCCCGATATGGTGTGTCCTTCGCCCGATGGGGGGTTACCTGATACTGGCGCGTATATGGCCCTGTTCGAAGCGACCACTGGCGTCCGACCAATCCATGTTTGTGGGAAGCCTCAACCAGGAATGATTCGCCACAAAATTGAGGAGTTGAAATTGCTGCCTGAAAGGTGTGCTATGATTGGGGATAGGTTGTATACAGATATGGCCATGGCAACTAGGGCCGGCGTCAAAGGAATTCTTGTTCTCAGTGGAGAAGCTACTCGAAAAGATGTTGAAGCTCTGGGTCCAGATGCAGAGCAAATGCCAACACTGATTGTCAATTCGGTTGCAGATTTATTGTAATTGGAAGAAAGTAAAGGGTGCTCAAATCACCTTCCGCGTTGATGGATGAAGCGATTTCTTCAAGTGCCCTTTTGGGAACTCGCCATGCGTGAGTGCATCTCCACCTCTTGCTGGTTCACCCTCATGTGACGTGAATGCGTTACCTCTGGTGGAAGATTGGCCATTGTTGCCTAATCATCAACAGCACCTAGATCGGTTGGAAAATTTTGGTGTCATTGAATTGGATTGTGTGAAGCAAGCAATGCGGCAATGCCCAAGGGGGGTACATGCATTACCCTTCCCTCTTGAGGATGAAATACCTCATTTTGAAGGTTCAAGTTTGAGGATGCCTTGGTGGGGTGCTGAAACTTCTCATTCCCTACTTCCTGGTTTATTCGAAACAAGCCAGATCATGCAACTATTACAAATTGATGTGAATGATTCGGTGTTGCTAGTAGGCCCACGTGGTAATTGGTACACTGAATTGTTGATGCATATTGGGGCGCAGAAGATTGTGGTGTTGGAACCTGATTTGCGCAGAAGAGATGTGTTGATTGAAAGATGGTTGAACCTTCGGCTGGATTTGGTCGCGCATTCTTTTGACTGTGATATTGATTTTATTGGGCTCAGTGAGCTTGACTTGCATGTGCCAGAGGAGGGTTTCGACCGAGTGCTGTCTACGGGAATGTTCCCTTCACTGCCAATCAAATTGATGTCACTAATGAATGAAGAAGGATTGGCAGTTCTACCTGTAGAAAATGAAGGGAGGTCAATGTTGCAAATCGTACATCACCATGGTGAAGGAGAATTAATGGCTCAATGGATTGCTTGTTGGGATGTAGATCCGTGGTCCGAAGAAGTGTTGATTGGTCTAGAAACTGGAGATGATGTGGTAACCAGCGTCGAAGTTGAGATGGGGAGATTTTCCATAGAAAAAGCGTGGAAGTTGGCCAATGATGTCCCGACTCGAGACCGGTTTGGTCCTTCCAGAATGCTCGATATGGTACAGCGCGTCTGGTATTCGGTGGATCCACATCACGAGGGGCTGTCTGATGAAATTGAAGGGGGATTAAGGGAGCAATTAGCGGATGACCTGTTCAGAATGGGCCATGTTCTCGTTCAAATGGGAATTTTTGAATTGGCATCAGAACATCAGGGTGAGGCTTTTCGTTTAGCTCCAACTGCCGAATCAGCAACATTCCTTGGTTGGGCACTTTCTGAAATGGATGATTTGTGGGGCGCTTTGGGTTGGTGTAGAAAGGCACTGGAATGTGACGAGAGGTTGGGTAATGCTTGGAACGATGTCGGGGCGATATTAATGCAATTAGAACAGCCAACGGCAGCGATTCCGTGGCTCGCAGCAGCGACACGGGCACAACGATATGACGCTCCTGGACACCCGTGGTCGAATCTTGCTAAAGCGCATGAGGAATTAGGGAACAAAATGGCAGCCTACGATGCTGCAAGAACGGCATTGGAATATATGCCAGATGATGAAAATAGTATCCGAATAATGGAAGATTTGGAAGGGTTCTTGCTTTAAGTTATCATAATGCCAATAATACTGGGGTTAGAACAGTAAGTACATAATACGACGGTGTTATAACCACAAACATGCAAAGAGTTGCCTATGTTCTGCTAATGTCCCTATTGATGATGCTAACTCCAATGACTGGGGTTATTGATGCGGTTCCTGAAAAAGAAAGTTTAGAAGGAAATGTAGAGGAAATGGCTACGTCTGGGAGGACGATATTTACATGTGCTGATTATAATGGCCAAGGCGGGCCGTTATGGCAGGGCAATTCGGTCCTACAGGGTGAGATATACGAATATCCTGCAGCATCTGGTATATACTGGATTGCCGAAATTGATTCAACTTGGGGCCCTGGAAACGAGTTGGCTCCCGGTAGTGATCCTGATGTGTGGAAATTGTCGTGTGCCTGTGACACAATTTGGACCGAAGCTGGACAACCTATTTGGGACAGTCAGACCACATATCATCAATATGACATCGTTGTCGACAGTACAAGTGACCCGTGGATTTCACTAAGCAATTCAAACCTGAACAATGAGCCTGGTCAAACCAATTCATGGGGGCAGTGTGGGAAAGACTGTCATGAGTTTGGTGGACTCGCGGGCACTGGGTGGTATTCTGGGATGAGTATCAATGATGGTGATGTCGTCGAGTGGCCTGCAATGTCGGGACAGTACTGGATTGCGGATAATTCCGCTTCTTCGAGTACACAATCACCCGGACTGTATCCTGGTTCCATCTGGAAGATGGCCTGTTCTTGTGCCGAAATTTGGGCTGATGACAATGGGCCTCTTTGGGACTCTTCAGACACTTACGCCTTCTGGGAAATTGTTTCACATAATGGATTGTATTGGATTTCGACTATGCATCAACCTCCTGCAAACACCAACCATGAACCAGGGGTTAGTGGCTGGGTTTGGGAAATGTGTGGTGCCACATGTGGAGCCTACAATGGATGGGGTGGCCTTGGGGGGCCTGATTGGGATTCAACCTTGTCCTATGGTATGAATTCAACAGTCATGTACCCTCCCGGCTCAGGTATATTCTACCATGTTCCAATTGGAGGGGCAACCTCGCCTGCAGGAACTGTTCCTGCAAATTCTGCAGGTATCGCCAATCAAGGATGGGTTGGCCCGTGCACCTGTCAAGAGATTTGGTTTCAAGGACAGGCGAATCCAACATGGGGCAATAATGGGTTTACTACGCATGAATCACAATTCGTCTGGGACCAATCTGTTTCCTATCCTCAGTGGCTTCTCGTGATGGATGCTCAAGGTACGATTTGGATTTCTCTTGGTAACAATAATCTTGGTAACACACCGTTCGCTGGTTCAGACTGGATGAAATGTGAAGGTGATTGTGCAACGGTTGGAAGTGTGATCGGGGCGCCATATATGGCGGGCCAACTCTACGGCCTCGGAGATGTTGCTGAATTCCCCTCCAATTCAGGCTTGTTTTACACATACGCGTCGGCTGGTACCTCATTGGCGGCGCCTCCTGTGACGGCAAATGGGCCGAACTTGAAGTGGACTGGGCCTTGTAATTGTGACGAAATTTGGGTACAATCTGGAATGGTTATGTGGGATGCGCAAACAACCTACAGTGAATGGGAACTGGTGAAGGACGGCTCGCTACTATTCTATTCTACAACGAATTCCAATACTGGCATTCAGCCAGGTACGTCTTCCGATTGGGAGAGGTGTGGCTTTACCTGTGACGGTTTGAGAGGGATTGCTGGACCGCTCTGGACTGCTTCGGCGAACGTACAACCCAACTTTGTGTATGAGTACCCTGCGAATTCAGGTTTGTTCTATATGGCTCTGACTTATGCTGGAACAAATGCACCCGCTCCAGGTTCAGATCCTACCGTTTGGGAAGGGTCATGCAGGTGTGGGAATATTGGTGATAATTCGGTATCTTGGTCAAGCACAGGTACCTATGACAAGTACGAGGTGGTTTGGTCAAATTCAGGGTCTTCTCCATATTGGTATATTTCTCTGATTCCAAACAATGTCGGTAACA
>Ga0208764_10000324_pt1 | contig 30248 bp, 26 predicted proteins | sample ETNtaG_18_FD_185762 | JGI IMG/M metagenome (GOLD analysis project Ga0208764, IMG submission 185762) | Marine microbial and viral communities from oxygen minimum zone, Eastern Pacific Ocean - ETNP201302SV91 (SPAdes) (version 2) | ecosystem: Environmental > Aquatic > Marine > Oceanic ... | reverse complement strand
AAGATGTTAGAAAAGAAGTTCAGTCAAGGAAAAACGCTTCTTAATTACCAAAAAAAGTTTTTTAATATTAAAGGTGGTTATTTTATAACCACCTTTTTTATTTTAACTTTATTAAGTATTTATAGAGTTTAGTTAGTCTATGATCAATATCAAATTCTAAATCAGATTTCAAAATCAGCTCAAAAATATTAGTTTTATTTTCAATAAATCCCACTCTACATTTAGTATATGAGTTTATTAAAATATTCTCCATTTCTGGGATAAGTTTAAGATCTGGGTAAATAATAAAATCATATTGTTGGTAAATAAATAAATTAACATTGTTATTTTTCCATTTTCCAAAAGTATTGATATCATTAATTTTAAATGTTTTAAAATATCTGTTGTCAGCATTCTTTTTAGTTATTGCAGGTAACAAATCAACTTTTTTGCCATCTTTTTTTAAACTTTTTACTAATTCATTTATTGCCTTTTGTTTATTTTCATCAATATATGAATAAAGAATCCCAATATGATTAGATTTTGGATAACTAATAGATGCCCTATTTATCTTAAGTCTCTTATTATTTATTTTATTAATTGTAGGTAGTAATATTTTCATATCATTGTGATAAAGTCATCTTCACTTATTATTTTAATCTTTAAATCTTGAGCCTTAATCTTCTTTTTTGGACCCATGTTTTCTCCTGCGATTAAGAAAGTTGTTTGAGAAGATAGAGATTTTGAAACTTTTCCTCCATGTATTTTTATCTCATTTTGTATACTTTCTCTTGAGAATTTTTGAAATTTTCCTGAAATAACAAAGTTTATCCCATTTAGTTTATTGGACTTTTTGATATCTGATCCTTCTCTTAGATTTAAGCCGACTTTTCTTAAGTTATTTACTAATTTAATATTTTCTTCTTCAGAGAAATATTTTATAATACTTTCAGCTATTTTATCTCCAACCTCATCAACTTGTATCACTCCATTAAAATCAGCACTTATTAAATTATCTATATTTTTAAAATGAGCTGTTAATTTTTCAGCAGTTGTTTTTCCAACATAACGAATACCTAGTCCAAAAAGTAAATTGGAGAATGATTTTTTCTTTGATTTTTCTATACTTTCTAAGATGTTTTTACAAGACTTTTTCTTGAGAGATCTTATTTTATCATCTTGATTTAATTTGAATTCAAGATTGATAATATCATCATATTTTATAGTATATAAATCAAAAGGGTTATTTATAATGTTTTTGTTAATAAGTCCTTTTATTGTTTCTGGTCCTATATTTTCTATATCCATAGCGTTTTTACTTATAAAATGCTCGATTTTACCGGATATTTGAGGTAAACAAATTCTATCATTTTTACAATAATGTATTGCCTGATTCTTTTCTACATAAAGTTTACTTTTACAATAGGGACAATTTCTTATAAAATCAAATACAACTGATTTAGGATTTCTTTTTTTGGTAACTACTGAAGTGATTTTTGGAATTATTTCTCCTCCTTTTTCAATATTCACATAATCACCTAGTCTTATATCTAACCTTTCTATTTCATTAGCATTATGTAGGGATGCTCTTTTCACTATCGAACCACCAATATGTACTGGTTCAAGGATTGCAACAGGGGTTATTGCACCAGTTCTTCCTACTTGAAATATGATGTCTTTTATTCTTGTTTCTTTACTTTCTGCCTTATACTTATATGCAATTGCCCACCTTGGACTTTTAGAAGTACTGCCAAGCTTTTTTTGATAATCTAGATTATTAACTTTTATAACTATGCCATCTGTTTCCACATTAAGACCTTGTCTTCTAGATTCCCAATAATTAATATAATCTTTAACTTCATTTATATTTTTACATTTTTTAAAAGTAGAAGGGACATTAAACCCAATATTTTTTAAGAATTTTAGACTTTCTTCATGGGTCATAATATCCTCAAAATCTCTATTTAATGAGTAAATGAAGCAATTAATTCTTCTTTTAGCTACTTGCGTTGAATCTTGTAATTTAAGGGACCCTGAGGCTGTATTTCGGGGATTAGAGAATAATTGTTCATTTCGTTCTTTCTTTTCCTCATTCAACTTCTTAAAATCACTTTTAGATATAAATGCTTCACCTCTAACTTCTAGACTTGAGCTTTTATTATTTTTTAATTTAATTGGTAATGTTCTTATGGTAAGTACATTATTAGAAATGTCATCACCATAATTCCCATCGCCTCTTGTAATTGCTCTTTTAAATTTCCCGTTTTCATATAATATACTTAAGGCAACTCCATCATATTTTAGTTCGCATGTATACTCAATATTTTCTTTATTGAGATTTTTTTTTAATCTTTTATCATATTCATCTAAATCTTCATTTGAATAAGTATTTGAAAGAGATAACATTTTATCAGAGTGCTTAAAAGTTTTAAATTCTTTTGTTATGTTGCCTCCAATTTTAATACTAGGTGATGAAGAAGACTTGAATTCTGGATATTTTTTTTCAAGATTAATGAGACTATTCATTTTCTGATCATACTCATAATCTGAAATTATATTTTCACTTTCATCATAGTATAATTTATTATGATAATCAATTTCTTCTCTAAGTTTTTTGATCTCATTTTTAATTAAATTCTTATCCATTCTTTGAGATATAGTAAAATTAAAATTTGGCATTTAAAGATAAATTAATCTCTATTTTTTTCTTGAATATATCTTACAAGGTTAGTTGAGGTTGACCTAGGTAAAATTCTTCCTAAGAAAACAACAAAGTTATTAATTAGTCCGGGAACTGATACTGTAATATTATTCTTTAAAGCCTTATATCCATATTTTGCAACTTTTACTGGGCAGCCAGTATTAAAATTTATTTTATTTTTCTTAGATGAGACGTGTTGTTGGAAGTTGGTTTTAGTTTGTCCCGGACATAAAACTGATATGCTAATGTTTTTATCTTTAACCTCATTAGATATAGCTTCTGTAAAATGCAAAATAAATGCTTTAGTTGCATAATATAATGACATTAGTGGACCAGGTTGAAAAGCAGCTACAGATGCAATATTTAAAATTTTACCATCATTTTTTTTGACCATGTCTTTTAAAAATAATTTTGTGAGATGAGTTGTATTTAGAACATGAAGGTTAATCATCTTTTTCTCTATTTTCCATTTTGTTTTATAAAACTTTCCAAATGTTCCAAAGCCAGCATTGTTAATTAAGATATCAATATTTTTTTTCTTAAGTTTATCATATATCTTCTTGGGAGATTTAGTTTTACTCATATCTTGGTAGATACATTCGAAATTTTTAGACTTTAGTTTATTATCAAGATTTTCTAAATTTTTTTTGTTATTATCTATAATGAATACTTTATAATTGTCCTCCAGTAGAAGTTTCACAAATTCTAGACCAATTCCACTTGCTCCACCAGTGACTATAGATGTTTTCATTACATATTATTTAATTCATCACAAAGAAGCTCAAAAACTTCTTTAGAATGTGTAGGAAAGTTAGCAATTCTTATTTGATTTGTTGCAGAATCATATCCTTTTCCTATTATAAGGCCTTTTTCTCTGAGTCTTTCTATATAATTAGTACTTTCTTTTTTAGTTGTAGCTACTATTACAGTTTTAGATTGAATTTTTTTATTTTTTATAAATATGTCTAGTTCAGGATGTTTATTAATTGTGTCATAAATTAAAGATGATTTATAGTTTGTGTCCCTAATTATTGTTTCTAATCCAATATTATTCATATCTTCTAACACCTTTGATAGAACATATATTCCGAGCACATTTGGTGTTTCTGGTGTCTGGTTTTTTAAAGACATCTTATGTAATCTTCCTAGTGAGTGATATGTTCCTGTAATTTTTTTTTCTTTTAATTCATGATACTTATCTAAACATTTATCATTATAAATCCATACACCAAGACCAGAAGGTAATCCAAAACATTTTTGTACTGAAAAATAGAAAGTATCAACATCTTTAATATTAAAGGGAATCGAAGGTAATCCACTTACGCAGTCCAATGAAATTAATGACTTATTTACTTTTGATCGAATATCTGATATTTTTTCTTTATCACACATTATGCCAGTGCTTGTTTCATTTAATGAGAGAGATAATAATTCGTGTGTTTGAGATAGGTTTTCAGTTGAATACTCTTCCTTATCAAATATGTATGATTTTGCATTAATATTATTTTGTAAGGCAAATTCATAGAATTTTTTTGAAAATGATCCATTAATGAAATGACCAGAATCCTTTAATACTAAGTTTTGAATTAATCTTTCCCAAATTTCATTTGCTGAAGATAAAAATGACACGTGATATCCATCTGGTATATTGATTAATTCATTTAGGTTTTCGACACATGACTCATAAATAATTTTAAACTCATTACTCCTGTGAGATACTGAGTAAATATTGTTTTTTAATCCGCTTTTAATGTGTTCTTCTACTGTAAAAAATAATTCTGATGGTCCTGGAGTAAAAAATATTTGTTTCATTTGATTAGTATAAAACTCTTAACTTTATCGTCTGAGAAATATTTTTTAATTTGTTTACGACATCACTATTGTATTCTCTATCTATGTCAGTTATTACGTATCCTATATCTTCATTTGTCTTCAAGTATTGACCTTTTATATTTATATTAAAACTGGATATAATTTTATTTATTTCTAATAGAACTCCTGGTTCATTATTGTGAATGTGAATTAATCTATGTGACTCTTTTTGTTCTGGAAGCGATAGGTCTGGGAAATTTACACAACTAGAAGTATTTCCAGTATTAATAAAATCAATAATTTTATCGGGAACATAGGATCCAATATTTTTTTGAGCTTCCTTCGTACTCCCTCCTATATGAGGTGATAAAATCAAGTTTTGTATTCCTCTTAGAGATGATTCAAATTTTTCACTATTGTTAAGTGGTTCTTTAGGAAAAACATCAATTGCTGCACCCATTAATTTATTATTAAGCAAGTTTTCTTTCAATGCATTGATATTTACAATATTTCCTCTACTGTAATTAATTAAAATTGATTTTTCTTTCATCAAATTAATTTCTCTTTCTCCAATAAGATTAGTGTTGTCCTCTCTTCCATCTACATGTAGTGATACAATATCAGATTCTTTTAGTATTGAATCTAAACTATCATGTTTTTTTGCATTTCCAATAGATAGCTTATCAACAATATCATAGTATATCACTTTCATTCCCAATGATTCACATATTACTGAAAGTTGAGATCCAATATTCCCATATCCTATAATTCCAATAGTTTTATTTCTTATTTCATAGGAGTTAATAGAATCTTTTCTCCATATTCCATCATGTAAATCATTTGATTTCTCAATAACACTTCTTAACAGGTTAATAATTTGACCAATTACTATTTCTACTACTGACCTTGTGTTACTATATGGAGCATTAAAAACTGTTATCCCAGCTTTAGCACACGCATTTAGATTTATTTGATTAGTTCCTATACAGAATGCTCCAATACTTAAAAGCCTGTTTGATGATTTAATTACTTTTTTTGATATATGAGTTTTAGATCTTATCCCAAGAATGGAAACTTTCTTGATTTTATCAATTAAATTATCTTCACTCAAACTTCCATCATGAGTCTCAATATCATATCCTTCCTTTTCAAATAAATCTTTTGCTGATTTATCAAGTTTTTCAAGAAGAAGGACTTTTATTTTAGATTTTGGAAAAGATAATTTTTTCATTTATAAATTTTAATAAATTCATCAAGCGATTTTAGTGAATAATCTGCACTTTTTACAATAGAATCTCTCTTTATGTTTTCAGTAAAAAGATAAAAATATTTTGCGTATCCTTCTTTTTTTATTTCAAAATCTGTAAAACCATCTCCGATGACATGAGTATCACCTTTTAATTTTAAACTTTTTAAAATATTAACTTTACCTTTTGACATAGAAAGAGGGTTATCATTATCAAAACCAATTATTTTGTTATTCTTATAAAGAAAATTATTAGCATAAATATTTTGGCTTATTATTCCATATTCTTTAACTATTGGATCTATTAATTCATGAAATCCACTTGACACTATAAATATTTTATTATGGTTTTTTCTAATGAAACTCATGTTTCTTATAAATGATTGAGATATATTTTTTTTTAGAAATGAAACTGTCTTTTCTATATCGTCTTTATCAGAGTTAATTAATTTTATTCTTTTTTGTAAAGACTCAGAAAAAGAAATTTTTCCTTCCATACCTAAATTTGTAATCTCTTTAATTTTATTATTGACTTTGGCACTACTTTTTTTTGATAACCTTGCTAATTCATCTAGTGATTCAACTTTTATAAAAGTTGAATCATAGTCGATTATTATATTATTCATGACTTCTGATATTTATCTAATATCTTTTTAACCAGACTATGTCTTTGTACGTCAGAGCTATCTAAAAAGGTAAATCCAACTCCTTCTAAATTATTTAATTTATTTTGAGCATCAATTAACCCAGATGATTGATTTTTTTTTAAATCTATTTGAGATACATCTCCCGTTACAATCATTTTAGAGTTTTGACCTAACCTTGTCAGAAACATCTTTAGCTGTGATTCAGTTGTGTTTTGAGCTTCATCAAGTAAAATAAAAGCATTTTTAAGAGTTCTTCCTCTCATGTATGCTAAGGGAGCTATCTCAATAGTTTTGTTTTCAATGAACTTTTTCATTTTGGATATAGGAATCATATCTTCCAGAGCATCATAGATTGGTTTAAGATAAGGATCAATTTTATCTTGAAGATCTCCAGGTAAAAATCCAAGATTTTCACCAGCTTCAACTACTGGCCTTGTAATTATAATTTTTTTAACTTTCTTCTCTTTTAGAGCTTTGACTCCTAAAGCAACACTAACATAAGTTTTACCTGTTCCAGCAGGGCCTACAACAAATAATAAATCATTTTTTGAATGAAGTTCAACTATTTTCTTTTGATTTGAAGTTTTAGCTAATATTTTATTGCCCTTTGAACCATAGACAATTGACTCACTTTCCTCATTACTATGCCCATTGTTAATATGATTTAAAACTATTTTTTTATCTACTTTTCCAAATTTTTCAAAATGTATTAAAAGTGAATTTATAATGCTTTCAACCTCAATAATTTGTGATTTATTCCCCTTAATAGAAATTTTGTTTCCTCTTGATACTATTTTAGTTTTAGGAAAAGCTGTCTCAATCTCCTGTATATTTTTGTTTTTTACTCCTAAAAAGCTAACTAGATCAATATTATCTAGGTCTATTATTTTTTCTACCAAAATTTATTATATCTTTTTTTGATGCAAATTTAAAAATTATTCAATTTGCTTATGTCAATAATTACCTTTATTTCAGACTTTGGTACTACAGATCATTATGTTGCATCTGTAAAAGCTTCTATATTAAAGTATAATCCTAATAATAAAGTAATTGATATATCACACGAAATAAAGAAGTATGATTTATCTCATGCTGCTTATGTTTTTAAAAATGTATTCAAGGAGTTTCCTGAAAATTCAGTTCATATAATTGCCGTAAATAATTCTGACGATGATTCTGATATTATTTTATTTCAATTAGATAACCAATTTGTTATAACATATGATTCAGGAATTATAAGTTTAATTGATTCAAGCGAAAATATTAATGCGATTAAATTAGATGATAATAAACATCCTTCTTTTCCAGAAAAATTCATGGGAGAGGTTTCATCAAAGCTAGCTTCTGGAATAAACTATACTACTTTGGGTAGTCCTGTAAAAGATATTAGGCAATATCTAGATAGAGAAGTCAGAATTCAAAAAAATCAGATTATAGGACACTCAATTAGGATAGATAATTATGGCAATATTATCACCAATATATCTAAGTCTGATTTTTATAATATGCTTTCAAAAAATGCTGGTAATTTTGAAATTAACTTAGGTGTTGACAAGATAATAACTATATCTGATTCTTATAATGATGTTGGAATAGCTGATTTATTTGCTCTTTTTAACTATAACAATAATCTTGAAATTGGCATGAATAGAGGTAATGCCTCCAATTTGCTAGGCATTAAAAATCATACTCCTATCACCATAAATTTTTTATAGTAAATAATGTATTTTTGCTTCCAATTGCCAAAGTGGCGGAACTGGTAGACGCGCACGATTCAAAATCGTGTTCCTTATGGAGTGTGGGTTCGATTCCCACCTTTGGTACATAAAAAAATGGAAAAGACAGTTATTGTTGGCCTTGTAAATAAGAATCAAAATCAAAAAAAATCCCAAGAGTATCTTGATGAATTAGAGTTTTTATCTATTACTGCTGGTGGGTTGGTTGAAAAGAGATTTACCCAAAGGATTGATACTCCAAACCCAAGTACATTGATAGGCAAGGGTAAGATGGATGAAATTAATACTTATGTTAAAGCAAAAAATATTCAGACAATAGTATTTGATGATGAACTTTCACCTGCACAAGAAAAAAATATAAGTAAAATTTTAAAAATTAAAGTTTTAGATAGGACTAATCTGATTTTGGATATTTTCGCTCAGAGGGCAAAGACTAGCTATGCAAGAACTCAAGTTGCGCTTGCTCAGTGCCAGTACCTCCTTCCAAGGTTAAGAGGAATGTGGACTCACCTAGAGAGACAGAAGGGTGGTATTGGGATGAGAGGTCCTGGAGAAACTGAGATAGAGACAGACAGAAGAATTGTACGTGACAAGATAGCTTTACTAAAGTCTAAAATTAAAAGTATAGATAAGCAGATGTCTGTACAGAGAGGAAATAGAGGGAAATTAATAAGGGTGGCACTCGTTGGTTATACTAATGTTGGGAAATCAACTCTGATGAATTCAATAAGTAAGTCAAATGTTTTTGCTGAAGATAAGTTGTTTGCTACTTTAGATACTACAACAAGAAAAGTAGTAATTGGGAATTTACCATTCTTGCTAGGAGATACTGTAGGTTTTATAAGAAAACTCCCAACCCAATTAATTGAGTCTTTTAAGAGTACACTAGATGAAGTGAGAGAAGCAGATATGTTAATACATGTAGTTGATATTTCTCATGGAAGCTTTCAAGAACACATTGATTCTGTAAATAAGATTTTAGAGGAAATAAAAGGTGTTAATAAACCTGTTATAATGGTGTTTAATAAAATTGATAATTTTAAGAGAGAGGAATATGATGATACTGACCTTTTAAATGAATATTCAAAACTAAATTTCACTATAGATGAATGGAAAGATACGTGGATCTCTAAACTTGGTGAAAATGTAGTTTTTATGTCTGCTACTAAAAAATTAAATATAGATCAATTCAAAAAAACAGTATACAGAGAAGTGAGAAAGATACATATAAAGAGGTATCCATATAATAACTTTTTGTATCCAGACATTGATAAATTTGGATCAATATGAAAAATAAAATTTTTAATTCCATTAAGTCTGGTATTGGAAGCTATATACTTCTTATTTTAATAAACTATATTATTTATTTACTATCAGGATGGACAATAATGGATCAGATGATTCCTGGTATTAATTATGATTTTTTTATTATTTCTATATTTTTATTTCTTATTTTATTTATAACTGATTTCTTTTTTTATAAAGGAAAACATTAAAAATTATTTCAAAATAATAATCAGATAGGGTATTGTTAGTACACTTATTTTCTAAACAGTTCAGTTTTCAATTATAAACCGTTATTTAAAAAAAATTATATATTTGATTAACTAAACATTAACCAATATGAAATTTTTAATATTAATTTTTTCCATGATTTTTTCTTTTTATGGAAACTATACATTTTCTCAAAAAAGAAATAATACATTCTCAAACACTAAATTATTTGAAAATATAAAGGTAAGAAACATAGGCCCAGCAAAAGTTTCTGGTAGAATAACAAAGGTTATTAAGGATCACTCAGATAAAAATATTTGGTATGTTACAGTTGCCTCAGGCAATATTTGGAAAACTGAGAATTCAGGGACCACTTGGATTCCAATATTTGAACATTATGGATCATCTTCAATTGGGACAATTACTATGGATCCTCATAATTCTAAAATACTTTGGGTTGGTTCAGGAGAGAATAATAGCCAAAGATCTGTAGGCTTTGGAGATGGAATATATAAAAGTATTGACGGGGGAGTTACATGGGCAAATATGGGACTCAAAACATCTGAACATATTGCTAAAATTATAGTTGACCCAAATGATTCTGATAATATTTTTGTGGCATCTCAAGGACCACTTTGGAGATCTGGTGGTGAGAGGGGTTTATACAATTCTACTGATGGAGGTAAAAACTGGACTCGAATATTACACGTTAACGATGATACAGGGATATCAGATGTGGTTATGGACCATGAAAATAATAATGTTATGTACGCAAGTACATATCAGAGAAGAAGACATTTTGGAATAGTTGTTGCTGGTGGTCCAGATGGTGGGATTTTTAAATCTATTGACAAGGGAAAGACTTGGAATAAGTTAAAAAATGGACTTCCTGGAGGAGATTTAGGAAGGATAGGACTTGCTATTTCCCCCCAACAATCAAATGTTGTTTATGCTTTAATTACAGCTAAAGAAAAAACTAAAGGTTTTTACAGATCAGAAGATTATGGTGAGACATGGAAGAAAATGAGTGATTATCAAGTTGTAGACTCTCAGTACTACGTTGAGATATTCCCTGATCCTCATCAATTTGATAAAGTATACTCTGTAGATATGAGGTCGTATGTTACTGAGGATGGAGGGAAGACATTTAATAGAATTCCTGAAAATAAAAAACATGTTGATAGTCATGATGTTCTTTTTGATCTAAATGACCCAGATTATATTATGATTAGTTGCGATGGAGGTATATATGAGAGTTTTGATAGGATGAAAACATGGAGATTTATTGATAATCTACCTATCATCCAGCTTTATAGGGTTGGTATTGATAATCAGAAACCATTTTACAATGTCTATGGTGGAACTCAAGATAATGATAGTTTTGGCGGTCCTTCTAGAACAAAAAATAGGTCTGGTATCAGAAATAGTGATTGGTTTGTTACAACAGGAGGAGATGGTTTTCAGGTTAGGGTAGATCCATCAGACCCAAACATATTATATACTATGTCTCAGTATGCAGGAATAATGAGATATGATAAGTCAAATGGAGAAAAAATAGGAATTAGACCACAGCCAGGTCCTAATGAATCTGCCTTTAGGTGGAATTGGGATTCACCTCTTGTGATTAGTCCTCATAATACTGATAGGCTTTACTTTGCTTCAAATTATTTATTTCAGAGTGACGATAGAGGAGACTCATGGCAGAAAATTAGTCCAGATCTGACAAGAAATGAGGATAGGAATAAGAAAAAAGTAATGGGAAAAATATGGGGTATCGACGCGATATTTAAAAATGTTTTTACTTCTCCTCTTGGAACAATAGTTGCTCTTGATGAATCAAGACTTCAAGAAGGATTAATTATTGTTGGTACTGATGATGGGCTTGTTAAGGTAACAAGAGATAACGGTGATAATTGGGAAACTTATGAGAACTTTAATGGAGTTCCATCAAGAGCCTATGTTACTGATGTTATTGCTTCAAAGCATGATATCAATACAATATATGTATCATTTAACTATCATAAATATGGTGATTTTAAACCATATCTTATTGTTACAAGAGATGGTGGAAAATCTTGGAGTTCTATTGCATCTAATTTACCTAAAAACAATTTTGTATGGACAATAGTTGAAGATCATTTAAATCCTAATTTGCTATTTGTAGGGACTGAATTTGGTATGTTTTATTCTGTTAACGCAGGTAGCTCATGGAATGAATTCCAAGCTGTACCAACTATTCCTATAAGAGATCTCGAAATTCATGAGGGTGAAGACGATCTTGTAGCTGCTTCATTTGGCAGAGGTTTTTATATTGTTGATGATTACTCCCCAATAAGAGAGTTTAAAAGTGAATTATTATCAAAAGAGGCTCACTTATTTTCAGTCAAAGATGTATACCAGTATATTGTTGCTTCACCAGAAAAATCAGCTACGGGTCACAACTTTTTTTCATCACCAAACCCTACTTATGGGCTTAAATTATCTTATTACTTAAAGGATGACTTAAAATCAAGATATGAGTCTAGACAGGAGGATGATAAAATAAAGTCTAGTAGAGGTGAGACTATTAATTATCCTACAACTCAGGTTTTAGAAGAAGAATCCAAGGAAAAAAATCCTAAGATACTACTTACAATAATGAATAGTAAAGGAGATATTATAAGAAGGATTAATGCAAATAGAACTAAAGGTTATCATGAAAAGTATTGGGATCTCAGAACTTTTTCAAATAGAAATATTGATGAAGAAAATAATTATTCTGGCCCCTTAGTACCTCCAGGCATTTATACTATTCATTTAGAAAAATTTGAAAATAATATTTTAAGTTCATTATCAGATAAAATAAAATTTAAAGTTGAACAATTAGGAAGTAAATCATCCCAAGATGATAGGGAGAAATTATTTGCGTTCCAAGTTAAGTTTGACAGACTATTTTCAAATTTTCAAAATCTTGTTTCCGACATTGAGGATGCAATTGAAACTGTTGATGGGGAAATTAATAAAGTAATTAATTCTTCAACTGACAAAGATGTTAAGTCATTGGATGACAAAAAGGGTTCTCTGATGGATTTAAGGTTAATATTGACTGGCACTAGGAGTCTAGATGACTATGCAGATGTATATTCTGGATCTTCACCATCAGTACAAAGCAGATTAGGAGGAATGAGTTGGGAGTTAAATAATACTACTTCTTTACCTACCAAAACTCATGAAATGACATATGAAATTTCTAAAGCAGATTATGATCGGGTACTTAAGACCTTTAATGAGTTAATGGATTAGAGTATTTTTTTTAGAGTTTTTGAAATTATTTTTTCCATTTTTAAGTAACCCTTTTTATTGGGATGAACTCCATCATATCCATTAAAATCATCTCTCCAGTATGTTAATTCATCTTTAAGTCCGTCTCTTTTGTCTTTCATTGATGAATGATAATCAACATATATTGCATTGCCAGATTTACAATATTCTATAAAATTCTTATTAAGAAAAATTATGTCATTACTGGGGTATATTCCAGGATTCCATAAAAATTCGTATGCTGGTAAAATGGAGTTAAGAATTACTTTAATATTATTATCATTTGCGATTTTTATCATTGACTTTATATTTTCAAAAATATCTTCTAAAGATATAGGGCCATTATTTTCTGCTAGATCATTAATACCTGCTAGAATCACAACACAGTAAGGATTTTCATTTACCACATCTTCTTTGAATCTAAGTAACATCTGATCAGTTGTTTGACCTGAAATACCTTTGTTTATATAACCGTTTTTATTAAAAAAATCTGTGTAGTCACTCCAACTTTGAGTTATTGAATTGCCAAAAAAAATAACTTTTTTTTCTTTTGTGTAAATTTTTCGATATTCTATATTTGAACTTTTCATATTTATACTTATTAAAATAAAAAGTAGGGATATTATATAATTTAATTTTTTCATGAAGCACAATCTATTGTTTTTTATTTTAATGCTAATATCAAATTATAGTTTTTCTCAGATTTTACCATCCAGTCATGCTGTCCATCATAAGCCATATGGAATTATTGAATCTAATTTAATTCTTCATCTAGACGCAAGTAATTCTTCTTCTTTTGATTCTAATGATCTAACTGCATGGAATGATTTATCTTCAAGCAATAATGATTTTGCTCTTAAAAATGGTGGAGTTACTTTTTCTAGTGATGATGGTGGAAGTCTCGTTTTTGATGGATATGATTATTTTTGTATTAATCCAATAAGTGATTTAAATACTAGTAATCTTACAATATCTCTATGGATAAAAGTGACTTCAGTGACAAATCGTAATGGTGTACTTGTTGAATCATCTAGAACGCCAACTAATATTGATGATGAGTTTGTATTCCAAGTAAAGGAGAATACAGGTAAATTATTATTTTGGGATCATGATGGATCATATGGTTTTAGTACTCAATCTTCATCATCGGTTTTAGAAAGTCCTGTAGCATGGAAATTTGTTACATTTACAAAAAGTGGGACAACTGGAAAATATTATATTAATACTTCATTAGATGCTTCAATAACTGCTTCTCATAATGTAAATTATGGATCTGATTGGTTCTGTATAGGAAGAGATTATAGACATGATCCGGATTTTGGAAATCTTTCTACAAGATATGGATTTAATGGAAATATGGGTTCTGTTTATGTGTATTCTTCTACTCTTACACAATCCGAAATAGAGCAAAATTATAATGCTACCAAATCAAGATATGGGCATTAAATTACAGGAGTGCAGCACCATAAACCCCTGCACTATCTCCTAGTTTAGGTTTTAAAATGGGGGTATTAAAAGTTGGGTTAAAGACATATTTTTTAAGTTCATCATATCCCTCATTATATAATTCATCAATATTACTGAGACCTCCTCCTAAAACAATTACGTCTGGGTCAATGATATTAACTACATTACTTAATCCTTTCCCAAAATGAGTAATTAACCTCTCAAATGTCTCTTTAGCATGATTATCACTATCTTTTTTAGCATATATCTCTTCTAATTTTAATTTTTTTCCCGAGATCTTGGTATAATAAATTTGTAGAGCTCTTCCTGATATCACAGATTCTACGCACCCTCTTTTTCCACAATAACAGTCATCTCCATTATCTGTAACAATAGTATGTCCCCATTCTCCTCCAATTCCCTGGCTACCATAAACTGTTTTACCATCTATTATTACTCCTCCTCCAACACCAGTTCCCATAATGATACCAAATACATTTTTAGCATTTGGACATTGTTCCTTTACAGATCCAAGCAGAGTCTCAGCAAGTGCGAAACAGTTAGCATCATTTTGAATTAAAATAGTTTTATTTAGAATATTCGCTAAATCTTTTTTTATTGGCATTCCATTGAGACACTGAGAATTAGAATTTTTTAGTAAACCTGTTTCTGGATCTATTGTTCCAGGTGTTCCTATGCCAAGTTTATTAAACTTATGGTTAATTTTTTCTTCTATATATTCTACTAATGATTTTATATTAGCAATTACATGAGAATATCCTTTTTCTTCTTCTGTATTAATCCTATGCCTAATTACTTCTTCTGGATTTTCTTTTGATTGAAGGACAATTCCTTCAATTTTAGTTCCACCTAAGTCTATACCTAATAACATTTGGAATTATTTTATATTTACCAAGTAAAAATATCAAACTATGGATAAGAAAAAAATATTTAACTGGTCTATAACAGTAGCACTAGCAGGATTTTTATTTGGTTTCGATACAGTTGTAATCAGTGGAGCAAACCTTCCAATAAAAGAATTATGGAATACATCTCCCATTTTTCATGGTGTTTTTATTATGTCTATGGCGTTATGGGGAACAGTTTTGGGTTCTTTATTTGGGTCTATTCCTTGTGATAAAATAGGACGAAAAAACACATTAATATGGATTGGAATACTATTTTTTGTTTCAGCATTAGGATCTGCGATTGCTTGGGATCCTTACTCGTTTTCATTTTTTAGATTCATAGGAGGTGTAGGAGTTGGAGCTTCAACAGTTGCTTCTCCGACTTATATATCAGAAATATCTAATAAAGAGAGTAGGGGAAGACTAGTTGCTCTCTATCAGTTTAATATAGTTTTTGGTATTTTAATAGCCTATTTCTCAAATTATTTATTGCAAGGTTTTGGAGGAGATATAGACTGGAGATATATGCTTGGAATTGAAGCAATTCCTGCTATTTTCTATATTCTTTTTGTTCTCAAAGTACCAAACAGTCCACGGTGGTTAATTCTATTTAGAGGTGATGAAGAAAAAGCAAAAGAAATTTTAAAGCAGATATATCCTGAATCAGAAATTTCAAAAAGAATTACTCAAATTAAAACCTCTGCAGAGAAGAATAGTAGCAGTATCTTTTCAGGGCTATTTAATTTTCAGATATCTCTTGCTTTCCTTATAGCATTTTTTAATCAACTATCAGGTATAAATTTTGTTTTGTATTATGCTCCTGAAATTTTGCAAAGTGCTGGACTTGCTGCTAGTGACTCCCTTATGAGTTCTGTTTCAATTGGCTTTGTAAACCTAGTTTTTACAATGTTTGGTCTAAGGCTAATTGATAAGTATGGTAGGAGATACCTGATGAAAATTGGCTCAATAGGATATATTATGTCATTAATTAGTATTGGAGTTTGTTTTATTTATTCTCTCAATTCTTATCTTCTTCTAGCATTTATATTATTATTTATAGCATCTCATGCAATAGGACAAGGTACAGTGATTTGGGTATTTATCTCTGAAATTTTTCCTAATAGTGTCAGGGCCAAGGGTCAATCTCTTGGTACGGCAACGCACTGGGTTTTTGCTGCTTTAATTACAGCTCTAACTCCTTATGTTATTAATATGCTTGGTAATAATCCAGGTATGATTTTTTACTTCTTTGGATTTATGATGATACTTCAACTGGTATTTGTATTAAAAATGATGCCAGAAACCAAAGGTATTTCTTTAGAGGAGATGAAGTTTAATTCGTAGTTTCTTTCTTTTTCTTTCCAAAAAGCTTTCTAAATAACATCATAATAGGATCATAGAATCTATCAACAACCCTTTCTTTTAGTGGTATTATTGCATCATCTGTGATTTGAATCTCTTCAGGACATACTTCAGTACAACATCTAGTGATATTACACATTCCAGATCCATGAACATCCTTTATATCTTCAATTCTGTCAGCTCTATCCATAGGATGCATCTCTAAACTAGCAAGTCTAGTCATGTACCTAGGTCCAGCAAATTTATCTTTACCTTCATTGTCTCTTACCACGTGACACATATTCTGACACAGATAACATTCAATACATTTTCTAAAGTGTTGTACTCTATCCACATCCTTTTGCATCATGACAAAATCTTTTTCCTTATCCTTCTCTGAAGGAGAAAAAGGTTTTATTTTCATATTTTGTTCATAATTCCATGACACGTCTGTAACTATATCTTTTATAACTGGAAAAGATTTTAAAGGTGTAATCACTACTGTCTTGTCTTCATCTAATTCATTCATCCTAGTCATGCAAGCAAGTCTAGGTTTACCATTAATTTCAACACTACATGAGCCGCATTTTCCAGCTTTACAGTTCCATCTGCAAGCAAGGTCATTAGCTTGGTCTGCCTGAATCCTATGAATTACATCAAGGACAACCATACCTTCAGAAACATTACACTTATAGCTAACTAATTCACCTCTTTCATCATCACCTCTATAAATTTTAAAGTCTCTCTCTTTCATATGATGTTATTTATTGTGATCTAATTTAACTTCTTTTTCTAGTTCTTCAATGCTAGAGTTAGCAATTCTTTTAAGTTCAGCTTCTGGTTCAGATCTCTTAACTTTTATAGTTTCCATATTTCCGTCTTTTCCTTTCTTATTAATAATATTATATTCTAACCATTCTTTCATCTCAGATGGGAAGTCTTCTCTTGTGTGAGCACCTCTACTTTCTTCCCTCATAAAAGCAGATTTTGCAACTGCTTCAGCAGAAATAAGTAAGTTTCTAAGCGCTAGTGCCTCATGCCAACCAGGGTTAAATTGACTCGATCCTGCTGCTTTAACATCTTTGAACTGAGATTTAAGATTATCAATTTCAGATATTCCATCTTTAATTTCATTTTTGGTTCTAATTATTCCGACATTATACTGCATATTTTTCTGGAGATCCTCGTGGATAAGATAAGGGTTATTTCCCTTCTCTTTATTTAAGATTGATGTAGCATTTTTGATTATTTTTTTTATATCCTCATCACTGGATTTTGGCATGGATTTAATTTTTCTAGAATATTTTGAGGCTTCAATTCCTGATAAATTTCCAAATACTAGCAAGTCTGAAAGTGAGTTTCCACCAAGCCTGTTTGCTCCGTGCATTCCTCCTGCAGCTTCACCACATGCAAATAGACCATCAACATTAGTCATAGAAGTTTTTGCATCAACTTTAATGCCTCCCATAAAGTAATGACATGTCGGGCCAACTTCCATAGGCTCTTTAGTTATATCTAACTCTGCAAGTATTTTGAATTGATGGTACATGGAAGGTAGCTTTCTTTTAATATCTTCAGCTGATCTTTGAGTTGCAATATCAAGGTATGCTCCACCGTGAACAGAACCTCTTCCAGCTTTAACTTCAGTATTAATGGCTCTGGCAACAACATCTCGTGTAAGTAGTTCAGGGGGTCTTCTTGCACTTTTATCTCCTTTTAGCCACCTTGCTGCCTCTTCTTCAGTGTCTGCAGTTTCGTTTGCAAATTTTTCTGGTATGTAGTCAAACATAAATCTTTTACCTTCACTATTTTTTAATATTCCACCTTCTCCTCTGACACCTTCAGTAACTAAAATCCCTTTTACTGATGGAGGCCATACCATTCCTGTTGGATGAAACTGATTAAACTCCATGTCTATAAGTTCTGCTCCTGCCTCGTATGCCATTCCATAACCATCACCAGTATATTCCCAGCTATTAGATGTTACTTCCCAAGCTTTTCCTGCACCACCTGTTGCAAATATTAAAGATTTAGTTTCAAAAACTATAAATTCTCCAGTCTCTCTATACATGCAGACTACACCTGAAATTTTTCCAGATTTATCTTTCAATATATCTAGAGCGGTACATTCCATTTGAATATCTATTCCCTGATGTATTCCATGATCTTGAAGTGCCCTAATCATCTCAAGACCAGTTCTATCACCAACGTGGGCAAGTCTTGGGTAACGATGTCCACCAAAATTTCTTTGGTTAATTAACCCATCTTTTGTTCTATCAAAAACTGCACCCCAGTGCTCTAACTCTCTTACTCGCTCAGGAGCATTTTTGGCATGAATCTGTGCCATTTTCCAATTGTTGAGCATTTTACCACCTCTCATAGTATCTCTGAAATGAATTTTCCAGTCATCTCTGTTATCAACATTCCCAAGAGCGGCTGCCATACCACCTTCAGCCATTACTGTATGAGCTTTTCCTAGTAAAGATTTACATATAAGTCCAACTTTGATATTTTTTTCTTGAGATGCTGCGATTGCAGCAGATAGCCCAGCACCTCCTGCTCCAATAACTAGAACATCAAATTGTAATCTCCTGATTTCTGATATATCTAACATACTATATTCCCCAAGTGTTAATATCACTAATTATTCCCATAGATACTAATCTAACGTATACGTCAGATAAACCAACCCATACTAAGCTAAGCCATGCAAATAATTGATGCCTTCTGTTTAAAAATGTAACAATCTTCCAATTACTATGTGAAACCTTGTCATGGTATAAACTGCAAGAGTAGCAGTCTAGATTCCCCCCAATAAGGTGCCTTATGGAATGACAACCAAAAGTATAACAGCCTAATAGAATAGGATTAACTGTAAGGATAAATGTGCCTACTCCAAAACCAAATTTTCCATCGTTAAAAAATGCTAAGAATGCGTCATAGCTTAATATGAATATAAAAATAACTGCGAAGTACATAGCATACCTATGAATATTTTGAAAGATAAGAAGTCCTCTTTCTCCGTCATATCTTTTACCGGAATTGAACGCGTTTATATTACCATTAGTTATTGCAGATACTTTAGATGGTAATCCCTCAATAGGCTGAACAGCGCAGGCAGGTGGATTTAATGAAAATGCTCTATAGTATGCTTTCCTGTAATAGTAACAGGTGAATCTAAATGATAAAGGAAAAATTAGAATTAACCATGCAGGAGATTGACCAGGTAACCAACTTAACCATTCTGGCCAAGATCCAAGTAATGAATGATACATTGGGGGCACTCCAGGTTTAGAAGGATCTATATAAACAGTAGGAGAGTAAAATGGAGATAGATATCCACCAAAACCTTCATTTCCGCCACTCCACCAAAAGTATTCCCCTTGCCAAGCCGCCCAAGTTGAATAAATTATAAAAGATAAAAGTCCTAATAAAACGAGAAGAGGTGATATCCACCATTTGTCATCTCTCAATTTATTAGTTAATAAGTCTTCTTTTAGCATATTTTCTTATAAACCATAACAAATATATACCCCAAAACCGATGAAACAAAAGTTTTAAAAAAATTAAATTCCATAACTTTTTCCTAACTTAGTAAACCCTAAACATATTAAAATTTAGTGTATAATAATGGTTAGATTTCTTTCTCTTTTTTTCTCTTTTTTTCTTTTTAATAATGTTTTGTTTTCACAGGACACAGTAACTATTGTATCTTATAATTTGCTAAGGTTTAATTCTTCTACAGATAGAAATTTAGATTTCAAAAATATAATGGAAAAAATAGAGCCTGACGTATTGGTTACACAGGAAATGATAGGTCAGGAAAGTGTAAATAACTTCTTAAATAATATTCTTAAAAATATAAACGAAAAATACAAAGCTGCTGATTTTATAGATGCTGATGACACTGATATAGATCAGGCTTTATTTTATAATTCAAATAAATTTAATTTTGTTTCAATTTCACAAATAGGTGGATACCCTAGGCCAATATATATTTTCACTCTAAAACATTTGGAGACTGGAGAACAATTTATAATATATAATTTACACTTAAAGGCATCAAAAGGAGGTGATAACGAACTTGCTAGAAGTGATCAGGTAAAAGAACTTAAAAATTATATATCAGAGACCAATTCAAAGTTTTATATAGTTGCTGGCGATTTTAATATTTATTCTACAGATGAAATTGCATACAAAGATTTGTTCGATATAACTGAGTCAGGAAAAGGTAATTTGCATGACTTAATAAATGTTGTTGGAACATATAATGACCCATTAAACGCAAAAATTCATACACAATCAACAAGAACTTCACAATTTGGAGGAGGTTCTCATGGTGGTCTTGATGATAGATTTGACTTTATATTATTTTCTGATTCTGTTATGTATGGTGATAGAATTTTTGTAATCGATTCCACTTATAAATCATTTGGAAATGATGGAATGCATTATAATTCTTCTTTAAACGTATTTCCAAATCAAGAAGTATCTATGAGTGTAGCAAAATCCTTACATGACGCTTCAGACCATTTGCCTGTTCTAGTAAAGATTATTTTTAGTAATGAGAAAATATTTCGAGAAGTGTTAAATGTAGAATCTTACTCTTTATCAGATGAAATATCAATTTATCCAAATCCTTCTCGTGATAGACTTTTTATACAGTCTAAAAAAAACAAGATTAATAGTATAGAGTTGTACTCATTTAGTGGTATAAAATTTTTAGATCAAAATGTAAATTCAACTTCATATAGAATGAATCTTTCAGACTTAAATATGGGGAACTACTTGATTATAATAAATTTTAAAAACTTTTCTAAGCAAGTTAAATTTGTAAAAAAGTAATATGAGAAATATAACACTTATTCTTATACTAAATTTTTATTTTATTGATTTATACTGTCAAGACTATAAAAATGAAGTGCATACTATAGCCTTTTATAATCTAGAAAATTTATTTGATACTATAAATGATGTTACTATAAATGATGAGGCAAGTCCAATTATGGAGACTTCCATGAATAAGACATCAGTTTATCACAATAAACTTAAAAACCTTTCTAAAGTTATATCTGAAATCGGTTTTGCTGAGACTGGTTCTTTTCCTACAATTATTGGTATATGTGAGGTGGAGAATAGATTAGTAGTTGAAGATTTAATTAATACTGGAAAACTTAAAGGGATAAATTATAATATTTCTCATTTTGATTCTCCTGATAACCGAGGAATAGATGTTGGATTAATATATAATCAAGATTATTTTAAAATTGTTAGGGAGAAAAACATAGCATTAGAAATATTTGATTTTGATAATGGCAAACAAATTTTTACAAGAGACCAACTACTTGTTGAGGGTTTACTAAGTGGTGAAAGAATTTTTATTATTATTAATCACTGGCCCTCAAGGTATGGTGGAGCAGAAAGGTCAAAACCATATAGAAATAAGGCGGCAGAGTTAAATAGATTTATAATTGATTCTATAAATGTTGTTGATCAAAATGCTAAAATCTTTACAATTGGGGATTTTAATGATGATCCTACAGATGAGAGTATTAAAAAAATTCTAAAAACTGTAAAAGAAAAAAATAAACTTTTAAGTTCTGAAATGTATAATCCTTATGAGAAGATGTTTGATGATGGTTATGGTACACTGAAATATAGAGGTTTATGGAATATGTTTGATCAGATAATATTAAGTAAATACTCTCTTAAAGATTACAATAAAATTAATTTTTATTTTGATGGTGCATATATCCATACAGAATCTTACCTGATTAATCAAGATGGTAATTACAAGGGTTACCCCTTTAGAAGTTTTGCTGGAGGAAATTTTATAGGAGGGTATAGTGATCATTTACCAGTATATATAATACTAAAACGGGAACAATAACTCTTAATATTTAGTATAATATTGTATATTATTTACGTTTAATAAATACATAGTAATCATCATATGTTTAAGGGCTTAATAAGGTTTTGGTTATTTTCAGCTTTAGGGCTATTTCTTTCTTTTGATCTTTTTTCTACACACATAAGGGCAGGTGAGATAATAGCTAAAAGAATTTCATCTACAAGTTTGACATATGAATTTACAATTATAGGGTATACAGATACAGGTTCTGAGGTAGAGTTTGGGGGAGGTAGTTTTGGATTTGGAGATGGTAATTCAATTGAGGTTTTAGATGAAGTTGCTATATCATCACAAAAAATATTATTAGAAAATAAAGTTGCTTTAAATCTCTTTAAAGTTGTCCACACATTTCAGGCACCAGGTAGATATGTTGTAAGTTATTTTGAACAAAACAGAAACGCTGAAATAGTAAATATGGAAAACTCTGTTGATACACCTTTTTATATCGAAACTGAGATATTGATTGATCCTTTTTTTGGTTTAAACAATACTCCTGTCCTTTTGATTCCTCCAATTGATAATGGGGTGGTTGGAATAAGATACATACATAATCCAGGTGCTTTTGATCCTGATGGAGATAGTTTATCTTACGAATTGGTTATTCCAATGCAAGAGAAAGAATACCAGGTAACTAATTATAGGTTTCCTAATGCAGAAGAATTTTATGAGGAATATAATGAAGGAAGTGAAGGAGGCTTAGGCCCTCCAATATTTTCCTTAGACTCTATAATTGGAGATCTAATTTGGGATGCTCCTGGAGCAGAGGGAGAATACAATTTTGCATTTAGAGTTGTAGAATGGAGAAAAGTTGGAGATCAGTGGTTTAAGTTAGGACATGTTACTAGAGATATGCAGGTAATAATTGATGATTCAGATAATGAAAGACCTAATTTAGAAGTTTTAGATCCTATTTGTGTAGAGGCTGGTTCAGTTATAAGAGATACAGTGACTGGTGATGATCCTAACTTTGATGACATACAAATTGAGGCTTTTGGTGGACCATTTGAATTTTTGTCATCGCCAGCTGTTTATTTTCCTAACCCTGCACAATTTCAAAAATCCCCAGGTTCTCTTAAGTTTGAGTGGGAGACTAACTGTTCACATATTAGAGAACGTCCATATGACATACAATTTAAGGTTACTGATAAACCTGGATATGGACCAAACCTTGTTGAATTTACCAACTGGCAAATTCAGATAGTTGCACCTGCTCCTAAAGGATTGGATTTAACACCTTTACCAAATCGTTCTATTCAACTTTCATGGGATCCATATAGTTGTGATAATGCAGATGAGATACAAATATGGAGGAGAATAGGAAGTTATGATTTTGAGCCTGATACTTGCGAAGTAGGAATGCCAGAGGGCTCAGGTTATAAGTTAATTGGAACAACAGAAGGTGATCAAATAACTATGGTTGATGATGATCAAGGTAAAAGATTGGCGCCTGGATCCAAGTATTGTTATAGGATTTTAGCAGAATTTCCATTACCTGAGGGAGGAACGAGTTATGTTTCAGAAGAGAAATGTATAATTATTAATGCAGATGCTCCAGTAATAACAAATGTTAGTATTTTAGATACAGATATAGCTGAAGGAAAGGTTGAATTAAGTTGGGTTCCACCTTTCGAGATAGATACTGTATTATTTCCTAAACCTTACTCTTACAGGGTAAATAGACTCGAAGGATTCTATTCAGATCTTAATTTAAGTCAGTCAGATATTCTTTTAGATACATTCTACACAGATGCCCAAGTAAATACTTTAGAAAATGTACATAATTATATAGTAGAAGTTTTTTCCAATTCGGACACCTCTTCTTTTGAATCTTCTTATAATGCTTCAACTGTTAGATTAGAACTAAATGGGTCACAGAATAGTATTGAGTTAAATTGGGATTTTGATGTGCCATGGTCTAATAGCTCTTCTCTTTATCCTATGCATTATATATATAGAAACAATGTTTTTGGAAGTAATGAAGAAGATTATATTTTAATTGATTCACTAAATGTCATTGAGAGTGGATTTAAATATATTGATAAAGGAGAATTTGAAGGTATAGACTTAGATGAAAACAAAATATATTGCTATTATGTGACAACCTCTGGATCTTATGAAAATAATAAGTTGCCATTAAATACTATGCATGATGATTTATTATTAAATAATTCACAAAAAATTTGTGCTCAAACTAATGATCTGTTACCCCCATGTCCTCCAATTGAATTTAAAATTTCTGACCAGTATTCTTGTGAATATTATTTTTACGATAAGTCATGTGATATGAAAGATTTTGAAAATAGGATAGAGTGGACCATTGGTGCTGATGATTGCTACCTAGATTCAAAGTTTTTTAATGTATACTTTTCAGAAAATGGAGCAAATAATTTTCAAAATATTGGTTCAACATCAAATAATTATTTTGTCCATAAGAATTTATCTAATTTAAAAGGAGCATACTATATTACAGCTTTAGATAGATCTGCTAATGAAAGTATCCCTTCTGACACAATCAGAAGGGATAATTGCCCAAAATATCTTTTACCTAATGCCTTTAGTCCAAATGATGATGGTAAAAATGATTTCTTTACACCGTTCTATACTGATGGTTCTATCACGAATTTTAATTATGGAAACTGCCCTAGATTTGTTAAATCAGTAAAAATGTCAATAGTTGACAGAACTGGTAAAGAAGTTTTTTCTTATGACTCTGATGAAAATATCATAGATGGAATCTATATAAATTGGGATGGAAAAAATAAAAGCGGTAAAAATTTACCTTCAGATACATATTATTACAATGCTACTGTTACTTTTGATGTTTTAGATGAAAATGAAAGTGTAAAAGAAATTAAAGGATGGGTACAGATATTAAGGTAAATAATAAAATTATATTTTACGATGGCTTCTGTGTCATGTGTAGTAGGTTTATAAGATTTATAGTTTTATTGGATAAGAGAAAAAAATTTAAATTCAGTGCTATATCATCTGATTTTGCATCTAGAGTCCTACCTAAAAAATTAGATAAAAAGCAAGTAGGTAAATTTATAGTTTATCTCTCTAATGATAAAGTTTATAAAAAATCTAATGCAGTAATTCAAATTCTTATTGATATTGGTGGTTTTTATCATGTTTTCAAATTGTTAAAGATTTTTCCTTCAAAAATTAGAGATATATTATATGATATTTTTGCAAATAATAGGTACAAATGGTTTGGCAAGTCTGATGTGTGTCATATTCCCCCCAAAGAAATAAGGGATCAGTTTATTAATAAGTAACTTATTAGCTATTTTTGAAAGAAATCAAGATATATGAATGCAATAATATTTCCAGGTCAAGGATCGCAGTTTGTTGGAATGGGTAAAGACCTATATGAGGGTGATGAATCAGCAAAAAAGAAATTTTTATTAGCTAACAAAATTTTAGGTTTTGATATTACTGATGTCATGTTTAATGGAACAGTTGATGATCTTAAAAAAACAGATATTACTCAGCCAGCTATTTTTATTCATTCTTGTATAACTTTTCATCATAATAAAGTAAATGACATTTCAGCTTTTGCTGGGCACTCATTAGGTGAGTTTTCTGCCTTAACATGTTCGAGCTCTTTATCATTTGAAGAGGGACTAGAATTAGTTTTAATTAGAGCTAGGGCTATGCAAAATGCATGCAAAAATAATGATTCTACTATGGCAGCAATTCTAGCCTTATCTGATAGTGAGGTAAATGCTGTTTGTGAAGGTATAGAAAATATTGTTCCAGCAAACTATAACTGTCCAGGTCAGATTGTAATATCAGGATCAAAAGTAGGAATTTCAAAGGCATGTGAAGAATTTAAAGAAAAAGGTGGTAAAGCAATACTGTTACCAGTAGGAGGAGGTTTTCATTCTCCTTATATGGAATCAGCTAGGGTAGAACTGGAAGATGCTGTTAATCAAGCTAATATAGATACACCAAGTGCACCTATTTATCAGAATTATGATGCAAAAGGGCATACTGATATTAATAAAATTAGATCTAATTTAGTGAGTCAGTTAACATCTCCAGTTAGATGGACCCAGTCAATAAATAATATGATTGATGATAATATAAAAAGCTTTATTGAATGTGGTCCGGGAAGAGTTTTACAGGGTTTAGTAAAAAAAATAAATAGAGATTCTGATGTCTCATCACTTTAAAATAAATTTATGAAAGGAATGCTTAAAGAAAATAGTTTAGAAGATAAAGTGATTCTTGTTACGGGTGGAGGATCTGGACTTGGTAAGTCTATGGTTAAATATTTTCTAGAGCTTGGTGCCAACGTAGTTATAACAAGTAGGCGTGAAGAAGTATTAAATGAGGTTGCTAAAGAATTTAACTCTAAATATAAGCCTGAAGTTTTTCCTATTTCATGTGATGTTAGAAAAATTGATGAAGTAGAAAATGTAATTAATGAGTCTTTTAAAAAATTTGGTAAAATTGATTGTCTTGTAAATAATGCTGCTGGAAACTTTATAAGCCCAACAGAAAGACTTTCCACAAGAGCTTTTGATGCTGTTATTGATATCGTTTTGAAAGGAACAATAAATTTTACTCTTACCTTAGGAAAAAGATGGATAAAGGATAAATCAGAAGGTAATATTTTAAATATTGTAACAACATACTCCTGGACAGGATCTGGATATGTAGTTCCTTCTGCATGTGCTAAAGCAGGTGTTTTAAGTATGACAAGATCACTTGCAGTAGAATGGGCAAAATATAAAATTAGGTCAAACGCTATTGCACCTGGTCCTTTCCCAACAAAAGGTGCATGGGAGAGACTACTTCCAGGAGACTTAAAAGATAAATTTGATCCAGCAAAAAAAGTCCCTGTTGGAAGGGTAGGTGAACACCAAGAGTTATCTAATCTTGCTGCTTACCTATTATCAGACTACTCATCATATATAAACGGAGAGGTGATAACAATTGATGGCGCAGAATGGCTGAAAGGTGCTGGGCAATTTAATCACTTAGAGATTATTACAGATCAGATGTGGGATATGTTTGAGATGATGAGAAAGAAAAAATAATGAGTCAAAAAAAAAGACATCTAGTTACTGCAGCTTTAATTTATGCTAATGGGCCAATACATATTGGTCACTTAGCAGGATGTTATATTCCATCAGATCTTTATGTTCGATTTTTAAGATTAAAAGGGGAGGATGTCAAATTCATTAGCGGTACTGATGAGCATGGTGTCCCTATAACAATCAAAGCTAGAGATGAAAAAAAATCACCACAAGAAGTGGTTGATTATTATTATAATCTGATAAATGATTCATTTAATGAGTTTGGAATTAGCTTCGATATTTTTTCAAGAACATCAAGGAAGATTCATCATAAAACCAGTTCAGATTTCTTTCTTAATTTGTATGATAAAAAAACATTTAAGGAAATAACTTCTTCTCAGTATTATGATGAAAAAGAAAATCAATTTCTTTCAGATAGGTATATTATAGGCAAATGTCCAACTTGTGACAATGAGAATGCTTATGGTGATCAGTGTGAGTCATGTGGAAAAACACTAAGTCCCATGGATTTAAAAAATCCTAAATCAACCTTATCAGGAAATACTCCTGTTCTTAAAGAAACAAAAAATTGGTATTTACCAATGGATAAACTTCAAGGGAATATTGAAAAATATATTAATGCTAAAAAAGATTGGAAATCGAATGTGATTGGTCAGTGTAAGTCCTGGTTAAATGATGGTTTAAAACCTAGAGCAATGACAAGAGACTTAGATTGGGGAGTAAAGGTGCCTATTAAAGGTGCTGAAGGTAAGGTTTTATATGTATGGTTTGATGCGCCAATAGGTTACATTACTGCTACTAAAGAACTAGATCCAGACAATTGGGAAAAATATTGGAAGGATGAAGAAAGTAGTTTAGTTCACTTTATAGGAAAAGACAATATTGTATTTCATACAATAATCTTTCCTATGATGCTTATGGAACATGGAGATTATATTTTACCTGAAAATGTTCCAGCTAATGAGTTTATGAATTTGGAAGGTAAAAAGATTTCAACATCAAGAAATTGGGCTGTGTGGTTACATGAATACCTCAAAGACTTTCCAAATATGCAAGATGAACTGAGATACTGTTTGATTACTAATTTACCAGAGAATAAGGATAGTGACTTTTCTTGGAAAGATTTTCAACAAAAAAATAATAATGAGCTAGTGGCAATATTAGGAAATTATGTAAATCGAGTATTTGTGTTATGCGATAAATTTTTTAATAAAAAAGTTCCAAAAATATCTTCTATTGAAATTGACAAACAAATTTTTTCCGAACTAGAAAATATAAAAGAAAAAATTGAGTCGTCAATAAGAGCCTATAAATTCCGCGAAGCAATGAGCTATATGATTGATGTAGCAAGACTTGGCAATAAATATTTGACTGATACTGAACCATGGAAAATTTTCAAGGATGATCCAGATAGAGTTAAAGCTATAATTCATAATTCTATACAGATAGTAGCTAATATCTCTATTTTATGTGAGCCTTTTCTTCCATTTACTTCTAAAAAGATTAAAGGTCATTTAAATATTAGTGATCTTTCTTGGGATAGTGTTGGATCAAATATTATGCCTACTGATCACATTATTTCTGGTAAAGCCCACATTTTCTCAAAAATCGAAGATCAATTAATTGAAGATCAGATTAAAAAACTTAAATTAAGTAATGAAAACAATAATGTTATGCCTCAAAAAAATACTATAGAGTTTGATGATTTCACAAAAGTTGATATTAGAGTTGGTACTGTAATTGAAGCGGAAAATGTTCCAAAATCTGATAAATTATTAAAATTGAAAGTAGATACTGGACTTGACCAAAGAACAATTCTTAGTGGAATTTCAAAATATTATTCTCCTGATGATATTCTTAATAAAAAAGTAATGGTTTTAATTAATTTGAAGCCTAGAAAAATGATGGGGTTTGAGAGCCAAGGGATGTTATTACTTGCAGATGATAGTGATGGTAATTTAAGCCTAATGCAACCAGATTCAGATATATCTGATGGGTCTATTGTAGCCTAGTTATATTTATTCATAGTCCTATCAATCCCTATATGGCAAAATGATAAAATAATTTTGGTTGCTCTTTCTATTTCAATATCAATCACTTTAGATTCTTCTTTTGAGAAGCTATCTAATACATAATTTGATTGTTGACCAGGCCTAAAATTATTATCAATGCCAAATTTTAATCTTGGATAATTGGTTGTATTTAAATATTCATTTATACTCTTTAAACCATTATGACCTCCATCTGAACCCTTTTTTTTAATTCTAATTTCTCCAAAGGGAATTGATATATCATCTAATACAACTAAAATGTTTTCTTCTTTTACTTTTAATAATTTTGACCAATAGTTAACAGATTTTCCACTATTATTTACATAATTTGATGGTTTAATAAGATTTAAAGACTTTCCTTTATATTTCACTTCAGAATAGAAAGCACTTTTATCTAATTCAAATCTTGACTCTAGCTTTTCAGATAGACTATCAAGAATTCTGAATCCTATATTATGTCTTGTTAGCTCATATTGATTGCCAATATTCCCAATTCCAACTATGAGGTATTTCATAAATCAAAAGTTTAGCATATTAAATTTATACTAAACTTTCGATTTAAAATAATTAAGAATATTAAAGATTAATTAGTCTTTCTTCTCTTCTTTAGAGTCTGAAGAATCTTTAT